>OKGA01000335.1_pt1 | contig 13716 bp, 10 predicted proteins | sample 1611451 | NCBI WGS metagenome assembly OKGA01 (sample SAMN04436745, study PRJEB24849) | human gut metagenome | biome: human gut; feature: NICU; material: stool | host: Homo sapiens | place: USA: Saint Louis, MO | collected 2010-12-22
CTATCGAACAATTGTTTGGGATGGCGATTTATTTATTTAAAGAAACGTTAGTAAAATGTGGGCTATCTTGTTTTTTATCTAGATATTCTAAAAAATAATTGATAGTGTTAAGTAAAGAATAAGAAGGTTGGTGTAGATGGGTAAAAAGATCTTAATAATCGAAGATGAGAAAAATTTAGCTCGCTTCGTCTCGTTAGAACTACTACATGAAGGATATGATGTTGTTGTTGAAACAAACGGTCGTGAAGGATTGGACACAGCATTAGAAAAAGATTTTGATTTGATTCTACTGGATTTAATGCTTCCAGAGATGGATGGTTTCGAAATCACACGTCGCCTGCAGGCTGAAAAAACAACCTATATCATGATGATGACAGCACGTGATTCTGTTATGGATATTGTAGCTGGTCTTGATCGTGGAGCAGATGATTATATTGTTAAGCCGTTTGCAATCGAAGAATTATTAGCACGTGTTAGAGCGATTTTCCGACGCCAAGAAATTGAAACGAAGACAAAAGAAAAAGGTGATAGTGGTAGTTTCCGTGATTTGTCATTAAATACTCATAATCGTTCAGCGATGCGTGGTGATGAGGAAATTTCACTAACAAAACGTGAATTTGATTTGTTGAATGTCTTGATGACAAATATGAATCGTGTTATGACACGAGAAGAGTTGCTAGAACATGTTTGGAAATACGATGTGGCAGCAGAGACAAACGTTGTTGATGTTTATATCCGTTACCTAAGAGGTAAAATTGATATCCCAGGTCGTGAATCATATATTCAAACTGTTCGCGGAATGGGCTATGTGATTCGTGAAAAATAAAAAAGATCAGTTTATAGGGGTAAAACAACCTCTGTCAAAAAAATTATCGCAATTAGTTTTTATCTTATTTTTTAGCCTATTTACAGTATTTTCTGTTTTAGTTTATACTTCGGCAACAAGATACGTCCTTCACAGGGAAAAAATTAATGTCGGTAGGTCATTAGAAAAAACTAGAGTTCGTTTGTCGCAAGCGAACTCTAGTTTGACATCCGATGATATTTTAGAGATCCTGTACAACCAGGTTTTTGCGGATGACATCTATCCTCATAAGCGTCAAAATGGAATTGTTAGAACGGGCGAGTCAATCGATAGTATTCTTTATGTTAATCAAGAAATGACCCTATACGATGTCAACAGGAAACCAGTTTTTTCTACACTGAGAACGGGTATGCCAACTATTGGTAAATCCATGGGAAAAGTTATCATCTCTAAAGTTGCAGATATGGAAGGTTTTGTTGGTACAAAAGCAATCTACTCTCAAAAAACAGGACAGTTGCTTGGATACGTTCAAATTTTCTATAATTTAGGTCGTTATTATAGTATGAGGCAAAACATCATTGTTTTCTTGATTATGATGGAAGTTTTAGGGACTGTTTTAGCCTTGGTCGTTATTAATAGTGCTACTAAGCGTATTGTTCGTCCGGTTAAAAATTTACACGACTTAATGCATCAGATATCTGAAAATCCTAGTAACTTAGAAATTAGAAGTAAGGTCCGTTCAGAAGACGAAATTGGAGAATTGTCTAGGATTTTTGATGGGATGTTGGATCAGTTGGAAGACTATACTCGTCGACAATCACAATTCATTAGTGATGTTAGTCATGAATTAAGAACGCCTGTCGCTGTTGTAAAGGGTCATATTGGTTTATTACAACGTTGGGGGAAAGATGATCCAGAAATTCTTGAAGAAAGTTTAGCAGCGGCATACCATGAGGCAGATCGTATGTCCTTAATGATTAATGACATGTTAAATATGATCCGTGTCCAAGGAAGCTTGGAACTTCATCAAGATGAAGTGACAGATTTATCAAGCTATATATCAGTTGTTATTGAAAATTTCCGTATTTTGAGAGAAGATTTTCAATTTATTTTTGAAAATAATATTTCAGATATCGTTTGGGGAAAGATATATAAGATACATTTTGAGCAAGCTCTCATGATCTTAATTGATAACGCTATCAAGTATTCTCCTAGTTATAAAGAAGTCAGTGTTGTTTTATCAGTAGACAATGATTTTGCGACAGTAGTTGTAAAAGATAAAGGAGAAGGTATCTCAGATGAAGATATTGAGTTTATCTTTGATCGTTTTTATCGAACTGATAAATCACGTAACAGAGAAAGTACACAAGCTGGTTTAGGTATCGGGCTCTCAGTGTTTAAACAAATTATGGATGCTTACCATTTAAAGGTGGATATTAAAAGTGAACTAAATCAAGGGACTGAATTCATTGTTCGCATTCCTATAAAAAAATTTGAAGAAACTAAAGAAATATAAGAAAAATCCTTATGCTTAATGATAAAAGGCATAAGGATTATTTTGTGTTTTGATATGATGAGGTGATAAGAGAGGCGCTTCTTTTGTTATTACTGAATTTGTGTTAAAATAAGATGATTAAATGATATGATAGAATAGGGGTGTTGACATGCGTTGTCCAAAATGTGGCTATAATAAATCTAGTGTGGTTGATAGCCGACAAGCTGAAGAAGGTACGACTATTAGACGCCGGAGAGAGTGCGAAAAATGTGGCAACCGCTTTACAACATTTGAACGTTTGGAAGAATTGCCTCTTTTAGTCATAAAGAAAGATGGTACTCGCGAGCAATTTTCTCGAGATAAAATTTTGAATGGTATTATTCAGAGTGCTCAAAAACGCCCTGTTTCGAGCGAAGATATTGAAAATTGTATTTTACGTATCGAACGTAAAATTAGGAGTGAGTATGAAGATGAGGTTTCTAGTATCACTATCGGAAATTTAGTGATGGATGAACTCGCCGAATTAGATGAGATTACTTATGTGCGCTTTGCTAGTGTTTATAAATCTTTTAAAGATGTAGACGAAATTGAAGAACTACTTCAACAAATTACAAAGCGCGTACGGAGTAAAAAGAGTGGTAGCGTGTGATGAGTCCAATAGATGAGTTTACATATATTAAGCAAAATAAGATTGTTTATGATAGTAATAGTTTAATACAATTGTATTTCCCAATTATGGGAAGTGATGCCATGGCACTCTATGATTATTTTGTTCATTTTTTTGATGACGGAATACGACGTCATAAATTTTCAGAGGTTCTCAATCATCTGCAATACGGGATGCCAAGATTTCAAGATGCATTGGTAATGTTAACAGCTTTGGATTTGTTGACTGTTTACCAAGCCACAGGTACTTACCTTGTTAAGTTGAATCAAGCTATGTCAAATGAGTTATTTTTATCTAATCCCATCTATCGTCGTTTGTTAGAAAAACGTATAGGAGAGGTAGCAGTGGCAGAATTAGATATGAAAATACCTAAAAATGCTAGAGATATCTCTAAAAAATTTACAGATGTTTTCTCGGATTTAGGACAACCAAAACAAGAGGTAAACCGGAGTAAAAATGTTTTTGACTTGGAAAGTTTCAAACGTTTGATGATGCGAGATGGCTTACGCTTTAACAATGAAAAAGATGATGTCTTAGGTATTTATAGTGTATCAGAACTTTATCATTTAAATTGGTATGATACCTATCAATTAGCAAAACAAACAGCTATCAATGGAATGATTGCGCCTCAGCGAATGAAAGTTCAACAAAATGAGGGGCAGCATATTAAAGATAATCAGAGTTTTACAAATAATGAAAAGGTCATACTAAGGGAATCTAAAAATGATAGTGCTCTAGTGTTCCTTGAAAAAATCAAGAGAAGCCGTAAGGCAGTGACAACAAGTGGTGAGAAGACTTTACTTGAGGATTTGGCAAAAATGAATTTCCTAGACGAAGTCATTAATGTTATGGTTTTATATACCTTGAATAAGACAAAATCTGCTAACTTAAATAAGGCCTATATCATGAAAGTTGCTAATGATTTTGCCTTTCAGAATGTTATGACGGCCGAAGATGCTGTGCTTAAAATTCGTGATTTTTCAGATCAAAAAGTAAGGACTAAAACAGAAACGAAGAAGAAACAATCGAATGTTCCTGAATGGAGTAATCCTGATTATAAAGATGAGGTTAGCCCAGAAAAAGAAATTGAATTAGAACAGTTTAAAACGGATGCCCTCAAGCGTTTAGAACGATTAGGAAAGGATGGTGAATCATGAAATCAGTGGGACAAGCATTAGAAAATCAAGGGAGAGTGCCTCGCAATACAAATGATGAGCTTATTCAAATGATTTTATCAGATGCTCAGGTAGCGGAGTTCATTAAAACCCACCAACTTTCTCAGCGTGAAATAAATATCAGCATGTCTAAATTTAATCAATTTTTGATTGAGCGTCAGAAATTTAAAAATAAGGATAGTCAATATATTGCTAAAGGCTATGAGCCTATTTTGGTTATGAATGAAGGTTATGCAGATGTTTCTTATTTAGAAACACGAGAGTTAATTGAAGCACAAAAAAAACAAGCTATCAGTGATCGTATTAATTTAGTTAATCTACCCAAGTCCTATCGGAATATCAGAATGACTGATTTTGATATTAATAACGAGAGTCGAATGAAAGCTATGTCACAACTGCTTGATTTTGTAGAGACTTATCCTTCATATAATCATAAGGGGCTTTATTTATATGGAGATATGGGGGTTGGGAAATCCTATTTAATGGCAGCAATGGCGAGGGAATTATCAGAGAGAAAGGGTGTGTCAACGACTCTTCTTCATTTCCCTAGTTTTGCTATTGATGTCAAAAATGCTATTTCAAGCGGAACTGTAAAAGATGAAATTGATGCTGTGAAAAGTGTTCCAATTTTGATTTTAGATGATATTGGGGCTGAACAGGCAACGTCTTGGGTTCGTGACGAGATTTTACAAGTTATATTACAACATCGTATGCTAGAAGAGTTGCCCACTTTCTTTACGTCAAATTATAGTTTTAACGATTTGGAAAGAAAATGGGCTAATATAAAAGGAAGCGACGAAACTTGGCAAGCGAAACGAGTTATGGAGCGCGTACGGTATTTAGCGATAGAATTCCACTTAGAAGGACCGAATCGCCGTTAATAAAATAGAATGGAATTGGGAGTATTCCCAATAGTGAGAGGAGAATTATGGTATTACCTACAGTTGCTATTGTTGGTCGTCCGAATGTTGGAAAATCAACATTATTTAACAGAATTGCAGGAGAACGTATTTCCATTGTTGAGGACGTTGAAGGAGTCACTCGTGATCGTATCTATACAACGGGTGAGTGGCTAAATCGTAAGTTTTCATTAATTGATACTGGTGGGATTGATGATGTTGATGCACCGTTTATGGAGCAAATTAAGCACCAAGCAGACATTGCTATGACAGAGGCTGATGTTATTGTGTTTGTTGTGTCGGGTAAAGAAGGTGTGACTGATGCAGATGAGTATGTCTCACGTATTCTTTATAAGACCAATAAACCGGTTATTTTAGCTGTTAATAAGGTAGATAATCCTGAGATGCGTAATGATATTTACGATTTCTACTCTCTTGGTTTAGGGGATCCTTATCCCTTGTCATCAGTTCATGGTATTGGTACTGGTGATATATTGGATGCTATTGTGGAAAATCTTCCGGTAGAAGAGGAAAATGAAAATCCAGATATTATTCGTTTTAGTTTGATTGGACGTCCAAATGTTGGGAAATCTAGTTTAATTAATGCCATCCTTGGGGAAGACCGTGTTATTGCTAGCCCAGTTGCTGGTACTACGCGCGATGCTATTGATACTAATTTCGTTGATAGCCAGGGGCAAGAGTATACTATGATTGATACTGCTGGTATGCGTAAATCTGGTAAGGTATATGAAAACACAGAGAAATATTCTGTTATGCGTTCTATGCGCGCCATCGACCGCTCAGATGTTGTTCTTATGGTGATTAATGCAGAGGAAGGTATTCGTGAGTATGACAAGCGTATTGCAGGGTTTGCACATGAAGCTGGTAAAGGTATTATTATTGTAGTTAATAAATGGGATACTATCGAAAAAGACAATCATACTGTCAGTCAGTGGGAAGCTGATATACGAGATAACTTCCAATTCTTGTCTTATGCGCCAATTATCTTTGTTTCTGCAGAGACAAAACAACGTTTGCACAAGCTACCAGATATGATTAAACGTATTAGCGAAAGTCAAAACAAACGTATTCCGTCTGCTGTATTAAATGATGTGATTATGGATGCTATTGCTATTAATCCAACACCAACTGATAAAGGAAAACGTCTTAAGATTTTCTACGCAACTCAAGTTGCTGTTAAACCACCAACTTTCGTTGTTTTTGTTAACGAAGAAGAATTGATGCACTTTTCATATCTTCGTTTCTTAGAAAATCAAATCCGTGAAGCATTTGTTTTTGAAGGAACACCAATTAATCTAATAGCACGTAAACGTAAATAACATCTTATTGTTGAAATTGAAATAGAAGGTTAGGACAGTTGTTTTAGCCTTTTTTTATTTGTTACTGTATCAAAAAACAATCAATTTAGTATTTTTACAAGAAATTGGACTTGAATTTTGTTATAATTGAGGGATAAGATGAAGGTGGTAGCATAATGAGTAGAATGATTCCAGGACGTATTCGAAATCAAGGTATAGAACTCTACGAACAAGGTTTGGTGTCCTTGATTTCTCAAGAAGGTAATCTATTAAAAGCTAAAGTTGGGGATTGTCAGATTGAATATTCATTAGTAACAGAAGAAACAAAATGTTCTTGTGATTTTTTTGCAAGAAAAGGCTATTGTCAACATTTAGCTGCTCTGGAGCATTTCTTGAAAAACGACCCAGAGGGTAAAGCAATCTTATCTAAAGTTCAAGTTCAACAAGAAAGTCAACAAGAAACTAAGAAGAAAACCTCTTTTGGTAGTGTTTTTTTAGATAGTCTAATTATTAATGAAGATGATACTATAAAATATCAACTATCGGCTCAAGGAGAACAAAATCCTTATGCTAATGATATCTGGTGGACTTTAAAAATTAGACGACTGCCTGATGATAGAAGTTATGTTATTCGTGACATCAAAGCTTTTTTAAATACTGTTCGAAAAGAAGCTTATTATCAGATTGGAAAACAATACTTTGAAACTTTGTCTTTGATACAGTTTGATGAGACCAGTCAAGAATTGATAGAATTTTTATGGAGGCTCATTCCAAGTCATTCAAGCAAAATTGATCTAGAGTTTATTTTACCAAATCAAGGTCGTCACCTTAGTCTCACTCGTGGTTTTTTTGAAGAGGGCGTTACTTTGATGAATGCTTTAGAAAATTTTTCATTTGAAAGTGATTTTCATCAATTTAATCACCTCTACTTTAAGGAATTAGAAGGTGAGGATCATCTTTATCAATTTAAGGTTATTGTCCATAGGCAATCAATTGAATTAGAAATCAAAGAGAAAGACTTAAAACCACTATTTGCGAATTCTTATTTGTTTTATCGCGATACTTTCTACCATCTTAATTTGAAGCAAGAAAAGATGGTAACGGCTATTCGTAGTCTTCCCATTGAGGGAGATTTAGCAAAACATATCCATTTTGATTTAGATGATCAAGATAAGTTAGCAGCTCATTTACTGGATTTTAAGGAGATTGGACTAGTAGATGCTCCACGGAGCTTCTCTATTCATGATTTTAAGGTAAATTTTGAGTTCGATATTAATAGTCAAAATGAAATTTTATTGCAAATGGTATTTGATTATGGTAATGATTTAACTGTTCATAATCGTCAAGAACTAGAACAGTTAACATTTGCTAGTCACTTCAAACATGAAGAAAAAATATTTAAACTCTTAGAAAGATATGGCTTTGCACCCCACTTTTCAACCAGCCATCCAGCATACAGTGCACAAGAATTATACGATTTTTATACCTATATGCTTCCACAATTTAAAAAAATGGGAACAGTGAGCTTATCCGCAAAATTGGAAAGTTATCGTCTCATAGAACGACCGCAAATTGATATTGAAGCTAAGGGAAGCCTGCTAGATATTTCTTTTGATTTCTCTGATTTACTGGAAAACGATGTTGATCAAGCTCTGGTAGCTTTGTTTGACAATAATCCTTATTTTGTGAATAAATCAGGGCAATTAGTTATTTTTGATGAAGAGACTAAGAAAGTAAGTGCAACTTTGCAAGGGTTGAGAGCTAGACGAGCAAAGAATGGGCATATTGAATTAGATAATATTGCAGCATTTCAATTATCAGAACTGTTTGCAAATCAAGATAATGTTAGCTTTTCACAACATTTTTACCAATTGATTGAAGATTTGAGACACCCAGAAAAGTTTAAAATACCTGGTCTATCTGTTTCAGCTTCCTTGCGCGATTATCAGCTTACAGGTGTCCGTTGGTTAAGTATGTTAGATCATTATGGCTTTGCAGGGATTTTAGCTGATGATATGGGGCTTGGAAAAACACTTCAAACGATTTCATTTTTAAGTACAAAACTAACTAGAGATTCTCGTGTGCTTATTTTATCACCATCAAGTTTAATTTATAATTGGCAAGATGAATTCCACAAATTTGCGCCAGACGTAGATGTAGCAGTTGCCTATGGTTCTAAGATTCGTAGAGATGAAATTATTGCTGAACGTCATCAAGTAATCATTACAAGTTATTCATCATTTAGGCAGGATTTTGAGACTTATTCTGAAGGAAATTATGATTATTTAATTTTGGATGAAGCACAGGTTATGAAAAATGCTCAAACTAAAATAGCCCATAGCTTGAGATCTTTTGAGGTCAAAAACTGTTTTGCATTATCGGGAACACCTATTGAGAATAAACTGTTAGAAATTTGGTCCATTTTCCAGATCATTTTACCTGGTTTATTACCTGGTAAGAAAGAGTTTTTGAAGTTGAACCCTAAACAAGTTGCTCGTTATATCAAACCATTTGTGATGAGACGTCGAAAAGAAGAAGTTCTCCCAGAATTACCGGATTTGATTGAAATGAACTATCCAAATGAAATGACAGACAGTCAAAAAGTTATCTATTTGGCGCAATTACGCCAAATTCAAGAAAGTATCCAACATTCTAGTGACGCTGACTTAAATCGTCGTAAAATTGAAATTTTATCTGGCATCACACGATTACGTCAAATTTGCGACACTCCACGTCTTTTTATGGATTATGATGGTGAAAGCGGTAAGTTAGAAAGCCTACATCAACTTTTAACACAAATTAAGGAAAATGGACATCGTGCTCTGATTTTTTCTCAGTTCAGGGGTATGTTAGATATCGCAGAACGTGAGATGGTAGCTATGGGGCTTACAACTTATAAAATTACTGGTTCTACACCAGCAAATGAACGTCATGAAATGACCAGAGCATTTAATGCAGGATCAAAAGATGCTTTCTTGATTTCTTTAAAAGCTGGTGGCGTTGGTCTCAACCTTACAGGAGCTGATACCGTTGTTCTGATTGACTTGTGGTGGAATCCAGCTGTTGAAATGCAGGCGATTAGTCGCGCACATAGGTTGGGGCAAAAAGAGAATGTCGAGGTTTATCGCTTGATTACTAGAGGCACAATCGAAGAAAAAATTCTAGAAATGCAAGAAACTAAAAAACATTTGGTTACAACAGTTCTGGATGGAAATGAAACCCATGCTAGCATGAGTGTAGATGATATTCGAGAGATACTTGGAGTTTCTAAATAAATATGATAATGTGACTATAATATAAAAAAGAAAGTGGTCTCTCGCTTTCTTTTTTATATAAATGAATGAAAAATACCAATCTGATAAGCTTTACTTAGTTGAAAACTTTGAAAAAACAGAAAAATTAGTTTATAATAGGTCTGTTGTAGAAAGGAAGTGATAATGTGAATAGAGGCTCTAGACGATTTCCGTTGATAGCAGATGATGAACCAGTAATGTCTCCGCTTGTAAAGATGAATCTTTATGATAATGAAGATTTAATTAACAACATTCGAGGCTTTTATCAAGAAAAAACATATCAAAGCATGGTCAAAAGCAATTATGAACATGAAGAAATATCACATCCTAAGGTAATTGAAAATGATCCTGTACCACCGCAGAGTTTTGTAAAAAAAGCGACAGAGTTGAGCAAATCTCGACAAGAGGCAAAGAGGTCTGTTCGGGAGAAACGACAAGCTTACTATGCGAAACAGGAATTTAAGGCGCCATCAAAGGAAGCTTTTCAGCAACAATTGAAGGCAACAGTACCGAAAAAACAAACTCAGCGAAAGGTGACTGAACTAAGTCATCTTTCTGATCGTTTACAGCAGGAAAGCTATATATTAGCAGAAATTCCAATCATATTTCAAGAACCTGATAATACACCGAACCCAAAAACAAAGAAAAATAATTTTGATTTTTTGAAACGCAGTCAAGTTTACAATAAACAAGACAATCAGTTTCACAAAGAAAGAGCCAAGGCTCAAGAATTAAATCTGACACGTTTTAAAGACATTAATTAAGGAGAGACCATGTCAAAAACTTATCATTTTATTGGTATTAAAGGATCCGGAATGAGTGCCCTAGCACTGATGCTTCATCAAATGGGACATAACGTCCAAGGAAGTGACGTTGACAAATATTATTTTACCCAACGTGGTTTAGAGCAAGCAGGTGTAACTATATTACCTTTCTCACCGAATAATATCAGTGAGGATTTAGAGATTATTGCAGGAAATGCTTTTCGTCCAGATAACAATGAAGAGTTGGCTTATGTTATTGAAAAGGGCTATCATTTTAAACGATATCATGAATTTCTCGGAGATTTTATGCGTCAGTTCACTAGTCTAGGTGTAGCTGGGGCACATGGAAAAACCTCAACGACAGGTTTATTAGCTCATGTTTTAAAAAATATTACAGACACTTCTTTCCTAATTGGAGATGGTACAGGACGTGGTTCTGCTAATGCTAATTACTTTGTGTTTGAAGCTGATGAATACGAACGTCATTTTATGCCGTACCATCCAGAATACTCAATTATTACCAATATTGATTTTGACCATCCTGATTATTTTACAGGCCTAGAGGACGTATTCAATGCTTTTAATGACTATGCTAAGCAAGTTCAAAAAGGTTTATTCATTTATGGAGAAGATTCAAAACTTCATGAAATCACTTCTAAGGCACCAATATATTATTATGGTTTTGAAGATTCAAATGATTTTATAGCAAAAGACATCACTCGAACTGTTAATGGTTCTGACTTTAAGGTTTTCTATAACCAAGAAGAAATTGGTCAGTTTCATGTACCAGCATACGGTAAACATAATATCTTAAATGCAACTGCTGTTATTGCTAACCTTTACATAATGGGAATTGATATGGCATTAGTAGCTGAGCATTTGAAGACATTTTCAGGGGTAAAACGTCGTTTTACTGAGAAGATTATTGACGATACTGTCATTATTGATGACTTTGCTCACCATCCTACTGAGATTATTGCGACATTAGATGCTGCTCGACAAAAATACCCGTCAAAAGAAATTGTAGCTATTTTCCAACCGCATACGTTCACTCGTACGATAGCTCTTTTAGACGATTTTGCCCATGCTTTGAGTCAAGCGGATAGCGTTTATCTTGCTCAAATATATGGTTCTGCTAGAGAAGTAGATAATGGTGAGGTGAAGGTAGAAGATTTAGCTGCTAAGATTGTCAAACACTCAGATTTAGTGACAGTCGAAAATGTCTCGCCTTTACTCAATCATGATAATGCTGTCTATGTCTTTATGGGTGCTGGAGACATTCAATTGTATGAGCGCTCTTTTGAAGAATTATTAGCTAACCTAACTAAAAATACACAATAAGTTGATAGTAAGGGCTGAGAGAAGTTTCTCAGTCCTCTATCTGACTTTATCAAGAGAATTTCATAAAGAAATTAAGGAGATGAGTATGATTATTAGAAATGGTTGCCTAGAGGATTTACAGCAAGTCATTAGTATTGAACGAATAAATTTTTCAGAAGCAGAGGCTGCGAGTAAAAAAGCAATGCAAGAACGTTTAATGATAATGACTGATACTTTTTTAGTTGCAGAGATTAATGGTCGTTTAGCAGGTTACATTGAAGGACCGGTTATTAAAGGTCGGTACTTAACGGACGATTTATTCCATAAAGTTTCTGAAATCCCTGTAAGGGAAGGTGGTTTTATAGGAATTACTAGTCTATCAATACATCCTGATTTTAAAGGTCAGGGGATTGGTACAGCATTATTAGCAGCGATGAAAGACCTGGTTGTTTCTCAAGAACGAGATGGTATAAGTTTAACTTGCCATGATGATTTAATTTCCTTCTATGAAATGAATGGATTTAAAGATGAGGGAGAATCTGACTCCCAACATGGTGGTTCGCTTTGGTATAATATGATTTGGAATAATCCAACACGATCAATTTGTTAAAAGTAGATAACATTGTCAAAGTTTTGTTGATTTTATAGACTATTTAAGATATAATTGCCTGTGATTATTATTAGGAGGAAATCTCTTTGACCGAATTTAATGACGATCAGCATTCTAACCATGATCAGAAAAGTTTTAAAGAACAAATTCTGGCAGAGTTAGAAGAAGCTAACCGTTTGAGAAAGTTGCGTGAAGAAGAACTCTATCAAAAAGAGCAAGAAGCCAAAGAAGCTGCTCGCAGAACAGCACAATTGATGGCAGATTATGAAGCGCAACGTTTGAAAGACGAACAAGAAGCTAGAGCAAAGGCGCTAGAGACTAAGCAACGCTTAGAAGAGCAAGAGAAGGCTCGGATTGAGGCGAAACTTCTGGCAGAAGCTGCTCGAGAAGAAGAAAGACGTCAGGCGGAACAAGCATTAGCTTCCCAAGAAGAACAAGTTATCAATCAAGGGATGGAACCTTCAAGAGAGCTTGATAGCGGCTCCAAATCTAGTGAATTTAGGACAACTGAAAATGTACCTGACATAGATTTAAAAGCAGATAAGACTGATGTTGCAACTGCTGTGCCTAATCAAGAAACGGAAGAAATCTTTCTTGTGAGAGCAACAGATATTCCTACAGAAGGTGAAAATGTAAAACTTGGTGAGACATCAGAGTTAGAGCCCGTAGCAAAGGAACCTATCCGAGTAGAGGATTTGTCAAAAGAAGAAGAGGATATAGCTTTGTCAGCCAAGAACAAACATAACAAGCGTGAAAGACGTCAGAAAGCAGATAATGTGGCAAAACGAATTGCACGTATTCTGATATCAATTATCATACTTGTATTGCTCTTGACAGCATTTGTAGGTTATCGTTTTGTAGATAGTGCTATTAAACCTGTTGATTCCAATTCAAATAAATTTGTACAAGTTGAAATTCCGATAGGATCTGGGAATAAATTAATTGGTCAAATTTTAGAAAAAGCAGGAGTCATTAAGAGCGCCACAGTCTTTAATTACTATTCCAAGTTCAAAAACTATAGTAATTTTCAAAGTGGATACTACAATCTTAAAAAAAGTATGACTTTAGATCAGATTGCTGCTGAATTGGAAAAAGGCGGAACTGCAGAACCGACAAAACCAGCTTTAGGTAAGATATTAATTACCGAGGGTTACACTATTAAACAGATTGCTAAAGCTATTGAGTCTAATAAAATTGATACAAAGACTACAAGTACACCTTATAAAGCTGATGATTTCTTGAAACTTGTTCAAGATGAAACGTTTATTAAAAAAATGGTAGCTAAATATCCAAATTTACTAGGAAGTCTACCTGATAAATCAAAAGCTATTTATCAATTGGAAGGATATTTATTCCCAGCTACTTACAA
>OKGA01000339.1_pt1 | contig 13579 bp, 7 predicted proteins | sample 1611451 | NCBI WGS metagenome assembly OKGA01 (sample SAMN04436745, study PRJEB24849) | human gut metagenome | biome: human gut; feature: NICU; material: stool | host: Homo sapiens | place: USA: Saint Louis, MO | collected 2010-12-22
AGAAAATATTCGGCACATTTGTAATCAGGCTAGTTGCAAAATTATTTTCTCCTAATTGGGGCATTAAATAATGCCTAAGACCAATCATAATTAGCACCAGAAAAGTCAATAATATCAATGGGTAAGTAGCTACTTCTATTACTTTTTTTCTAACTAACAAAAGATTAGCTAAATAAGACTCAATCTTTAGTAGGCTCCTTGAAATGTTACCATGCAAATCAGCTAATGCAACCTGTGTGATAACAGTGTCAGAAAAACCTAACTCTCCTAACATTTTTGATAAATCTTTTCCCTCTAATAATGCCTTATTCATCCTATCTGTATAATAATCAGACAATAACTTACTCCTCTTTAAGAAGGTGACCATATCAGTTAAAGAAAAACCACTAGCAAAAAGATTATTAAAAAGTTGGACTACTTTCCGTTGTTTCTTGAGGGATAATTTTTTCGACTTGTGCCTGTTTCTTACTGATATGTCCTTCTTCAGCCAAGATATCCACTTGTCTATTCCACTTGTCTGATGAGTGTTTTTTAAAGTTACCTGTCTCAAAGTCAATTAGGCTTCCTCCTCCAATTAAACGTTGATATGCTATTAATTTTAGACTATTTTCTAACTCTTGATAGTTAACCCCTAATTCTATAAGCCTATCATAGACTCCGGAAATACTTTTAGCATGAATAGTAGAAAAAACCATCACTCCCGTTAAACTTGCACGAATAACAGCACGGGCCGTCGCTTGATCTCTAATCTCTCCGATAATTAAAATATCTGGACGATGCCGTAAAGACAGTTTGATTAAAGCATCATAAGTCATTCCAATATCCTCATTCAATTGGAGTTGTAACATCTTGTCATTCTTGATTTCTACCGGATCTTCAATCGTGATAATTTGCTTATTTTTAAATACTTCTGAAGCTAATTGATACATGAGAGTTGTTTTACCACTCCCCACAGGGCCGGAAAAAAGATATAGCTCTCTTGTACCCAGTACTTCCTTCATTTGCTTTATATTATCAAACCAATATTTTAAGTCCTGATGACCTGAATACAAAATACGAATAACTAAAGATTCTTGACCACGATAATCTCCCACACTCGATAGTCGTAATGAAACCAGTCTTCCCTCTGACAGTTCATAGTCACAAGAACCTAATTGACTTCGTCTTTTTTCTCCAACGTTCATGCCTGCCACAAATTTAAAGTGACTAATAAGACTAGCCATCCTATTAAACTCAAAAACATCAATAAACCGCCTTTCATCATCAATACGCATATAGAGTTCATAACAATCACCTTTGGGAATGATATAAATATCTTGAGCATTTACTTCTACTGCCTGATGAATGACTTGCTTTGCTAATGATTGAACCATCCCGTACCTCCTTAACCATATATTCGAAAATAAAATAAAAAAATCTCACCAATTGGTGAGATTTTTTCAATGATTTCTTGAGAGGTAGTAACATAAATATTATGAAGCAGAGGCTGAACAAACCTATTATAACCCCATAAAAACTATTTAACTTTTTTTAAACTACTTTTAATTACAAATTTAAAGAACATGCCGATGGCAACTCAGCTATCTTATTAAATACTTCAAATCGCTCAATAGATTCTTCCTTAGGAATTTCTTGCCATTCTTTCAATAACATTAAGGAATGATACTGTTGGAGGTACTCATCACATTCTTCACACCAACGTTTTTCTTTTATACTCCAAAACGTTGCCAACAAACTAGACTTACTTTGAAAATAAGGCCACTTTTCCTGTCCCCTATCCCACTCCTCTTGAAAATAGAGCAAAGCTTCTGATAAGGTATCATACTCAGCAATTTCAGTAATATCTTCCTCCCAACCTTCAATAAACCACCATGGTTCCCAATCACCAAACATTTTTACAACTTGATACATAATACACTTCCTTTAGAGAGTATTATATAAAAAATAAGAATAAAATAAAAAATATCTGCTCATTCCAAATTCTTGTAAAAAAAGAACCTGAGTTAAACTCAAGTTCTTTTTGATTAATCTTCTGTTGTAGGTGTTGATACTTCCGTAACTTCTGCATCAACAGGAGTTCCTTCAATAATCTCAACTTCATTAACAGCAAGTGGTTCAATATTACGGTAACGAGCCATACCAGTACCCGCTGGAATGATTTTACCGATAATAACATTTTCTTTAAGACCAAGTAAGTGATCTTTCTTACCACGGATAGCAGCATCTGTAAGGACACGTGTTGTTTCTTGGAAGGATGCAGCTGATAAGAATGAATTAGTTTCAAGGGAAGCCTTAGTAATACCCATAAGGACAGGACGGCTTGTCGCAGGGATTCCACCAGAAATAACAATATCTTTGTTAGCATCTGTAAAGTCTGAAATATCCATAAGTGTACCTGGAAGAAGATCTGTATCTCCTGGATCCATGACACGAACTTTACGGAGCATTTGACGAACCATTACCTCAACGTGTTTATCTCCGATTTCTACCCCTTGGCTACGGTAAACTTTTTGTACTTCAGCAAGTAGGTACGTTTCAACAGATAAAGTATCACGAACTTCAAGGAGACGTTTTGGTTGGATAGATCCTTCAGTTAAGGCCGCACCACGAGCTACTTCATCACCAACTTCAACTTTCATACGTGCTGTAAATGGAACAACGTATTCTCCCTCACCTGTCTGACCTTTAACGAATACTTTCTTAGTACGTGTTGAAGAGTCTTCTTCAATTGCAACGACTTCACCCTTAACTTCAGTAATAACTGCCTCACCTTTAGGGTTACGTGCTTCAAAGATTTCTTGGATACGTGGGAGACCTTGTGTAATATCAGTATTTGAAGCAACACCACCGGTATGGAAGGTACGCATTGTAAGCTGTGTCCCTGGTTCACCGATAGATTGAGCTGCAATAGTACCAACTGCTTCACCAACCTCAACAGCATCACCTGTTGCCAAGTTAATACCGTAACAGTGACGACAAACACCATGGCGAGTGTTACATGTAAATACTGATCGGATAGTTACTTCCTCAACGCCCGCTTTAACAACTTTAGCAGCCATATCTTCAGTAATTAAGGTATCTGCACCAACGAGAATTTCACCTGTCTCAGGATGTTTGATTGACTTCTTAGTATAACGTCCTATCAAACGCTCTTCAAGTGTCTCAGTAACCTCTTTACCATCTGTAATTGCTGTGATTGTCAAACCGCGGTCTGTTCCACAGTCATCTTCACGAATAATAACATCTTGGGCAACGTCAACCAAACGACGAGTAAGGTAACCTGAGTCGGCTGTCTTAAGGGCCGTATCAGTCATACCTTTACGCGCACCGTGAGTTGAGAAGAACATTTCCAAAACACTAAGACCTTCACGGAAGTTTGATAAGATTGGCAATTCCATGATACGTCCATTAGGAGCAGCCATCAAACCACGCATACCGGCAAGTTGTGAGAAGTTTGAGATGTTACCACGAGCTCCTGAGTCCATCATCATAACGATAGGGTTCTTTGGATCTTGTGTCTCAATAAGACGTTTTTCAAGTGCTTCTTTAGCTTCACGCCATGTTGTTGTAACAGCAACATAACGATCTTCTTCAGTCATCAAACCTCGACGGAAGGCTTTATTGATATCTTCAACTCTGTGGTGAGCTGCATCAATAATCTCAGCTTTATTGTCAATAACTGGGATATCAGCAATACCCACAGTCAAACCAGCAAGTGTTGAATGATAATATCCAAGGTCCTTCAAACGGTCAAGGAAAGCAGAAGTTTCTGTTGTACGGAAACGTTTAAAAGTTTCTGCGATAATATTACCAAGATTTTTCTTCTTAAAGGGAATATTAATCTCTAAGTTATCAATAACTGCTTGAATATCCTGACCTGGCTCTAAGAAGTATTTATCTGGAGTTTTTTCTGTCAAGTTTGCATTATTAGGTTCAATTAAGTACGGTAAATCTTCAGGCATGATATCGTTGAAGAGAATCTTACCAACTGTTGTAACCATGATTTTATGTTTTTGCTCTTCTGTCCAAGGCTTATTCGGCATTGAATCAACAGCGATACCAACACGTGTATGTAAATGAACATAACCATTTTGATATGCCATAACTGCTTCGTCATGATCTTTGAAAATCATGCCTTCACCTTCACGACCAGCATCTTCCATAGTCAGGTAGTAATTTCCTAAAACCATGTCCTGAGATGGTGTTACGACTGGCTTACCATCTTTAGGGTTAAGGATGTGCTCTGCAGCAAGCATCAAAAGACGAGCTTCTGCTTGGGCTTCTTCAGACAATGGAACGTGGATGGCCATTTGGTCTCCATCAAAGTCAGCATTGTAGGCCTCACATACAAGTGGGTGAAGACGAAGCGCCTTACCATCAATAAGGACAGGTTCAAACGCTTGGATACCTAATCTGTGAAGAGTAGGTGCACGGTTTAGAAGTACTGGGTGCTCTTTAATAACTTCTTCTAAGATGTCCCAAATACGCTCGTCCCCACGTTCAACCATACGTTTAGCTGCTTTAACGTTCCCTGCGAGGTCACGAGCAACGATTTCACGCATTACAAAAGGTTTGAAGAGCTCAATAGCCATTTCACGTGGTACACCACATTGGTACATTTTAAGTGTTGGACCAACAGCAATAACGGAACGTCCAGAGAAGTCAACACGTTTACCAAGTAAGTTTTGGCGGAAACGACCTTGTTTACCTTTAAGCATATGGCTTAATGATTTCAAAGGACGACTACCTGGTCCGGTAATTGGACGACCACGACGACCATTGTCGATAAGCGCATCAACAGCTTCTTGTAACATACGTTTTTCATTTTGAACGATGATGCCAGGAGCATTTAATTCCAACAAACGTGCCAAACGATTGTTACGGTTAATAACACGGCGGTAAAGGTCATTCAAGTCTGATGCCGCAAAACGACCACCATCTAATTGAACCATCGGACGAAGATCCGGTGGGATAACCGGTAAAATGTTAAGAACCATCCATTCTGGTTTATTTCCAGATTTTTTAAAGGCATCTAACACATCCAGACGACGAACTGCTTTCACACGTTTTTGACCTGTCGCTGATTTCAACTCCTCTTTAAGAACTGCGATTTCTGCATCTAAATCAACGCGTTTAAGAAGATCTTGAATGGCTTCAGCACCCATTTTAGCAACAAACGAACCGTAACCGTACTCTTGAAGTTTTTCACGGTATTCACGCTCAGTAAGGAGTGACTTCGGTTCTAATGGTGTGTCCATTGGATCGATAACAACATAAGCCGCAAAATAAATAACTTCTTCAAGGGCACGGGGACTCATATCCAACGTGAGTCCCATACGCGATGGGATACCTTTGAAATACCAGATATGAGATACTGGTGCTTTTAACTCGATATGTCCCATACGTTCGCGACGAACTTTTGCACGAGTTACTTCAACGCCACAACGGTCACAAATGATTCCTTTGTAACGAATACGTTTGTATTTTCCACACGCACATTCCCAATCTTTTGTTGGACCAAAAATAACTTCATCAAAAAGTCCTTCACGTTCTGGTTTCAATGTGCGGTAGTTGATTGTTTCAGGTTTTTTAACTTCACCATAAGACCATGAACGGACCTTACTTGGTGATGCTAATGTGATTTGCATACTTTTAAAACGATTTACGTCAACCACTAGTTTTACCTTTCTTCGATTTATCATCATACTAGCCTAACTAGGATTTCAATAAATCCTAGGACTAGCATTGCATATCAATTCTATATTCGCTCCTAGTTATAAACTAGATAAATTTAATCTTCTTGAACGACTTCAGATACTTGTTCAGCTTGTTTTTCTTCAGTTTCTTGTTTCACTCGCGCTTTTTCAAGGTCATCAACGTGCATCACATCATCATCTTCACCTTCATCAAGATCACGGAGTTCAACTTCGTTGTCATCTTCATCAAGGACACGCATATCAAGACCAAGTGATTGCAATTCTTTTACAAGAACACGGAATGATTCTGGAACACCTGGTTTTGGAATTGGCTTACCTTTTGTGATAGCTTCATAAGCTTTAAGACGTCCTGTAACATCATCAGATTTGTATGTTAAAATTTCTTGAAGAACATTTGAAGCACCATAAGCTTCAAGCGCCCAAACCTCCATCTCACCAAAACGTTGTCCACCAAATTGAGCTTTACCTCCAAGTGGTTGTTGAGTAACAAGTGAGTATGGTCCTACTGAACGGGCATGAAGTTTATCATCAACCATGTGGTGAAGTTTGATCATGTACATGACACCAACTGACACACGGTTATCGAATGGTTCACCAGTACGACCATCATAAAGAACAGTCTTAGCATCTGAATCCATACCTGCTTCTTGAACAGTTTCCCAAAGGTCTTCTGAAGAAGCCCCATCAAAGACTGGCGTTGCAATATGAATACCTAAATTACGAGCAGCCATACCTAAATGAAGCTCCATAACTTGTCCGATATTCATACGTGATGGCACCCCAAGTGGGTTCAACATGATATCAACTGGCGTTCCATCTGGTAAATAAGGCATATCTTCAACAGGAACAATACGTGAGACGACACCTTTGTTTCCGTGACGACCGGCCATCTTATCACCGACTTTGATTTTACGTTTTTGAGCGATATAAACGCGGACAAGCATATTAACACCTGATTGCAATTCATCACCATTTGCACGAGTAAAGATTTTAACGTCACGAACTACTCCATCGCCACCGTGAGGTACACGTAGCGAAGTATCACGAACTTCACGTGATTTATCACCAAAAATGGCATGCAAGAGACGTTCTTCAGCAGATAAGTCCTTTTCACCCTTAGGCGTTACCTTACCAACAAGAATGTCACCTTCTTTTACCTCAGCACCAATGCGGATAATTCCCATTTCATCGAGATCACGTAGTGAATCTTCACCAACATTTGGAATTTCACGAGTAATTTCTTCAGGCCCAAGCTTTGTATCACGCGTTTCAGATTCGAATTCTTCCAAGTGAACAGATGTATAGACATCTTCTTTCACAAGGCGCTCACTCATGATAACGGCATCCTCGAAGTTATAACCTTCCCAAGTCATATAAGCAACAACTGGGTTTTGTCCAAGAGCCATTTCACCATTTTCCATAGATGGTCCGTCGGCGATAAAATCACCTTTTTCAACGAGATCACCAACTTTAACTAAGGTACGTTGGTTATAAGCAGTACCTGAGTTTGAACGGCGGAATTTTTGAACATGATAAACATCAAGAGAACCATCTTCGCGACGCACTTCAACTTTTTCAGCATCTGAAAAAATAACACGACCGTCATGTTTAGCAATCACAGCTGCACCTGAATCGTGGGCTGCTTGATACTCCATACCAGTACCAACATATGGTGCTTTTGGATCAATCAATGGCACAGCCTGACGTTGCATGTTGGCACCCATCAAGGCACGGTTAGAGTCATCATTTTCCAAGAAAGGAATACATGCTGTTGCGACAGCAACTACTTGCTTAGGTGACACGTCAACAAAGTCAACAATGCTTGAAGGAAACTCTTGGTTATTACCTTGATGACGACCCATAACGATTTCTTCTGCAAATGTACCGTCTTCGTTAAGCTTAGAGTTGGCTTGTGCAACTGTAAATTCATCTTCTTCATCAGCAGTCAACCAAACAATTTCGTTCGTTACCGCACCAGTAGAACGATCTACTTTACGATATGGTGTTTGAATAAATCCATATTTATTGAGGTGTCCAAATGAAGATAAGTTATTAATCAAACCAATGTTTGGACCTTCAGGTGTTTCAATCGGACACATGCGCCCATAGTGGGTATAGTGCACATCACGAACTTCATATCCAGCACGGTCACGTGTCAAACCACCAGGTCCTAAGGCAGAGAGACGGCGTTTGTGCGACAATTCTGATAGAGGGTTGTGTTGGTCCATGAATTGTGACAGCTGTGATGAACCAAAGAATTCTTTAACAGCGGCAGTCACTGGACGAATGTTAATGATTTGTTGAGGTGTCAAGACTTCATTGTCTTGTACAGACATACGTTCGCGGACATTGCGTTCCATACGAGCAAGTCCAATACGGAATTGGTTCGCAAGCAATTCACCAACTGCACGAATACGACGGTTACCTAAATGGTCAATGTCATCTACCTTACCGATACCCTCTGCAAGGTTTAAGAAGTATGACATCTCTGCTAAAATATCTGCAGGAGTTAAGGCACGAACTTTATCTTCAGGATTTGAGTTTCCAACAATAGTAACAACACGGTCTGGATCAGTTGGAGCAACAACTTTGAATTTTTGAAGAATAACTGGTTCAGTAACTACAGCATAATCATTTGGTGTGTAGACAAACTTGTTTAAGTCTCCATCGATATGCTCTGCAATTGAATCAATGACATCTCGTGTCATAACAGTGCCAGCTTCAACAAGAATCTCTCCTGTTTCACCATCAACTAAATTTTCAGCGATTGTTTGGTTCAATAGGCGTGTTTTAAGATTCAGTTTTTTATTAATCTTATAACGACCAACAGCCGCTAAGTCATAACGACGTGGATCAAAGAAACGTGCAACTAAAAGACTACGTGAGCTGTCTGCAGTTTTTGGTTCACCTGGACGAAGACGTTCATAGATTTCTTTAAGTGCTTCATCTGTACGAGAATCACTTGGATTTTTATGAATGTCTTTTTCAATAGTATTGCGAACAAGTTCACTGTCACCAAAGATGTCAACAATTTCATCGTCTCCAGAGAAACCAAGTGCACGGACTAGTGTTGTGAATGGAATTTTACGTGTGCGGTCGATACGTGTATAAGCAATATCTTTTGCGTCTGTCTCAAGTTCCAACCAAGCTCCACGGTTAGGGATAACAGTTGACCCATAACCAACTTTTCCATTTTTATCTACCTTATCATTAAAGTAAACACCAGGAGAACGGACTAATTGTGAAACAATGATACGTTCACCACCATTGATGATGAAAGTACCCATTTCAGTCATAATTGGAAAATCACCAAAGAAAACTTCTTGAGTTTTAATTTCACCAGTTTCTTTATTAACTAAACGGAAAGTAACAAAAATAGGTGCTGAGTAGCTAGCATCATGGATACGAGCTTCTTCCAAAGTATATTTAGGTTCTTTTAATTCATAACCAACAAATTCAAGATCCATAGTATCTGTAAAGTTTGAAATTGGAAGTACATCCTCAAATACTTCTTTCAAGCCAGCATCAAGAAAATCTTGGAATGAATCAGTTTGAATTTCAATTAAGTTTGGTAAATCAAGAACTTCCTTAATTCTTGAAAAGCTACGACGTGTACGGTGTTTTCCGTACTGAACTTCATGTCCTGCCAAGTTTTTAGCTCCTTTTTAAAGATAGAGTGACTAAGTTTTTATCTCATAAAACTTAGTGAGTTTATTTCATTTGCTCGCCTAACAAGGACAAGCTTATAGATGTCGTTTGCGGTAATTTTCAGAAAGTTTAAAAATGTATTACAATAACCTTTTTTCTTAAAATTAGGCACAAAAAGAGCAGCTAAATCTCACTTTATCAAGTTGATTTAACTGCTGTATATCTAGGTCGGACAATATTTCAACCTAGACAGACGACAAATAGTTACATACATTATAACTTATTTTTACCAATAAATCAAGTTCTATTCTCTTGACTTCAAGGAAGCTTCTAAAATTTCAATTTGTTCATCAACACCCTTGAGTTTTAGCATAACACGATGATTTTTAAACATAGCATACTGGTGTTTTTCTAATTCTTTGAAAGAAGACTATACAAGAATTAAATCATATTATCTTGGAAAAAATAAAAGGAGAACAGATCACTCTATTCTCCTCAAATAAAACTATCAGTATCGTAAACCTGTTATCGTTTTCCACCCAAAGTAGACCAAGCTTTTTGATAATCACTATCAGTTCCCCCAATAGCAAAACGATAGGTCATCGTTCCAGGCCCATTTTTTGCCCAATAACTTGTTGTGCTTTCACCTCCAACAGTGATTCGACGACCGTTTACTGTTACTACACCTGGCTGTAAACCTGTAGACTTAAGAACTTTAGCTTTTATAACGCTATCATCAAGTCTAAACCTTTCTGACTTACCAAAAGTATTGCCATCTGCATTATTAATAGCATTAACCAAGTGAGCCATATAATTAGCATTATTATTGTAACCTGTCAATTTCGCTAAAGAGGCATTATTATCATGTCCTGCCCATCCACCTAAAGTCACTTTAGGTGTAGAAAGCATCAACCAAACATCAGAAGTTGAGTTAGTAGTACCCGTTTTTCCAATCCAATCTACCCCAGCTAAACCACTATTTAAACCTTGTAAGCGATTTTTAAAGGTTGTAGTCTTTCCGGAGTTAATTGGTCCATGTAATAGCTGCTGTAAGATAGTAGCTGTTGCTTTCGAAAAGACACGGACAGGTTTACTTTCGTGATTATAAATCACTTTCCCATTACTATCCTCTATACTTTCTATCATATACTGCTTATGATAAACACCACCATTTGCAATCATTTGATAAAGGTTTGTTTGCTGAGCAACTGACGTATCAATACCACCACCAAGTGGTAAACTTTCTATACCAAAGTTTTCAATTGGATAGTCTAATTTCTCCATATAGTTTTTTACATCAACGCCTCGATCTCGTAGCATCTTGTAAGTCCAGAAAGCTGGAATGTTCCAAGAAATGTCCAATGACTCTTGAAGGTTAACCATAGCAGTACCTTCTTCATCCGCATGCATAATCTTTTCGCCACTTGAATATGTCGTTGGATAATTTGAAAGAACACTACCGCTGCCTAACATCCCTTGATCAATAGCAATTCCGTAAGGTAATATCGGTTTAATACTTGACCCTGGAGAGCGTGCCGTATCAAAAGCATGGTTATTTTGATTCTCACTATAGTTACGACCACCAATAAATCCTATAATAGCACCACTAGAATTGTCCGTTAGTACATTTCCCATTTGAACCTTGCCAGTGCCATCATCTAACAACCCTCCGTATTGAGCTGCAGCATCCTGCATGGCTTGATAAACAGATTTATTGATAGTAGTTTTAATAGTATACCCTCCCTGTTGAATCTCTTCAATAGCGCGATGTCTGTACGTCGCTCTAGTCTCGTCATTTTTTAAATCATGCTCTGAAACATTATCCTTTTTAATGAGGTAATTGTACATCACTTTTTGAGCTTCAGATAATGCCGAGTAGTAGAGATAATCATGATGATTTGTTGTCGCCACTGCAGGTTTGATAAAATCTTTTTTGATGTCATAATCTTTGTAGGATTTGTACTCATCTTTGGTTAAAGCTCTCGTTCTATACATATTGTATAACACATTTTTTTGGCGCTTTATACCAAAACTAAGATCTTTATCTGATTTCAACTGGGCATCTGCAGTATAAGGAGAATATACGATAGGACTTTGCGGTAAACCTGCAAGGAAAGCTGCCTGAGGAATTGTTAAATCTTTTGCGGAAACTCCAAAAATCCCTTGTGCTGCTTCTTCAATACCTGCAATATTCTGTCCTTTGTTATTGCGACCAAACGGTGATACATTTAAATAATCTGATAAAATCGAATCCTTATCCATGTAACGCTCTAATGCTAGAGCATAAATAATTTCTTTTGATTTGCGTTTAAATGACGGATCATCTCCCAAAATTTGCTGCTTTAATAATTGTTGTGTCAGCGTTGAACCACCGCTACTCTCTCCAAACCCCAGAACAGATCCTGCTGCAGCACGTAGTACGGCTTTGGGAACTACACCTTTATGGTCATTGAAATTTTCGTCCTCTGTTGCAATGATAGCCTTTTTAATATTATCAGATATAGCATCCTTTGCCACTGGTGTACGTTGTAAATCAGTGTCAATCTCTGAAATTTGTGATTTATCAGAATAAGTTAACCTAGACACCCTAGTAAGTGTATTAACTTGTGTCACTAAACTATTTTTACTAGGTACTTTAACAGAGTCAACTTGACTAGCAAGATACCCTACTGCAAGTCCTACTCCGAGCATAACAAATAGTAAAATAATAACATAGATGAAATCTGATAAAAGCTTTACAATTCTTAAAAAAATAGAACCAAATTCAAGTGGTGTGTAATCACCTAATTTAGAACTATTCAACTTCTTATTACCTTTAAACATGAATAATACCTCATCCTACATTATATCAGATTTAATATAACTTGCATATCCTAAAGAGTTTTGATATAGTTGACATTGATACACAATAAGTTAATAATTAGGAGAAAAAGATGAATATTTTTGATGAACTCAAAGAACGTGGACTCGTTTTTCAGACAACTGACGAAGATGCTTTACGCAAAGCTCTTGAAGAAGGTTCTGTCTCTTACTATACTGGCTACGATCCTACGGCTGATAGCCTTCATCTTGGACATTTAGTTGCTATTTTAACCTCTCGTCGCTTACAACTTGCTGGTCACAAGCCTTATGCACTTGTGGGAGGCGCAACTGGACTTATTGGGGATCCTTCATTTAAAGATGTTGAGCGCAGTTTACAAACAAAGGAAACTGTAGTTAGTTGGGGTAATAAAATCCGCGGTCAATTATCTAATTTTCTAGAGTTTGAAACAGGTGATAACAAAGCTGTATTGGTAAATAATTATGATTGGTTCAGCAATATTAGTTTCATTGATTTCTTACGAGATGTTGGTAAATATTTTACTGTCAATTATATGATGAGTAAAGAATCTGTTAAAAAACGTATCGAAACAGGGATTTCCTATACTGAATTTGCTTATCAAATTATGCAAGGATATGACTTTTACGAATTAAATAAGAACTATAATGTCACTTTGCAAATTGGTGGTTCTGACCAATGGGGCAACATGACTGCTGGAACCGAACTTATTAGACGAAAATCAAATGGTGTATCTCATGTTATGACTGTTCCATTGATAACAGATTCTACAGGAAAAAAATTCGGAAAATCTGAAGGAAATGCTGTTTGGCTTGATGCTGACAAAACCTCTCCTTATGAAATGTACCAATTTTGGCTCAATGTTATGGATGCTGATGCCGTTCGCTTCCTTAAGATTTTTACATTCCTAAGCCTTAAAGAAATAGAAGATATACGTATTCAATTCGAGGAAGCACCTCACCAACGCTTAGCACAAAAAACACTAGCACGTGAAGTTGTAACTCTTGTTCATGGTGAAAAAGCTTATAAGGAGGCCGTTAATATCACGGAACAGCTATTTGCTGGCAATATAAAAGGATTGTCTGTTAAAGAGCTCAAACAAGGTTTACGTGGAGTACCAAATTATCACGTTCAGACGGAAGATAACCTCAATATCATAGACCTTCTAGTCACTTCAGGAGTTGTCAATTCTAAACGTCAAGCTCGAGAAGATGTCTCCAATGGAGCTATTTATATTAATGGAGATCGTATTCAAGATTTAGAATATACTATCTCAGAAAATGATAAGCTTGAAAATGAAATTACAGTCATTCGTCGTGGAAAGAAAAAATACTTTGTATTAAACTTTAAATAGACTTGAAGTGTAATCGATACT
>OKGA01000348.1_pt1 | contig 13355 bp, 10 predicted proteins | sample 1611451 | NCBI WGS metagenome assembly OKGA01 (sample SAMN04436745, study PRJEB24849) | human gut metagenome | biome: human gut; feature: NICU; material: stool | host: Homo sapiens | place: USA: Saint Louis, MO | collected 2010-12-22
CCTGGCGCAGCAGCTCCAGCACGTGTTCAAAGGTGTGGTACGGGTAGTAGAGCAGAATATCGCGGTCGCGAATGGCGTCGAAGCCGTTGCGGAAGCCGTCAAAGCCGATGTGACGGATCTGCGGCAGCGGCCGGTTAACCAGGTTGCTTTTGCCTACGTCCGGGAAGCCGATAAAGTCTTTGAAGTTATGGTAGCGGCCGCCCGGCACGATGGAGTCGTAGTTGGAGATGGTCAGCTTATTACGCAGCAGCTCCACCATGGCATCCGGCATATCACGCTGATAGACGAAGCGCACCGGCTCGGCGGTCAGACGCTGCTTCAGGCTTGAGGACATCAGCTCCAGCAGGCTCGACTCCATCTCCGTCACCAGATCGTATTCCGCGTCGCGCGTCATCTTCATCGAGTAGGCGTTCAGCGCATCGTAATCGAAGAAGCCTTTAAAGATATCGTCGAGACAGTAACGCAGAATGTTGTCCAGCAGGATCATCGGTTTGCGGCGGCGCGGCGATTCAGCCGGCAGGTTGATGAAGCGCGGAACCTTGTCGGACGGGATCTCCAGCAGCGCATAGCGAATATCGTCGCCGCGAATGATCTCTACTGCCAGATAGGTGTAATCATCCTTCAGGAATTCAGTGAGATCGGTGTCGTGATTAATCAGAATCGGCGTGATGTGCTGGCGTAAATCGTGTTTGAAATAGTGACGCAGCCACACCTGCTGATTGGCGGAAAGCTGGCGTTCGTTAATCAAAAAGATTTGATTGCGCGCCAGCTCCAGCAGCAGTTCGTTATAGAGGCCGTCGAATTCCTGTTCCGACTTCATCACGCGCTGCTGAATTTTCTTCAGCAGATGGCGCGGCAGGCCTGGCGATCCCTGCTCCTCGCCGATCAGGATGCGGCGTTTAAGGTCGGCAAAGCGTACCTTGTAGAACTCATCAAGGTTATTGGAATAGATCCCCAGAAAACGCATACGTTCGATCAGCGGGTTGGTTTTATCGGCCGCTTCCTGTAAAACGCGCTCGTTGAAGGATAACCAGCTTAATTCTTTTTCTATATACAGCTTTTCCTGACCCATTCTGACTCCATATCGCGTTCGCAGGACTTAAAGAACCAGTGTCCATCATCATTATGGCGAGAGTATGGCAACCTTGTCCAACGTCAATAGTTGTCTTATCAACCAGCTACGGGCAACATAGCGGCTTAATACCGATCTCATTCAGAGCCGCATGAGCCTAAAGCATATTCCCGTCAACTTCAGCGACCGCCGTCGCCGCGCTATCGATCGCTTTACGCGGCGCATGGTCACGTCCTGCGGCATCGCTATTCTGCTGCTGATGCTGCTGCTCTTTTTCTGGTTGATTTGGGTGGTCCTGCCGCTGTTCGCCGCGCCGGGCCTTCATACGCAGGCCACACAGCAGCTATGGGACAGCCAGCCCGCGCTGATGATCGGTAATCAGGGCGATCGGGGCTGGCGTATCGGACGCGACGGTGCGGCGCGCTTTATTCCGCTTAACGGTCAGCCCGCCGAAACGCCGCTGATGCTGCGTCCGACGCCGCAGCAGGCGGTGAGCAGCGCCGATGGCCGCACGCTGTTGCTGAGCGCGCAAAGCGGGCTGATGCTGCTGCAGCCCGCAGAGGGCGACTGGCGCTTTCCGCTCGGCGATACGCCTTTGAACCTGCCTGGCGGCGCGGTGAAAATGATGGCGCTGGCGACGCTGAATGAAAATAAATGGCGTATCGCCCTTCTGACTGAGAAGGGGCTCAGCGTCCTGACGCTCGCGCCTCAGCAGGCGCCGCGCGCGGTCGATCTGCCGCAGGGGCATGCCGACCATCTGCTGCTGTCGCCGCAGGGCGATCTGCTCTATGCCAGCGAAGGCAATGTGTTGCGCGTCTGGCAGCTTGACGACGATCGCGCGACCCTGCGCGAAACCGTAACCCTGGCGCAGCCGCCGCGCAGCCTGCATCTGCTGGCGGGCGGGCGGAGTTTATTAATTCAGGATGGACGCGGCGTGACGCAGTGGTTCACTATCGCCAGCGAGGAAGGGCCGCGACTGCATGAAATCCGCACCTTCGTCGGCAGCAGCCCGACCGCGGCGATGATCACGGAACCGCAGCGTCGCGTCTTCGCCACCCTGGAGCCTGACGGCGCGCTGAAGCTGTTCGCCAGCAAGCAGCCCGGCCCGATCCTGCAGCGTCAGCTGGCGCCCGGCGTAACGCGCGCTGCCTTCTCGCCGCGCGGCGACGCGCTGCTGCTGGAGCGCGCCGGAAGCTGGCAGGTATTGCGTATCGATAATCCCTGGCCGGACGTCAGCTGGCGCAGCTTCTGGCAAAAAATCTGGTACGAAAACTATCCCGCGCCGGACTGGGTCTGGCAGTCCACCAACGCCGCAGACAGCTATCAGGCCAAGTTCAGCTTTATGCCGATGGTCGTCGGCACGCTGAAAGCGGCGGCGCTGTCGCTGCTGTTCGCCACGCCGCTGGCGCTGGCGGCCGCGATGTACACCGCCTGGTTTATGGCGCCAGGACTGCGCCGCTGGGTCAAGCCGGCGATTGAGATGATGGGCGCGCTGCCCAGCGTGGTGATCGGGCTTATTGCCGGACTCTGGCTGGCGCCGCATATCAGCCAGGCGCTGCTCGGGGTCTTGCTGCTGCCGCTGACACTGGCGGCCACGCTGCTAATCTGCGGCGCGCTCAGCCGACATCTGCCGCCGCGCTGGCGTCAGCCGGGACGCGAGGTGATGCTGCTGCTGCCGCTGCTGCTGGTCGTGACGCTGGGCACCCTGATCGTTCCGACCTTTCTGATGCGCGACGCCGCGGAGTGGCTGCCGCACTACGAGCAGCGCAACCTGCTGGTGGCCGGGCTGGCGATGGGCTTTGCGCTGGTGCCGCTGATTTTCACCCTGTCGGAGGATGCGCTGTTCAGCGTGCCCGCGGCGCTGGGGCAAGGGTCGCTGGCGCTGGGCGCTACGCCGTGGCAGACCCTGACGCGTGTGGTGCTGCCAGGGGCGTCGGCGGGGATTTTCGCCGCGCTGATGATCGGCTTTGGCCGCGCGGTCGGCGAAACCATGATAGTGCTGATGGCGACCGGCAACACGCCGCAGAGTCAGGGCGGTCTCTTCTCCGGGCTACGCGCGCTTTCCGCTAATATCGCCATCGAGATGCCGGAAGCTGCGGCAGGCAGCGCGCACTACCGGATACTCTTTCTCAGCGCGCTGATGCTGCTGATCTTTACCCTGATCATCAACACGCTGGCCGAGCTGATCCGCCAGCGCCTGCGCCAGCGATACGGGCAGCATGAGGGCCAGGCATGAAGACGATGCGACAAAACGACCGCTGGCGCTGGCTGACCGCAGGCGCGGTCGCCGTCTGCCTGCTGGCCTTTACCCTGCTGATTGCGCTGCTGGCGTGGCAGGGAATGCGCGCCTTCTGGCCGCAGCGCGTCGACCTCTATCAGCTGACGCAGCCGGAAGAACAGAACACGGCGCTGCTGGGTGAAACCCTGGAGCATCAGCCGAACTTTCCCGCGCCCGCGGCGGAAGGTGAGGCGTTGCCGCCGGTCAGCCACGTTCACCGCTACCTGATCAAAACCGGCAATCGCGACTGGGACGCGCCCGATTTCCGCGTGATCTATGCGCGCGAGGCGCTCAGGGTCAGCCAGCCGAAAGAGGTGATGGTGCTGCAGCGGCGCAGCGGCGGCAACGCTTACGGTTGGTTCGCCGGCCTGCGCGAAGATAATGAGGCACTGACGGCGCGCGATCCCGATGCGCTGCTGCATCAGCGGCTGGGCCAGGTGCGCGAACTGCTGCACAAAATTCAGCGCATTCGTCATGTCGATCTGACGCGGCTCAACGATCAGCTGGCGGCGCTGGACGCGCGCGCCGATCGGCTGCGGCAGCAGCAGCAGTTCGATACGCGTGCGCTGTCGGAATTTGAGGCGAACCAGGCGGCGCTACAGCGCCGCTTCGCCCGGCTCAGCAGCCGGCTGGCCGATCTGCAGCGCGAGAGCCAGCGCGACGTGCTGATCCTGCGCGACGCGCAGCACCGCGAGCACGCCATTCCGCTGGCGCAGGTGGTCGAAGCCTGGCGTCCTAACGCGATGAACGCGCAGCAGAAACTGGCCCACACGCTGCGTCAGATCTGGCATTTCGTCAGCGACTCGCCCGCGGACGGCGAGAGCGACAGCGGCGCGTTTCCGGCGATTTTCGGCACCGTACTGATGGTGCTGCTGATGTCGCTGGTGGTGATGCCGTTGGGCGTTATCGCCGCTATCTGGCTGCATGAGTATGCCGGGCGCAACGCCCTGACGCGGCTGGTACGCATTGCGGTGGTCAATCTGGCGGGCGTGCCGTCGATCGTGTATGGCGTGTTCGGGCTGGGCTTTTTCGTCTGGCTGGCAGGCGGCACGCTCGATCAGCTCTTCTTTTCCCGCTCGTTGCCCAATCCCACCTTCGGCACGCCGGGGCTGCTGTGGGCGTCGCTGACGCTGGCGCTGCTAACGCTGCCGGTAGTGATCGTCGCCACCGAAGAGGGGCTGTCGCGCATCCCTGACTCGCTGCGTCAGGGCTCGCTGGCGCTGGGCGCCACCCAGGCGGAGACGCTGTGGCACGTGGTGCTGCCGATGGCGCTGCCGGCGATGCTCACCGGCCTGATTCTGGCGGTGGCGCGCGCGGCGGGAGAGACCGCGCCGCTAATGCTGGTGGGCGTAGTGAAGATGGTGCCGGAGCTGCCGGTCGACGCGGTCTTTCCCTGGCTGCATCTTGACCGAAAATTTATGCACCTCGGCTTCCAGATTTACGATCTCGCCTTTCAGAGTCCCAACGTCGAGGCGGATCGCCCGCTGGTCTACGCCACGGCGCTGCTGCTGGTGACGATTATTCTGTCGCTCAACCTGCTGGCGATGGCGCTGCGTCATCGGCTGCGCGAACGCTACCGGCTGATGACCCAATAAAAGATGATGACTATGATGCCCGATACCGAAACGGCGCTGACGCTAAACCACCTTTCGTTATGGTATGGCGAACGACAGGCGCTGCATGATATTTCGCTGCGTATTCCCGAGAAGCGCATTACCGCGCTGATTGGGCCTTCCGGCTGCGGCAAATCGACGCTGCTGCGCTGTTTTAATCGCATGAACGACGTGGTGGATAGCTGCCGGATCGAAGGCGAAATTCTGCTGGGCAGCCACGACATTATGCAGCCGGCGCAGGATCTCTCGGCGCTGCGCCGCCGCATTGGCATGGTGTTTCAGCGGCCCAATCCATTTCCTAAGTCGATTTATGAAAATGTGGTGTATGGCCTGCGGCTGCAGGGCGTGCGCGACAGGCGAGTGCTGAACGAGGCGTGCGAACGCGCGCTGCGTGCCGCGGCGCTGTGGAGCGAGGTGAAAGATCAGCTGGGCCAGAACGCGCTCACGCTCTCCAGCGGCCAGCAGCAGCGCCTGGTGATCGCGCGCGCCATCGCGATTGAACCAGAAGTCCTGCTGCTGGACGAGCCGACGTCGGCGCTCGATCCTATCTCGACGCTGGTGATTGAAGAGCTGATGACCACGCTGAAGCAGCACTTCACGCTGGTGCTGGTCACCCACAATATGCAGCAGGCGTCGCGCGTCTCTGACTACACCGCCTTTATGCATCAGGGCGCGGTGGTGGAGTTTGATGAAACGGATCGCATCTTTACCTCGCCGCGCAACCGGCGCACCGAGGATTACATTACCGGGCGCTACGGCTGAGGTAGCGGTACGTGTTCTCACAGGCAGCTAACAAAGTCAAAACGTAGCTGGCATGGGCAGAAGAGCAAAGCGGCCTGCGCCAGGGACAAAAACGCCGGGAGCGTTTTTGAACAGCGCAGAGCGCTGGCCCGTTTACGGGCGCACCTCAGGGAGGAGGTGCGTGTCCGCGCAGGCCGAGCGCGTATGGATACCTTGAGCGGCCTGGCGATCGGTCCATGCCATCTACGTAAGCACGGATGAATCAAACAGCTTTATGCCTTAGTCGTACGCGTAGCCCTGCGGCGGCAGCGGCTGATTATCCAGCCAGGCCTTGCCTTCGCGCATCGCTAACCGACCCTCGACAAACCAGCTAATTACCAGCGGATAGATCGCATGCTCCTGATGCTGCACGCGCGCGGTAACCTCGTCTTCACTGTCGTCAGGGAAGACCGGCACGCGAGCCTGCAGTATCACCGGGCCGCCGTCCAGCTCGTCGGTCACGAAATGCACCGAAGTGCCGTGTTCGGCGTCGCCGTTCGCCAGCGCCTGACGATGGGTGTGCAGGCCTGGGTATTTCGGCAGCAGGGAAGGGTGGATATTGAGCAGGCGATCCTGATAATGCGCGACAAAGGCGCTGCTCAGGATGCGCATATAGCCCGCCAGCACCACCAGATCCGGCGCGTACGCGTCGATCTCCCGCATCAGCTGATGATCGAAGGCTTCGCGATCGGGAAAATCGCCCGCCGCCAGCGCATGGGCAGGCACGCCCGCGTCGCGCGCGCGCGTCAGCCCGTAAGCGGTCGCTTTATTACTGAAAACGGCAGCGACGCTGCCGTTAATCCGCCCGCTTGCGCAGGCGTCGAGGATGGACTGAAGATTGCTTCCGTTGCCGGAGATCAGTACAACCAGCTTTTTCATGCGTTAATAACCACGCGCTCTTCCGCATCTGACGCCTTGATCACGCCGATCTTCCAGGCTTTTTCTCCCGCGGCGCGCATCAGCTCTACCGCCTTGTCGGCTTCGGCGGCGCTCAGGGCGATCACCATGCCGACGCCGCAGTTAAAGGTGCGGTACATCTCGTGGCGACTGACGTTGCCCGCCTGCTGCAGCCAGTCAAAGACCGCGGGCCATTCCCAGCTCTTCTCGTCGATCACCGCCTGGGTATGATCCGGCAGCACGCGCGGAATATTTTCCCAGAAGCCGCCGCCGGTCAGATGCGCAATCGCATGCACATCCACCTGCTCGATCAGGCTGAGAATATTTTTCACGTAGATGCGGGTCGGTTCCAGCAGGTGGTCCGCCAGCGGGCGGCCGTCCAGCTGTTTCGTCAGCGGATCGGTCTGGCTTACCTCCAGGATTTTGCGCACCAGCGAATAGCCGTTAGAGTGCGGGCCGCTGGAGCCCAGCGCGATCAGCACGTCGCCGTCCTGCACTTTTGAGCCGTCGATAATTTCAGATTTCTCAACCACGCCGACGCAGAATCCCGCCACGTCGTAATCTTCGCCGTGGTACATGCCCGGCATTTCAGCGGTTTCGCCGCCTACCAGCGCGCAGCCGGACTGCAGACAGCCCTCGGCGATGCCGGTGATAACGGAAGAGGCGGTCTCGACGTCCAGCTTGCCGGTGGCGTAATAGTCGAGGAAAAACAGCGGCTCCGCGCCCTGAACCACCAGATCGTTCACGCACATGGCGACCAGATCGATGCCGATAGCGTCATGGCGCTTCAGATCCATCGCCAGACGCAGCTTGGTGCCGACGCCGTCGGTTCCGGAGACCAGCACCGGCTCGCGATATTTCTGCGGCAGCGCGCAAAGGGCGCCGAAACCGCCCAGCCCACCCATCACTTCCGGGCGACGGGTCTTTTTCACTACGCCTTTAATACGATCAACCAGAGCATTACCAGCATCGATATCAACGCCGGCGTCTTTGTAGCTGAGAGAGGTCTTGTCGGTCACTGCGGAATCCCCACGCGATTGCGGTTGGTGGTTAACAAAAAGCGCGGCAATTCTAACAGCGCAGGCAAACGTTTGCGAGTCCCATTGCCTGGTCAAATTGCGCGCCGGACGATTTTCATCAATCCTTGAATGACGGATCAAAACTTAGCCTCTTTGCGCAACGACATATGGCGCACTTGCGAAAAGGCGGTATAATCCCGCGATTTTTTTTTAGCTCAACTCATTCCGGGAGAACACCAATGAAGATCGTGGAAGTCAAACACCCGCTGGTCAAACATAAACTGGGCTTGATGCGTGAGCACGATATCAGTACCAAGCGCTTCCGCGAGCTGGCGTCGGAAGTCGGCAGCCTGCTGACCTACGAAGCCACCGCCGACCTGGAAACCGAGCGCGTCACCATCGAAGGCTGGAACGGCCCGGTGGAAATCGATCAAATCAAAGGTAAAAAAATCACCGTCGTGCCGATTCTGCGCGCCGGTCTGGGGATGATGGAAGGGGTGCTGGAGCATGTGCCGAGCGCGCGCATCAGCGTGGTCGGGGTCTACCGCGACGAAGAGACGCTGGAGCCGGTGCCCTATTTCCAGAAGCTGGTCTCCAACATCGAAGAGCGCCTGGCGCTGGTGGTCGACCCGATGCTGGCCACGGGCGGCTCGATGATCGCCACCATCGATCTGCTGAAAAAAGCGGGCTGCAGCAGCATCAAGGTGCTGGTTCTGGTGGCCGCGCCGGAGGGCATCGCCGCGCTGGAGAAGGCGCATCCGGACGTTGAGCTCTATACCGCGTCGGTAGATCGCGGCCTGAATGAAAAGGGGTATATCATTCCGGGGCTGGGCGATGCCGGCGACAAGATTTTCGGAACGAAGTAACTGAATCAGCCGACCAGAGAGTCGGCTTTTTTTTGGCAAAAATAAACGTTGAAGGGGATAAATGATGACTCGTCGCGCCATTGGCGTCAGCGAACGACCGCCGCTACTGCAAACCATACCGCTCAGCCTGCAACATCTGTTCGCCATGTTCGGCGCAACGGTGCTGGTGCCGATCCTGTTTCATATCAACCCGGCGACGGTGCTGTTGTTCAACGGCGTCGGCACGCTGCTTTATCTTTTTATCTGCAAAGGCAAAATTCCCGCCTATCTCGGCTCCAGCTTCGCCTTTATCTCGCCGGTGCTGCTGCTCTTGCCGCTCGGCTATGAGCTGGCGCTGGGCGGCTTTATCCTGTGCGGCGTGCTGTTCTGCATCGTGGCGCTGATTGTGAAAAAGGCTGGCACCGGCTGGATCGACGTAATGTTTCCGCCAGCGGCGATGGGCGCGATCGTGGCGGTTATCGGTCTGGAGCTGGCGGGCGTGGCGGCCAATATGGCGGGACTGCTGCCGGCAGAAGGCGCGAGTCCCGACAGCACCACCATTACTATCTCGCTGGTAACGCTGGGCGTGACGGTGTTCGGCTCGGTGCTGTTCCGCGGCTTCCTCGCCATTATCCCTATTCTGGTGGGCGTGGTGGCAGGCTACGCGCTTTCGTTCGTTATGGGCATCGTCGACTGGACGCCGGTCTACAATGCTCCCTGGTTCGCGCTGCCGACTTTCTATACGCCGCGCTTTGAGTGGGCGGCGATGCTGACCATTCTGCCCGCCGCGCTGGTGGTGATTGCCGAGCATGTCGGTCATCTGGTGGTGACCGCCAATATCGTGAAAAAAGATCTGATCCGCGATCCCGGCCTGCACCGCTCGATGTTCGCTAACGGCCTTTCCACCGTGATTTCCGGCTTTTTCGGCTCGACGCCGAACACCACCTACGGCGAAAACATCGGCGTAATGGCGATTACCCGCGTCTACAGCACCTGGGTAATCGGCGGCGCGGCGATCATCGCGATCCTGCTGTCGTGCGTCGGCAAGCTGGCGGCGGCGATTCAGGCGATCCCGGTGCCGGTCATGGGCGGCGTGTCGCTGCTGCTCTATGGCGTTATCGGCGCGTCAGGCATCCGCGTGCTGATCGAATCCAAAGTGGACTACAGCAAAGCGCAAAACCTGATCCTCACCTCGGTTATCCTCATCATCGGCGTCAGCGGAGCGAAAGTGCACATCGGCGCCGCGGAGCTGAAAGGCATGGCGCTGGCGACGCTGGTCGGCGTGCTGCTGGCGCTGATCTTCCGCGTTATCTCGCTGTTGCGCCCGGAAGAAGTGGTGCTGGACGCCGAAGAGAAGGGCGGTCACTAAGCCCGTACGGGCAGGGACGCCCGTTATCCTCACCCGGCGAAAACTGTGGTAGACTTGCCCCGTTTTTTGCCTGTTCCTTTTGAGGTGCTTCTGAACACGCCGGCACAACTGTCACTGCCACTCTACTTACCGGACGACGAGACTTTCGCCAGCTTTTGGCCGGGGGAAAATCCGTCGCTTATTGCCGCCCTGAAAGGCGCCCTCAGTCAGCAACACGGCAGCTATCTCTATTTCTGGTCGCGCGAAGGCGGCGGCCGCAGCCATTTGCTGCACGCGGCGTGCGCGGAGATGTCGGCGCGCGGCGAAGCGGTCGGCTATGTGCCGCTGGATAAACGCACCTGGTTTGTGCCGGACGTGCTGGACGGCATGGAGCATCTGGCGCTGGTCTGCATCGATAATATCGAGTGCATCGCCGGCGAAGAGGCGTGGGAAATGGCGATCTTCGACCTCTATAACCGTATCCTGGAAACCGGCAAAACCCGACTCTTTATCACCGGCGATCGGCCGCCGCGCCAGCTCAACCTCAACCTGCCCGATCTGGCGTCGCGTCTCGACTGGGGGCAGATCTATCGTCTGCAGCCGTTGAGCGACGAAGATAAGCTGCAGGCGCTGCAGCTGCGCGCCGGTATGCGCGGCTTTGAGCTGCCGGAAGATGTCGGCCGTTTCCTGCTGAAACGCCTCGATCGCGAAATGCGTACGCTGTTCGATACGCTGGATCGCCTCGATCACGCTTCCATTAGCGCGCAGCGCAAGCTCACGATTCCTTTCGTAAAAGAGACCCTCGGGCTTTAAAGGATCTCCAGCACCGCTTCCGGCGGCCGCCCGATGCGCGCCCGATCGCCGTTGATCACCACCGGCCGCTCCAGCAGCGCCGGATGCGCCGACAACGCCTCAAGCAGCTGTGCTTCGTCGGCCTCTTCCAGCCGCAGCGTTTTATAAAGCTCCTCTTTGGTGCGCATCAGCTGCCGGACGCTGCTCATGCCGAGTTTTTGCAGCAAAATTTGCAGCGTTTCGCGATCCGGCGGGGTCTCCAGATAGCGAACGATCACAGGCTCAATGCCATTCGCCTCCAGCAGCGCCAGGGTTTCGCGGCTCTTGCTGCAGCGCGGATTGTGATAAATGGTGACCATGCTGGGTTATCCTTTTTGATACTGCTTAAAGCGGGTTTGCAGCTGACGAAGCTGGTCGATACGCGCGTCGTAGCGCGCCTGCTTCAGGCTGCCGACCGGCACCTGCGCGCTGGCGCTGCTCAGCGTGGTGATCGCCTGATCAAGCTGGCCGTTAAGCGCCAGCGTTTCGGCACGCGCCGACATCTCTTCATCATTCAGTCCCTGCTGCGCCGACGCCTGCGCCAGCAGCTCCCAGCCGTTGACATCGTCCGGATGCGACCAGGTATAGCGATTCAGGATGCGGCTGGCGTTGGCAGGCTGTTTCGCCTCGACGTAGGCGTTCGCCAGGTTTAGCTGCACTACCGGACTGTTTTTGGCCGCGCCCGCGGCATTCAGCCGGGCGATCGCCTGCTGCGGCTGGTTCAGGCCGATATCGATATCGGTCATGATGTCGAGATACCAGACGTTATCGGGCTGCTTCGCCAGCAGCGGCTCGATGATCTTTTTCGCGTTAGCGAAACTCTTCGCCTGTAAAAACTGTACCGCTTTGCCGTACTGCGCCGCCTGCTGCTCGCGGCTGTTGCCGTGGCTATAGCTGTCCAGCAGCTCGTCGGTCAGCTGGTTGCGGCCGGTGGCGTACATGCCAAGCGCGCGCACTTTCGCCATGTAGTAATCCTGTGATGACTGCACCACCACCGGACGCATCTGGTTGGCGCGGTTGCGCGCGTCCGCCAGGCGGCTATCGGGCAGGGGGTGCGTCAGCAGGATCTCCGGCGGCTTCGACGAGAAGCGGCTCTGATCGGCCAGCTTCTGTAAAAAATTAGGCATCGCCTCGGGATCGAATCCGGCGCGCTGCAGCACCTGAATGCCGATGCGATCCGCCTCCTGCTCGTTGCCCTGGGTGAAGCTGATAATGCCCTGCTGGGTGCCTGCCAGCGTGCCGGTCAGCGCCGCCATGCCCGCCTGAGGACTGGCCATCGCCAGCAGAATCGATCCCAGCGCCCCGACCCAGGTCAGCGGCGCGTTACGCTTCTGATCTTCCATCGCGCGTGCCAGATGACGCTGAGTAACGTGCGAGATCTCATGCGCCATCACCGACGCCAGCTGGCTCTCATTTTCGGTAAAGCGGAACAGCGAGGCGTGCAGCACCACATTGCCGCCGAAGAAAGCGAAGGCGTTGAGTTCGTCGTTCTGGATCAGGAAAAAGTGGAAGGGCGTCTTCACCGAATCGGCATGGGCGACCAGACGCTGGCCGAGCTGGTTGATGTACTCATTAAGCAGCGGATCGTTGATCAGCGGCGCGCTGGCGCGCAGCTGGCGCACGTAAAAGTCGCCCATCTGCATCTCCTGACCGATAGAAAGCGTCGAGCCTGCGGTCGTGCCCATATCGGGCAGCGAGTCGCTGACGTCGGCCCAGGCGGACGCATGCGGCATCAGCACTAGCGTGGGAATCAGCGCGGCGAGTAGCGTTTTCTTTAACCGGTTCAACATGCCTGGATCCTGTAGAGAAACTCAGAGGCCTGGAAAGTACATTGTGCTTTTTCAGGGTAAAAGACGCGTCGCGCCTATCTTAACCAGAGCCTTAAAAGAAAGAAACGGTCTGCTCTGCTATTAGCACGCGCCACAGCGACGCTTTTGCAGTAAAAAATTGAACGTTAAGCGCAGGCGCGCTTTCGTTGAAAAACAAAACGCGCATTTATTTCCTTAACAGGAAACGGCGCTATAGCAGCGCTGCAACAGGCGTCGCTTTTTTAAGCGAACCGGACGAGATAGCTGATAGTGATTTAAAGCGGAGATAGCCAACACGCTTTTTAATTAAAGATATGTAAATTTACTCAAAAAAATTGAAGGTGGCATGTTTTTTTCCAGGCTTACTCTGAAAAAAACGCCTTAAAAGGCCTTAGCGAGCGAAAGCGAAAATCAATAATTTTTATTGTGACAGCTGTAACGCTTCTCCGGGAAATATAAATAGCTGGTACGTTATTCAGAGAGATGGATTTTATATAGCGCCATTCCCTTCTTTAATATCGATCCACTCAAATGCAGACCAATACGCATTTCACCATCGAAAGCGTTCATCAATTAGCTTTATTAATAGTTCCCTTTGAAATTAACGCGCCGCAGGCGGTCAGCGCCGCGCCCTTTTGCCGCGCCGGGGCTGTGGTATAGATAGCTCACCCAATTCGGGATGTGAACCAGCGCTACGCTGTTGTCCGGAGATAATTTATGCGTTCAGCTGTATCTTACGCGCTCATCGCCATTATTGGCGGTGCTGTTGGCGCGGGCGTTACCCAGAGCGGCGCGCTCTATCAAAAAGTCGTTAACCATTTTGCCGCTAAACCCAGCGATCCCGACGGTTTCTGGAGCACGCCC
>OKGA01000352.1_pt1 | contig 13288 bp, 11 predicted proteins | sample 1611451 | NCBI WGS metagenome assembly OKGA01 (sample SAMN04436745, study PRJEB24849) | human gut metagenome | biome: human gut; feature: NICU; material: stool | host: Homo sapiens | place: USA: Saint Louis, MO | collected 2010-12-22
TTGTCCGCGCAGTACGAGCATACTATTGTGGTGACCGATAACGGCTGCGAAATCCTGACCCTGCGTAGCGACGACACCATCGACGCGGTGCTGGTCAACGAAGGGTAATCGTCCCCACTGATAAAAAGCCGGCCCTGCGCCGGTTTTTTTATGGCTCAAGAAGAGAGAAGCGGTATGAGCGCTATCCTGACGGATGAGGTCATTGACGGCCTGCAAGACTCCCCGGCGCACTGGGATGACGCGGCGCTGACCCGCGACGCCCTGAAGCAGAAGCTGGAAACCTTTAACGCCTTTCTCTCCACGGCGTTCGACGCCGGCGAATCGGCAGAAACGCTGATTGACGCGCGCACCCTGTTTATTGACCGTCTGCTGCGCCGCCTGTGGCGCTTTTACGGCTTTGACGCCCTGCCCGCTATCGCGCTGGTGGCGGTCGGCGGCTACGGCCGCGGCGAGCTGCATCCCCTTTCCGACGTCGACATTCTGATCCTCAGCCGCGATCCGCTCGACGACGCGAGCGCGCAGCAAACCAGCGAACTGCTGACGCTGCTGTGGGATCTCAAACTGGAGGTAGGCCACAGCGTGCGCACGCTGGAGGAGTGTCTGCTGGAAGGATTAGCCGACCTGACCGTCGCCACCAACCTTATCGAGTCGCGCATGCTGACCGGCGACGTCGCCCTGTTTCTGGAGATGCAAAAGAATATCTTCAGCGAAGGCTTCTGGCCGTCGGCGACCTTTTACGCCGCCAAGATCGAAGAGCAGCAGGCGCGCCATCAGCGCTATCACGGCACCAGCTATAACCTTGAGCCCGATATCAAAAGCAGCCCAGGCGGCCTGCGCGATATCCATACGCTGCAGTGGGTGGCGCGCCGCCACTTCGGCGCCACCACGCTGGATGAAATGGTGGGGTTCGGCTTCCTCACCGAAGCGGAACGCAACGAGCTCAACGAATGTCAGGCATTTCTCTGGCGCATCCGCTTCGCGCTGCATCTGACGCTGACGCGCTACGACAACCGGCTGCTGTTCGACCGTCAGCTCAACGTCGCGCAGCGCCTTAACTACCAGGGCGAAGGCAACGAGCCGGTAGAACGCATGATGAAGGATTTCTTCCGCGTCACGCGCCGCATCGGCGAGCTAAACCAGATGCTGCTGCAGCTGTTCGACGAAGCGATCCTGGCGCTCTCCACCACCGAAAAGCCGCGTCCGCTGGACGACACCTTTCAGCTGCGCGGCAACCTGATCGACCTGCGTGACGAAACGCTGTTCGAGCGCGAACCGCAGGCGATCCTGCGCATGTTCTACGTGATGGTGCGCAACGAAAACATTCGCGGCATCTACTCCACCACGCTGCGCCAGCTGCGCTACGCGCGTCGTCATCTCAAACAGCCGCTGTGTCAGATCCCGGAAGCGCGTCAGCTCTTTATGGCGATTCTGCGCCATCCGGGCGCGGTCAAGCGCGCGCTGCTGCCGATGCACCGCCATAGCGTGCTCTGGGCCTACACGCCGCTGTGGGGACATATCGTCGGACAGATGCAGTTCGACCTGTTCCACGCCTACACCGTCGATGAGCACACCATCCGCGTGCTGCAAAAGCTGGAGAGCTTCGCCAGCGAGACAACGCGCCCGATGCATCCGCTCTGCGTGGAGCTCTGGCCGCGTCTGCCGCAGCAGGAACTGCTGCTGATGGCGGCGCTGCTGCACGACATCGCCAAAGGCCGCAACGGCGATCACTCGATTCTCGGCGCGCAGGACGCACTGGAGTTCGCCGAGCTGCACGGCCTCAACTCGCGCGAGACGCAGCTGGTCGCCTGGCTGGTGCGCCATCATCTGCTGATGTCGGTGACGGCGCAGCGCCGCGATATTCAGGATCCCACCGTGATTCAGCAGTTTGCCGAGGTGATGCAGAACGAGAATCGGCTACGCTATCTGGTCTGCCTGACCGTGGCCGATATCTGCGCCACCAACGAAACGTTGTGGAACAGCTGGAAGCAGAGTCTGTTGCGCGAGCTCTTCTTCGCCACCGAGAAGCAGCTGCGGCGCGGCATGGAGAACAGCCCGGATCTGCGCGAGCGCGTGCGTCATCACCGGCTGCAGGCGCTGGCGCTGCTACGCATGGACAATATCGACGAAGAGCGGCTGCACAATATCTGGAACCGCTGCCGCGCCGACTATTTCCTGCGCCACACGCCAAACCAGCTCGCGTGGCATGCGCGTCATCTGATGGAGCACGATTTGCGCCAGCCGCTGGTGCTGGTCAGCCCGCAGGCGACGCGCGGCGGCACCGAGATTTTTATCTGGAGTCCCGACCGCCCTTATCTCTTCGCGACCGTGGCGGGCGAGCTGGACCGTCGCAATCTCAGCGTGCACGACGCGCAGATTTTCACCAGCCGCGACGGCATGGCGATGGATACCTTTATCGTGCTGGAGCCGGACGGCAGTCCGCTGGCGCCCGATCGCCACCTGATGATCCGCCAGGCACTGGAGCAGGCGATCGCCCAGACCAGCTGGAATCCACCGCGCACGCGCCGTGCGTCGGCGAAGCTGCGCCACTTCAGCGTCGATACCGAAGTCAACTTTTTGCCGACCCACACCGATCGCCGCAGCTATCTGGAGCTGGTGGCGCTCGATCAGCCCGGCCTGCTGGCGCGCGTGGGCGAAGTCTTCGCCGATATGGGCGTCTCGCTGCACGGGGCGCGCATCAGTACTATCGGCGAGCGCGTCGAGGATTTGTTTATTCTGGCCAACAGCGAGCGGCGCGCGCTTGACGCGGAAATGCGCAAAGCGTTGCGACAACGGTTGACAGAAGCCCTTAATCCAAACGATAAAGTGTGACCGCAATCGATTTACTTATTTACTCTTTGTGCCGGGACGTGGTCCGGCATGCACCAGACAGATCAGGAAAAAATTATGCAACAGTTACAGAGCGTTATTGAAACGGCCTTCGAGCGTCGCGCCGAGATTACTCCGACGAGCGTCGATCCGGTGACCCGTGAAGCTATCAACCAGGTGATCGCTCAGCTGGACAGCGGCGCGCTGCGCGTAGCAGAAAAGATCGACGGTCAGTGGGTAACGCATCAGTGGCTGAAGATGGCAGTGCTGCTGTCGTTCCGCATTAACGAAAACCAGGTGATGGAAGGCGCAGAAACCCGCTTTTATGACAAGGTGCCGATGAAGTTCGCCGGCTGGGACGACGCGCGCTTTAAAGCCGCGGGCTTTCGCGTCGTGCCGCCGGCGGCGGTTCGCCAGGGCGCCTATATCGCGCGCAATACCGTGCTGATGCCGTCCTACGTCAATATCGGCGCTTACGTCGACGAAGGCAGCATGGTTGATACCTGGGCGACCGTAGGCTCCTGCGCGCAGATTGGCAAAAACGTCCACCTTTCCGGCGGCGTCGGCATTGGCGGCGTGCTGGAGCCGCTGCAGGCGAACCCGACCATCATCGAAGATAACTGCTTTATCGGCGCGCGCTCCGAGATTGTCGAAGGGGTGATCGTGGAAGAAGGCGCCGTGATTTCGATGGGCGTTTACATCGGCCAGAGCACCAAAATCTACGATCGCGAAACCGGCGAAGTGCACTACGGCCGCGTACCCGCAGGTTCCGTGGTGGTTTCCGGCAACCTGCCCTCTAAAGATGGCAGCTACAGCCTCTACTGCGCGGTCATCGTGAAGAAAGTCGACGCGAAAACGCGCGGCAAAGTGGGTATCAACGAACTGCTGCGCACTATCGACTAAGCTTCTGCGACGGGCCCCTGCGGCCCGTCATTTTTTCTTTACACTTCTCCCTCTTACTACCTGATTCGCGCGGCGAATTAACAGGTGCGTTTACTTTTTACCCAGGTCATAATCCGCGCCAGTTATCTCCCGTCGCGCAGTGTTCAATCCGTTTTTTGTCTACAGTTATTTTTGTGCCATGAACACAGATGCGCGCTTCTCTCTTTTTGGTGGAAAAATCGCTATGTATGACAACCTTAAAAGCTTAGGCATTAATAACCCGGACGATATCGATCGCTACAGCCTGCGTCAGGAAGCCAACAACGACATCCTTAAAATTTACTTTCGTAAAGACAAAGGCGAGTTCTTCGCCAAGAGCGTGAAGTTTAAATATCCGCGCCAGCGCAAAACCGTGGTCGCAGACAATATCAATCAGGGCTACAAAGAGGTTCAGGAGATCAGCCCGAACCTGCGCTATGTGATCGACGAACTGGATCAGATCTGCCAGCGCGATCAGGTGGAAGTGGATCTGAAGCGTAAGATCCTGGCGGATCTGCGTCATCTGGAGAGCGTGGTGACCAACAAAATTGCCGAGATTGAAGGCGATCTGGACAAGCTGACGCGCAATAACCGGTAATGCGTCGGCTGTTGCCTTGCTACAGAAGGCGCCAGCGCTCAGACCAGTCGACAGAAGGCTAGCCAACGCTGGCCTTTTTTTTATCGTCTCAGCTCTGCTCGTCCAGCTGCAACGCCACATAGAGCAGCAGACGATCGTCAAACTGACTGAGGTTCAGTCCGGTCAGCTCGGAAATGCGGTTCAGCCGATACTCCAGCGTGTTGCGGTGAATAAAAAGCGCGCGTGCCGTAGCGCTGGGCTGCACGTTATGGGTAAACCAGGCCACCAGGGTGCGCCGCAGCAGACCGTTATTATCCATGCTTTTCAGCCGCGCCAGCGGACGCGCCAGTTCGTTCGCCTGCCAGCCGCCGCGCAGGCTGTCGAGCAGCACCGGCAAGACTAAATCCTGATAGAAATAGCTGCGCAGCTCCGGCATACGCTGCTTGCCGACCATCATGGTGGTGCGCGCGGTGCGATACGAGCGCGCAATGCTGCCCGGCCCGGTAAAATAGTTGCCGAGCGCGATGCGCATCCGCACCTGGCCGCTCTCTTTCATACGCTGCAGCAGCTGTTCGACGCGCTTGCGATGATCGTCCTGATCGTAGCGCCCGTGCGCATTCAGCGCCGGCTTCAGCACCACCATCTCCGTCAGGGAAACGATGGCGATCAGGTTATCGCGCTCCGGGGTAGTCAGCAGCGTTTGTAGCTGCTGAAGCTCCGACATCGCGCTGTCGACGCCGAGCTGTCCGCTGTCGACCTCCACCACCGCCACCACGCGCGGCTGATTGAGATCGATGCCGAGACGCTGCGCCCACTCGGTCAGCTGCGGCGTCACGCTTTCGCTGCGGATAAGGTTCAGCACCAGCTCCTCGCGCAGACGGCTGTCCTGCGCCAGCATATGCAGCAGTCGGGTCTGCTCCAGCATCATCTCCGCCGTCATGCAAACCAGCTCGCCGTAGTGGCGCAGCGCGACCGGATCGCCGGTCAGGCCGATGACGCCGACGATTTCGCCGTCGATGCGCAGCGGCAGATTGATGCCTGGCCGCACGCCGTGCAGATGTTTCGCCACCGCCTCGTCGATGTCCACCACGCGTCCCTGGGAGAGCACCAGCAGCGCGCCTTCGTGCAATTCGCCAATACGCTCGCGATCGCCGCTGCCAATGATGCGGCCGCGCGCATCCATCACGTTGACATTGCTGTCAATAATCTTCATGGTGCGCGCCACGATATCCTGCGCAAGGCGCGCATCGAGATGATAGGTTGCCATCTGTAAATCCTGACAGAGAGTGAATGCTACAGCATACGCATGGCGGCGAGAGCAGGCATTGTGCAAATGCACAGAGCCAGACGGGGATTTACAGGTTTTGCGGCTCCGGTCACACTCTGAACCGCGCCCATAAAAAAGGCGGACCGAAGTCCGCCTGAGGAGATAAATAACGTTACTGCATCAGCAGATAGATGCTGCTGTCGCCGCGCTTAACGTTAAGCGCCAGCACCGACGGCTTGGTGTCGAGGATTTTACGTAGTTCACCCAGGTTGGCGACGCGCTGCTGGTTGACGCCAAGGATGATGTCGCCTTTTTTCAGGCCGATACGCGCTGCGGCGCTGTTGGGCTTCACGTTATCCACGCGCACCCCTTTATCGCTGCCGCTGTCGTTGCTCAGATCAGCGCCCTCGATACCGGTGTAGATGGTGGCAGACTGCACCTTATCCTGCGTGCTCTGCTGCAGCTCGACGGTTACGCTCACCGGTTTGCCGTCGCGCAGCAGGCCAAGCTGCAGTTTGGTGCCGATCGGCAGCGAACCGACTTCGGCGCGCAGGGCGGCAAAACTGCTCAGCGGCTTGCCGTTCATCGACACCACCACGTCGCCCGCCTTCACGCCCGCTTTCGCCGCGGCGGAGTTCGGCAGCACCTGGCTGACGAAGGCGCCGCGCTGCGCGTCGACCTTCATCGCTTTCGCCAGCTCGGAGTTCAGCTCAGCACCCAGAATACCCAGCTCGCCGCGTTTCACCTGACCGAACTCCACCATCTGTCCGGTGAGGTTTTTCACCATATTACTCGGGATAGCGAAGCCGATGCCGATATTGCCGCCGTCCGGCGCGAGGATCGCGGTGTTAATGCCGATCAGCTCGCCGTTAAGATTCACCAGCGCGCCGCCGGAGTTGCCGCGGTTAATCGCCGCATCGGTCTGAATAAAGTTTTCATAGTTTTCGACGTTAAGCCCGCTGCGTCCCAGCGCCGAAACGATGCCTGAAGTGACGGTTTCGCCCAGGCCGTACGGGTTGCCGATGGCGACGGTGTAGTCGCCGACACGCAGGTTGTCGGAGTCAGCGATTTTAATCGCCGTCAGGTTTTTCGCGTCGATCAGCTGCACCAGCGCAATATCGGAACGCGGATCTTTGCCAATGACTTTACCGTCATAGCGGCGGCCATCGCTGAGCTGCACCTGAATTTTGGTGGCGTTGTCGACAACGTGGTTGTTGGTCACCACATAGCCTTTTTCGGCGTTGATCACGACGCCGGAGCCAAGCGCGCGGAATTTTTCCTGTTGGGTGTTGGGGCCAGCGCCGCCCGCGCCGCCCTGACACATCGGCGAGCTCTGGAAAGGCGAGCCCTCCTGGCAGAAAGGCGAATTATCGCCAAAGAACTGCTGAAACTGCGGCGGCAGGCGCGGCGTTTTTACCGTGGTGCTGCCTTCAACGCTGATGCTGACCACTGACGGCATCACTTTTTCCAGCATCGGCGCCAGGCTCGGCAGCTGCTGACTGGTAGAAGAAGCCGATTCAGCGGCGAAAACGGCGGCAGGGCTTAACGCCAGGCCAAGACTGAGCGCCAGCGCGCTCAACGTTAGGGTGTTTTTTTTCATTCGTATTAGTCTCATCCAGTAATAAACGCCAGACCCTTGCTGTGGTCAGTTATGAGATTAATCTTTTAACGCGAAGTTCCAGCAAAAGTTTGCGGCAAAGGTAAAAATTTATGCACGCTCTTTACAAAAGTCCAGTTATTCTACCGCCATCAGTCGGCGATACTCATCCCAAGCATAAAGATCGGTCATACCGCTAATATAATCCTGAATCAGACGAAAGCGATAATATCTTTCCCATAGCAGTCGCTGATATTTATGCTCGACTACCAGCGTGCGCATTTTTTGCTGATAGGCTTTACGATGCTTTCCGGAAAGTTTATGAAACAGGCGCGTCTCAATCGGGTGCTGTCGCAGAAAGTCCTCGTTAATCAGCGTAGTAAAGGCTTCGTAGGTTAGCGTCATTAAAGGTTGATATATTTCTAACAATCCCTTAATGACACGATAACCTTGTAATTCCAGCTGTTCAACTTCGGCATGGTTAAATACGTGGCGCCGCGCCACCGTTTTAAACATCTGCAATAACCTGCCCTCTTCGCCGTCATCCTCTAATAGCGCATGATTAAAATCGCCGTTGAAAATAGCGGGCAGATTATCGACGAAACGCTTTACCGCATGGCTGACCAGGACGTTCTGTACGTTAACGCGCAATGACATAAAGAACTGATCGCTTCGGCTGCGACGCTTTTTGTTACAGGCTTCGCGCCAGGCATCGCCGACCGTTCGACTGAAGGCGTCATTATTTTTAATCGGCCCCCAGTTCTTACATAAATAGTCATAAAGCGCATCAATGTTAAATATATCTTTTTCGACGGCGTCATCCAGATCGGCGATGCAGTAAGAGATATCATCCGCCGCTTCCATAATATAGGTCAGCGGAAAACGATGATGCTCGTCCATATGGGTCGCTGCGCGCAGATCGGCGATATAGTCGCGTTCGGAGAGGTAAAAGCCCGGCTTTTTCATTAGCGCGCTGAACTGCTCGGGCTTCTCGCCCTGCCACCAGGCGGGCGCGGTATATTTCAGGATGCAGGCGACCTGCGAATAGCTGAGATTCAGCTGTAGAAGGGTATGCACCATGCGGATCGCCTGCGCGTTGCCTTCGAAGTGGCACAGATCCTGGCGGATCATGGCGTTGAGCTGACTGAAATCGGCGCGCTGCTGCTCGCCTTCGACGCCGGCCACCAGCGGGTCCACCAGCTCCAGCGGAAGGTGCTCTTCAAACCAGTCGTTAATGGCCGCCTCGCCGAAATGGCCGAACGGCGGATTGCCGACATCGTGCAGCAGGCAGGCCATCTCTACCAGACTTTCGAACGCGCCTTCCATCTCATCCAGCCCGTACTGCGCCAGACCGCCCTGATTTTTCAGAGTTTGCAGGATCTCTTTGGCGATATAGCGTCCCGTCTGCTGTACTTCCAGCGAATGGGTGAGGCGTGAGCGTACTGCGGCGTTGCGCTCCAGCGGAAAAACCTGGGTTTTTTGCTGCAGCCGGCGGATCGCCGCCGAGTTGATAATACGGCCGCGATCGCTCTCAAAGTGGCGGGTAATATAGTATTCCCCTTCCGGCTCTTTGCGCGTGTTATAAGGGCGAGTAAAACTGATCTTCTTCCTGAAATTAACCGTCGCCATCGTTTCCCCTTATACCTTCGTGAATCAATCCCCTGCCAGCCATGCTAGACTATGCCTCACTTTTTACGACCACTTCCACCACATTAGCGAGACTCTTTTATGAAAGCAGGCATTATTGGCGCGATGGAGCAGGAAGTGACCCTGCTGCGTGAGAAAATCGAGAACCGCCAGACCCTGACGCTGGCCGGCTGCGAAATTTACACCGGCACGCTGAACGGCGTTGAGGTCGCTTTGCTGAAATCGGGTATCGGTAAAACCTCGGCGGCGCTGGGTACTACCCTGCTGCTTGAATTGTGCAAGCCGGACCTGGTGATCAACACCGGCTCGGCCGGCGGTCTGGCGCCGACGCTCTCGGTCGGCGATATCGTGGTCTCGGACGAAGTGCGCTATCACGACGCCGACGTTACCGCCTTCGGCTACGAGCCAGGCCAGATGGCGGGCTGTCCGGCGGCCTTTACCGCCGATGCGCAGCTGATTGCCGCCGCGGAAGCCTGCATCAGCGAGCTGAACCTGAACGCGGTGCGCGGCCTGGTGGTGAGCGGCGATGCCTTTATCAACGGCGCCGAACCGCTGGCGCGCATTCGCGCCACCTTCCCGCAGGCGATCGCCGTGGAGATGGAAGCCACCGCTATCGGTCATGTCTGCCACCAGTTCAAGGTACCTTTCGTGGTGGTGCGCGCCATTTCCGACGTGGCCGACAAAGCGTCGCATCTGAGCTTTGAAGAGTTTCTCAGCGTCGCGGCGCAGCAGTCGTCGCTGATGGTGGAGAAGCTGCTGGCGCGCCTGGCGCGTGGCTAAATCGCTCTGGCCGATCGGGCTGCTGCTGTTTTGCGGCAGCCTGTTCGCCGCCGCTCCGCGCGTTATCTCGCTCGCCCCCCATCTCACCGAAATGGCGTTCGCCGCCGGCATAAAGCCGGTCGCGGTCAGCGCCTGGTCCGACTATCCGCCCGCCGCGAAAGCGCTGGAGCAGGTCGCCAACTGGCAAGGCGTTAAGGTCGAGCGCATTCTGGCGCTGAAGCCGGATGTGGTGCTCGCCTGGCGCGGCGGCAATCCGCAGCGCCAGATCGATCAGCTGCAGCGGCTCGGCGTTAAGATCGAGTGGCTCGATCCCGGCTCGCTGGACGAGATGGCGGACGCCGTCGCGTCGCTGCAGCGCTGGAGCCCGCATCCGCAGCAGGCGCTGGAGACCGCGCAACAGCTGAAGCAGCAGGAAAAGTCCCTGCGCGCGCGCTACGCCGCCCTGCCCGCCGTGCCGCTTTTTCTGCAGTTCGGTCAGCAACCCTTGTTTACCGCCGCGCGCGATACCCTGCAAAACGACATCATCACGCTGTGCGCCGGAAAGAATATTTTCGCCGACAGCCGCGTCAGCTGGCCGCAGGTCAGCCGCGAGCAGGTCCTGATGCGTCATCCGCAGGCGATCGTGGTGGCCGGCGACGCCGCGCAGGCGCAGAGCGTGGCGCGCTTCTGGCAGCCTCAGCTCGCCGTGCCGGTCATCGCCATCGAGGATGACTGGATCAGCCGTCCCGGCCCGCGTATGCTGCTGGCGGCAAAACAGCTCTGCGCCGCCCTGCACCCGGAACAATAAATCAGCAGAAAGCGATTAAAGATCCCGCTAATTTTGCCGTTAATCAATAAACGAGACGCCGACGCCACGTAAGCTCAGCGTCCTTTTATGCGCACCGCGCATTTTGCACACCAGGAATCAAACATGACCAGAGCCTTGCTGCTGGCCTTCGCGCTCGCACTCGTCGCGCCCTTTGCGACGGCGTCGACCACGGGAACGATAGGCGTTCAGCTGATTATCTATTCGCGCTGTGAAGTTAACAGCCAGCCGCAACGGGCAATGCCGCAGATCGATTGCGGTCGCCGCATCAACGCGCAGCCGCGCGTCACGGAAAGCGAGCTAAAGAAGGATAGTATGCGTAAGGAAACGGCGAAGCTGATAACCGTGGAATGGTAAGAAAAAGGCCGTCGCAAGACGGCCTTTTTGCATCAGATACTGAAAGAGGAGCCGCAGCCGCAGGTGGTTTTGGCGTTCGGGTTAGTAACGATAAAACGCGATCCTTCCAGACCCTCAGTGTAGTCAACCGAGCCGCCGACCAGGTATTGCAGGCTCATCGGATCAACTACCAGCGCCACGCCCTGTTTCTCAATGGTCATGTCGCCGTCGTTCATTTTGTCGTCAAAGGTGAAGCCATACTGAAAGCCGCTGCAACCGCCGCCGGTAATATAGACGCGCAGTTTCAGATCGGGGTTCTCTTCGTCGGCAATCAGGTTCTTTACCTTGCTGGCCGCCGCATCGGTAAACTGTAACGGCAGTGCTGCAACATCATCACTCATCTTATACTCCGGTAAAGGTCCAGGCCATAAAACGACCTCAATTGGCGTATTATCCGCCAGCGCGATAGCGCAATCAAGTTTTGCCCTTCGCACTCTGTGCCGCCGGCCTTCAGCTAAGGTAAGTATAGCGCGCCCTTTCCGGCCTTTCGTCCTGCCGTAATCTTCCCGTAGAATGGCGCGAGATTTTTTTATGAACCGCTGGAGCCGAATAAATGAGTAAGTCCGAAAACCTGTTTGCCGAAGCGCAACGCCTGATCCCCGGCGGCGTTAACTCGCCGGTGCGCGCGTTTAACGGCGTAGGCGGCACGCCGCTGTTCATCGAGCGCGCCGACGGCGCCTGGCTATATGACGCCGACGGTAAAGCCTATATCGATTATGTCGGTTCCTGGGGACCGATGGTGCTGGGCCACAACAACGTTGAGATTCGCAACGCGGTGATCGAAGCCGCCACGCGCGGCCTGAGCTTCGGCGCGCCCACCGAGATGGAAGTAAAGATGGCGCAGCTGGTGTGCGAGCTGGTGCCGAGCATGGATATGGTGCGCATGGTGAACTCCGGCACCGAAGCGACCATGAGCGCTATTCGCCTGGCGCGCGGCTTTACCGGCCGCGACAAGATCGTGAAATTCGAAGGCTGCTATCACGGTCATGCCGACTGCCTGCTGGTGAAAGCAGGTTCCGGCGCGCTGACGCTGGGCCAGCCGAACTCTCCCGGCGTGCCAGCCGATTTCGCCCGCCACACCCTGACCTGCACCTATAACGATCTCGACTCGGTGCGCGCCGCGTTCGAGCAGTATCCGGAAGAGATCGCCTGTATTATCGTCGAGCCGGTGGCGGGCAATATGAACTGTATTCCGCCGCAGCCGGACTTCCTGCCAGGCCTGCGCGCGCTGTGCGACGAATTCGGCGCGCTGCTGATTATCGACGAAGTGATGACCGGCTTCCGCGTGGCGCTGGGCGGCGCGCAGGCACATTACAACGTGCGGCCGGATCTCACCTGCCTCGGCAAGATTATCGGCGGCGGCATGCCGGTGGGCGCCTTCGGTGGACGCCGCGAAGTGATGGACGCGCTGGCGCCGACCGGGCCGGTTTATCAGGCGGGCACCCTTTCCGGCAACCCGATTGCAATGGCGGCCGGTTACGCCTGCCTGACGCAGATCGCCCAGCCGGGCACGCATAAGACGCTGACGGAGCGCACCACGCAGCTGGCGCAGGGTCTGCTGGCGGCGGCGGAGGCGGAAAATATCCCGCTGGTGGTGAATCACGTCGGCGGCATGTTCGGCATTTTCTTCACCGACGCCGACAGCGTGACCTGCTACGCCGACGTGACGAAGTGCGACGTTGAGCGCTTTAAGCACTTCTTCCACCTGATGCTGGAAGAAGGCGTTTACCTTGCGCCTTCCGCCTTCGAAGCGGGCTTTATGTCGCTGGCGCACAGCGCCGAGGACATTGACCGCACCGTCGACGCCGCGCGTCGCTGTTTTGCAAAGCTGTAAAAAACGAGACGTTAAAAGACCGGCAGAGGCCGGTCTTTTTTTTGCTTGCAGGAAAGTGCTGGCGCGGTAGGCATGGCCCGATCGCAAAGTCCATTGCATCCATGCTCGCTCGGCCCGCACGTATACGCACCTCATCCCTGAGGTGCGCCCGTTGCCGGGCCAACGCGCTGCGTTGTTCAAAAATGCTCCGGGCATTTTTGTCCCTGGCGCGGGACGCTTTGCTCTTCGGCCCATACCCACCGCGCTTTAACACAGTTAGCCGTCTGCAGAAAAGCCTTTTACCGCGAGCGTCTCAATAGCCAGATAAAGTAAGGCGCGCCGATAAAGGTCGCCATCAGTCCCGCCGGCAGCTGATCCGGAAACGCCAGCATGCGTCCGCACCAGTCGGCCAGCAGCCCGCCATCGCCATCTGCGGCAGCGCGCGGCGGAAGCCGAGCATGCGCGCGATATGCGGCGCCATCAAACCGACAAAACTCAACGGCCCAATGGTCAGCGTCGCCGCGGCGGTCAGCGCGGCCGCCAGCAGCATCAGCGCCAGACGCGAGGCGTTGAGCGCCATGCCCGCCGAGCGCGCCGTAGCGGAGCCCAGCGGCAGCAGCGTCAGCCAGCGGCTGGCGAGCGGCGCCAGCGCGGTCAAA
>OKGA01000354.1_pt1 | contig 13236 bp, 10 predicted proteins | sample 1611451 | NCBI WGS metagenome assembly OKGA01 (sample SAMN04436745, study PRJEB24849) | human gut metagenome | biome: human gut; feature: NICU; material: stool | host: Homo sapiens | place: USA: Saint Louis, MO | collected 2010-12-22
GAAGTCTGGATTTTTAAACATGAGCTCACATCCCTTTCTTATCTTGTAACGTATTTAAAATAGCGTAGCAGTTTGCGCGAACAGAGATGAAATCATCTACACCTGCTTCACGATATACAGGCTCTAGGTCCTTAGAAGGTGCCCCTGCCAAAATAACCGTTACATTCGGCATAGTTTCTTTCAATTCTTTCGCAAGTGGTGGAACCAATTCAGGATACGTATCATCTGTAGAACAGATAACTACCACATCGGCGCCACTTTCACGAGCCGCTTTAGCCGCATCAGCCGTTGTTTCATGGCCATCATTTTTGATTACTTCGAATGCCGCTACTTCAAAGAAGCCTGTGGAGAAGTCCGCACGAGGTTTATGCTGAGGAATAGGGCCCATATTAGCCAAGAATACCTTCACATTATCTTTTGTGCGTTGTTTATAATTTTCCGTACGCATACGAAGGGCTTCAAATTGTTCCGTCCAGCGATGTGCAGTAATTGGTTCGATAGTTTCAGAGGAAATATCGCCCGCCTCTAAAGCACTGCGAATTTGGCGAATTGTCATTTTGTGTAATGCACCCAATTCGATAAGGCCAATCAACGCACCTGGTTCTGTTGTGCTTGCTTCTAACGTAGCTTGTGCTTTTACAAGAGCATCTTGATCTGCACCAGCCAAGTATTCTTCAAGATGAGCTACACGTTTTTGACGTAATGTTTCTTGATTTTCAGGTTTTGGATCCAACAATTCTTCCGTCATGTTAGCGTACATGTTATTACCAACCGCTACATCCTTACGGAATGCAAGGTTTTTAAAACGTTCATTAAGAATTGTTTTAACTTGCGCTTGAGGATAACCTTCCTTCAAGGCAGCGATAATGCCACCTTTAGACTCGATAGTTTGGAATTCATCCCAAATTTTTTCGCATAGTTCAGCTGCCAATGTTTCTACATACCAAGAACCACCTACAGGGTCAACTGGTTGACGCAATTCGAATTCAGTTTGCAACATGACTTGAATGTTACGGGCAATACGACGAGAGAATTCATCGGATTTGCGAATTGGTTGATCAAATGGAGAAACTTCAAGACTATTGAGACCACCTACAACACCAGAGAATGCTTGTGTTGTATTACGCAACAAGTTTACATATGGGTCGTATACGGTTTTTGTGAAAGCAGATGTTCTACCGTGTACATGAACGGCACGGTCGCTTTCATCAGCGCCGAAGGCCTCCATAATGCGAGCCCAAAGCACGCGCAACGCACGCAATTTAGCAATTTCCATGAAGAAGTTTGCACCCAAGGAGAATGTAAACATCATGCTCTTAGCAATGGTATGAATATCGATGTTGCGTTGTGCCAATTGCCGCACGTAGCAAACAGCTGTTGCCAATGCATAGGCAACCTCTTGCACATCATTAGCACCGCCATTAGCGTATACATCACCGGATACGAGCACTGTTTTAAGCTCAGGTGCTTGATCCTTGGCCCATACAACAGTATGTGCCATTTCATCAAAAGCAGTATCTAAAGACATATGCAATGCACCGTCTTTAGCCCACACGCCGATAGGATCTGCACCAACGAGACCTTTCAAATCGGATGTTTGCTTTTTAGAAGCTTTCACAGTAGCCGACAACATACCGAGCAAAATCGCTGCAGATGCGCCAGTTTCAATGTATAAAGGATTTTCCTTAAGATTAAATCGTTCAATTAATTGACTGCAATCGGCCATCGTATACAAGGATGTGCCGCCTACACCAACAGATGCGCCTACTTGCACATCTTGATCATGGCGTGTTGCTTCATCAAGACGAATGTTGTGAATGGTTCCGCCTTTCACAATTTCGTATAAACTTGCATGATTAGCATCCTTCGGTAAGGACTCATCCACATATTGAGATACGCCCCAAGAATCTTTGATATAACCGCTTGCTTTCGTGCCACGTAGGAACTCGCCAGCGCCAGGATAAACGCCCTTTGGAATCTTTTCCTGATGCAATGCAGGTGTATAGATAGGTTGTAACGTAATACCTTCATAGGTTTTGGTGAACATTTTTTTATGGAAATCGCCACCTTTTAACGCCTTTTCAACCTCAGCCTGCCATCGTTCATACGTAGGTTTCTCAAACTCATCAAAGGATACAGGCGCCAGTAAATCGCGTTCAGTGTCCTTTGAAGTCTTTTTGTCAGACATATATGTGCCTCCTTTTCAACTTGAAACCATACAGGGGGAACAGCGCACCGTACCAGTGAGTTGCTTCGTATATGAGTTACATAGGTGCCAAATATATGTCCATCATGATGATGAATCTCCAGTCAAACTATTAAGCCTATGCCATATATGAACGACCCTCTAGCGTGGCAATAAAAAAACGTGCCACCCGAGAGTGACACGTTAGGTTGCATATTGAATGGTACACTAAAACTATTGTAAAAAGTATACCTCAATCCCCTTCCTATCGCTCGTAGGTACATAACGGTGATTATCAAATAGGCAGTTCTCCTGGCTCGGGATCATCACCTCGCTTTCGCCTTCCCAGATTACTCCAGTGACATGTATGAAAGCAGGCTCATCCTTACAGTGGCGGGACCGCATCGGCTTATACCGATTTCTCTATTAAGTCTTGCGACACCTATTCTCTATATTCGTTGTTCTAAGTCCAATATAGTGTAAAAATATGCACAAAGTCAATGAACATAACAGTTAATCATAAGTAGCAAATTTAAAGTTATAACTAACGCATATATAGAATGATAAAAATGCATAGGTACAATTTAGAGAAATTACCTCTATAATTCGCTACCGCTATACTACCACCATGTTATAATAATTCTACTAGTGGGAGGTCGTATTATGAACGAAATAAACAAAAAAGGTCTCAGCACTACATTGTTGTGCTGTTTAATTTGGGGTTTGCTGCCCCTCTATTGGGCGCTTTTAAACCAAGTATCATCCTTTTCCGTATTATCGCACCGCATCATCTGGTCCGGATTTTGGATGCTCGTCCTCATCATCGTCACGGGCCGTCAACAACTACGCATCGACATACAACACCTACGTACCCATCTCTCACAGTTTGGTCTATTATTACTGGCCGCTGTGCTCATCAGTATAAACTGGTTCACCTACATTTGGGCCGTTACAAACCAACACGTACTCGACACGAGCCTTGGCTATTATATCAATCCATTGCTCAACGTATTGTTGGGCATCCTAATCTATAAAGAAAGATTACTTTGGCCACAAAAGCTAAGTATTGCCATCGCATTCTTAGGTGTGGCCATCATGACTGTTCAACTAGGTACATTACCCATTGTCTCTATCGTCCTAGCCGTATCCTTTAGCCTCTACGGCGCCGTTAAGAAACGACTCACCATCCATCCATTTTCGAGCATCGCCTTCGAGGCATGGCTCATCACACCGATAGCATTATGGTATTTAACGGCTATAGACACCACCTCGTGGACCTTTATCGAAAACCTAACGCCGACCGGTCTCCTCCTCATCGGCGCTGGCCTTACCACATCGATTCCGCTCATCCTCTTTTCATACGGTGCCCGCCTATTGCCACTAAATATACTCGGATTTTTACAATACCTATCTCCTACCATGGGCTTCTTCTTGGCCATCTTCTACTTTGGTGAAAGCTTTGGTACAGCACAACTCATAGCCTTCGGCTGCATCTGGGTGGCACTCGTATTGTTCACCCTATCTAATCAAATGACGACACGTATTAAGATAAAAAAATAGAATACATTACAAAAAAGCTGTAGCAAATGAAATTCTCATTTAATACAGCTTTTTATGTGTTCGTTTCACACGAGTCTAATGTAATATAAACTCAGATCTTATTAATCTAATTCATTCATATTTGTCGTATTCATATTAGAAATATAATGGTTATAAGCCTCAATCATACGAGTATAGTCCTTATCTTGTTTCGACCCCATATAAGTCCGGATAGCACCGATTGTAGAGTTTACAGAGGTCTTAACAGTGTCATAGTTAGAGCTAGTAATGCCATTAGATAAATCACCAATAGCTTGTAACTCTTGATTCATGGCATTCACATCCGGTTGTTTTTCACTATCTAACTTTTCAAGAACAGCGGTAAGTCTCAAATGAACCTCTTGTGCTGCGGCTGCATTTTTCTTACCTGCATCGCGCAATTCTTGTAACCTTTGTTGTAATCGATCGAGGTTGATTTTATGCATCAGATTATCAAAATCTGCATAGATAGGCACAAATTGCTCATACAACTGTACATATTTTGGACCTAATTGCTGTTCCTTAGCATAGTTATCTGTGGTGTATCCTTTAGATTTATAGTATGCATCCAGTTCTTCCGCTACCGGTCTGATTTCATTCAATTTTGAAAGCAACTTATCTAGGGGCTCCTTCATTTCATCATAAGGAATACCGACTTGCTTAGCTTCTTCTAATTCTTTTTGTAACTGTTTAAAGTTCGGTGTATTAAATACAGTTAAATGCTTACCTGCTTTTAAATCATTAATCGTCGGTGTATTCGCATAATCAAACATAACAGCCATGCGATTATATCGGCTTATGGCTTTCACATATTGATTAAATAATTGTACCTGATTCTGTTCCGACCGCTGTGCAATCTCCTTGCGGCTCTGCTCAGTCCCTTGCCATAGTTCTGACATACTACAACCGCTCAAAAACAAAGGTGATGTCAGCGTTAGTGCACACAACACAGCCATTGCCATCCTTTTGCCAAGTGGTTTCATGATGAATTCTCTCCTTTCATCAATATACAGCTTAGTTTATATATTCTAATTATATACCTATTATAAATAATAAGAAATAACTCCTAACAATGGTTTTATACGTGTACACGTGTTATTATGTAAAGGAGAGAATATGAAAGATAAAGATTTACTTAAATAAGGAGGCCCTATGAAGTTTATATACCCTGCCATAATCCACGATGATTCTGATGGTTTCTGGGCTGAATTTCCAGATTTAGAATATACAAGTAGTACGGGCGCAACATTAACAGAACTCGTAACTAATGCACAAGAGGCGATGGAACTGTATATTTTAGGTGCCTTAGAAGATGGAGAACGCTTACCTACACCTACATCTATACGTAACTTACCTTGTACGGATACAACCTATCCTACATTAGTGCAAACAGATATTGATTTAGCTAAAAATAGTAAATCCGTAAAGAAAACCTTAACCATTCCTGCGTGGCTTAACGATAGAGCCCTAGCGAAAGGTATCAATTTCTCCCAGCTTTTACAAGAAGCGTTAGTAGAGAAAACAATGTAAATTCACATCATTAATTACTCAGCAAAATTAGGAGTACTGTCCACGCAATAACTGCTAAGGTGAGTAATATGATACAAAGCATCCACAGAATTATTACGAAATAGAGCAATAATTTTAGTACATATAATACATCAAACCATATACTATGACGATCCTCTAATCGCGCCATATATTCGGAGAGATGGCGCACCAAAAATGGAGCTTTCGCATTAGGATTCAGCTTCTTCCAGTACAGCATAATATACGGCGTTACAAAACAACCTACAAACACTAAGTATGTAAGGAATAGAGGTGTTTCTATATTATGTTGTGACATAAACCCTGACCAGTCCATGACCATTAGACCACCAAGGTATAGAAAAACAAACCAATATATAAATCCTACCACTTTTAAAATAAGGCGAATCATCTGTTTACTATCCATTGTGACAATCCCATTACTATCAATAATCTAGTCTTTTCGAGTTTTATAAGACTATAATCCTACTAATGTTTTAAATCGCGCATTATTATGAAACCGTTCAAAATGATCTTGTTCAGCAGCAACCGCCTTTACAGAAGGATCAATTTTAATTGCTTTTTCAAGCCAATCAAGGGCCTTAGTATCATCTCCTTGGTCTGCATAAATGGTAGCAATACCATATACAGACCAAGTATTGCTAGGGTCCTTTTCTAATACCTTTTCAAACCATTGTTTAGACTCATTTAATTGGCCTTGTAGCTTATAGACCATGGCCATATTATAGTAATTAGCCACATTATTAGGATCTAAATCATAAGCCTTTTTAGTATCTGCTATGCCTTTAGTAGTATCTCCATTTAAAGCCGTAGCAAAGCCACGAACCGAATAAGCGTCTGCATTATTTGGATTATCCTTAATAGAAGCTGTTGCCTCCTCGATGGCTTTATTATAATCACCAGACGATAGGGCTTGCTTAGCGACAGTTAAGTGGCTATCTAGATTAGTCATTTTGCTACTGTCTTGAGTGGATATACTAGAACTTTTAGCATTGCTTTCTGTATTACTATTATTTGTATTCTGATTTACTCCACAACCACTAATAAATATAAGTAATGCAAGTATAGGCAAAATTCTTTTCATATCATATATTCCATTCTTAAATAATCTCCAAGATGCATAGCGTAATAATATAAGAAAAAGGACGAGCTGCCACTCGTCCTTTATTTGTTGTATTGTAGGTAATTTCATACACTCTACTAATAAATATAGTATACCATATTTATTAGAAAATAAATATCTAACAATAAATACAAACACGCCAACAAAACAAAGTGCTAACATCATATAAAAATGTTAGCACTTTATTTAGTCTATTAAATTTTTGAATATTCCTTATTTTTTAGCCTTAGAGCAACGATCCAACAAGTATGCAACGCTTACGAATGGGATACCGCCGCTTTCACCAAGACCAATTTCACATGTAGAACTAGAGCTTACGCCAAGTGTAGCACCGTATTCGGCAACTTCACTAGCAAGGTCTTTTGTAGCACATTTATTAAGTTCTGGTGTGAAGAAACCTTTTTGACCGGCAAAGCCATCACACGCAAAGGATTTGATATTAAATACATGGTCAGAGCAGAGGCGTGCCAAGTCTTCAATATATTGAGATTTGCCCAATACTTTGATTTTACATTGTTTATGAACAAGAACGCGTTCATCGCATTTTGTAATATCAAGGCGAGGTACTACGAATTTGCATAAGAATTCAGAAATATCATTAATTTCTAAATCTGGCATATGTTTGAAGGCATGGTTAAAGCATGCACTATGGTCAATAACGATTGGATATTTACCATTTTGAGATGCTTTCATCAACGCATCGTGTAAATCTTTTACAGCACGTTCATGTACGTCATCGTAGTTTTCAAAGCTCAAGCCGCAGCAGAGGTTTTCGATATGTTCAGGATAGATAATATCGATTTGAGCCTTATTGCAGAGGCTTTCAACAACTTGTTGCAAACTGCGTTGATCATCATAACCTTGGTTTTGACGGAACGCACGGTTCGCACAAGTACTGAAGTATACGACCTTTTCAAAGTTAGTAGGTTTAATGCGGTTTTTCAATTTATAGCGATTAGCCTTAGGTGTTGTTTTAGGTACATAAGGTGTTACGCCAGTTACGCCATGTAAACCTTCAGTGATTTTGGAAATTGCTTTTTGTGTGATAATAGCACCAGCAATGCCTTCAAGGCTTACACCGGCACGGCACATTTCAAGAGTACTGGAGAAGTTGTCATAAATTTTCTTAGCCAAACCAGGTGCTGGAGGATCGATGCGACGCATGGATAATGCGATTTGTGCAGTATCGATGCTAAGTGGGCAAAGACCTTTACACATGGAGCATGCAGCACAAGTTTCAACACCGAAATATTCATAACCTTTTTTAAGTTCGTTTGCAACAGCGAAATTGCCTTCATTTTCAAGGCGTTTAGTTTCGCGCAACAATGCGATACGTTGGCGTGGTGTCAATGTCAAATTACGGCTAGGGCAGTTCTTTTCACAGAAGCCGCATTCCATACAGATTGTGAAAGCATCATCGATAACACATTGTGCTTTAAGATTTTTCTTGTACACATCTGGATCGTCAGTAATCATAACATCAGGGTTTAAGATGCGAGTAGGGTCAAAGATAGCTTTGATACGACGGTTGATTTCGTACGCTTTGCGGCCCCATTCCATTTCGATGAAAGGTGCCACCATGCGGCCTGTACCATGTTCGGCTTTCAAAGAACCACCAAAACCAGATACGCGTTCGGACATTTCTTTTACCAAATCACCGAAGTTCTTAGTATCTTTAGGGTCACTGAAATCAGGAGTAATGTTAAAGTGAACGTTACCGGACAACGCATGACCGAAGATTACACCACCATCAACGAAATCGTATTTGTGGAATAATTCAGTAAGCATTTCGATGCCCTTAGTAAAGTCCTCGATTTGGAAGCAAACGTCTTCTGTGATAACAGTAGTACCTTTTCTACGTTGACCACCAACGATTGGCAAGATACCTTTACGGATTGCCCACCAGGAATCGTATTCTTTAGGATCTTGAGAATAAAGACTTGGAATAGCTGTTGGAATGTCTTTCAATTGTTCTTTAATGAAAGCCAAGTTTTCATCAACAATTTCTTTAGAATAGCTTTCAGTTTGGAACAAGATAGCACTTGTACCTTCTGGAACTTCACGAACGAAATCAGGCACATTATCTAGAGTTTGAACTGCTTTTAAGGATTGATAGTCCATCATTTCAGCAGCAACAACCTTTTCACGGCCCATATTAGCCAAGGCTACAACGGCAAGAGATGCGTCGTTCAATGTGCTGAAGAACATGAGACCGCAACCTTTGTGAGGTACATCTTCAACAGTGTTGTACACGATTTCAGATACAAAGCCCAATGTACCTTCGGAACCGATGAACAAGTGATTGATAATATCGATGATATCTTCAAAATCTACAAGGGAGTTCAAACTGTAACCTGTAGTATTTTTGATTTTATATTTGTGATGAATCAAATGAGTCAACTCTTCATCAGCCAAGATTTCTTTGCGCAATTGCAAAATATCTTCAACCATTTGTGGTTTTTCTTTGAGGAATTGATCGATGCTCTTTTTATCGGATGTATCCAAAATGGAACCATCTAATAAGACAACGCGAATAGAGCGAATTGTTTTATAAGAGTTTTGTGCAGTACCACAGCACATACCGGAGGAGTTATTGTTCAAAATACCGCCTACTAATGCTGTTGCAAGCGTTGCAGGGTCTGGACCGATTTTACGATTATATGGTTTCAACAAATCATTCGCATCGGAACCGATAACACCACATTCACAACGCAATGCTTTGCCATCGTCGATAACTTCCATTTTTTTGAAGCCATCATTACAAACGATAAGCACGTCTTCACTGGAACATTGACCAGACAAAGAAGAGCCAGCCGCACGGAATGTAAATGGTGTGCCACATTGTTGACACAAACGAATAAGACGACGTACTTCGGATTCGTTTTCTGCTTTTACCACTACTTTTGGTAAATAACTGTAACAAGATGCATCTACACCATACGCATAACGGCGCAGACGGTCTGTATAAACACGATCCTTACAAATCGCTTGCGCCTCTTTGGCAAAACGATCATAATCTTTAACTAATATACTCACTTGAAAAGCCTCCAATCCTATCCTTAGGAAAATTTCTTTTATAACTAGTATACGCCGTTCTCATTTCGGTCGCTACCATTATGCATAAATTGTATATGAAATATAAATTCTATAGATACACAATACAAAATGTATCTTAGTTGAAAGTTGATTTCATTTACCAAAAAAACAAGTGCATTTCCTAGGAACACACATCAATAAAAATATATGATAACTACTTATGAAAGCCCATATAGGTATTCCCCATCAATAAGCGTATCCATGGGAATCAACCGCTTTATAACATGAATACAGATCTACATCAATATATGAATATTTATGTGAATTTTCCTAGTATCCTGTATATTACACATTAGGAATTATCAATATAAATTAGTTATGCGTTTTAGGAATAGATCTACTATTTGCTCGATTTTTAATAGTAATCTATTATTATCACGCCTCAATATTTGTAAAACATGTAAATACTTTTGCTTGATTTTGTTTTACAAATTGATATAATATTTGTAAAAAGAGGTGATAATTATGGCTACAACTAATATCAATATACGAGTTGACGAATTGTTAAAAAAAGATGCCGAAGCATTGTTTAATGACTTAGGCCTCAGCATGTCATCTGCTATCACTATGTTCTTAAAATCTGCATTAAATCATGATGGTATCCCATTCGAAGTAAAACGTGCAAAACCAAATACAGAAACAATACAAGCCTTAGCAGAATATGAAACTATGAAAGCTCATCCGGAAAAATACAAACGGTATAGTAGTTTTGCAGAATTACTTAAGGATGTTGAAAATGAAACTTAAGATTGTTGAAAATGCCATATAGAACCAGATTGGCTATTAATTTATCGAAAAGATACAGATGTACTTGAATTATTTCTATTCCGAACTGGAACACATGCAGATTTATTTTAAACAACATATATGGCTATGAAAAACAGCAAAAAGGCTGTAACAAAAATGTGGTAAAACTATTTTTGTTACAGCCCTTTTATATATTTTTCTTATGTTTAGACTATATAGGTACTCTTGTAAATTAGAACAGGCGTGTTCTAGTTGTAAAAGTATCACATTTAGGTGCTCTTATAAATTAGTACAGGCGTGTTCTATTTGTAAAAGCATCATATTTAAGTGCTCTTATAAATTAGAACAGGCGTGTTCTAATTCTAAAAGCCTCACATATAGGCCTCCATATAAATTAGAATAGGCCTGTACTAATTTTAGAAAGCAATGTATATGAATATCTATCCTACTTAAAACAATATCCCAGAGCTAATAATCAATTTAATAGCCAATGCAAATACGCCGATGCTCATAAGTGCCAAGATAGCCTTAGCTCTGAGGCGTTTTGCTATTTGAGCGCCTGCTTGGGCCCCAAATATGGCACCGATACTGGCAGGGATAGCAATGTTAAATACAATATGATTCTCTATAAGATGTGTAATAACACCAACGGCAGTCGACACAGCCAAAATAGCATGACTAGTAGCCGTTGCTAAATGTGTGGGAAATCCCATGATATAAATCAGAGCAGGCACATGTACTAGGCCGCCACCGATACCGAAAATACTAGAGATGAAACCAACGATAACACTAATGGCAATACCGATTGGTTTATTGTACGTCACCTGATCTTTAGTCAAAGATTCTTCTTTACGCTCTCCTTTTTTACCAAAGTTCTTAAAACCAATCAAGAATGAAGCACATAGCATAAAACAGCCAAAGGCAAACATAAATCCATTACCAGTGAACCATCCAGACATACGAGCACCTAAAATAGCACCTGGGAATGTGGAAATACTAAATATAAGTGCAGCGCTAACATACACCTTTTTCTGCCGTAAATATGCTAATGACCCAGAGATGGCATTACACATAACAGAAAATAGCGATGTTCCCACAATCATAGATGGAGACCATTCTGGGAACCAATACATAAATAATGGTACAAATACAAGGCCTCCACCCGCTCCAATTATCGTTCCAAACATAGCGGTAAAAAAACCAACTACAATAAAAAATAAATAAAACAAAACTATATTATCAGACATAATTACACTCCTACACTACCATGTAAAGGACTTTCCATTGTACAAATACAATAGATGTAACTATTCTACAATCACTGTAGATCCATTAGGGATTATAGTAATCGATGCATCCTCGCCCATAATGCCACGGGCGATGCACAATGCTTCATCTAATGTGGACGCAGGCGTCATGTGCATATCGCGAATGACTTGATGATCGCAATCTTGAGTCACAACGATAACCTTATAGTGATTCAAAATACGCGCTAAAATTTGAATTTTCCATTGGTATGGTTTAGTTTCATTACGCGGTACGCCATGGATATCATCTAGGATTTTTTGAGGGCTTTCCATATTTTTGAAAGCCTCATATAATGCTTGTCCCCCATGTCCTTCTTTACAGGAAGCAGCGATGATGATAACACCGCCATCCTTACAAGAGGCTTCGCCAGCAGTCATACCCTTTACGGATTGATATAGATTTTGGTCAGATGGATATCCACCATTACTTGTGATAACGATATCTGCAGGAATAGCTTTCACAGAGGACAAGGAACGAATAAACTCATATCCTTCCTTATGGGCATCTACACAATCACCCGCTACAGCCTTGATGATTTCCTTTTTGCTATCGATGATAACATTTAGGATGAACTGCAAATTCGCTTTTCGTGCGGCGTACAACATATCCTTATGAATTGGATTTTCATCGATTTTACCGGTTCGGGAATGCTCGCTTTCAATAAATTCAGCACAATGATTAGCCAACACCGTCACCTTGGAGGCAACGCCAGGCAACACGGATTTGCGGCCGCCCGAGAAGCCCGCAAAGAAATGAGGATTAATTAGCCCTTCGGAGATGAGCAATTCCGTTTCTACCGCCAAACGATTGATGACACACTTGCCGCCAGATGGCAACGTGCCGATTTCCACCATATTCTCAGCATCCTCAGAGTCATGATTGATCAGTTTTTCGTTATTCACGATATCCTCGCCAAACCGATGCACCATCTCATCGTGCGTCATGGCCCGGTGAAATCCAGTAGCAATCAGAATCGTAATATCAATTGTCGGATTCACCGCGCGAATACGACGAAGCAAAATAGGCAACGTCACCTTACTTGGCATAGGGCGCGTATGGTCACTCGTAATAATAACCATATTGCGTTTTCCCTTAACCAATTCTTCAAGAGGCAGACTGTTAATCGGATGATCAAGAGCCTCCTCTACAAGCTCAGCGGGACTCTTCTCAGCTACATACGCCGCCGCATTAGACACAAGAGCCCCTTGCACAAACCGCTCATCAATAGACACATCTACACTTTTATAATCATACGGAAAAGAATACGTCTTCATATCGACACCTCCTGTTATATATAGTAAGTATAACAGAAATACTAAAGGGAGATAAGAGTAAGGGTGTGCTAAAAGCTCCACCGGCCGGGTCTGACTACGCCCTTCGGGCTCCGCAGGGCCAAAGTCACTTTTAGCACCCCCTTACACTTCTCCACAATAAAACAGAGAAAACATATTTCCAATCTATACTTGAAGAAATAAAAAAGGTGAGCTGCCTCGAAAAAACGACTTCGGGTCCCTCCCTCTACTGTCTGTAATAATGCAGCAAAATCATATTTCTAATCTTAATAGTTCTAAATGACAAAGGACTGAGGTCCTACTAAAAAAACGACTTTGGCCCTGCGAAGGCCGTAGGCCGAAGTCAGACCCGGCCGGTG
>OKGA01000356.1_pt1 | contig 13236 bp, 13 predicted proteins | sample 1611451 | NCBI WGS metagenome assembly OKGA01 (sample SAMN04436745, study PRJEB24849) | human gut metagenome | biome: human gut; feature: NICU; material: stool | host: Homo sapiens | place: USA: Saint Louis, MO | collected 2010-12-22
GCCGCCGCCCGCCCGCCCGCGAAGCTTTCAGGCGAACGGCGGCGCGCCCGCCAGCATCGTCTCAATAACCTGCAGCACGCCCGCCTCGTTGTTGCCGGGCGCAGCGTAGCGCGCTGCCTCTTTCACCCGCTGCGGCGCGTTGGCCATGGCGAAGCTAAACCCGGACTGCCTGAGCATTTCCAGATCGTTGCCGCCGTCGCCAAACGCCAGCACCTGCTGATGATCGATGCCCCAGCGCTGCGCCAGAATATTCAGGCCGTTGGCCTTGTGGTGGCCCGGCACGATAAGATCCACCGAGCCGTGGCCGCTCGAGGTCGCCGCCGCCGCGCCCGCGTGCAGCCGCTGAATATCCGCCATCAGCGGTTCGACATAGTCGTCGGAGAGGTTAAGCGCGAACTTGAACAGCCGATCGTCGCCCGTCTTTTCCAGCGAATTAATGGCCTTCAGCCGATGGCAGTAGTGGCGCATTTTCGCCAGCCACTGCTCTTCCACTACGCCGCTGAAGTAGTAGGCGCTTTCACGTCCGCACAGGATATAACGCAGGCCGGGATAGTTGCCGTTTTGCAGCGTATCGAGCACCGCATGCACGTCCGGGCGAGAAAATGCGCCGCAGAACAGCTCTTCTTCGCCATCCAGAATCCAGGCGCCGTTCTCCGCCACAAAAGCGATCTCGCTGGCGATAGCGGGAAAGAAAGATTTCAGCTGGTAGTACTGATTGCCGCTGGCGACGACAAATTTAATGCCGCGCGCTTTCATCTCTTCATAGCAGCGCATAAAGCGCGGGCGATCGTACTGCTTCTGGTTATCAAGAAAGGTGCCGTCCATATCGACCGCCACCATTTTTACCGCTGTCATCTCGACTCCTTATCAGGCGAAAGGGAACAGTGTGGAAGCAAAGCATAGCCTGGCGAGCGTGAAAAAAAGAGGAACAGGCGCGCGTGCGGGCAGCCGGTTTTCAGAAGATTGAGGCGGAAATCAGGGAGAACGGGCGGCCGGGGCCGCCCGAATGGCAGGTTTAGTTAAAGGCGTTGCCGAGGATCAGCGAAGTGATAATGCCCGTCGCGGCGGCAATCAGCACATAGTTACCGTCGATATAGGACCAGTACTCGCCGCGCGGCGGCTCCGGCAGACGGCGCTCGCGCCAGTCGTCTACCCGATAGTGCGGGCCGCGATATTCGTGCGGCATCGGGTGGCCGCGGCGAAAATCGTGTCCGTTCCACGCGAAATGATCGCGGTCACGGTCGCGATAGTCATGTCGGTCGCCATGCGGGTTGCCGGCGAAACGGTCGCGATCCGGACCGCGATCCGGGCCATGGCCCTGCGGACCACGGCCGCGATCGTCATGGCGGTCGCCATCGTGACGATTGCCGTCATGCTGCTGCCAGGGCTGGCCATGATGGTCGCCCGGGCCGTCAGCCCAGGAAAGGGTAGAAATCAGTGAGCTGCATGCAATAAAAGTCGCGATAACGCGTAATGTTGTTTTTTTCATCGTAAACCTCCAGTGGCAACAGCGAACGTCGCGCCGTTGAGCTCTACTATCGGCGATTTGCATGGCGCCTGCATCTCCAAAACTCTTAAAAATCGGTAACTTACAGACTATTACGCCGTTTAGCGCTTCCTTAACACTCGGCAGAAATTGTGGAGACCGCTGGACCTGCGGGCGGTGCGACGAACAGAGCGGGCGGTAGCGCGTAAAATGGCGGTTTAACAAAGCGGAAAATAGAATCAAACAGAAATGAAAACCCGATCGAAATCGATCGGGGGAATCGAAATTCCTTTATACCGAAGACCGGCTAATCCTTGCCAAATCAAGGAAAAAAACTAGAGGAGACAACACCACATCACCAGTGTTGAACAAAGAGATTAACACTGTGGCTATTATTTTGGCAGCACTAATTTTCCTAATTAGGATATTTCCTGATTTATATCACGCTGCGCCGACTTATTTTTTAGCGTGAATTAGACGTTCCGTTAAATATCCGCCTCGGGCATCTCTATTCAGGCAAAACAGGTATGGGGTCTGACCAGAGAGGGAAATTAATTATTCGGCCTATTAATTTGGCTGCTAAATATTGCCTTACGAAAACTTTAGCGCGCGGTCTGGCTGCTCGCCCGCATGCCGCGTCAGATCTGCCCGTGACGAAGCACAGCCCCAACTAAAAAAGCAACATTGTTTTCATTTTATTTACCTTTTATCCACCCTGCTTAGCCTGCTTCATTAATCGTAATTTTTTAGCGAAAGCGATAAAGCGCGTGATATGCGCTGCGCCCAATAAAAAAATCGTCAGCTAAAAAGCTGCGGTAAATCCTCTATTTCCAGCGCGCTAAAATAGTATCCCTGCAGACCGTAAAGCGGGATATGTTCCAGCGCCGCCATATCCTCTTTATTCTCGACACCCTCTACGATTATCTGCGGACAATAGCGCTGAATATTGGCCATCAATACTGGAAAGATCGATTTATCCTTTTGCTCCCAGAAAAAGCGCTTGTCGATTTTCACCGCCTCAAACAGGCCGGTATAGAGCGCTTCCAGATTGGCGAAGCCGGTGCCGAGATCGTCGAGGAAGAAACGAATGCCGCGCGCCTTCAGCCGATGCAGCGTTTCGCGCGCCTCGTGATCCTGATGAAAGTCGATAGCTTCGGAAACCTCTAAGCGTATGACGCTGGCGGTGCTGAGCAGCCAGCCCAGCCGCGCATCCTCTTCCAGCATAGTCACCATATCGCGGTCTACATTGATACTGACGAACAGGTGATGCGCCTCAAGCAGCGCCACGACCGGCGACAAATCGCTCAGCTGCTCATAGAGTAGATCGCGCTTTTCGCTGCACGGCATATTTTCAATCACCATAAAGGGATTGCGCGATTTCCCCGCCAGCGAGGTATAGCGCGTGAGCAGCTCAAAACCGACAAAGCGGCCGCTCTGCGACATAACCGGCTCAAGGATAAATTTTTTACTCAGCGTAGAGGCCAGGGAGTGTGAATTCATAAATACCTCGGGCAGAGCCCAAACGGCAGCGATCGCCCGCTCGACGCCAGCAAGGCTAACTGCGGGTTATTTAAGAGTAGCGAAAGATAGCGCGACGGGAAGGTAAATTAACCGCGCGTTTTGTCAACGCGCGGTCGGCGGTTCAGGGCGCGCTTAAGGTCACCGGCGCGTCCGGCAGACGGGTAAAGTGGGTCACGATGTAGTGGAAATCGGCCGTGGGATTGAGCTGTGCAAACGTCTGCGGATAGAGATCTTTCGCCAGAATCTCCATGCCGATGATGTTGTAAGGATGGTTATAGAAGTGGTGATAAACGCCATAAACGCGGCCATTCTCGACCGGCGCGATCTGCTTCAGACCGCTGCGGTTCAGCAGGCCGCTAAAGGTCGCTGAAATCTCTTGCGGCGTCGTGTTATAGCCAAACGGCAGTACGCCAGGATTAGGACGCTTCGAGCCGGTCATAATATAAACATCCGGCTTCATGGCGATAATCTTCTCCAGCGAGACGAAGCCGGCATTGCCCGGCAGCAGCGCGGAGCCGATATTCTTACCGCCCACCGCCTCCACCAGACCGCCCCAGCCGTTATGGCCGTGAGTGAAACAGCAGTTGTCGCTGTTGCCGGCGATCGGCTCAATAAATACCGTCGGCTTCTGCGGCACTTTTGCGATGGCCGCGTCGAGCTGCTGTAAACGCTGCTGATAAAAGGCGGTATAGTCGGCCGCCTCTTTCTCGCGGTTAAGCACCTTGCCGAGCAGCGTCACGCTGCGCGCGGTGTTCTCTTTCGGGTGCAGCTCATAGTCGATAAACAGCACCGGAATGTTGAGCCCTTTCAGCGTATCCAGCACGCCTGACTGCTGCAGCGCCGATTTCGCGCGCAGCTGGGCAATCATCAGATCCGGCTTCTGCGCCAGCACGCTTTCGAGATTGACCTGCCCCTGATCGTTGAAGCCCATATCAACAATGTTGCTCGCCTGCGGCCAGCGCTGCTTCAGCAGATCCCAGGTCTGGGTATCCTGCTTTTTCGGCAGGTTATTCCAGGCCACCACGCGCCTGAAGGGATTGTCGCGGTCGAGCAGCGCCAGCGCCAGCACGTCGCGGCCATCCTGCAGGATCACATGCTGCGGCTCATGATCGAGCCGAATAGCGTTGCCGTCGAGATCGGTGATCTGCAGCGGATACGTGGTGGCGCCGCACGCCGCCGACGTCAGCAGCCCGGCCAGCAGAAGTCCCTTTTTCATCGCTTACTACCTCAGTAACTAATAATTATTCTCAACAAAGTTAGCATGTTGCGGGACGGGAAAGCTATACCGCCGCTAAACGGCCCGCGCGTAGCGGGCGCCTTCTCGTTAACTGATCAGGGAGTAGAAGATGGCGGAGATCGCCACCAGTCCAACCAGCACCACAAACAGATTGCTGAGATGCCCGCTGTATTTGCGCATCGCGGGAACGTGGCGGATGGCGTACATCGGCATCAGGAACAGAATTATCGCGATCACCGGCCCGCCGAGGGTTTCGATCATATCGAGAATGCTTGGATTCCAGCTCGCCACCAGCCAGGTGCTGAGCAGCATAAACAGCGCCGTCGCCCGGTTCAGCTTCGCAGGCGCCAGGCTTTTGCCGCGGCTGTGCAGCATTTTATTGACCAGACCGTTAAAGCCTTCGCGCGCGCCGAGATAGTGCCCGAGGAAAGATTTGGTAATGGCGACGATGGCGATCAACGGGCCGAGCCAGGCGATAACCGGGACGTTAAAGTGGTTGGCGAGATAGGAGAGAATCGAGATGTTCTGCGCCTTCGCCGCGGCGAGATCCTGCGGCGACAGGCTGAGCACGCAGCTAAAGACAAAAAACATCACCGTCGCCACCATCAGCAGATGGGAACAGGCGAGAATGCGCGAGCACCTGGGCTCCGCACCTTCGCCATACTCCGCGCGCTTCGCCACGGCGAACGAGGAGATGATTGGCGAATGGTTAAAAGAGAAGACCATCACCGGGATCGCCAGCCACAGCGTCATGGCGATGCCTTTGCCGCCGCCGCTATGGTGCAGCGACAGGGTCTGCAGCGCCGCGCCGTGCCAGTGCGGGATTAGATAAACCGCCAGCAGCATCAGTACCGCGACAAAGGGAAAGACCAGAATGCTCATCGCCCTGACGATCATCTGTTCGCCGAAGCGCACCACCGTCATCAGACCGATAATCAGTATCAGCGACAGCAGCACGCGCGGCGGCGACACCAGCCCTAACTGATGCTCAATAAAGCTCTCTACCGTATTGGTGATCGCCACGCTGTACATCAGCAGAATGGGAAAGATGGCGAAGAAGTAGAGCAGCGTAATGATTTTGCCCGCGCCGGCGCCGAAGTGCTCTTCCACCACGTCCGTAATATCTTCTCCCGCGTTTTTGCCGGAGAGCACAAAGCGGGTCAGCGCGCGATGGGAGTAGAAGGTCAGAGGAAAGGCGAGGATCGCCATAATGATCAGCGGCAGCAGCCCGCCGACGCCCGCGTTGATCGGCAAAAAGAGCACCCCTGCGCCGATTGCGGTGCCGTAAAGCCCCAGCATCCAGGTGGTGTCGGTTTTGCGCCAGCCGCGTTCGGCGGGCGCCTCTGCGGCTGCGGTCAGCGCGCCGGTTTGCGTGGTTTTCATCTGCCTGTCCTGTCGTCATGACCTCAACGCCGTCGACGGTGAGTTGGCATCGACGGCCGCATTACCGCGCCGCCCTGCTCCGCCGCTCTGCGGCAGCGCGAAAGGTCGCGGCAAAAAAACGTCTCTCCACGGCGGGAGTAAACGATTGCGCAGGATTTTTACACACCTTAACGACAGGCTTCAACCACGATGCGCCAATCGTGCATATTTAGGTCGAATATGCGTTAACTCGGCGATGTGGCCGCGTTGTCGCGCGCGCTCTGCCGCGCTGGATTTAAATTTTTAAACGAAACCACAGATTGGCATTACAAAGCGCGCCGGGCGTTCTATAGTTCACCCGCAACACTTAACCCTGAGGTTTATGCATGCGTGTTAAAGGACTAAATATCGGTTTCTTCATCGTGATTCTGGCGATAGTGACCGTTGCATTTTTCGATGTACTGGCGCCCTACTTTTCACCAATTCTCTGGGCCGCCATCCTGGCGGTGATCTTCGCCCCGCTGAAGACCTGGCTGCGGCACAAAATGGGCGATCGCAACGGTCTGGCGTCGCTGGTGACGCTGCTGATTATCTGCCTGATTGTGTTTACGCCGCTGGCGATCATCGCCTCTTCGCTGGTGGTGGAGGTTAACGCCGTCTATCTCAAGCTTCAGAGCAATTCGGCGCAGTTTCCGACGGTATTCGCCGATCTGCTGCATCACCTGCCCGGCTGGCTACGCAACTTTCTCTCTGAGCATCAGATGAATAACGCGGCGCAGATCCAGCAGAAGCTCTCGACCTTCGCGCTGAAGGGCGGCCAGTATATGGCGGGCAGCGTTTTCCTGATCGGCAAAGGTACCTTCACCTTTACCGTCGGCTTCGGCGTGATGCTCTATCTGCTCTTCTTCCTGCTGAAGGCCGGCTCCTATCTGGTGCATCTGATTCTGGAGGCGCTGCCGCTTTCGACCTACGTGAAGCATCACCTGTTTATGAAGTTCGCCGCCGTTTCACGCGCCACGGTCAAGGGCACGGTGGTGGTCGGCATCGTGCAGGGGATTCTGGGCGGGCTGGCGTTCTGGTTTGTGGATATCGACGGCAGCCTGCTGTGGGGCGCGCTGATGGCGTTCCTGTCGCTGATCCCCGCCGTGGGCTCGGCCATTATCTGGGTGCCTGCGGCGATATTCTTCTTCGCGACCGGCGCGCTGTGGAAGGGGCTGTTCCTGGTCGGTTTCTTTGTGGTGATCGTTGGACTGGTGGACAATATTCTGCGCCCGCTGCTGGTGGGTAAAGATACCAAAATGCCTGATTACCTGATCCTGATCGCCACCTTAGGCGGCATGGAGATTTACGGCATTAACGGCTTTGTGATTGGTCCGCTGATCGCCGCGCTGTTTATCGCCTGCTGGAACCTGCTGTCGGGCAAGGATAACCGCGACAACGTCGAAGAGATTGACGAAGAGTTTATCGAGGAAGGGAAAAAGCTGTCGGACGAAGCCGCTCTCGGGAATGACGCGGGTAGTGGTGCGTAAGCGGCCTCCCTGCCGACGCGGCCCGCGCAAACAGGCACCTCATCTCTGAGGTGCGGGAGTTGCCGGGCCAACGCACCCTTTTACCGGCTTTGGGAGCCGTCTGTGTGGAACGCACTCAGGCGGCTCTGGCGTTTAGTGAATCGCGTCGGTTTTGCCATGCCAGTAGTTATAGAGACGCAGCGCCGCAGGCTGTATCGCGTCAGTGCTCTGCAGGTAGGCGATCTCATCCATACCGTCGAGTTTCTCGACCTCATCGATATCGCCATGCAGCGCAATCGCCTGCAGCGAAGGCTGTAGCTCGGCGGGCAGCTCCGGCCACTCCGCCAGCGCTACGCCGGTCATATAGCCGAAGCACCACTCCTCCACCACCAGCAGTTCGCGGCCGTCCATTTCACGGTAGCCGAACAGCGGCTCAAACTGCTCCGGGTAGAGGCTGAGGCGCTCGGCGATATCGTTCATCATCCGCGCCGCCAGCGTATTAAAACGCTGCTCGTCCGCTGGATCGTCCCAGTCCGGCGCGCTTTCGCCCCAGATAACCGGCTTCATCGCATCGAGCGCCAGCGGCGACGGACTGGAGAGCGCCGCGGTAAAAAGACCGTCCAGCTCGCTGATATCGATCAAGCCGTCTTCGCTGTCGTGCTCCATCAACACATCTTCCATCCACTCGATTTCGTCTGCGTTCAGTGGGCCTGTAGCCATGGTAATTCCTCTTGTGGTGTGTCGAAGGGGTGGGCGGCGCGCGCTGGCAGGCAGCCCTGTGGAAAGTCGGGTGAGAGAACCGCGTCTCTGCAGGGAATCTATTTCGCTGCGGGTAGTGTGCCTGAGAGCAGGCGCGAAGCCAACCAAAGAGACCGGCGGCGAGCGGATGTCGTGCCGCGCCGGTATGAAGCCGGTCACGAAATTGATATGGCAAAAAGGGGTCGTCAGCGGCGGCGAGCGGCCGCTTATGCGCGCTATCGCCAGTCGCTGCCGGAGGTCGCTCTCAGCAGGCCGAAAATTCATGCATCACACGCATTAATCGATACGCAAAATGCACTTATTAACTCCGCCTTCCTGTTCCAGTCTTGAGTCACAACAAAGTAATGAATCATTAACATTACGTAAACGCTGGAGCATTTAATGGAAACATCCTCTGCATCAATCAACACGGTTCGCGCCCGGGCAGGCGCGATCTTTCGCGTCACCTCGGGAAACTTTCTCGAGCAGTTCGACTTTTTCCTGTTCGGCTTTTACGCCACCTATATCGCCCACACCTTCTTTCCGGCGAGCAGTGAATTCGCCTCGCTGATGATGACCTTCGCCGTTTTCGGCGCTGGCTTCCTGATGCGCCCCATCGGCGCGGTGGTGCTGGGCGCCTATATCGATAAAGTGGGCAGACGCAAAGGGCTTATCGTCACGCTCTCGATTATGGCGACGGGCACCTTTCTGATCGTGTTGATTCCTTCCTATGCGGCGATCGGCTACTGGGCGCCGCTGATTGTGCTGATGGGACGGCTGCTGCAGGGCTTTTCCGCCGGCGCGGAGCTGGGCGGCGTCTCGGTTTATCTCTCTGAAATCGCCGCCCCGGGCAAAAAAGGCTTTTATACCAGTTGGCAATCCGGCAGCCAGCAGGTCGCCATTATGGTGGCAGCGGCGATGGGATTCGCCCTCAACGCCCTGATGGAGGAGAGCGCGATTCGCGACTGGGGATGGCGCATTCCTTTTCTGTTCGGCTGCCTGATCGTGCCGTTTATTTTCTTCCTGCGCCGCAACCTGGAGGAGACGGCGGAATTCAGCGCGCGCCGTCAGCACCCTGAAATGCGTCAGGTCTTTAGCACACTGCTCGGCAACTGGAAAACCGTGATGGCGGGCATGCTGATGGTGGCGATGACCACCACTGCCTTCTATCTGATCACCGTTTATGCGCCCACCTTCGGCAAAAAAGTGTTGATGCTCAGCGCATCGGACAGCCTGCTGGTGACCCTGCTGGTGGCGGTCTCAAACTTCATCTGGCTGCCGATTGGTGGGGCGATCTCGGATCGCTACGGGCGTAAACCGGTGCTGATCGCCATGGCGCTGATCGCCATCGCGACCTCCTACCCTGCCCTTAAATATCTGGCGGCCGATCCGAGCTTCTACTCGATGCTGGGCGTGCTGCTGTGGCTCTCGTTTATTTACGGACTCTATAACGGCGCCATGATCCCGGCGTTAACGGAGATCATGCCGATCTCGGTCCGGGTCGCCGGCTTTTCGCTGGCCTATAGCCTGGCCACCGCGCTGTTTGGCGGCTTTACGCCCGCCATCTCCACCGCGCTGATTGAAGTGACCGGCGACAAAGCCGCGCCTGGTTTATGGATGAGCTTCGCCGCCGCGTGCGCGCTGCTGGCGACCCTGTTTCTCTATAAGCAAGAGGCGGTTCATCATCACGCCGCTAAAAAAACGTTCGGTTAAGGAAAAAAAGATGAAACGATTGTTACCCCGCCTGCTGCTTATCGCGCCGCTGTTTATCCTGAGCTGGGATGCGTCGGCAAAAGAGATCACGGTAATGATCTCCGGCGGCTTCAAGGCCGCCTGGGAGAAACTCAGTCCCGCCTTCGCCGCTGAAAAAGGCTATATCATCAAGACGGTGCCAGGGCCGTCGATGGGCCAGTCGCCGGAGGCGATTCCCAACCGGTTAGCCGCGGGCGAAAAAGCGGACGTCATTATTATGGTCGGCTACGCGCTGGATAAGCTCGATAAAGAGGGCCGCCTGCTGCCCGGCACGCGCACCGAGCTCGCCGACTCAAAAATCGGCGCGGTGGTGAAAAAAGGCGCAGCCGTGCCCGATATCACGACGGCGAGCGCGCTCAGAGCCACCTTGCTGAAGGCGCATTCGGTTGCCTATTCCGACAGCGCCAGCGGAAAATATGTCGAGACGACGCTGTTCAACAAACTGGGCATCGCTGAACAGCTAAAGCCTAAGGCGACGATGGTGGAGAAAACCCCTGTGGCGCAAAGCGTCGCCAGCGGCCGCTACGAGATCGGCTTCCAGCAGGTCAGCGAACTGCTGCCGGTATCCGGGGCGACCTTTATCGGCAAGCTGCCGGAGGATATGCAGTATGTCACCCGCTTCGCCGGCGCGGTCTCCAGCCATTCAGCCCAGCCGGAAGAGGCGAAAGCGCTGCTGGCGTACCTCTCCTCTCCCGGGGTGCAGCAGCAAATTCAGGCAACCGGTCTCGATTCCGTTAGCGGTCGTTAGCCTGCCCCTCAGCCGCGTTTATCGCAATAATCATCGCCTCCAGCTCACCGGCAAGATGCGGCAGCTCCTGACCGGTGCGCTTCACGATGCCGACCGTGCGGCGCACCGTCGGCTCATTCAGAGGAAGGGTGGCTAAAAACGGGTGGCCCGCTTTCGGCATCGCCATCCCCGGCACCGCGGCGATCCCCAGCCCGGCCTCCACCATGCCCAGCAGCGTCGTAACATGACGCGTTTCGCAAACGCTCGGCTTTTCCGGCACGATGCCCGTCAGCGCCTGATCGAGCAGGTTGCGGTTACCTGAGGTCTTATCCAGCCAGACATAGGGCCAGCTATAAAATTCCCGCCAGCTCAGACTCTTCCTGCCGGCGAGCGGATGGTCGCGCGGGCAGACGGCGACGTAGGCCTCATCCACCAGCGGCAGAAATCTGACGTCCGGCTGCGGCGCGCCGGTAAAGCTCAGGCCGAAATCGGCCTGCCCGGCGATCACCGCGTCGTAGACGTCGCCAGCGCTGGAATCGATCAGCTTGATGCGCACGCGCGGGTAGTGAAGCTGAAACTGCGCGATGACTTTGGGCATAAAATAGTAGGCGGCCGACGGCACGCAGGCGACGGTCACCAGGCCCGTTCGGTGCGGATTGACGTCCCCGACGTCGGCGATGGCGCTCTCTAAATCTTTCAGGATCTGCTGCGCGCGCGGCGCGAAACTGCGGCCCGCCATGGTCAGGCTAACGCGCCGCGTGGTTCTTTCGAACAGCCTGACGCCAAGCGACGTCTCTAACTTTTCGATGCGTCGGCTCAGCGCCGGTTGAGAAAGATGAATCGCCTCTGCGGCGGCTTTAAAGCTTCTGAATGTCACCAGAGCCTGAAAAGCGTAGAGATCGTTAAGGTCGACGTTTAGCGTCATCGGCTTCATATCGCAGTAGGTTCCAGGTTAACGGCGGTAAGCGCCTTATTCTACAGGGATGCGCCGTCGTTGCGGGCATCTTTGCTACAGCGCCGGGGCTACCCCGCTACTTTAATTCCCTCAGCAGGCTGCCAGGCGTTCCACATCCGCCAAAAAACGTCGGCGACCACCTCTTTAAGGTTTTCCGGCTGAAACTGGACGCTGCTGCAGGCGGGTCCGAGCGCGGCCTCGATACGCGCCTCGCACTCGTCGGTGCCGAGATTCAGCACGAAGCCATCGCAGTGCAGGCTTAGCCAGATTATTCTGCCGCAGGTGCAGGACGAAGGGTTATGCAGGGTAACTGCCGTTGAGGTTTCTGTGGTGTTCATCATAGGGCCCATTAAGCGAATAGAGGCCGCGTTACAGGCCGGTTATCTGCCGGCCTGGCGGCAATAGCTGCCTTGTCGGCAGCCGGTAACAGCACGTGGCGCGATCGTTCAACGACTAAGCGGCGTCCGCCAGCTTGATTTCCTTTAACAGGCTGAACGCCATTTTCATGTGATCTTCACTGACGACAAACGCCCTGAAGACGCCGCGCTCGTCATAGCCTTTGGCGACGAGGCCGGTCGCTGAAAACGCCATTTGCCATTGATAAGCGGGATTCGCCGGATCGCCCGCCAGGTGGAGCGGCATATCGGGCGTTTTTACCTTGATCAGCATGGCGGGCAGCGTCAGCTTCGCGCCGCCGCCGGTGAGATTGCGGCCCAGCGTCATCGCCGCCAGCATGGCGGGCTGAAGATAGGGCATCAGCCTGCCCTGGATTTCCGCACAGTCGCCCAGCGCGTAGATATCGGGCGCGGAGGTGGCGAGCGCCTCGTCGACCACAATGCCGCGACGCACCTCAACGCCCGCCTTCTGCGCCAGATCGAGATCGGGACGCAGGCCGATGGCGCACACCACGGCGTCGAAGCGCCCTCGCTCGCCGTTGCTGAAGCGCGCTTCCAGCGCGTCGCCGTCGCGCGCCAGCTCGACGAGTTCGGTCTGGAACCGGAACTGAACGCCGCTGCGCACCAGATGATGCTGCAAGCGGCCGCCGATTTCAGGCGGCAGCAGCGCGGAAAGCAGAGATGCGCTGCGGTCGATAAGCGTCACCTGCTTGCCGGCGCGGTTAAAATCCATCGTTAGCTCGGTGCCGATCAGGCCGCCGCCGATCATCAGCACCCGCTCCGCGTTAGTCAGATCCGCTTCGCATTGCCGGAACTCTTGCTGGCTGTTCAGGGTATAGATGAGTTCCCTGCCCTTCACGGCGGGCACCATGGCGCCGGCGCCGGTGGCAAGAACCAGCCTGCCATAGGGAAAATCCCCCGCGCTGGTCTGCACCAGGCGCGCCGCGCGATCGATGCCGCTGACGCGGGTAAAGGGATGCAGCATGATGTTCTGGCTTTCCGCCCACTCCGCCGCCGTCTGGCGGGTTAACGCCTCGGCGCGATAGCCCATGCTGAAGACATGGCTGAGCTCGGGTTTGTTATATTCATCGCAGCTGTCGGCGGCGATAATACGAACCGGCACGCTTTTATCCTGCTGCCGGATAAATTTCACCAGCTGCCGCGCGGCGAAGCCGGAGCCGATAATAACGATATCTGCTGACACAGGTTTAGCCCTCATAAGGATCGAACACGGATTTGCCCAGCGCGCAGCCGGGGCATAAGAAATCGTCCGGCACCTCCTCCCACGGCGTGCCGGGCGCGACCTCCTGACCGGGTTCGCCCTCTGCCGGGTCGTAAACCCACTGGCATACGGTACAAATCATTTTCTGATCGCTCGCCCTGTCCGCTTCCGCCACGCCGCCGCCGCTGCTTTCGGGCGCGGCGGCGGCAATCACCGCGGCGGCGCTGTCGACGGCAGCCGCGGCCGTGGGGATCGGCGAGAGCGCCCAGGCGCGCGCGATGCTGCGGCCGTGTTCGCGACACGCTTCCAGCGCGGAGAGGTCGGGACGCCATT
>OKGA01000364.1_pt1 | contig 12841 bp, 7 predicted proteins | sample 1611451 | NCBI WGS metagenome assembly OKGA01 (sample SAMN04436745, study PRJEB24849) | human gut metagenome | biome: human gut; feature: NICU; material: stool | host: Homo sapiens | place: USA: Saint Louis, MO | collected 2010-12-22
GGTTTTCAGTACGGTTGGTTGTTGATTGCCCGGCGCCGATTTATCCGCTCGAATCACCATTTCTTGCGCCTGCACTTGCGGCATCCAGACAAATCCCAAGGACAACATCAATGCAAACGCCACCCCGGTAAGCGGAGTTTTTCCGAAATTAACACCTAACCCATTGATTTTATTAGAGTTGCTTGAAAAATGCGTTTCTACGCAATCCACCGCCGCTTTGCCGGCGCTTTTGGCCAGTTCGGACACCACCACCAGTTGATTTAACACGCGGCTGAAGATAACTTTATAATGATGTTTATTCATTTTTAATTTCCTTTAAATTTTAAAATCAATATTAATGTAGCTTGAATCACTACCATAAATCGCCACACTCAAACCTGCTCCAGCTTGAGTTTATTCGCTATCGTAATAATTGTTGCAATTTTAACGACTTTCTAAATATTTCACTATTACTTCATAATCATTAAATATCAGTCAAAAAAAGTACGATCAATTTTTAAAACTTAGTAAAAAATAACTGCACTTTTAGTATAAAGTTTAACTATTTTATTGTTCCTTCTTCGCTTTTACTCGCTCTTCCCAAATCTCTCTAGGAATCCCATATTCCTTTATCTCATTTTCTTCAAGATCACTAACTCCTCGAAGATAGAGCATTGGCCAGCTATCTTCATCTGGAACATAGGCAAATTTCACATCAAATTTTCCATTTTCATCTAAAGTAAATCTGCTTTGAGTCCAATCGCTACCAAATTTAGCCATAGTTTCTTTTAGCTTAGAATAAAAATTAAGAATTTCTCTTTTTTCTTCAGGAAATCCTCCTAAAGGATAGTTTTTTCCTCTCCATTCTGATCAATCCAGTACATTCTATAATTTTGATCATCAGGTTGTAACTCACATTCAAATATATACTTCGATGCATCAAGTGGCATAATTTTCCATATTGTTTTAGCAATATTCTCATGTAATTCATTGCATTCTTCAAACAACATATTAATCTCCTGTTGGGGTATTTCTCATGATTCTTTCAAATTGCTTACCATCAACTGAATAAGATACTTCAAATGAATCAGGATTCTTACTACTACTTGAATAAGTAGGATATTTCAAATTCTCGTATCTTGCTTATCGACCAAATAATGAAGCCCAAAATCCCTTTTTATTTTCAACGTTCTTTTGCTTCGCTTCTTCCATTCTTTGTTTGACATAATTTACCCAAACTTGATGAGGGGCATCAAAATCAAATGATTTCATAAACTCATAAGGAATTTTATATTCTGCTAATGGATTTATATCAATCAATTCTTTGGGCGCTATAGGGCTATCAATATCTAAATCAAAACCATGGATTGCTGCGATTTTGGCATACATTAAAACTTGCGGTTGCAAGTAAAAATCAAAATGTAAAAGTGTGTCTTTGGCTGCTCGTTTCGCAAACTTAAGTTCGAGTAATTTATCTAAAGCCTCTTGCATTCCTTTTATATTTTTATCTGCTAGTGCCACATAAAACTCATGATCAGGAATGCGCTTTAAATCGCCACGGGCTTTTTTCTCATCATTTAAGAACGTTAATGTGCGTTCTTTTAATAATTGCCAATCTCCACTTAACGCCAATAAAGTGTTTGCATTAAAAAAAGGTCTCGTATCAGTTCGTTTATAAGGGACTGAAATATCCACAATTTCATCACGATGTTTAATTAAATAATCAATCAACTTTTGATTATCTGAAAGCAAAATCATAAAAAAGAAATTTGTATTAATCCCGTTGTATGCCCATTGAAAATCATATTCAGACAAAATACTTAAGAAACCTGCAATAGAAGCATTTTCTTTAAATCCTTCGATAGAATTTTCTAACAAACATTTAGAGGATAATGCTCGATGATAGTCATCTAATAAACCAATTGAAAAAAACACATTCCCTCGAAAATCATCAATTAATTTTATTCTTTGAAATAATTCGAGATAAGAATCATCTGAAAACGAATTAACCCGTTCCCAAGTAAATTTTTTAGCATCACTGTAAGTCTTTGCAATATCACTACCTAAAAACACCTTATATTTTTCCATATTTACACCTCTTACGACTAATTCTTATTAGGAATTCTAACTGGTAATAACACAACTTTACTATTTGATTTATCTACACCAGCTATAATAGTTTTATAGATTTAGTCTGATAAACAACCTAATTTCACAATAATACTCATGGCTTTTAAGATGTCGCGAAGCAATAAAAAAGTGCAGTAAATTTTTAAAACTTAGTAAAAATTAACCGCACTTTTAGTATAAAGTTTAACTATTTTGTATTTTGTTGTTCCTTCTTTGCTTTTACTCGCTCTTCCCAGATTTCTCTTGGAATATTGTGTTCTTCAGCTTCTTCCAAAGTAAGATCACTAATTCCTCTTAAATAAAGAGATCCCCAACTATCTTCCTCTGGAATATAGGCAAATTTAATATTAAATTTACCATTCTCATTTAGAACAAATTCACATTGATTCCATTCTGACCCTAAAGAAGTCATCAACTTTCTCAATTCCTGAAGATAATGTAATATCTCGGATTCTTTCTCTTCAGGATAATTATCAAAGTTATAATCCATTCTTATCCCATCATGAGTAACCCAAAACATACATCTTCTTGCTGAAGAATCAATAAACTCACATTGAACTACATATTTTTCCGCCTCAGTTGGCATCATAGACCATATAGTCTCTGCTATATTCTTATAAATATTTTCATATTCTGAATTCATTTTTATTCTCATGTTGGTGTATTTTTAATAAATTCTTTAGGTAAAACCTTACCATCTACAGCATAAGATATTTCAAATTCCCTTACTTTGTTTATCGACCAAATAATGAAGCCCAAAATCCTTTTTTATTTTCAACTTTCTTTTGCTTCGCTTCTTCCATTCTTTTTTTGACATAATTTACCCAAGCTTGATGGGGCGCATCAAAATCAAATGATTTCATAAACTCATAAGGAGTTTTATATTCTGCTAATGGATTTATATCAATCAATTCTTTGGGCGCTATAGGGCTATCAATATCTAAATCAAAACCATGGATTGCTGCGATTTTGGCATACATTAAAACTTGCGGTTGCAAGTAAAAATCAAAATGTAAAAGTGTGTCTTTGGCTGCTCGTTTCGCAAACTTAAGTTCGAGTAATTTATCTAAAGCCTCTTGCATTCCTTTTATATTTTTATCTGCTAGTGCCACATAAAACTCATGATCAGGAATGCGCTTTAAATCGCCACGGGCTTTTTTCTCATCATTTAAGAACGTTAATGTGCGTTCTTTTAATAATTGCCAATCTCCACTTAACGCCAATAAAGTGTTTGCATTAAAAAAAGGTCTCGTATCAGTTCGTTTATAAGGGACTGAAATATCCACAATTTCATCACGATATTTAACCAGATAATCAATCAACTTTTGATTATCTGAAAGTAAGATCATGAAAAAGAAGTTAGTATTAAATCCATTATATGCCCATTGAAAATCATATTCAGACAGAATACCTAAGAAACCTGCAATAGAAGCATTTTCTTTAAATCCTGAAATATTATTTTCTAATAAATACTTAGAGGCTAATGCACGATGGAAATCATTTAAATAATGAATTAAAGAAAAAACATTACCTGTAAAATTATCTATAGGAGCTAACGTTGAAAATAATTCTTTATGATTAAATTCAGTATATTCATCTACTCTAGCCAGAGTAAAATTCTTAGCTTCATCATAGGTTTTAGCAATCTCACTACCTAAAAACACTTTATATTTTTCCATATTAACATTCTCCGATTAATTTTTATTAGGAACTTTTACTGGTAACAACACAACTTTACCATTTAATTTATCTACACTAGCTATAATTGTTTTAATTGATTTACCATTATCAATAGCTTTTATTATCGCAATTCTTGTTGGATAATTTTCAGGTAATTTATACACAACTTCATTAATTCATTTTTATAACAACTGATTATAGGTGCTTTAAAAATAGTTTTTTAAATCCTTAGTCCGATAAACAAGCTAATTTCACAATCATACTCGTGGCTTTTAAAGTGTTCACTAAGCAATAAAAAAGTGCAGTAAATTTTTAAAAATTAGTAAAAATTAACCGCACTTTAATTTATTGTATTAGCTAAAAATCTTCTGCATATTGCATAAAATCAAACTCACCCTCAGCACGTGAGAATAAATGAGCAGCATAATGATCTATTGCCTCTGCCGGGTTAGTCAACTTTTTAATACCCATCACATCTGCTCTAGGTATCACATAAACATTACGTTCATCATTATGTGAAGACACAAATAATTGATATCCTGTTTTACTCCAATCATCATTGGAGCGGGTATCAAGCAAACATCTTAATTCAAAATATTTTTTATCATCATTGAATTTATCATCGTCATAACTTTGTCTAAAAGCATGATGAAATTTCTGCTCAAGAAATGTTGTATATTCAGGAAGTGCAACACCATGACTATCTTCAAAACCGTCTATAATTGAATGAATTGGCATCAATAATAATGAAGGTAAATTACTTTTATATATATTATGTATTGTATCTTCTGCAATTTCCCATCCTTGACTTACATATAACCAAGAGCACATTATTTCTTTTGGAATATAACGATGAAATCCCCCCATACTCTTGTTACCACTCTTATATGAAAAAGGATCATATTTTATATAATATCCAATATTATTTATTAATATACCAAATTGTGTAATATCTCCCATTACAGGTATATCACTTTTCTCAACCCCATAGAAGAATTTTCCTTTGCTCATATAGGAAAATGATAGTGGCTGAATATATCTAAAAGGACCTATTATATTCTCAAAAAGATCACCCGTTACTATAAAGTTATATCCATCAAATGTTCTTTTAGCATCACTTAGATTTAGCTCACAAAATGGAATTGAATCAAATTCATTATAAAATTCTGTAAACATGTCATTAATTTGTTTTTCTGATAACCCTATCATTTATTTACTCCGAATTTTTCAATAGCAACTAAAACTTCCGCTCTTATTTCATCCTGTCGGTCAGCTAAATATTTTCTATATAAAGGAGATATATCCTTATTCTCCTTAACATATCTCTGCCAACCTTCCGTTCCTGTTTCAATTTTAGCACCTTTAGATGAATTTAGTTCCTTTGGTAAAGGCTGTAAATTCTTAGGATGATTAATTAATTCATTTTGAACATGTTTTGGCAATTTATCAAAACCATCAATTTTATTAAATGCGCTTTGTGGCAAAATATGATCCACCGAAGCTATTGCTCCATCTGGAAAATCTTTAAATTTACCATCGAAAGGATCAATATACATCACCCGATCATTTTTTGAATTAACCCAACCGCCTTGCTTAAATTTAGCCTCAACATCACCATATTTTACATTCACAAAATCACAACAATTTGCATTGTGAACCCAAACACCAAATTCCCCTACATGGTAAGTGCTAAATTCTTCTACGGCGATGTTATAAACTGTTTCTAGTTTTCCAGTAGCCTGTTGCGATACCACTTGTAAAGATGGCAAGCCATTTCTATCAAGTAGAACCATATCTTCTTCAAGTAAAATCGCTTTCAACCATCCTTTTCCTTCAACAAAGAAAGGATGTTCCGCTGTAGTGACAAAAGATTCAGTTTTACCATCTTCATTTTTCACAACAACCTTAAAAGTTTCTTGATTTAACGTTACCTTATTAGCAAAAACAGGTTTATAAGCATATTTCTCACCAAACTCTTCACGAGACCAGATCAGTTCACCATATTGGATTTCCTCTATCGGTTTTAAACCATTTACAGTTTCAATTAAGGTGCCCGCTACAAAACATTTTTCTCCCATACCACAAACAATATTTAGTGTTTTTTCTGGTTTAGGCTTAAGTGTAGTAGTTTCTTTGACCGTTGAGGCTACATTTATCACCTTTCCTTCATGCTTAACAACATTCTTCGCTAAGTTTGTCGCTGTTTTCGTTAGCTTAATTCCAACTTTAGCCAAACCCGCTCCACCGGCAAATATTTGTAATAACTTACCGGCTTCTACACCAGCTCTATATGATCCCTCTGCGCCTGCTTTATTATATTCAGCTTTTAAGGTTTCAATTTTATTAAGGCTATCTTGTATAAAAGCATCCCCAAGTTTACCTTCCTCAATCAGCGTCCCAATAGCATCCAATGCCGCAATTGGATTTTTCGCAAACTCAACAAGCCCTTTAGCCGTTTCATAAATTCCTTCAGGAATCGACATCGCTAATCCAGCGCTAAAACTCGCATCTTGCCCAACATCCACAGCAGCCCAATAGACATTTACTTTAAATTTACAACTCCAACCATCACAAGCAGCTAATTCTTTCTCTCTTTGAACTTTTTGCCAATCTGAAAGATAGTTATTGGTTACAGTGTTTTCAGCAATCTGTGCATTAATTGCTGCATTACCTATGGTTTCTATGCTATCTGCGTTGCCATTCATTAAGGCTCCGGCAATCCCTCCGGCTAAACTGGCCATACTAATCACACCAGCTTTTTCATCCGGCGTTAAATCAGCTTCTGATTTACCATAAAGTATAGAGGCAATTTGTGGCGCCAGTAATTCAGCTCCTGCTGCACTTATCGCACCATGTGCGGCACTTCCACCATTGACTTGAGCCTCAATCGCTCCCCACACTGCATGAGCAAGCGCATTCGTTACTTTGTCATGCGTATTATCCGCAATCAGTTTATTAACCGTTGGTGATAATGTTGCTACTGTTGTTGCTGAAGCACTTTGTCCTGAAAGTACCCCAGTAAATAAAGCCGTTATCGTATCAATTGTACGACGACTGTCCCCGCCATATTCCCATTTACCCTTATCTCTATTAGCCTCCATCAACTTAAATTCAAGTAAACCCAACTCTTCTTTACTCACATTATTAGCTTTTGCTTTCTCGTATTCAGCTTTTGCTCGTTGTTCAGCAATTTCTGCTTCATTTAATTTATTTGATGTATAAGTATCTATAGCTGATTTTATATTACTAATCGCTGTAGATATTTGCTGTTGTTCAGCAAGAATAGCTTTCACATCCTTCGTCTGTGCAACTTGCTCGTTAGCTTTTGCAAGGTCTGTATTGATGCCTAAATCTTTTGCTGTAGTGATGGTTGGATTAGTATCTTTATTCAAGATAATAGTCCCTTCCGTCAATGTCGCTCTGGTAACAGAACTGTCACTACTTTGGTCAAACATCGGTAAACCCGAGCTTAAACCGCCACTGCGTTGACTGTCTATTTTTGTACTATTTTCACTGTTTGGTTTAACCGCTCTGCCCGTTTCATTATCCACCCATTTTTCTTTTGACTCTTTGAGACTTCCGCTAATACTTGCACTCGCCGCACTGCTGCTCGATTCATTTTGAATATCTTCAAAGGTCAGCTTGTTTGTGGCTAATTTGCTGTTTGTTGGGTTAGTGCTGGCAATCGCACCACCTTTCAAATGAACATTTTCCGCATCGATGTGATAACCACCTTCTTCAGCAAAAATTCCTGCTTGTTCATTTACTTGTTTTCGGTCGTTTTCGCCTCTTGAGGCATTGCCATAGCCACTTAAGCTCCAGTTATTACCAAACCCAAACTCGACTTCTAAACCACCTCCGCTTGATTTGGTTTTAAAATGTTCCTCATCTTGTAGGCTTTCAATAGTTAGTTTTCCACCCACATTGGCATTTACTGTTTGGCCTTTTACTTGGCTACCAATGATATTAGTATTGCCTTGGCTATTTAGAGTCACAGTTTGTGCATCTAAGTGGCTGGCTTGATAAGTTTTGCTTTTACCGTCATCCTTACCTGTGCTTGCCCCAACTCTCGCATAGACCCCTACGCCGGTTTGAGCGCCAACCGTTGCCGCGACACCGGCCTCCACACCAACACTTTGGCTGCGGCCTTTAAATTGAGTATTGCTTTCGCCCGCTTTAATGTTCAACTCATTAGCAGTTAAGGTAATTTTACTATCTTGAATTCGTTTTCCCGTTTCATCGCGTGATGTGAGATCTGTATGGGTTAAGTTAATGTTACCCAGCTTACGTTCACCTTTTTCATTCAGGCTACCGTCACCACGTGCAACAAGATTGATTTCTTTCGCATTAATACGACTACCCTGACTAACATCCGCTAGTCCTTCTTGGCTTTGACGACTATGAGCAACGCCTGTACCGGATTCCACTCGAAGTAAATAGGTATTCGATTTTGGATCTTTCGTCGCCATCTTACTGATGGAGTTATATAGATTATATCCCTGGGCAGCCGCACTCATTGCATTCGCAACCTGCAAGCGATCTGACGCCTTATCATTTTTCACAGCGCCTTCAATAGTGTTAATCAAATCGATAATCGGAGATTTTACTCGACTAAATTGCCCTATTTTTAAATCGCTTTCGCTGTAGCTGTTGTCTTGATGATTGAGCGCATTATTAATGGTGATATTTTGTGCATTGATATCAACCTTCTCTTTAGCCAACACTTCACTTGCCGTTTGTTGATAATTTTTGCCGGTATACACTTCTACATTATTATCGAGACTCGCAAGTTGACTACCTTGATGTGTTACCTGCTCACCATCCTGATTCATTCGGGTGCGGTTATAACCAAAGAAACGTTCAGTATCTGAGATAGCCGCTTCCCCGATACTATGTCCTTTACGTTTCTGAACGCTGTTATCGGTGGTTTCTGCTGTCAGTAATTGCACATTACCCGTATTGGCTTGAAGGATATTTTTACCGGCAGAAACAAATGTTGTCCCTTTCAGCGTAATATCGCCTTCCTCTGCAATCGTTGTACTATTGCCACCAATAGAAATTTGACTTCCTACTTCTTGGCGAAGCTGGGTATCTCCATTTTCGCGTTGTGTATACACTCCGGCGACATATTTGGCTAAACCATCGACGCCCACACCGCGTTGTCGGGATGAAGCATGCTGTGATTGCTCATGTACCGCCACACCAAAATCTACATTTTTAGCAGCAACAAACTGAGCATCACCTTCTGCAGTTATACGCCCCCCCTGAGTGCGAATATCGCCCTCTCTGGCATGGATCTTCATATTACCGCCGGCTTCAAGTGACGTTGTTTTGGCTATTGTTTTTTGATTGTATTTATGCGATTCACTGCGATTGTGGTTAGCATAAGGTTGGATGCCCCGCATCGTTGATTCGATTGAATCAACAACCGCATCGGATGCTCCTAAGGCTTTACCAACAATGCTATTTGTTGCGCCTTGTGCTTCTTTCTGGCGATAATTTTCTTTTGCCCGTGTAGCAGGATCGTACACAAAGCCCATTCCGAAACCTGTTGATTTTTGTTTCCGATGATATTCACTATTGTGCTGTTCATTCACTGCATTTAAGTGAACATTTTTACCCGTAAGTAGCATATCGCCACCAGAAGCTAAGTGGGAAGCATCTACATTGACATCCTGGTTAGCATAAATAGATAAATTGCCATTTTGCGCAACTAACTCGCTACCATTTACACTTTCACTATAACTTGAACCATCATTGTTCAATTTGCCACGTTGATAACCAATCTGCATTACGCCTCCTTTTCCAGAGACATTTAATCCAGATTTTTTCGATGAATAAGAATCTTGCTCCATGACCTTATCACGGCTAGCCGTCACTCTAACTTGATTACCCTGTAAATGAATATCTTGTTCAGCCTGTATTTCAGCTCCTTTCACAGAAACATTGCCGGTTTGAGAAAGAACTTCAACATTTTTCCCCTGCAATCTACTGCCTTCGGCTAGATCATAATCGTGATGATGACGGCTTTCTTCGGTCTCTTTGGTGAATAAACCTTTAGATTTTTGTTTATTACGAGTATCCAATTGTTCAAGGCTACGACCTTCTTCAATTTGAATATCACCTTTAGATGCAACCATTACCTTATCATCATGGCTTATCACTTCCGCTTGACGAAGTACCGTTTCTTCTTGTCCGACTAAACGCACTCCTTGTTTACCTTCAATCACTGAGCTCACTTCGCTTTCTTGATTTAAGTGATAATGATGATTGTCGCTGAAATTGTAATGCTCTTTATTGGTTTGCTTTTCTGTGGTTACAGAAAGTTTACCTTTCGCATTAACATCAATCGCGCCTTCTGATTTCAGATTCGCGGCTTTTACCGTAATATCACCACCGCTTTGAACGGATAGCACCCCTTCTTTGCCGGTGACGGTCAATTCACTTTTACGATCTACTCCGCTATTAGCGGTTTGCGTGCGACCTAGCTGACTTTGGTTTTCAGTTTTCGTTGCTGCAAGTTCAACCGATTTTCCGCCATAAAGTGAAATTTGCTCTGCAGCCGTAATTTTGCCACCGAGGTTCACTAATTTTTGTTCAGCATTCAGATTGACATTATTGGCGAATATAAGACCTTTATTTTGTATATCTTGGCCGTATAAATTCACTAAATTACGCGCAAGCAAGGTTCCCTCGTTATTCATATCCGTAACCGTGCCAACGATACTATCCCCAGAAATTACAGCTCCAGTCGGAGTCACTTGAGCGCGATTCGAAGCTAAATAAATTTTTGGTGTCAAGACATTGAGTTTTTTACCACTCGGTAGGGTGATCTCTTCATTCACCATCCATACCAAGTCGGTGGTCAGTTCTGACATTTGTTGTGCAGTTAGCCCAACTCCCGGCACTAGATTAAATTGTTTTGCATAGTGCACACCGTTATTCATTAGGCCTTTATATTGCTCTAAATCATTTTGATAACCGTCAAGATAACGACGGCCGGTCAACTGATTAATTTGCTCATTAACAAGACGTAATTCATAAAAACCATCCCCCAAACGCTTCAACATATTGTTTGGGTCATAGCGTAAAGCATTGAACATATAATCCGAACTTAACCACTTCTGTTTGTTGGCAAAACGAGGATCAGTTTCCACCACATAACCTTTTGGAGCATCTGGATTAACGTTATAGAGCGATGATTTATCAAGAGATTGTGTGAGACGATTTAACACCACATCACCGGCATTGGCTTTGCTTGCAACATCGTTATTCACAAACTCAGGAGCCATATTTTCTTTATAATCAAATATGCCTAAATCCTTCTCTGTCTCTCGCTGTTTGAAGTAACCGCTAGTATCGCTTTTAGTGGTGTAGTAACGATCGACACATTTTTTAAGCACTCTTCGACAATCCCTTCCTTTGTAGAAAGCGGTTACACGTCCTTTGTCCGTTACAATGGTGCGACCTTTAAACTCTTCATTATTCAATTGTCCCTCAATGATTTTAATTAATCCACCGGCAATCACTTTACTGTCTTGGTTGTCAACATGTGCATCATTAAAATCAATGCCACCGCCACTTAAAATTTTACCTTCCTGATACTCCGGTTTGAGCACCATAGTTTCATTTACTGTGCGGGTATAGCTATATTCGTGCCAGTTATTGCTTTCGATTTTTCCATCTGGAGAATAAATGTGATAAAGGTTTTTGACTTTACGATTTAAACCACCACGACTACTTTTATTATCTTGTTTAACTTTATAAACACCTGAGTCTCTGCCATAGATTGTTGAATTATTGCCTATGCGATACTCAAAAATTGGTGTGGAAGAAGTATCTATATTCTCTGTTTTAAGGAAAAAGTGTTTATTTTCAACACTAGCTGTATTGAAGTTAATAGCATTGCTTTTGGCATTATCGTAAAGATTTAATGCTTCAATAAGACCATTGTAGTTATGCACATAAGTTGATTTTCCGGTTGCTTGATTATTCGCATCAAGCGCTTTCCCCACATAAATTTTGCCTAAACTTAACATGCTACTTTCATTGCGATTTAGAATCTTATCTACGCCAAGATCTAAACGTTCACGCGCGGCGATCACCGCAGATTTTTCACCTTCTTCAAGGTTGTTTAGGTTATCGCCTTGCAAAGCAATATGGTCTCCATAAATACGACCAGTACCAAGGTTATTGATGGTTACCGCTTTTGCAACGGTAACAACCCCATCAATTAATCCTCGGTTAGTTAAAGTATTTGCGGTAACAAGCGTTTCATTACCGCTAATTTCAGCATCTTTGGTATTTTCTACATTAGCAGCCTGAATATTCGCCTTATTACCTACTTGTAGTTGACTGTTATTTTTTAAGTCGCCTTGGGTTTTAAAATCTAAATTACCACCGACTTGGAAAGCATTATTCAGTTCTAATCCATCTTGCAAACGAATAGTTAAATCACCTTTAGTTTTTACAGAACCTTCGTTCTCTAGAGTTTTAGCCGTTAGTTGAATAGATTTACCCGCTTCAATCTCACCCTCTTTGTTATTAACGGTTTTATCGATATTTAAAGTGGTATGCTCATCGGCATAAATACCACCTTGTTGGTTAGAAAGATCATCCGCAGCAATTACGACTTGAGCAGCACGTAGCCCTTGCTCCGTTTTGCCATTCACTTTCGTACCTTTGTTATCAACATGCTTGGCTTTAATAGCAAGCTTATCGGATGCCACGATTAAGGAGCCTTTATCTGACTGTTTGCTGTTATCCACGTTATTAGCATTCAGTTCAACTTGTTTAGCTGCAATCACACCTTGTCGGTTATCTATATCTTGTGCTTTCAGCGTAGCCTGACCTTTTGCATAAACGGTGCCTCGATTTTCAATTTTCTTTTGACTATTTAATGCGGTATTTTCGCTAGCACTAATATGCCCCTCATTCACAATCCGCCCTTGAGTATCAATCTTCACATCACCCGCAGAAGCACCGATATGGCCGGCATTGCGTACGCCAAGGCCTTGGCCGTTATCCACTAAATGAATTTTCTCGGCATACA
>OKGA01000366.1_pt1 | contig 12833 bp, 21 predicted proteins | sample 1611451 | NCBI WGS metagenome assembly OKGA01 (sample SAMN04436745, study PRJEB24849) | human gut metagenome | biome: human gut; feature: NICU; material: stool | host: Homo sapiens | place: USA: Saint Louis, MO | collected 2010-12-22
GGCCCTCCAGAGACATTCAGGGCTCTGCCATGATCTGAATAAAACCGCAGGTAACCCGGCCCAAATTCGAGCAAAAACGCCTGGGTGGTATTGTATTCGAACGATGCCAGCCAGACCTTTTGCGATGAGTCATTCACTTCGCTTACAAAGTACGTCCCGCCGCGTCGCTCAGCTGGACCCTGAGAGCGCGGGATGAAGTTGAGCATCGTCTTGCAGCCATTCTTCCACGTCTGAAAGTCGGTCTGCGCCAGCATCAGCGGCGAGAACTCCCCCGCGTTGAAGCTGTTGATAGCTGGAGATGAAGAAGGCATTTACAACCTCGCTGTATACCAGGACGTTTCCTGCTGCTGAATGGGTGGGCGCTCAATGGCGCTGGCCTGCCTTGCCTGACGAATAGCAAGCTCATAATCCTGCATGGCAGCCTGCTTCTTCGTTGACGATTGCGTGATGGTTTCGCAGACTTCGACGGCAAGGGCGCATGCGAATGCTTCGGTAAAAGCGGAATCGTACTGACCTGGATCAGCAATCTTCGCGCCATATCGCAGATAAACCGGAGACTCCATATCCGTCAGAATCTTGCGACCTTCCACCTGGTAGCGCGGGAACGGCATATGGTATCCGTAATGCCACTCCTGATGCGGCACATCAGACACGGCATCAATGCGCAGGCAGTCGGCCGGCAGCGGATACTGGAATTGATATCCGTACACCGTTTCACCCGTCAGGGCCGCTAACTGTGCGCGGCGAATGGCGAATGCCCAGCGATAGATGCGGAGGAGGTTATCAAGGACGCCATCATAAACGGCCTCGATTGCGCGTGACTGAGCGTTGTTGTCCGTTTCGGACATAAGCCGGTCTGCGCCGAGCTTTGTCAAAGCCCTGTTTATGATTACGATTTTGGTAGCCATGTCTCACCATAGAAAAGGGGCCGAAGCCCCTTGTTATCAGGCGGTGTAGTTGCGGTTGTACGCACGCCACGCGGCGATGTCTTTCACCAGGAAGGCGGAGAAAGCGCCTGCGGTCAGAGGGCCCGTGCTTACGGTGTAGCGCACGCCCAGGTAACGCAGGTAGGTGCCTGACGGGAGCTTGACCGATGCCAGCGTTTTACCGCCGGTCATGTCTGCCAGCTGCCAGGTTGAGCTCGTCCAGTGGATGTTAGAGCTGGTCAGGCCTGCCGCTGCAGATGACTCGAGAGTTACCTGCACAGTGGCTGCGCCAGCGGCTGCGGCTGCGGTGTCGCACTGGATAACCAGATAGACATCCTCGCCAGTGCCGATATCGACGCCGCTGTTGTAGTTAAACGCCGGGTTAAGGTCAGCGACGTTCGTTGAGATAGCGGTCGCTGTGACCGCCTGTGAATCAGAAAACTCGAGCTGCTTATCAACGTACATTATTCGCTCCTTAAACGACGCGGGCTTCGGTGGTGTTCAGGGCGTCAATGCGACGGTAAGGAATACCGCTGAACAGCGTTGCAGGGCGGCCGCCAACTTCGTCGTAGCTCAGGGTGCCAGAGGCAACCTTGTTTACGGTCTGACGACGCAGGAAGGAGCCGATGGTGCGGTTGCCGTAGAAGACCGGCGTGACGCCTGACAGGCTGTGAATTTTCTCGGTAGCCTGCGTCATCAGGTCGATGATGTCAGCGCCGGTTGCGGCGTTCTTGGTCAGTGCGGCAGTGTCGATGTTCGCGATGCGCACCACGTAGCGCCAGTCGTGCAGCGCGAGGCCGCATTTCCACTGGTACTGGTCCATATACGCGCGGTAGCGGTTGCCGTTCACGTCGAAGGCGTCACCCTCGCCCAGGTCGTTATGCACCAGGCCAGCAGTTGAGCCTTTCGGGTAGATGCCGTGAATGGTGTTCGCGCCCCAGCCTACCAGCCAGATGGAGGTCAGGTTAGAGCCGGTGCCGCCTGCGTCGATGATGTTCGAGCTGTTGGCGCCTGACTTAACGCCGAAGCGTGGGCCGAGGCCGGTAAATGCCTCAGGCACGCTATCAACGTTGCCGTACAGGACGGTGCTCTGCATACGCTGGTTCATTGCCTCAATGAATGAGGTCGCCTGCAGCAGACGGAATGATCCAGTGTTGCCGTTCAACATGGCGAGGTCTTTGTCGATTTCTGAGCGTGCTTCGAGGATGCCGCAAGCTTCATCAATCTGAGCGGTGGTCGCCTTGCTCGGCGGAACGCCGCCGTTAATTTTACGGAAGACGACATCCGGCAGGCCGGTGCGGGTGGTGATGCGATGACCTGTTGGCAGGTTGCCTTCGTACCACGGCATGTCCTGCAGCATTTCGTTGGACTGGTTCAGAAGCTCCGCCACTGCTGCAGTACCGCCATTCGGATCGAGTGTCTTTGCCACATCGAGCAAAGTGTACTTTCCGGATAGTGTAGCCATTAATAATTCTCCAATGATTTCTTATTTCATGTCAGGCCAGAGGCGCTGAGCGAGGTCTAACTCACCGCCTTGCGGGGAGCTTTTCGGCGTGGCAACTGACTTGTCTTCGTTAATTGCTGCGCCGATTTTCAGGAACATCTTTGCGATGACGGGGCTGTTAATGAGGCCGGACTTGTCCAGCATCTCGATGAACTCTGGCGGGGCGAAAGTGTTTACAGCGCGCTCCATCACGGACTTATTCGCGTCGAAGTCTTTACCCCATTCCTGACGTACTGAAGCGAGGTCTGTCTCAGCCTGCTTCTGGATTGCTGCTTGCTGGGCTTCAGCCTGTTGCGTCTGGAAGGCATTCCACTGTGTGGCGAGCACCTGAGCCTGCTGTTTATTCAGCCCTGCTTCGTGCATCCACGCCGCTGTGGTTTTGGCGAACTCGCCATCCTGACCTTCAGGCACTGGCAGTTCATAGCCGTCAGCGCTCTCAGGGCGCCCCAGCTTTGCGTAAACTGCTGACCACCCATCCTTGTCGCCTTCTGCTGGCAAGGCTGCCAGAAACGGCTCTGGAGCTGGCTCTGGTGTTGCAGCGGGCGCGGGTTGACCACCTAACAGTGAAGGTGGTGGCTCTGCTGCAGGTGCTGGTGTAGGCTCACCGCCCGGAGTCGGGCCACCCTCAGCCAGCTCACATTTGAGGTTGAAATAGTCTGATAGCTTAAACATCGTTGTTTATCGCCTCATTGAGCCTTCCGATCGCCTCAAGAATCTGGACGTCATCGAGCGTGGTGTAATTGATGATTCGGTGCGCCACTTCCCGCCTGCCCTCTGCGAGCATCGTTGCGTGCGTATCGACTGACCCGCTGACCTTTGAGATAGCGACGGAGCTTTTCAGGAGCTTCGAGAAGTCCATCAGGTCAGCCAGTACGCGCTCCTGCTCGGGTGTTCGCTTGCCATGCTCACCAAACACAGTCCGGTAAGCGCGGAGCAAAAGGAGTTCGCGCCTGTGTGCAAACAGACGTTCTTTCAGGGTTGCCATGCGTTATCTCTTACTGAGGTGCGGGGAGTGGTGCGTTAGCTTTTTGCTGGGCTGATGCGAGCCTGTCAGCCACTGATGCGGCCTGCTCGCCGGCGCTGAGAATATTTGCCATCTGTGCCTGCTGAGCCTGGGCTGCTTTCATCTGCTCAACCTCTTCAGCGCTCTTAATCAGCGAAAGCGGCATGCCGTTTATCTCGGCGAACTCGCGCATAATCTTGTCAGTGTTGAACAGACCGAGCACCGTCTGGTCGAACTGAGCGATAGAGGTGGCAATCTGAAGCGTCTGCGCAATACCGCTACCTTCATCTGCGCGCTGCAGGCGAATAAGTGGCGACTGGTAGTCGATGTCGAACTCCATGCCGGCATCGACAAGCTGCTGCGGCGGAGTCGGAAACAGGCCCATGCGCGCGCAGATATCGACCTCGCGCTCAATCATCGGACCAACCTGCTCTGACATGATGCGACCCATCGTCGGGGCCAATAACTGACCTTTCTCCTGCGCGCGCAACATCGCTTCAGTCGCGGTCATCTGCGGGTTGTCGACGAGTATCTGGAACAGCGTCACGAGGAAAACGTCGTTAATCAGCTTACGCTTCTGGTCCATCATCTCCAGGCCGAGCTGCGGCTGAGCGCCCGTGTTGAATGGGATAGCTAGCGCATTACCCTGAGTGGTTACGGCGCCTGAGTTAATGCTGCCGGGGACAAGCGAAAACGCATCAAGCGCGCCGTCATCTGCAACCAGCACTGGAGGCCGGTTGGCAAGCTGAGCGCCGATGAGCGTTTCTTTGTTCATCTCGTTCAGGACTTTGATGTCCGGCAGAGCTGTCATCCCCGGCCCGCGAGCGTATGTCTCGCCAGGTGACTTCTGGTAGCGGCCGATGCAGTAAGGCATCGTGTGATAGCCGCCTTTGCGCACCAGTTTCTTGCCTGACACGCTGATGTAGCAGGAGGCGATCGGCATGCCTTCAGGGCCGGGAACAGGCTCACCATTCACGTATCGCACGTTATCATTCGGTGCCACGCGATGGATAAAGTCGAACTTAGACATTGGCGCGGTATCAGCTGCACGCTGAATGGGCTCTGGCAAATTCTCTTTGCCGAACTGCTGCACCGCCTGTCGTGCTGTCAGGCAGAACTTACGGTGAACGAGGTCAATGACGCCCTGAAAGTTCTCTTCAAAGTAAATCTCCTGCAGCGGATAGCAGGCATAGCGCATACCCTTACCGGGAAGCTCATCGACGAACATGCAGCCATTGCCAAACGCGCCAATCGAGATGTAGTTCTCACTCATCTGGTTCGCGAAGTTTGCCCATGGCGCGTAGCGAAGGCGGAAGAGGATGCGTGTGCACTCTTCGAAATACTGCTGCACCTCGGTATCGTCAGCGAACTTCTCGTTCTGAAGCCCGTGCCACGTCTGCGTGCGCGGAGTAACAACGGACTCTACCGCTGCTGCGAAGCGCTCCAGCGCAAGGATAGGCGTTGAGTCGATGGCTTTCTCTGACCGCTTCGTGCCGTCCTGCTTCTTTTTCGTGAATCCTGATGCGCGCGGGAGGCAGCGCTCTGCGACTTCTTCCCAGTGCTGCTCCCACGTTTTGCGTGAGTTCTCCATGGAAGACTGGTCACGCATAATCTGGTCGAGCAGTTCTTCCTGGCTTTTGTCCATCTTACCCACCTAATAGCGATTTCTGGCCTGTTGAGCTTGCCGATACTGAGCTGTCTCCGCCTGTACCGGAGAGCATGTTGGCATTGACGCCTTTACGCTGCCGGCGACGAAGTAAGTCGTCTGCCTGATTCAGCGCGTCGTCAGTGTTTACTGCGGCTGGCGCGTTAATCGTCGTGGTGCCGCCGCTGCCACCCAGACCAATAGCGGAAGTGACCCCACCAATGATGGAGCCAACTGCTTTAACTGCTTCACCCATGATTTCACCCGAAAAGGTTGTATTCAGTGTTTGCCAGGCGAGGCCTGTTGTTAGCTCGTCGCTCTGGCCGGTATTTATCTGTTCCCACTGCGAGGTAGCGGAATGCGTCTGATGCGTGCGACGTCCAGTCGTGCAGCGGGCGAGGCTTGTAGGCTTTAGCCTTCTCATCCCACTCGCGCTGATACTGAGCCAGAGCATTGAGACCTTTCTCGCACTTTGCCTTATCGAACCAGCACCGGGGCAGTATCATGCGGACAGCGCTTATACCATCATCGACGCGGCTAGCTGGCAGCGCTTCAGCGCGGATGCCAAGCTTTCGCAGGGTCTCGAATCGAGTAGTTCCCGTTCCAAGCTCGGAGGCCATAACATCGTGGGGAAGAATGTGGCGCTCGTAGCTGTAAGGCTTGTCTTTGATGACCTTCGCGTAATGGTCGAGACCAACGCCGGAGGCTTCATAGAAGTCGATGATGCGAATTTCTTTGCCGATAAGCTGGGCGAACCAGATAGCGGTAGAATCGCCGATCCCCAAATCCCACGCCGTATACACCGGGAAAGCAGGGTCATAGGGAACATTGGTGATTCTCCCGTCTTTCGTGGCATCAGCCAGCATGCGTGAGTAGTAAGCGCCAGGGATTGCTGCATCCCATGAGCAAAGATACTCCTGCTCGTAGAGCGCCTTGCCTTCCTCCTCGCCTCGCTCGTCAATCATCTCTGCCAGCTCGTTAGCGAGCACCTCGGGCTTAATGTGGCCTGTGGTTTCAGCAGAGAGGTGCTCAGCAAACCACCCTTCGCTCTTGCCAGCTCCAAGGAACAGTTTGTGGAAGTGATTACGTCCGCGAGGTGTCGAGATGAATAAAGCCCAGCCGCCGTTCTCTGCGAGGATCGGACGCAGGAAGGCGTAAGCATTCGGGTTGCTCAGGGCATACTCAGAGAAGACGACGCCGAGATATGCGGAACCAATTAACGCTGAGTAGTTATCCGAGCCAACCACTTGCCACGTTGAGCCATTGACGAAGGTTATCTTCATCTCGTCAGTGCGGACTGATGCGCGAATGGCTTCGGGGAACGCTTCATCGATACGGCGCCGGCCGGTGTGCGGGTTCACTGCGTCCCATATTGCTCGGCGAGCCTGATTAGCCTGAGGCAGGCAGTGGATATAGTTGCCCACCTTAGTCATGCACTGAATGGCCGACCAGTGAAGGCAGAGGTCATCCTTGCCGGCACGGCGAGGCCAGCAGACCACAGCACGCTTAATGCCTGATTCCAGAGCGCCCCACAGAGGCATCTGGTACGATCGAGGCGACCAGTTGTTAGGAAGATTAATCTCCATCTGGAGTAAACCTCTTGATGTTAACTGTCAGGCCAAGCTCGCCGGTTTGCTCGACTTCCTGCTTGTCACGCCACTTGCTGCGCTGCCTGTTTTTGAGCCAGAAAATCATTGCAGTAGTGTCGCCAGGAATATGCTTCTCGGCCTTCACCTCTTTGAAGCCATCAGCAGTAGTCTCCTCGCGCTTCTCTGTGGTCGTGTAACCCATCGCGCGATTGTAGAGATTTGTGACCACATCAGCGTCAGCAAACTCCTTACCCTTTTTTATGGCCTCTGAAAATTCAGGGTGATTGTTCTTCCACTCGTAAATTGTGGAGACAGCAACCTCAAAGAATGCTGCCAGCTCTTCATCGGTATGACCGAGCAAGCACAGTTTGCGAGCCTGTTCGGCATACGCCTCTTCGTACTTAGTCGGCCTTGCCATGTTGTTTTCCTCTGTCATTGGCGATGACCCTCAGTGAAGGTCATCTGCAATGCTTATTTGCTGTCTTTGGTATCTGCGGTGACATCCGGGTAAACGGTGCCTTCCAGCGTTTCTTTCAGGCGCTGAACTCGAGCGCTCAGGTCATCAGGGTTAATGCCCGGCGTCTTTGCCAGTTCGACGGCTGCTTCGTGCAGTGCTTCCTGAATTTTGTACTGTTGTTCTTTCTTCTCTGCTGCGGTTGCCATGATTCACTCCTACGAGATAGAGGCGGCGGTTACGACACCGCCTGAGACGGTTAAAGTGACTGTGCGAGTCGCTGTGCCTAGCGAGATAGCTAAGCCGGTAGTTACAGGGATGTTGAGAGCCTGCGTGTTATTCACAAGTGCAGTGGTAGCAGGAATCGTTACCGCGGTGACTGCGCTCTGACTGATAGCGACAGTGCCGGTTGCCTGCATTGTCCCTGCGCTGTTTTTAACGGTGAGCTGTTGGTTGTTGGCGATAATCGCCTGATAGGGATTAACATCGACGTTAGCTCCCTTATACATCGTCTGGTAGAAATCCTTTTGCGTTCCGTTTGTGATGCGCAGATAGCCCATTGGTTGCCAGCCGTTAGCGATAGCGTCTGTAACGAGGCGAACCATCGAACCGGCATCACTGGATTGCAGGATATTTAAGTCTGTAATAGCCATTGGTGAGTCTCCGTGTGAAAAGGATTCACCCTGGTGGAAAATATTTTCTCTTCTCTCAGAGAGGCCACGCCTTCAACTCGCACAGTGGGCGTTCACTGCATGTCGGGGAGAAATCAGCTTGAGCTGCAAACCCTGCTTCTCTGTTTTTGATTAACACTGCAGTCTCTCCGGGAGGATAAACGGGTCGTTGATATGCAGTGAGACGGCGACAGAGCGGCGCCTGATGAAGAGGTGCGGGTATTGGCTTTATTTAACGTCGCTGGCTCCCGCTGGCACGCTCGACAATGCTGGCTGCACAGCATTATCAGAGCCACTCAGTGAATGACCCTTGGAATGCTATTCGCCGTTAAGCTGCAGCGTTTGCACTTGCGGCTGCGCTGTTTTCTGCGACCGCTTCGACTGTAGCGTCTGAGGGGCTGGCTGATTCAGGCTCGTCAGCGACGATGCCAAGGCTTTTGTACTGTGCCGTTAAAGCAGCGGCCAGCCCTTCAGTCTTCTTCGCTTTAAGTTTCTCTACGATGAGAGCCTGAACTTCTTCATCCTGCAGGACGGCCTTAAGCTCGTCAGATGTCACTTCTACGGACATGATCGCTCCTTAGGCTTTAGCGATGAGTTTCTTTGCCAGCGCGACGACTTCGTCAAATTCTGCTTCGACGTCGTGACCGATGCTGATGAGGATTTCTTTCACCTTATCCAGAACAGCGTCGTTACTTGTTACGGTGGTCGTTGTGGTCTGCGTGGTTGCAGCTGGTTCGACGGTAGTGGTTACTGTTACCGGCTCAGCCGGAGTTTCGACTACGGTGTCAGTCACGGTCGTTTCCTTGGTTGCGGGCTCGCTCTTTGTCAGGAGCCATTTAAGAGGATTCATTTGGGCTCTCCACACAACTTCACCCAAAGGTCGTTGTGGTCATTGATGGCGCGGACAGTTCTGATGTCCATCACGTCAGCATCTTTGCCGTGGGTGCGGATCGGGCTGTCGAGCGTGCAGAGGGAGTCGACGGTCTTTGTTGGCGCGTCAGTCGTCGGAGTTAAATTGCGACTGGCGCAGCTTGTTACGCTGAGCGTCATCACTAAGAGCAGCATTGGTTTGTTTAACACTGTTTGCTTTCTCCGTGTTCTCTGACTGCTTCTTAGCGACGTCGGCTACCTGCTGAGATTCAACCTTTGCAGCCTGCACATCAGCTTTAGCCTGTGTCTGTGTGGTACCGATTTTCTTGCCACCGAAATACGCACTGACCAGAGCAGCGATAACAGCCAAGCCGGCAAGAATCTCTGTCCACCAACCAGAAAAGAGCGCGGCGATAGTCGTCATGACTGGCCTTCCATCTGCTGCTTGCGATCGAGGAGCTTCTTCTGGCGGATAAACTGAGCAATCACGCCCATTGCCACCATGAAGGCACCAATCATGCCGAGGTAGTTTTGAGGCAGATACGACTTGATATCAGGCGGCAACACATTCCATGCATCGAGTGCGTTTTGCGGGAATGATTGCACCCACGCACTAAGTGCGGAACCGACAGATGCCAGCCATACGCTGTACGCCTTGAATAGCAGTTTTGCATGGGCGACAAACTCCAGACTCGTGTACTTGCGGATAAGAAGCACAACTACGATGGCGGCGACGATTATCAGGAGCCAGATGAGAAAGGTCATATCAGCCCCTTATAGATGTCGTAGGTGCCAGTGCGCATTACCTCAGCATGGCGACGCGCACGCGCTGATGTCTGGCGAGCCCAGTCGCTGTCGAGCATCTCTTTTGCCGCGCTGATGAAGTCAGCGTTAGAAATGAAAATCAGCGTCTTGCGGAACTTGGCCAGCCCGTCAGTGCCCATTTGAAATGACATCGACGTAAGAATATCTTCTCGCGCAGGATTGCATTGCTTCAGAGCATTGGCGATTAGCGTGATACGCGACATCTCAGCCTGCTTAGCGGTGACAATAACCTGTTTCCAGACATCACCAACTGAGCGCGGCACTGAGAACGTGTAGTTCGCAAGGCTAGCGCCTTTGGGGCCGATTTTGATGCCGCCAGCGACCGTTGGATAACCGAGCGTGTCCAGGTAAGGCTTCTCGCAATAGCCCTCTTCGTAATTGAGGATCGGGATAATCTGGCTCATTTCCTCTCGTCCTCTCTGACGACACGGTTAACTTCTGTTGCTGTCTTCTGCGGTAGCTGGTCAACCTTCTGCTTAATTTCGTTCACCGTTCTGTCGCGGGCGTCTGCCTTATGCTGATACTCAGCGCGGAACAGGAAATAGCCAGAAGATACGCCACCCAGGTAGATACCGAAGGAAGTGAGAGCCACAACCACGAGCATCTGCCAGGTGACGATCGTCTCGCCTCTGGAGTTCTTTATCATCTTGGAACCCTCAAGGATTCGCGCAGCTCTGTCACCTGCTTCAGCAGCTCCATATTTGAAGCGCTGAGCTCTTTGACCTGCTCTTTCAAAAGCGCGTTTTGTTGTTCGAGGTGCTGCTGGGAGGCCTGAATGATTTTCAGCGTCGACCGGGTGTCAGAGATTTCTGCCCAGTATTTGCGAATAGTTTCTTCCTGCTGCTTTATCTCTTCGCGCAGCGCTCTGTTTTCAGCTTCTTTGCTGTCTATCGCTTTCGACTGACGCTCAAGCATATCCACCTGAGCTTTATCATTGGCATTACTGGCTTTGCTGCTAGTCCAGTAGCTCATAAAGGCCATGCCGCCGGCCACTGCCGTAGCCAGTGAACTGACCGCACCTATAAAAAAATCGTTATTGAATTCGAAAGCCATAAGCCGTCTCCGGCGGTCCCGGAGTTCTCCGGCTGGATGCTGTGAAGAAAATGCGCAACGCCCCTTCGTTACAAGGGAGTAAGTGAAAGATGACGGGCGAGCGCAAAAGCGAAAAAGGCCGCTCATAGGCGACCTCTTGTAATTTGATGCTCTGACGCAATTGCGATTAGTTGACTGGCACGTCTGCCCAGAGCTGATTATATGTTGTGGTGGCCGGTGCTGAACTCCGGCTTTGCTGAACTGGTCCAGCCATTTCGTAGCGCATCAGCCTGCGCATTCACCACAACGGCCAAGAGCAATCAGCGTCTCTAAAGCGCTCTAAAAGCACCCGCTAATAACTCTTGCCGTTATGTTGAGACGTAAAAAAGCCCCGCCGGTTGGTAAGACCGCGAGGCTCTTTGGAATCCACAAGATTTTTTTTGCAACTGACCTGAAATTTCGTGCCGCGGCATTCTTAAGAACACTTACGGCAGCTTACTCGAATATCATTGCTCAATTGCTCAAGCTTGTCAACACGTTCTACGCTACCTTCTGCAATTTAACTACACGTTTGCGATCGTTAAACGCTTTTAGCAGCGGTCCATACAAAAGGTAAAGGCTGGCGTTTAGAATTTCATCCACTTCTCGCCGGCATGTTGCCATTGATGGGCGCCTGATTTTTCCTTCTGCCGAGCCTGACATTTTGCGGGGAATTGCGACCTTGTGATAGTACGATGCAATGGCGTGCTTGGAAGAGCCATGCGCGAAGTAACTTAGCAGGATGCCAAATGCTTTTTTGTCGATGTACATGACGGAATCCACGACCTGAGAAATCAAGAGTCCGTCATCATCGTTACACATCGGCCGCGAAGGATAGCCTTGAGGTTCAACAGTAGCCATATACTGCGCTATGACACTGCTCTGGCGCTTTTCTAATCTTCCTGAATACACCCATGCACCCCACAGTTCCAGCCAGCTATTAAGCCAGTCGTATTGGTCTTTGGTCAGATTAAGCTCGCGTACCGACATATTGGCCTCCCAGCATTTTCGCCATGCGTTTTATGATCCGATAATCGACTGCAAAGCCGCCTTCGCGTTTGTAGATGCGCAGCTTCTGCCATTTTTCTCTGAGGTATTCGTTCACCATTCGCTTTGCTCCCCTGTCCCACTACAAAGCTGACATGGCTGCCTGACAATCTCGGCTGTGCCCGCATTATTGAAAGTGGGTGCGATACGTACAGACCCGGTACCGAAGCAGATTCCACATTTAACTTTTGGTGCAAATCTGTTTCTTGCGGCCCTTATGCTGGCCTGTTGCAATACTTCTTGGAATGTCATGCTGCCTCCCTCTGCTTGACCAATGCCCGCAGCAAAGCCCTGTAACGCGCACGTATGCCGTCCAGCTCTTCACGGGTGTATCGGTGAGGTTCGTTGTTTGATTCGAGCGCTAAGACGCTCTGAAGGCCGATTTTGGTGATGAGGTTGATGCGGTAAGGACCGATAGCGCCGGAGTGATGCACATTGCATGCTGCACACTGGCTATGTACGTTGTCCTCGTTGAATCGTAACTGTGAAGCCGCTGCCGTTGTCCTGTAGTGCCCGGCGTGATAACTGACCGCCGTTTTGCTGCCGCAGCTGATGCAGATATCCCCGTCCCGTGCTCTGATGTAGTCGTTGAATGCTCGCTGGGTCATGTTGATCCAGTGACTTAACGGCTTCACATCAGCCTTGCGTTTGTTCCATGCCGCGCGCTGCTCTTTCTCCAGGCGCTTTTGCTTGCGCTCGGATAGCTGGTTAGCGAGTTGGATGGCACACTTTGGAGAACAGACGGTTTGTAGGCTATTGCGTGGGATGAATTTCTCAGGACAGCATTTGCACTTCTTAGGCTTGGGCGGCTTCGGCTTAATCGCCTTTACCATGTAAATCCTCCGCAATCTGTTTCATGTCAACTTGCTTAACTGCGTAGACCTTTCCTCCGCCCATATAAAAGCCCTTCTCAGCTTGATCGTTATTTGCTGAGTTGATAACTGAAGCGCCACAGAAAAATCCAACCACAAATATCACTATCAAAATTGCAAAATCAGTCATCGCTCTCTCCTTGCATGCGATAATTCGGATCGTCTAGCAGCTCGATTTCGCACTTGCTGCAACAGTAAGTCTCGGCCGGCGCCAGTAATTCCTGACAGAAAACGCACACAGAAGCAGATGGCTCGCCAGCGCCAGTAGGCGGATTTAACGGGACGGTCTCTTTCATGGTCTTCCCACTCCATATCGCACTCGCACGATTCACATGCGATGCCGTAGTGATACTTGT
>OKGA01000367.1_pt1 | contig 12739 bp, 11 predicted proteins | sample 1611451 | NCBI WGS metagenome assembly OKGA01 (sample SAMN04436745, study PRJEB24849) | human gut metagenome | biome: human gut; feature: NICU; material: stool | host: Homo sapiens | place: USA: Saint Louis, MO | collected 2010-12-22
GCGTGCGATTAACTCCGTGCCGATGCGTATTCTGGTGTTCTACGTCGGTACGCTGTTCGTCATTATGTCTATCTACCCGTGGAATCAGGTTGGCACTGCCGGTAGCCCGTTTGTGCTGACGTTCCAGCATTTGGGCATTACCTTTGCCGCCAGCATTCTTACCTTTGTTGTGCTGACCGCTTCGCTGTCGGCAATTAACAGTGATGTATTTGGCGTAGGCCGTATGCTCCACGGTATGGCAGAGCAGGGCAGCGCGCCGAAAATTTTCAGCAAAACCTCGCGTCGCGGTATTCCGTGGGTTACGGTGCTGGTGATGACTACCGCGCTTCTGTTTGCTGTGTATCTGAACTACATCATGCCGGAAAACGTCTTCCTGGTGATCGCTTCGCTGGCAACTTTCGCCACGGTGTGGGTGTGGATTATGATCCTGCTGTCGCAGATCGCTTTCCGCCGCAAGATCGGCAAAGAGGCGGCGAGCAAGCTGCAGTTCGCGGTGCCTGGCGGCATCTGGACTTCGCTGTTCGGCGTGCTCTTCCTGGGCTTTATTATCGCGCTGATCGGCTACTTCCCGGATACGCGTATTTCGCTCTATGTGGGACTGGTGTGGATCGTGCTGCTGCTGGCGGGCTATAAGCTGGTGCGTAAGTCATAAATCGTTATAAGACGAAAACGGCCCGCGCAAGAGATTGCGCGGGCCGTTTTGTTTTATGGCGCAGGGTCAAAGGCGCTACCAGCGGCTGACCAGCGCGATCTCCACGCCCTGTGGACTCAGATCGCTATCGTCGTAATAGAGCGGCAGACCCTGCCAGGTCACCAGACAGCCGCTGCGGTTGCATAAATTTTCCTGTAACGACACCACGCGCACGTCGCGCTGCTCGTAGCCGCGCAGCAGCCGCGTCACGTCCGCTTCCGGCAGCGAATAGCGCCGGGTGCGAGCGTTCTGCGTCGGCAGGGGTTTCCAGTCGCTCAGCCACTGGCTCAGCTCGCGGCGCAGCGGCATGTTGCGGTTGTTGCTGTAGCGCAGGGGATCCAGCGACAGCAGCGGCGCATCCTCGATCAATACTACCTTTTTGCCCGCCTGGCGCAGCTGGGCGATAACCCCGTCCATACCCTGTTTCAGCGCGCTGAGGTTATCTCTGTCGGGATGATGAGTGTCGCGGTAGCCTGCGCCGGGCAGCGTTTCGATTCCGGCCGCCCAGGAAGCGGCGATGACCACCTCGTCGATGCGCGGACTGACCAGCTCTTTCATGACGGCGGCGTTGAACGCCGCGCACTGGCTGGCGTGCGCCGGCTGCTGGTAGAGCGCGCGCGTGACCCCCGCCGCCAGCAGCGGGCAGGTGGCTTTCGTGAGCTGAAAGAGCGGCTTATCCTGCGCCTCGGCGTAGCGCGCCACGGCGCTGCGCATTGCCGCCGCATGGCTGTCGCCGACCAGCGCGATGCCGGGACGCGACCGCTCAGGCTGACAGCGCGCGCTGGCCGAAGGCAGGTCAGCGCCGTTGGCGACCAGGCAGGGATCGGCCTGAGCGTCGATTTTGTAGGCTTCGCTGCTGACCACCTTATCATTGACGCGCCAGGGAAGGCCGCCGCTGCTCCACAGGCCGACCATCGCAGCGGCGGCGACGCCTGAGATCAGACAATAGATGGGGATAACCGCGCGCGGCTCTCTGGCCGGGCGACGGAAAGGCTGCTCGACGTAGCGCCACGACAGCCAGGCGACGCCGAGCGCTATCGCGCTGATGCTTAGCCCCTGATTGACGCTGACCGGGCCGTCGCTGCAGATGCGCGCCAGCGCCAGCAGCGGCCAGTGCCACAGGTACCAGGAGTAAGAGATTTTGCCGATAAAGCGCATCGGCGCATTTTCCAGCGCCAGGCGGCTGATTGTGCTGCGCGCCGCAATCAGCAGGCAGGCCGCCAGCACCGGCAGCAGCGCCTGGTCGCCGGGAAACCCCTCGCCGTTGTTGAGCCGGCGCGCGCAAAAGGCGATCAGCGCCAGTCCGGCCAGCGTGAAGAGGTTGGCCCACAGGCCGCCGATCGGCCGCGGTCTCCACAGCGCCAGCAGCACGCCCGCGCCCAGCTCCCAGCCGCGCGTCGGCAGCAGGTAGAAGGCCTGCGAGCTGTTTTGCGGCGTTAGCCAGATGCAGCCCGCCAGCGACAGCAGGCTCAGCAGCGCCACCACGGCGAATAATAAGACGCGTTTTCTGGCGGCCAGCAGCATGATAATCGGCAGCACAAGATAGAACTGCTCTTCAATGCCGAGCGACCAGGTGATCAGCAGCGGATTTAAATCTGCCGGTGCGCTGAAATAATCCGCGCCTTTTAGCAGAATAATATTGGGCACCGAAAGAAACACGCCAAAGCTGTATTTCGCCAGCTGGCTATATTCCAGCGGCGAAAGCAGGAAATAGCCGATAAACAGCAGGCCGAATAGCATGGTCAGCAGCGCCGGCGCGATGCGGCGAATACGGCGCACGGCGAAGCGATAGAGCGAAAACTGGCCGGCAGCGTAGTCGCGGTAGAGCGCGCCGCCGATAAGAAAGCCTGAAATAACAAAGAAGAGGTCGACGCCGACGTAGCCGCCGGGCAGAGGGCTGACGCCCGCGTGAAACAGAACAACCAGCAAGATCGCCACTGCGCGCAGGCCGTCGATATCCGCGCGATAATCCTGTGATGAGAGCGTTTTCATTATCGGATTCCCCGAGTATCGACAAAGGTATTTAACACCGCTGATGTCGTTGGCGCCGCCCATAAAGAAATCGGCGAATCCAGTCGCCGAATTAAGCAAAAGACAAAATAAAAAATAATGATAAAGGGATGATTGACGCCTTTATTTTAAGTCAAAAAAAGGCGGGGAAATCATGTCGGCGCGAATATAGAAAAGTTCGCAGTGGCGCTGAAAAAACAGTGCAGCGGCGGTTAAGGATAAAAGGGCGATAGATTAGGCAGGCTAAAGGCAGATAAGGAAGGGAAGGCGCAGACGCGGAGAGCGTGGCTCGAAGGGCAAGCACGCCGCGCGCTGGCCCGTTACCGGGCCGAGCGCGCAGGGGGATGATGGACTGTGCGATCGCGCCATACTCTCCGCGCTATAGATGATTGCGCCGCCTGTATAAAGGCGTGTCTGGCTCAGGTTTCTTTAATCGCGTCAGGGCCGAGCAGCGCGTTGATTTGCGCATAAATAGCCGGGTTGGCCAGCAGCACCGGATTGCCGTTTTTCAGGCCATTGTTGGCGAGATAGTTGTTGGTGACGCCGCCCGCTTCGCGCATCAGCACGATGCCCGGCAGGCTGTCCCAGGGATTCATGTGCGCTTCGTAATAGCCGATCAGACGGCCCGCCGCCGCCCAGGCGGTGGTGAGCGCGCCGGAACCGATGCGAACGAACATGCCGCCCTCGGCAAGCAGGCCCTGAATGAATGCGGCGGTCTGTTCCGCCGGCGCGCGGCTGGAGTTGCTTAATCCCAGCACCCCCTCGCTGAGATGCTGCGCGCCGTGCGCCTGCAGGCGCGTTTCGTTGACCCAGGCGCCGCGGCCCGCGCGGGCGTGAAACAGCTCCTGATGGTTCGGATCGCAAATCACGCCGATCAGCGCTTCGCCGTCGCACAAGACGGCAAGGGAAACGCACCAGTTATGCAGGCCGTTAAGGAAGCAGGCTGTGCCGTCGATGGGATCCACCACCCACGCCCAGCGCGCGCCCTCGACCTCGCCGCCGCTCTCTTCTCCCAGCACCGCATCGTCCGGGAAGCGTTCGGCGATCAGGGTTTTAATCAGCTCTTCGACGTTGCGGTCCGCCTCGCTGACCACATCCTGTAAATCCCGCTTGTGTTCCACCACCAGCTGCTGGCGCTGCTGATACCAGGCGTAGGCGCGGCTGGCCGCCGCGCGGGCGATTTCACAGGCATAGTGGTAACGCGCGTCTGTTTCGGTTTGCGAAGCGGATGACATCCTTTCCCTCTTATGATTTTGAATCCAGCGAAATGCTATAGCCGCCTCAGATGGCAGCTGGCTCAGTCATGCTCGTTAGCATAGATAAGAAAGGCTTCATTAAGCCGCAAATAAAAATCGCTTTCAAGGAAGGTGAGATCCGTCCGCACGCTTTATTTGCCGCGCGGACGGAAGCAAGAAAGGATTATTCGCTGATTCTGCCAATCTGACGCATATCGTTTCCGGTAGGCGACTGATGGACACGCAGGCCAAAGGCAGGCAGGACGGCAAAGACATGATCAAAAATATCGGACTGAATATTCTCATACTCCAGCCAGACTGTAGTATTGGTAAAGGCGTAAATCTCGACGGGAAGGCCGCTTTCGCCCGGCGCCAGCTGACGTACCATTAGCGTCATCCCTTTGTGAATATGAGGATGCGCGCGCAGCCAGCTCTCTAACCAGGCGCGGAACGTGCCGATGTTAGTCAGGCGACGGCCGTTTAGCGGCGTCGTAAGATCGCACGTTAACTGCGCGTTGTAGTTTGCAACCTCCTGGCTTTTACTCTCCAGATAAGGTGACAGCAGCTCCGCGCACTTCAACGTTTCCAGCTCCGCTTCAGTCAGAAAATGGATACTGGTGGTATCAATATTAATGCAGCGCTTGATGCGGCGTCCGCCCGACTCCGACATGCCGCGCCAGTTTTTGAATGAGTCAGAGATCAGCGCGTAGGTCGGAATGGTAACAATAGTGTTATCCCAGTTGCGCACTTTCACCGTGGTCAGACTGATGTCGATAACTGAGCCGTCAGCCCCATATTTAGGCATCTCCAGCCAGTCGTTCACCTTAAGCATATTGTTGGCCGAGAGCTGGATGCCCGCCACCAGGCCCAGTATCGGATCTTTAAAAACCAGCATCAGCACGGCGGTCATCGCACCCAGGCTGGTGATGAGCACACTGGGCGACTTCCCGAGCAGTAGCGATATGATCATGATGGCGATCAGAACGGCGGCAATCAGCTTTACGCTCTGCACGATGCCGCGTACCGGCATTTGCTGCGCCAGCGCGCTACTGGCGCTCAGGCGCTGCAGCATATCGAGCAGTGAAAAGAAAATCAGCAGCGAGAAGATCATTAGCCAGACCTGAATCGCAATCATTATCAGGCTATAAAACGGCGTGCTGCTGTGCAGAAAAAGCTCGATTTGCAGCTTAAACAGCACGCCCTGCATCAGCCAGACGACACGATCGAAGAGGTAGCTATCCAGCAGCGCTTTCGGCCACTGCCGTGAGCTGGCGTTAGCGTGACGGCGCAGCATCGGCAGCAGGCCGCGATGCAAAATAAAATGGATAATAACGGCAGTTAAAATAATAAATGCAATGACGATCAGAAGCGCAACGGTATGGGTATATTGCGTGAGGCCAGCCTGGATCAGCCAGTCTGCGATAAGGTGCTGCATAAACATTCCCTGTTATTAATTAAAACATTACGCCAGTAAAAGCATAGAATTCCGCAAGGCTATCCATGCCTGGCGGTCACTATTTGACTATAACTTGCCTTCATTCGCAAGGGCCATCAGGCGCGGGTAGAAGCGGAAAAAGAGCGTTTCCAGCTGGTCGTAGTGGTCGATGAAATCCTGATAGGAGTCGCGCAGCGCGGCGAGACGCGGCCGCCGCTGGGCCATGCCGCTGAGCACGCGCGCCATGCGCGCCGGATCGGCGTAGTGCTCGAACCAGCGTTCGCGCCACATCACCGCATTTAGCGCCTGAAAGCTCTCCGGCGTGCCCGCCATCTGCGGCACCACGCGCTGTTCGGCAAAGCGCGAGAAGGCTGCCAGCGTGACCTCAGGATGGATGGTCGCCCAGTGGCGGGCGAGAAAGTGATCCCACACCACGTCAAGCGTAATGGGCGCGACGCGGCGCGTTTCCGGACGAAACAGCGGGCGCGCCTCCTGCACTTCCGGCAGGGCGTCGGTCATTGCATCGAGCCGGCGGTGCATCAGAATGCCGTCGGCAACCGGCGTCGGCCACTGTTCGTGCGGGTTTCCGCGCACGAAATCCGCCGGCAGGTTGCCGAGCAGCGAGCTTTCGGCGAGATGAGCGAGGTGAAGATGGGCAAGAAAGTTCATGCCGCATTATAGCCAGAAGTGCGAACGTGCAGCCAGTTGTTCAGAATTGGCCGCTTTTCCGCTAAACTGTGCCGCCTGTTTTTATGCCTGAGTAAGAAGTTAGCCATGCGTGTCGCCGATTTTACTTTTGAGTTGCCTGAATCTCTTATCGCCCACTATCCGCAGGCGCAGCGCAGCGGTTGTCGCCTGCTGTCGCTGGACGGTCCGAGCGGGCAGCTGACGCACGGGGTCTTTACCGACGTGCTGGAGAAGCTGAATCCCGGCGATCTGCTGGTGTTCAACAATACGCGGGTGATCCCGGCGCGCGTTTACGGCCGGAAGGCGAGCGGCGGCAAAATCGAAATGCTGGTGGAGCGCATGCTGGACGACAAGCGCGTGCTGGCGCACGTGCGCGCCTCTAAGGCGCCGAAGCCTGGCGCAGAGCTGCTGCTGGGCGACGACGAGAGCGTGAAGGCGACGATGGTGGCGCGTCACGACGCCCTGTTCGAGATTGCGTTCGAAGACGACCGCGCGGTGCTGGATATTCTCAACAGCGTTGGCCATATGCCGCTGCCGCCCTATATCGACCGTCCTGACGAAGAGGCGGATCGCGAGCTTTATCAGACCGTCTACAGCGCGCGTCCTGGCGCCGTGGCGGCGCCGACCGCCGGACTGCACTTCGACGAGCCGCTGCTGGCGGCGCTGCGCGAAAAGGGCGTCGAGATGGCGTTCGTGACGCTGCACGTCGGCGCGGGCACCTTTCAGCCGGTGCGCGTCGACAGCATCGAAGAGCATGTCATGCACTCCGAATATGCCGAAGTGCCGCAGGAGGTGGTCGACGCGGTGCTGGCGTGCAAAGCGCGCGGCAATAAAGTGGTCGCCGTCGGCACCACCTCGGTGCGCTCGCTGGAGAGCGCGGCGCAGGCAAGCCAGCAAGCGCTGATTACGCCCTTCTTCGACGACACCCAGATCTTTATCTATCCTGGCTACCAGTATCAGGTGATCGACGCGCTGATCACCAATTTCCACCTGCCGGAATCGACCCTGATTATGCTGGTGTCGGCCTTTGCCGGCTATCAGCACACCATGGCAGCCTATCAGGCCGCTGTGGCGGAACAATATCGCTTTTTCAGCTATGGCGACGCGATGTTCATTACGAAAAATCCGCAGGCACCGCACGAGAAAGTCGGCGCCTGATGACGTCCGGTTTACGGCGGCGCCGTAAACTGCTTGTTTAACCATCGCATCAGACTGTTTCTCTGATGGAGGCTTTGTGAAGTTTGAACTCGACACTACCGACGGGCGCGCGCGCCGTGGCCGTCTGATTTTCGATCGCGGCGTGGTGGAAACCCCGGCGTTTATGCCGGTGGGCACCTACGGCACGGTTAAGGGCATGACGCCGGAAGAGGTTCAGGAAACCGGCGCGCAGATTATCCTCGGCAATACCTTCCATCTCTGGCTGCGTCCTGGCCAGGAGATCATGAAGCTGCACGGCGATCTGCATGACTTTATGCAGTGGAAAGGGCCGATTCTGACCGATTCCGGCGGTTTCCAGGTGTTCAGCCTCGGCGATATCCGCAAGATCACCGAAGCGGGCGTTCACTTCCGTAACCCGATCAACGGCGATCCGATCTTCCTCGATCCTGAAAAATCGATGGAGATCCAGTTCGATCTGGGATCGGACATCGTGATGATCTTCGACGAATGTACGCCATACCCAGCGGACTGGGACTACGCGAAGCGCTCGATGGAGATGTCGCTGCGCTGGGCGCGACGCAGTCGCGATCGCTTCGACAGCCTGGGCAACAAGAACGCGCTGTTTGGCATTATCCAGGGCTCTGTTTACGAAGATTTACGTGATGTCTCGGTCAAAGGTCTGGTAGAGATTGGCTTTGATGGGTACGCTGTGGGCGGCCTGGCGGTGGGTGAGCCGAACGAGGACATGCATCGCATCCTGGAGCACGTTTGTCCTCAGATCCCGCAGTATAAACCTCGTTACCTGATGGGCGTCGGCAAGCCGGAAGACCTGGTGGAAGGCGTACGTCGCGGCATTGATATGTTCGACTGCGTGATGCCGACGCGCAACGCGCGCAACGGCCATCTGTTCGTCACCGACGGCGTGGTGAAAATCCGTAACGCGAAGCATAAAGACGACACCTCGCCGCTGGATGCGGAGTGTGATTGCTACACCTGTCGCAATTACAGCCGCGCCTACTTGCATCATCTTGATCGCTGTAACGAAATACTCGGCGCGCGCCTGAATACCATTCATAACCTGCGCTACTACCAGCGCCTGATGGCGGGTTTACGCCAGGCTATCGAAGAGGGTAAATTGGAGCGCTTTGTTAGCGAGTTCTACCAACGGACGGGCAAAGCGGTTCCGCCGTTAAACGTCTGATAATTCTATCAATGAGGGAAATTAAATGAGCTTTTTCATTTCTGACGCCGTGGCTGCCGCAGGTGCACCGTCGCAGGGAAGTCCGTATTCTCTGGTGATCATGCTGGTGGTGTTTGGCCTGATTTTTTACTTCATGATCCTGCGTCCGCAGCAGAAGCGTGCGAAAGAGCACAAAAAGCTGATGGATTCCATCGCTAAAGGCGACGAAGTGCTGACCAGCGGTGGCCTGGTAGGCCGCGTAACGAAAGTTTCCGACACGGGCTATGTTTCTATCGCCCTGAACGAGACTAACGAAGTGGTTATCAAACGTGATTTCGTGGCTGCCGTCCTGCCGAAAGGTACGATGAAGGCGCTCTAATATTTACTTCCCTAAGGGAACTGCCGTGTTAAATCGTTATCCTTTGTGGAAGTACGTGATGCTGGTCGTCGTCATTCTTGTCGGCCTGCTCTATGCGCTTCCCAACCTGTATGGTGAGGATCCGGCCGTTCAGATCACTGGCGCGCGCGGCGTCGCCGCCAGTGAACAAACGTTGGATCAGATTCAGAACCTGTTAAAACAAGAGAATATCCAGAGCAAATCCCTCGCGCTGGAAAACGGCGCCATTCTGGCACGTTTCCCCAATACGGATGTGCAGCTGCGCGCCCGTGAAGCGATTGTGAATAAGCTTGGCGAGAACTACGTCGTCGCGCTCAACCTTGCGCCGGCTACCCCGCGCTGGCTGAGCATGCTGGCGGCTGAGCCGATGAAGCTCGGTCTGGATCTGCGCGGCGGCGTGCACTTCCTGATGGAAGTGGATATGGACACCGCGCTGGGCAAGCTGCAGGAGCAGAATGCCGATAGCCTGCGCAGCGACCTGCGCGAAAAGAATATCCCCTATACCAACGTCAATAAAATCGCCAACTACGGCGTGGAAATCCGTTTCCGCGACGGCGACAGCCGCGATGCCGCGATTAACTGGCTGAGCGCGCGCCATCGCGACATGGTCATCTCCTCCAGCGGCAGCGACGCGCTGCGCGCGGTGATGAGCGACGCGCGTCTCAGCGAAGCGCGCGAATACGCCGTTCAGCAGAACATCACTATTCTGCGTAACCGCGTCAACCAGCTCGGCGTCGCCGAACCGCTGGTGCAGCGTCAGGGCACCGATCGCATCGTCGTCGAACTGCCGGGCATTCAGGATACCGCACGCGCCAAAGAGATCCTCGGCGCTACCGCGACTCTGGAGTTCCGTCTGGTGAACACCACTGCCGATCCGACCGCCGCCGCCAACGGCCGCGTGCCGGGCGACTCGGAAGTGAAGCAGACGCGTGAGGGTCAGCCGGTTGTGCTCTACAAGCGCGTGATCCTGACCGGTGACCATATCACCGACTCAACGTCCAGCATGGACGAGTACAACCAGCCGCAGGTCAATATCTCCCTGGACGGCGCGGGCGGCAATATCATGTCTAACTTCACCAAGGACAACATCGGCAAGCCGATGGCGACCCTGTTTGTGGAGTACAAAGACAGCGGTAAGAAAGACGCCAACGGTCGCGCAGTGCTGGTGAAACAGGAAGAGGTGATTAACGTCGCCAATATCCAGTCTCGCCTCGGCAACAGCTTCCGCATCACCGGCATCAACAACCCGAACGAAGCGCGTCAGCTTTCGCTGCTGCTGCGTGCGGGCGCGCTGATTGCGCCGATTCAGATCGTGGAAGAGCGCACTATCGGCCCGACCATGGGCGCGCAGAATATCACGCAGGGGCTTGAAGCCTGCCTGTGGGGTCTGATCGCTTCAATTCTGTTTATGGTGGTGTTCTATAAGAAGTTCGGCCTGATCGCCACCAGCGCGCTGCTGTGCAACCTGGTGCTGATTGTCGGCGTCATGTCGCTGCTGCCGGGCGCCACGCTCACCATGCCCGGTATCGCCGGTATCGTGCTGACGCTGGCGGTGGCGGTGGATGCGAACGTACTGATTAACGAGCGTATTAAGGAAGAGCTGAGAAACGGCCGTTCCGTGCAGCAGGCGATTCATGAAGGCTACAAAGGCGCCTTCTCCAGTATCGTCGATGCTAACGTAACCACGCTGATCAAGGTCATCATCCTGTATGCCGTTGGTACAGGTTCAATTAAAGGCTTTGCGATTACCACCGCTATTGGTATCGCCACCTCGATGTTTACCGCGATCGTTGGAACGCGCGCCATCGTGAACCTGGTGTACGGCGGCAAACGCATCAACAAGCTGTCTATCTGAGGAGTGCGTTGTGGCACAGGAATACAATATTGAACAGCTGAACCACGGGCGTAAAGTCGTCGACTTTATGCGCTGGGACACGCTGGCGTTTATTATCTCCGGCCTGCTGATCGTGGCGTCTATCGCCATGGTCTCCGTGCGCGGTTTCAACTGGGGTCTCGATTTTACCGGCGGTACGGTGATCGAGATCGCGCTGGAGAAACCCGCAGAGCTGGATACGCTGCGTGATGGGCTGGAAAAAGCGGGTTATGCCGATCCTATCGTGCAGAACTTCGGCAGCAGCCGCGACGTGATGGTGCGCATGGCGCCCATGGACGGACCGGCCGGCCAGGAGCTGGGCAACAAGATCATTACCATCATCAATCAGACCACCCAGCAGAACGCGACGGTGAAGCGCATTGAGTTCGTCGGCCCGAGCGTGGGCAACGACCTGGCGCAGGCGGGCGCGATGGCGCTGCTGGCGGCGCTGATTGCGATTCTGATCTATATCGGCTTTCGCTTTGAGTGGCGTCTGGCGCTCGGCACCGTGCTGGCGCTGGCGCACGACGTGATCATCACCTGCGGCATTCTGTCGCTGGCGCACATCGAGATCGATCTGACCATCGTCGCCTCGCTGATGTCGGTGATCGGCTACTCGCTCAACGATAAAATCGTGGTATCCGACCGTATTCGTGAGAACTTCCGCAAGATCCGCCGCGGCTCTTCTTACGATATCACCAACGTGTCGCTGACCCAGACGTTGAGCCGCACCTTGATCACCTCGCTCACCACGCTGGCGATGATCCTGATCCTGTTCATATTCGGCGGCGCGTTGCTGAAAGGCTTCTCGCTGACGATGCTGATCGGCGTCACCATAGGTACCATTTCGTCGATTTATGTCTCTTCCGCGCTGGCGCTGAAGCTGGGCATGAAGCGCGAACATATGCTGGTGCAGAAGGTAGAGAAAGAGGGCGCCGACCAGCCTTCAATCATGCCGTAACGCGCAAGCGTAATAAAAAAACGGGCTGCCATCTGGCAGCCCGTTTTGTTTGGGCGCTTCTTTTACTGCGCGACGGGCGCGGCAGGCGCGTCGCCCACTACGTCATGCACGCGCACAAAACCGAGCTGGTCCGGCGTCAGGCCGCTCAGGCGCAGCGGCACGATAACCGAGGCGCGCGGCAGCAGCGAGGCGGGCACCTCAATCTCCTGGCTCAGGTTGGTGGCGTCCAGCGGCTTGCCCGTCGCCGGATCGCGCTCGCCCCATACCACGCGCGCGCGCAACGCCGGAACGGGCTGGCTGTCGGTGGCGCTGATGGTCAGGTTAGCGCGCGCGCCATTGGCTTCCGCCGCGACGCGCGTCAGCGAGAGGCGCAGCTTGCCGAGCTGGGTTTGCAGCTCGACCGGCGTGTTAGCCTGCGGCACCAGCCAGGCACCTTGCGTCGAGTTGCTGTTAAGCTGCCCCTGGATTTCGATGGCGCTCGCCTGAGTGGTGAGGTGGCGCATCTGCTGATTCAGCTGGCTTACTTCCTGATGCAGCTGAGTCACTTTGGGGCTGACGGGCGTCGAGCTACAGCCGCTTAACAGCGCCATCGCACACGCCAGCGGCGCCCAAACCGTCCTGATCATAAAGCCTTCCTTGTCCGTTATTTAGGAATACGTAATACCTGGCCCGGGTAGATTTTGTCAGGGTGGGTCAGCATCGGCTTGTTGGCTTCGAAAATCTTATTGTATTCGTTAGGGTTGCCGTAAACCGCTTTCGAAATTGCGCTCAGCGTGTCGCCTTTTTTCACGGTGTAGAATTCCGCTTCCGGCGCGCCGTCGGCTGTTTTGACCTGGTCGTCGACTTTGGTGATGCCTGCGACGTTGCCGGCCGCCACCAAAATTTTCTCTTTCAGCTCCTGAGAAATACCATCTCCGCTCACCGTTACGGTGTCGCCGTTGACCGCTACGTTTACTTTGTCGCTGTCAGGTAAGCCCAGCTTGTCGATGTGCTCTTTCAGCTTTTTGCTGGCATCATCATGGCCGGATACCGCGTCCCACAGTTTTTCGCCTGCCTCTTTCACAAAGTTAAACAAACCCATATATATCCTCCAGATTGTCATGGTGTAGGCC
>OKGA01000376.1_pt1 | contig 12377 bp, 8 predicted proteins | sample 1611451 | NCBI WGS metagenome assembly OKGA01 (sample SAMN04436745, study PRJEB24849) | human gut metagenome | biome: human gut; feature: NICU; material: stool | host: Homo sapiens | place: USA: Saint Louis, MO | collected 2010-12-22
GTCGTAGCGAACTCTTATCTGCCATCAAACTGGCTTTCGGCATTGGGGCTGTATGCCTGGGCGCGGGTCGATGAATCTTCCGATAATAATTCATTGCTTAACCCGGCGAAGAAATTCACTTACCAGGCACCGCAAAACGTTGATGACACTTATGTCGTGTTTATCATTGGTGAAACCACGCGTTGGGACCATATGGGCATTTTCGGCTATGAGCGTAATACCACGCCGAAGCTGGCCCAGGAGAAAAATCTGGCGGCGTTCCGTGGTTACTCCTGTGATACCGCAACTAAACTCTCACTGCGTTGCATGTTTGTACGTCAGGGGGGCGCGGAAGATAATCCGCAGCGCACATTAAAAGAACAGAACATTTTCGCGGTGCTGAAGCAGTTAGGATTCAGTTCTGATCTCTACGCTATGCAAAGCGAAATGTGGTTCTACAGCAACACGATGGCAGACAACATTGCTTATCGTGAGCAGATTGGTGCGGAGCCACGTAACCGTGGCAAGCCGGTAGATGATATGTTGCTGGTAGACGAAATGCAGCAATCGCTGGGGCGCAACCCGGATGGCAAGCATCTGATCATTTTGCATACCAAAGGTTCGCACTATCTCTATTCGCAACGCTATCCGCGCAGTTTCGCGCGCTATCAGCCGGAGTGTATGGGCGTCGATGAGACCTGCAGCAAGGCGCAGCTGATTAACGCCTACGATAACTCGATTCTTTACGTGGATAGCATGCTCGATAGCGTGTTCGATCAGCTGCGCGATAAGAAAGCGATTGTGTTTTATGCCGCCGACCACGGCGAGTCGATTAGCGAGAATATGCATCTGCACGGTACGCCGCGCGAGCTGGCGCCGCCGGAGCAGTTCCGCGTGCCGATGATGGTGTGGGCGTCGGATAAGTATCTGGCCGATGCCAATAACCGCGCTAATTTCGAGCGTCTGCAGGCGCAGCAGCGCGTCGGGAAGACGCATCGCCACGTTGAGCTGTTCGATACGATTCTGGGCTGTCTGGGCTACAGTTCGCCGAACGGCGGTATTAAAGCGGCGAATAACTGGTGCCAGGCGCCGGTTTCGCCACATAGCGACGCGCGCGATGTGACTGAGAAGCACCAGAATTTTGGCGGGCAGGCTGCTTTCCAGGCGAACGCGGCTAAACCGCTAAAAAGCGGTTGACGCTGACAATCGGGCGCAGTAACATGCGCCCCCATCGGTGAGTGGCGCAGCCTGGTAGCGCACTTCGTTCGGGACGAAGGGGTCGGAGGTTCGAATCCTCTCTCACCGACCAGATTTAAGAAACCTGCTTGAAAAAGCAGGTTTTTTTTCGTCTGTAGAAAAGCGGGCTGCTGGCTGCAAGCTTTTTGCCGACGCGGATGGTATGGACGGATCGCAAAGTCGCTGTACGCATCCCTGCGCGCTCGGCCCGCGACGGCCCTGTCGCGGGACGCTTTGCTCTTCCGTCCATGCCATCCGCGTTTCGACTGAGGCGCTGTCTGTTTGAAAAGAGATTGCTCGCAACTCGTGTTTCTCCGTCCATGCCATCCGCGTTTAAGCTCAGGTACGGCCTGTTTGAACATATGTCGCCTGAGAACTTTAATGCAGCATATGGGCACTTGCTTTAATGTCATTCTCTTCATGCTCGAATGCGCTATCCAATAAAAAGCAGGCATGATTAAAATGTCATTCGCATAAGTTTTTGTGAGGCGTTAACCGCGCGTATCAAACAATTTCGCCGGCTCTTTTTTCGAAATAATATCGCCTGTGATTGTTTCTACTTTTTCCCACCGTTTTATTAAAAACGTCACAAAATTCCTCCTTGCCGCCATTCCGGCGGGTTTCATCTGATTATTGCCGCTTTCAACGCGCTAACGCGCGCCGCGTCTGGCCCAGACGCTTATTTCGCATCGCGTTTTTCTTATGACCTTTTTTATCGTCATGCGGATTGCTTATGCCTGAATCCCAGCATTTTCCACTGGCTGGACGCGATAACGCACGCTAAATCGTTCAGTTATTCAACATTTATCGCGCAAGCGCCGCTGTTTTTTAGCGGTGAGAATCACTGTCAATTATCGTCAGGGTTAGTGAGATATATGGTCTGACGGCGAAAAGCGCTGTGCAATATCTGGCGATTAAGCGAGAAGGCTTTTTTTTACCGTTGCTTGCTATTCCTCACACTCTGTGTAAATAACTCGCGGCTGTATTGACGTTCATTGCAACTGTTGACAAATTGATGCGTCAATAAAGTTGCAGAAGCGGCGTGATCCGGCAGTTTCCACGGCGTCGGGAAAACACAACAAGAACGCTCCGCACTTTCGACCACGTCAGTGGTCCGCCTGAACCGCATAAAAAAAACAGAGGTCGGGCAATACACACAACATCACATCACAATGGAGCAAAAGCATGATCAACTCCCTGGCCAAATCCAGGATGCTGAAGGTCGGTCTGAGCCTGATTGCTATGACCGTCGCCGCAGGTGTTCAGGCAAAAACCCTCGTTTACTGTTCAGAAGGCTCGCCGGAAGGCTTTAACCCGCAGCTGTTCACCTCTGGCACCACTTATGACGCCAGCTCCGTGCCAATCTATAACCGTCTGGTTGAGTTCAAAATAGGCACCACCGAGCTGCAGCCTGGCCTGGCGGAGAAGTGGGACGTCAGCGATGACGGTAAAACCTACACTTTCCACCTGCGTAAAGGCGTGAAGTGGCAGACCACCAAAGAGTTTAAGCCGACGCGTGAATTCAACGCCGACGACGTCGTGTTCTCGTTCGAGCGCCAGCTGGATAAAAACAACAGCTTCCACAACGTTTCCGGCGGCAGCTACGAATATTTCGAAGGCATGGATATGCCGAAGCTGATCGGCAAAATCGAGAAAGTTGACGACTACACCGTGCGCTTTACCCTGACGCGCCCGGAAGCGCCGTTCCTTGCCGACCTCGGCATGGACTTCGCGTCGATTCTGTCGAAAGAGTATGCGGACAAGATGCAGAAAGCCGGTACGCCGGAGAAGCTGGATCTGAACCCGGTTGGCACCGGTCCGTTCGTGCTGCAGCAGTACCAGAAAGATTCGCGCATTCTCTATAAGGCTAACCCGGACTTCTGGGGTACTAAGCCGAAAATCGATCGTCTGGTCTTCTCTATCACGCCGGATGCCTCCGTGCGTTACGCCAAGCTGCAGAAGGGCGAGTGCCAGGTGATGCCGTACCCGAACCCGGCCGATATCGCCAGCATGAAGAAAGACAACAAGATCAACCTGATGGAGCAGCCGGGCCTGAACGTTGGCTACCTCTCGTTCAACACCGAGAAGAAGCCGATGGATAACGTCAAGGTGCGTCAGGCGCTGACCATGGCGGTGAATAAGCAAGCGATTATCGACGCTGTTTATCAGGGCGCAGGCCAGGCCGCGAAGAACCTGATCCCGCCGACCATGTGGGGCTACAACGACGCGATTCAGGACTACGCCTACGATCCGGAAAAAGCCAAAGCGCTGCTGAAAGAAGCGGGTATGCCGGACGGCTTCTCTATCGACCTGTGGGCGATGCCGGTTCAGCGTCCTTACAACCCGAACGCGCGCCGTATGGCGGAAATGGTTCAGGCTGACTGGGCGAAAATCGGCGTGAAAGCCAAAATCGTGACCTACGAGTGGGGTGAATACCTGAAGCGCGCGAAAGCGGGCGAACACCAGTCGGTGATGATGGGCTGGACCGGCGACAACGGGGATCCGGACAACTTCTTCGCCACGCTGTTTAGCTGCGCGGCGGCAAAAGATGGCTCCAACTACTCGCGCTGGTGCTACAAGCCGTTTGAAGATCTGATCCAGCCGGCGCGCGCGGAGTCGGACCACAATAAACGTATCGAGCTTTATAAGCAGGCGCAGGTGGTGATGCATGACCAGGCGCCGGCGCTGATTATCGCGCACTCTACGGTGTTTGAGCCGGTGAGCAAAAAAGTCTCTGGCTACGTGGTCGATCCGTTAGGTAAACACCATTTCGAAAACGTCGATATCCAGGAATAACGCCTGCGGTACGGGCCGACCTGTTCGGCCCCTGAGCGGGCGCTTGCCCGCTCGGTCGACGCGCATTTTCGGCTAACTTCTTCGAATAAAACCCAACATCTTCGCGCTGCAGGAAAGCGGCGAGCCGACCAGTCTCCGACATTTGCCGCGGTAAACGTCGGGCCGGGGCCCTCGCGCCTGCGCAGCGAAAGATGACGGTTAACGCACTTTGCGTCGCCCCCGCGATTTTTTTCGGGAGCGAGTTGTGAGCAATAGATCCCGCAGCTTATCGCGGCGGGAAAAGACTGAGAATCCGGCTTATGCTGCAGTTCATACTCCGACGTCTGGGACTTGTCATCCCGACATTTATCGGCATTACCCTGTTGACCTTCGCATTCGTGCATATGATCCCCGGCGATCCGGTGCTGATCATGGCGGGCGAACGCGGGATCTCCCCGGAACGTCACGCCCAGCTGATGGCGGCCTTTGGCCTCGACCAGCCGCTGTGGAAACAGTACGTTCACTACATTTACGGCGTGCTGCATGGCGACCTGGGCATTTCGCTCAAGAGCCGCATCCCGGTATGGGATGAGTTCGTACCGCGCTTTAAAGCCACGCTGGAACTCGGCATCTGCGCCATGATCTTCGCCGTCGCCGTGGGTATCCCGGTAGGCGTTCTTGCGGCGGTGAAGCGCGGCTCTATCTTCGACCATACCGCGGTCGGCATCTCCCTGACCGGCTACTCCATGCCGATTTTCTGGTGGGGCATCATGCTGATCATGCTGGTGTCGGTGCAGCTTAACCTGACGCCGGTTTCCGGACGCGTCAGCGATACCGTGTTCCTGGACGACAGCAATCCGCTTACCGGCTTTATGCTGATCGACACCTTCTTCTGGGGCGAGGCGGGCGACTTCAAGGATGCGGTGATGCATATGATCCTGCCCGCTATCGTGCTCGGCACCATTCCGCTGGCGGTGATTGTGCGTATGACGCGTTCGGCGATGCTGGAAGTGCTGGGCGAGGATTATATCCGCACCGCGCGCGCGAAAGGCCTGACGCGTATGCGCGTTATCGTGGTTCATGCGCTGCGCAACGCCATGCTGCCGGTGGTCACGGTGATCGGCCTGCAGGTCGGCACGCTGCTGGCGGGCGCCATCCTGACGGAAACCATCTTCTCCTGGCCGGGCCTCGGCCGCTGGCTGATCGAAGCGCTGCAACGCCGCGACTACCCGGTAGTGCAGGGCGGCGTGCTGCTGACTGCGGTGCTGATTATCCTGGTCAACCTGCTGGTTGATCTGCTGTACGGCGTGGTCAATCCGCGCATACGACATAAGAAATAAGGGGGCGTCATGTCTGTTGTTGATCCCGCAAGCGTACCCGCTGCACCCAAGCCGATGACCCCCATTCAGGAGTTCTGGCACTATTTTAAACGCAATAAAGGCGCGGTCATCGGCCTGGTCTATGTGGTGTTGATGCTGCTGATCGCCATCTTCGCCGGCGCGCTGGCGCCGCATGCGCCCGCAGAGCAGTTCCGCGATGCGCTGCTGCATCCGCCGGTCTGGCAGGAAGGCGGCAGCTGGAGCTATATCCTTGGCACCGACGATGTGGGCCGCGACGTGCTGTCGCGTCTGATGTATGGCGCGCGCCTGTCGCTGCTGGTGGGCTGTATGGTGGTGGTGCTGTCGCTGATCCTCGGCGTGGTGTTCGGCCTGCTGGCGGGCTACCTCGGCGGCGTAGTGGACGCCATTATCATGCGCATCGTGGATATTATGCTGGCGCTGCCGAGCCTGCTGCTGGCGCTGGTGCTGGTGGCGATCTTCGGTCCGTCGATCGTCAACGCCTCTATCGCGCTGACCTTTGTTGCGCTGCCGCACTATATCCGTCTTACCCGCGCCGCGGTGCTGGTTGAGGTTAACCGCGACTACGTCACCGCTTCCGGCGTGGCGGGGGCGGGCATGCTGCGTCAGATGTTCGTCAATATTCTGCCTAACTGTCTGGCGCCGCTGATCGTGCAGGCGTCGCTGGGCTTCTCCAACGCCATTCTCGATATGGCGGCGTTGGGCTTTCTCGGTATGGGTGCGCAGCCGCCGACGCCGGAGTGGGGCACCATGCTCTCCGACGTATTGCAGTATGCGCAAAGTGCCTGGTGGGTGGTGACCTTTCCCGGTCTGACCATTCTGCTCACCGTGCTGGCCTTTAACCTGATGGGCGATGGCTTACGCGACGCCCTCGACCCGAAACTCAAGCAGTAAGAGGCACCGAGATGGCGTTATTAAATGTAGATAAATTATCGGTGCATTTCGGCGACGATAAGACACCGTTCCGCGCGGTCGACCGCATCAGCTATCAGGTTGAACAGGGGCAGGTCGTGGGGATTGTCGGCGAGTCCGGCTCAGGCAAATCGGTCAGTTCGCTGGCGATTATGGGCCTGATCGACTTTCCTGGCAAAGTGATGGCGGAGAAGCTGGAGTTCAACCAGCGCGACCTGAAACGCATCTCCGAGAAAGAGCGCCGCCAGCTGGTGGGCGCGGAAGTGGCGATGATTTTCCAGGATCCGATGACCAGCCTGAACCCCTGCTACACCGTCGGCTACCAGATCATGGAAGCGATTAAGGTGCATCAGGGCGGCAACCGCCGCACTCGCCGTCAGCGCGCTATCGATCTGCTGACGCAGGTCGGCATTCCCGACCCGGCGTCGCGACTGGATGTCTATCCGCATCAGCTGTCGGGCGGCATGAGTCAGCGCGTGATGATCGCCATGGCGATCGCCTGTCGGCCAAAGCTGCTGATCGCCGACGAGCCAACCACGGCGCTGGACGTGACCATTCAGGCACAGATTATCGAGCTGCTGCTGGAGCTGCAGCAGCAGGAGAATATGGCGCTGATCCTGATTACGCACGATCTGGCGCTGGTGGCGGAAGCCGCGCACCACATCATCGTGATGTATGCGGGTCAGGTGGTCGAGAGTGGCAAGGCGAGCGATATTTTCAAAGCGCCGCGTCATCCCTATACCCAGGCGCTGCTGCGCGCGCTGCCGGAGTTCGCCGCCGACAAGGCGCGTCTGGCCTCGCTGCCGGGCGTGGTGCCGGGCAAATATGACCGTCCGATCGGCTGCTTGCTGAATCCGCGCTGCCCCTACGCCACCGATCGCTGCCGTAAAGAAGAACCTGCCTTACGCGACATTCCGGGGCGTCAGTCCAAATGTCACTATCCGCTGGATGATGCCGGGAGACCGACCTATGAGTCTTGATAATACCAGGCAGGATTACCTGCTGCAGGCGATTGACCTGAAAAAACACTATCCGGTGAAGAAAGGCCTGTTCGGCCAGGAGCGCCTGGTGAAAGCGCTGGACGGCGTCTCCTTTAATCTGGAGCGCGGCAAAACGCTGGCGGTGGTCGGCGAGTCCGGCTGCGGCAAATCGACGCTCGGCCGCCTGCTGACCATGATTGAAACGCCGACTGAAGGCCAGCTCTTCTGGCACGGTCAGGATCTGCTGAAGCACGATCCGCAGGCGCAGAAGCTGCGTCGCCAGAAAATCCAGATTGTGTTCCAGAACCCCTACGGTTCGCTTAATCCGCGCAAGAAAGTCAGCCAGATTCTTGAGGAGCCGTTGCTGATTAACACTGCGCTGAGCAAGGCGGAGCGTAAAGAGAAGACGCTGGAGATGATGGCGAAGGTCGGCCTGAAAACCGAGCATTACGATCGCTATCCCCATATGTTCTCCGGCGGCCAGCGTCAGCGTATCGCCATCGCGCGCGGGCTGATGCTCGAACCCGACGTGTTGATCGCCGACGAACCGGTTTCGGCGCTCGACGTCTCCGTGCGCGCGCAGGTGCTTAACCTGATGATGGATTTGCAGCAGGAGATGGGGCTCTCTTACGTCTTTATCTCGCACGATCTCTCGGTGGTGGAGCACATTGCGGACGAGGTCATGGTGATGTATCTGGGCCGCTGCGTGGAGAAGGGCAGCAAAGAGGCGATCTTCAGCAATCCGCGCCATCCCTATACTCAGGCGCTGCTGTCGGCCACGCCGCGTCTCAACCCAGACGACCGGCGCGAACGCATCAAGCTGACCGGCGAGCTGCCCAGCCCGCTCAATCCCCCGCCGGGCTGCGCCTTTAACGCGCGCTGCCGTCGTCGCTTCGGCACCTGCGTGCAGCTACAGCCGAAGCTGAAGCGCTACGGCGATCAGCAGATCGCCTGCTTCGCCGTTGACCAGGATGAAAACCAGCCGGTCGGCGCGGCGGAAGGGATTGTTTAAACAGAGAGGCTCCGTAAGGAGCCTTTTTATTGCCCACTCTTCATACCATCTGATACATCTTCAGCCGCCGTAAAAAAATTTGCGTAAAAGATTATCGTCGCTGACGTGAGCGGCTGGCGCGACACTTTATCTAAAGCGTAAAACGCCTGTCAGGTTTGCATTAAGAAAACACGCAAAAATGTCTCGATACGCTATTGGCAGCGCCATCAAAGGGTAAGGCGTAACTTTTATTATTGAACCCCCAATAACTGCTTATCTATTTCAGTTAAGGCTAATTAATTAATTTATTGGCAAAACCGACAAGAAAGGCTTGTGCGGGTTTTAAATTAATCATAAAGATAAAACTCTTTTATTGAATGTGCGTCTTTTATAATCAGATTTTTCTCACCGGGCCTAAATGAATGTGATATATTCCTGGCAAATTTTTTCCTGAATGCAGGCCATGGCCCGATGAAAAACTATGACGATTTGCAGCGTTTCAAAGAAAAAACGCAAACGCTCGATATCGCCTTTAAAGACATGTCAGGCCAGCTACAGGAACCCGCCGAAAATAGCCAGTGGGCGCTTATTCGCCAGCTGGCGAATGAAGACGCCTCAACGCCGTTCAGCGGTAGCCAGCGTATCGATCTGCCCCAGCCGCAGCCGCTGCGCGGCGATGAGTTTCGCGCGCCAGCCGCCTCGCCGCTGATGCGGCAGCCCGCGGCGTTGCCGCCTGGCGGCGCACGCAGCCGCATTCTCGATAGCCTGACGGATCGCGCGCCTGTTGCTGCGACGCCCCGATCTTCGCTCTTTCCGGCGCCGCCTGAAGACGCGGCGCCGCCCGCCGTCGCGCCCGTTTCCGCGTCGCCTGTTCCACCGCTTAGCGTACCCATCGCGTCCGTTTCTACGCCGCCCGTTCAGGCGTTTAGTCTGCCCGCGGCCGCGCCTGCGCGCCGCTTTGGCGGCCTGTTTCGCGCGCGCCACAGCGAGCCGGTCAGCCTGCCGAAAGAAACCCTGCTCAAACCGTTACTGGAGAAGATTGCGCTATGCCGTTAGTTTGTGTGTGCTCGCCGAAAGGGGGAGTCGGGAAAACCACGCTGGCAGCCAATCTGGCCTGGGGATTAGCGCGGGCGGGCAGCAAAGTATTAGCGATCGATTTTGACGTGCAGAACGCCCTGCGTCTGCATTTCGGCGTGCCGCTCAACGACGGCCGCGGCTTTGTCGCGCGCTCGGAAGAGCAGGCGGACTGGAGCCAGTCGATCCTCACCACCGGCGGCAACATTTTCGTACTTCCCTACGGCGACGTGACCGAGCCGCAGCGCGAACGCTTTGAAGAGAACCTGGCGAAAGATCCCCACTTCCTGCGGCGCGGGCTAGATACGGTGCTGAACTATCCCGGTCTGGTGATCGTCGCCGACTTTCCGCCCGGCCCCGGCCCGGCGCTCAAAGCGATGAGCGCGCTGGCGCAAATGCATCTGGTGGTGATGCTGGCCGATACCGCCTCGGTTTCGCTGCTACCGCAAATTGAAAATAACCGCATGATTGGCCAGCCGCTGAATAATCAGCTGGGGCACTACTTCGTGCTGAATCAGAGCGACAACCGCCGCAATATTAGCCGCGACGTCACCGCTTTTATGCAGCAGCGGCTGGGCGACAGCTTACTGGGCGTGGTGCATCGCGATGAGAGCGTGGCGGAAGCCAACGCCTCCCAGCAATCGGTTTACGATTTCAGCCCTGCGTCCGCCGCCGCGTTCGATATTGAACTCATTGGAAAACGCGTGGCGAATATTCTCAATATTTCCGTCGGCAATGGCGAAGTTCAGGCGCCAATCCGCAGCAGCCACTATTAATTGCCTGGCGTCGTCAGGCTATAAAAACAGAGCTTTTCCCAGGGTGAATCATGAATAAGATCGGGTTTTACCTGTTGCTGCTGGTGCTTGCGCCAGCAGCAGCGGTGATCGTTATTACGCCGATGGACAGCCAGAAACAATATATATTTGGCTTAATCAGTATTTTAATGATGTTTTTACTGGGCTTCAGCAAAAGCCGTAAAATAACGGTGGTTATGGTTATTCTCTCTGCTCTGATGTCCACCCGATATATCTGGTGGCGCACCACAGAGACGCTCCATTTTAATTCCGAAACGGAAGCGATCCTCGGCATTGGCTTATATCTTGCTGAAATCTATGTCTGGCTGATTTTAATTCTCGGCTTTCTGCAAACCACCTGGCCGCTAAAGCGCACCATCGAACCGCTGCCGGACGACGTCAGCCTCTGGCCGACCGTCGATGTCTACGTGCCGACCTATAACGAAAGCCTCGACGTGGTGCGCGATACGGTGCTGGCGGCGCAGTGTATCGACTACCCGCGCGACAAGCTGAAGGTCTATCTGCTGGATGACGGCAAGCGGCCGGAGTTTGCGGTTTTCGCCGCCGACGTCGGCGTCGGCTATATTACGCGCGACGACAACAGCCACGCCAAAGCGGGCAACCTGAACCACGCCATGAAGATCACCAAAGGCGAGCTGATCTGCGTGTTTGACTGCGACCACGTCGCCACGCGCACCTTTCTACAGGCCACCGTCGGCCCATTCCTCTCCGATCCGAAGCTGGCGCTGCTGCAGACGCCGCACTACTTCTACTCACCCGATCCTTTCGAGCGCAACCTGCGCGCGGCGCGCACTATTCCCAACGAAGGCGCGCTGTTCTACGGCCCGGTGCAGCAGGGCAACGACAACTGGAATGCCACCTTTTTCTGCGGCTCCTGCGCGGTGATCCGTCGCGCGGCGCTGGAGGAGATTGGCGGCTTCGCGGTGGAAACGGTGACGGAAGACGCGCATACCGCGCTGAAAATGCAGCGGCGCGGCTGGGGATCGGCGTTTCTGGCCATCCCGCTGGCGGCCGGTCTGGCGACCGAGCGTCTCGGCCTGCACGTCGTACAGCGTACCCGCTGGGCGCGCGGCATGACGCAGATTTTCCGCGTCGATAATCCGCTATTGGGACGCGGCCTGAAGTGGCAACAGCGTCTCTGCTATCTCAACGCCATGCTGCACTTCCAGTTCGGCCTGCCGCGCGTGGTGTTCCTCACCGCGCCGCTCGCCTATCTGCTGTTCAACCTGAATATCATTCATTCGTCGGCGTCGCTGATCTTCGCCTATGTGCTGCCGCACCTGGTGATGTCGCTCTACGTCAACTCGCGCATGAACGGCCGCTTTCGCTACACCTTCTGGGGCGAAATCTATGAAACCGTGATGTGTTTCCATCTGGTGATCCCGACGCTGCTGACCATGCTGTCGCCCAGGCACGGTAAATTTAACGTGACCGACAAAGGCGGTCTGCTCGATCAGGGCTTCTTCGATTTTCACATTGTGCGTCCGCACGTCATCGTGGCGGCGCTGCTGGGCGTCGGCATCGCCGCAGGCGTGGGGCGCGCGGTGATGCACGACTACTTCGGCGTCGACCCTTACGTGATTGCCCTGAACGTCGGCTGGGCGCTCTTTAGCCTGATTATCCTGATGGCGGCGATCGCGGTGGCGCGTGAAACGCGGCAGGTGCGTAAAACCATCCGCATCGAGGTAGAGATCCCGGCGATTATCCACTACGCCAGCGGCATTTCGTCGCGCACCCGCACCAGCGATCTCTCCATGGGCGGCGCGCAGCTGGATGCGCCGGATAACCGTCATGAAACCGATGAGATTGAAGAGATCGATCTGCTGCTGCAGTCGGGCGCTATTACCATTCCGGTGAGCAAAATCTCCGGCGACGACAAGTCGATCCGCCTGCGCTTCGCCGCGATGCCGCTGGCGCGTCGGCGCGAGCTGGTGCGCGTGGTGCTGGCGCGCGCCGACGCCTGGCTTCAGCCGGAGTACAAAAAAGACAATGCGCTGCTGTCGCTGGGCACCATTATTCGCACCGTGTTCGAGCTGTTCTGGCTGACCTGGAAGGATCGACGCGCCAAAGGCCGCGCGCCTGCGGCGGCAAAAGAGGACGGCGCAGCATGAGAATCGCGACTCACTCTCTGCTGGCCTCATCGCTGGCGGCGGCGCTGTGGCTGAACGCGGGCTGGGCGGAAGCGCCCGATAATTCTGCCGCGCCGGTCAACAGCGCCGCGCCCGCCGCGCCGGAGTCGGCTGTGCCCGCCGCGCCG
>OKGA01000378.1_pt1 | contig 12294 bp, 11 predicted proteins | sample 1611451 | NCBI WGS metagenome assembly OKGA01 (sample SAMN04436745, study PRJEB24849) | human gut metagenome | biome: human gut; feature: NICU; material: stool | host: Homo sapiens | place: USA: Saint Louis, MO | collected 2010-12-22
GCATAAAAGACAGTGTTATTCGTAGAAAGGGTAGATAGGTGGAAGATAGCTCTGAATCTAAAATAGCTGTTGTTGGCAGCATATTAGTTACATCATTCATAAACACTTCCATATACCCCCACCCGAGCCGGACCTGAAACACCATGCCCCTCTCCGGCAAACCTCCGGAGCCAGACCTGAAGACCGGTTGCCCCCCCTGACCAGCCCCGGTCGCCCGACCCGAAGGGTCGGAACTGCAGTGTCTGATAAATGGGTGTTGTAACTATAACTTTTGAGTTGCTGTGAGTGGTGCCGCGGATTCTTTCTTTCGTCTACGACTGTCTGGCTTCTGTGCGCCTGAAAGGCCGCTGCTTCAACGGCGTCTGGCAGGGTTGAATAGCATATCTCATGGCAGTATTGCGCGGTCACACGCACAGCCTGATAGCTAACCCACCCCGGGATTTTACACAGGCGAAATACAGACATGAAAATTTAAGATTCGGGCTGGTGATGTTGCTTATGGTGGCCAGGGTGGTAATCCGCACCATACACCTGCGGGCGTCTGGCCAGATATATTCCAGCCTGACCAAACGTTTTTGCCTTTCCGAGCTAATTCACAAATTCGCTCAGTCAGAGATATTGAGGAGTATGTGTAGCAATCCCATTATGCCGTGAGCATAGAAATAAATTTCAATCAGCGTCGTGAGTGATTTATGCCAGTGCAGCACATCATGGGTCAGAGAGGCGCCGGGCGAAAGTATATTACTCAGTAAAAACCATATACCCCCCGTAAGTGACACAGCCAGTAAGGACAAAACGCCCAGCCCCTGAATGGCTGAAGCAATTCCTCCGCTCTGAGCATCCGGAAGGCTGAATTTGCGCAATATCTTTATATCTCTCACAAACCCGCTGAAGTCCAGTTTCATCCATGCAAAATACCAGGCGAAGCCCCGTTGCGAGAGCATCCACCCAGCCAGAAACAGGCCGCTCGCGATCAGGGCAAATCCGGAAAGAATATGAAACCAGGTGATAACCGTCTCCAGGCCGCCAGAACCGATGGCTTTACGCCGGGTCCAGTTTGAATTGATGATCTGTGACAGCACCAGCAAGCCCGTTGTGATGTGCATACCTTTAAAAAAGGGCGCATCTTTATGCGGAAAGTGACTGAACAAAGAGGTTCGCATGGCAGATAACCCGTCAGAAAAGTTATCGTGATTTTACTGTGGGCAGCATTAGTAAAACCTTAACCCTTCAGTCACAAATTACCCTGGGTACAGGCATTTTTAAAGCCGGGTCCTGCCATTGCATATCTGAGATACCTCCGCAGTGAGGCGTGACTTACCAGCCAGTAAAGGCAATGCACAGATAACCAAATCGTATTACCGGCAGGCCCATAAATTTGTCATCATTAAAGTCCACAATAGGTGGCTGTAACAGAAAGTACGCGTTGCATACGAGATTTTGGCCGCTTTGCCATCACGCCCGAATAAAAACCGGGCTTTTTCTCGTTTGCTCATCCTTTCTATTGTCGTCACTGTCATTCTGGCCGCTACTTACTACACTCATCTCTGTCGTTGAGCCTGTATTTTCAAAAATATAATTCATATGAGGCGCTTTTATGAAACAACCTGCACACCGGGGCGGTACTGGAAATTTTGCTAACAACCCGGAAAGGGCGCGTGAGGCTGGCAGGGCAGGAGGCAGCGCAAGCGGTGGAAATTTTCGAAATGATCCGGCACGCGCCGTTGAAGCTGGCCGAAAAGGTGGAAAAGCCAGCCGGCGGCCATCCGCTAAGGAAGACTGAAAGTCACCTTCCTGGTGATTAAAGTCGGAAGAGTGTGGGCCGCGATTTGCCGCTTCGCATGTCTTTCATCATCTCTGAACTATTATTAATCAGCTAACGGTATCTGCCCGTGATAGCTAACAATCTCTCATTGGTTCCATTTTGGCCTTCGTCAGCCCTCCCGGAGACTCGCAAGCTCCGGGTTTTTTGTTTTTACTGCTGGCTGCGGTGGCTTGATTTGCAGGCGGGATGATGGAAAGGGGAATTAGGGCTACGTCCGTTCATCTTACCTGCTAGGGGAAGCGCAGAAGGAAAACTGATAACGGCGTTTTAATGAGCCTACCCTTGTATTCATGTATCACCCGCTGGCGCCCGTCACGAAGACGGACGTCGACGATGGTCGTGACTGATGATTCCGACGCGCTGCAGGATGAGGCAAATCGATTACCGCGCAGCTCTGCAATTTCCGCCCCTGTGAGTTTTAACAGCATCTGAATCCGTAGTTTCCTGAAACATTACCCGATGACACTGAGAGTAGCTGAAATTTAAGGTTTAACGTCAGCCGGAATCGGTATGGTTTAAGGGCCTGGGTTTGTACATTTCAGGCACCTTCCGGAAAACAGCAGGCATCACTGCCCGCTGCCAGTACTGTTACCCTCAGAGCTTCGGATAGCTGACCGAAGTGATGGCAATATGATCGAGGATTTTGCTTAATGCCTGCTCGGCGCTTTTCGTCGGACACAGCGCCCCCACTTCCGTGATGCGGCAGTCTGACTGGCGCCACTCTTCCCGCAACAGCGGGTTCGCCTTCGCTGATTAAACCGCCTCAGCGGAAGGGTTTGCCAGACGTTTTTTTACATTCTGCTGACAGCAGTTTCATTCGGTATACTGCTGTCAGGCAAATACTTTTCAGAACAGGCCACACCAGCTGAGTCCGCCAGAATGATCTGGCCGTTTTTTTACCAAATCGGCGCGTTTTTTCTGCGCAGGCGAGCTCCAGCTCAATGCGAAGCTGATCGTATTCCCGCCTTGCTTCGCTGAGGCGTCTGAAGTGGAGAAGCTCTGATGCCTCCGCCACTTTTTTATCCGTGAGAGAACGAAATATAACGCCGGTTTCATGCAGATAGCACTCCAGCCTATCAATCTGAGCATCAAGCTCAGTGCGAGTGAGTTTTGCTTTAGTGCGTGCCATGAAATTCCCCACCCCGTAAATTATTGATATGGAAAACTTTAATAATAACCACAATATCGAATGCTGCCACCGGACAAGAGCTGCATCCATCAGCAAAACAACAGCTCTTGCAGTGTGCATGCTATGCAGACAGAAATTGACCAGGCATTTTCAGAGCTATGCGCCCCTCTGGCATGAGCTTCGCTCGCCAGAATAACAGTTGCTTGACTCACTTTATCAGGTCAGCCTCTGTGAGCTGTGGATACAAGTCTGGCAGATTAGACTGATAACATTGAATTATTTCTGTAAAAGATGAAATTCTGGCACAATTTGGTTACGATCCTTTCTACATGACCCCATCTCAGATGGCTTTTAAAAATTTCATAAGCTCTAAAACGAATTAGCAGGTTTCAATTTGGCATCCTCTGACGTCTACGTTGACCACCTTGCCTGGTGCGGACTGATTGCTCTGCACATAGCGCGAAAGGCCGGAATGGTAAATTCCCCCGCACAGGAGAACCTCTTTTTTCTGTGCCGGTGGCTGGCCACCGCTGAAAAGAAGCGGCTGTTTCGCCGTGAACTGGCTAATGATATCCGGTGGTTGCTGAAAGAAGACAGAGAAAAGGGGCTGCGGGCAGATTTACCCGGAAAACTTGAGTACCTCTGGCGCGCCAGCAGTGGCGATCTGCTGGAACAGAATGACCTGTTCAGGCTGCAGCACGTTATGCACGCGATTACTCTGACAGGCATTAGCTACGGCGTGCTCAACGAAACCGAGTGGGAAGGGCGTCATGCGGTAAAACTGAGTCCAAATGTACCTGGGCTGTTTATCAGAAAAAGCGATCTGGATACGGGTTTTGGGGAGGATGGACGCCAGGTCAAAACACTGGCCGTGCGGATAACCGCTGATATTCCAGCAGTTGATGCACTCCTTGCACGAGCAGGATGGCAACGCGAATCAGACGCTACTGTACCCCTTCTTCATCAACTGCGCGCATGCTGAAGGAAACATAAATCAGTTATCGGTGAGGAATTCCGGTAAGAATCTCGTCTGACAGTCCAGTCAGCTCTTTAATGGCCTGAAGGGAGTAACCGCTTTTAAGCATCTTGCCTGCGATTTCAAGCCTTTCTTCAAATTTGCCCTTCTCGCGTCCTCTCATTTCTCCGAGATGGCGGCCAATTTCGATGCCTTTCTGCTCCAGCTGCTGCGCAATAGTAACCATAAGACACCTGTGGCTGTAGCGAGCTATCAAGGACTGACTGTCAGTGACGAATTTTGGCTAATTCTTCCTCGGAAAGGCCGGTCATATCTTTAACTAAGTTAAGAGCCATGCCGTTTTTGAGGAGTTTCTCAGCAATATCGATTCTACTTTTGAGCTCTCCCAGTTGCATACCTTTTTCGATGCCCTTCTGCTCACCCAACTGAATGCCTTTTTCAATACCTTTCTGTTCGAGCTGCTGTGCGATTGTCATCAGAGCCTCCTCATGCTGCGGCACTCTCTGCGCCAGATTACGTACAAAGGCTTCAGCGTCATCGGTTTCGCCTGCCTGTACAAGATAGTTTATCAGCGATACGAGTTGCTGTCCCGTCAGATGTCCGGTCAGCAGCGTGGCGGCAAGCCGATCGATAAGATCCGATAAATCCCTCCGATGAATATGTTTCTGCAGCAGGGTCAGAGCCGCCATGCTGCGATGGGTCATTATATCGTCGTCTGGGATAACTGTAACGTCGACCAGGGGAAACGCGGAGCCGTACAGTCTGGCTGCCATGTCCGGATCGCTGAACTCCTGCAGCCAGTCCGTAGAATAAGGGTAAGGGCTGCGTCGACCGGTATAGAATAAAACCGGGACAACAAGCGGCAGCTTCTTATTGCCCGCATCAAGATGGCGCTGCATGGCTGCTATGGCGTAACGCATCAGGCGAAAGGCCATGTGCCGATCGGGGGTAGACTGATGTTCAATAAGAACGTGAATGTAACCGTCACCCTCCGTCGTCCTGACGCTGTAGAGTACGTCACTGTAATAGGCACGAAGATCTTCTTCCACAAAACTGCCCGACTCAAGTCTGAGTGTGCTGAGATCGCATATCGCGCGGAACTCTGCGGGCACGTGGAGTTGGATAAAGTCGCGCGCGGTATCTGGGTGGGTCAGGAACGCCTTGAAAGCCGCATCGTGCGGTACCGGCGTTGTTTTTTTACTCATCGTTCTGTTTTCCCGTCACTCGTTCGTGCTTACCTGCAGAGCTTATTAATCTTCAGAGAGTACCGCGCCTGACCCGCTGCATATCTGCGTTATCAACGCTGGCGCGTGTGAAATTCTGCATTAAGCCAGTAGGCAAATGTCGTGATCCTGCTGGCGAATGCCATTATGTCGCCACGGGGACGGTAACTGATGCTCAGCAGATAGTCCATCTCCTCGGTCAGAGCCGGATACCTGTCATTAAATTTTTCACCCAGCTCCTTCAGGGAAACCGGCCAGTCATGATCGTTCTCTTCTCTCAGTATATTTGTCGAACGAATCGCCTTACGTGCAGCCGCCCGCTGCAGGCCATGACGCTGCGCTGGTTCCAGTGTGGGTTTCATCAGGGCCACGTAGCCATTCAGTACGGTGAGAAAATCTCCGTTAACGGCAACGGCGATGTCTCGGGAAGGCCTGAAAGGTTCAAAGCGAGTCCGCAGATCTTCACCGTACACGCACACGCAGTGGTGCTTCAGCCAGTAGCCCCATAGATTTACGCTATCCGACAGCATCACGTCTTCAAGCACGCCCGGATCGATGTCAATTTTACTGACAACCGGATAATCCTGTTCAAGTTCGGACCTGATGGTATCTGTCTGTGCAACTTCGTCTGCATCCGGTTCACGGCGGTATATGACGGTAAGGTCGAGGTCGGACAGCGTTTCGACCGCAGAGCCGTCGACAAGGCTCCCGTAAACATAAACGCTGTGTATCAGGTCTGGCAACGCCGCGTTCAGTCTCTGAATCACATCGCTGACCAGCGGAGAAAAGGCTGGCTGAAATCCGCTGAAATCAGGCTGGGAGATGAATCCGTTTTTATCGACCGCCATTACGTTCTCCGTTATGTCATGTTATCGTCTGCCATCTTTATCTATCCGGCCGCGCCTTACGGCCATTCTACCAGTAGCGCAGAGACATTCCTGCTCATAAGCGCAGCGTTCAGCTCATGCAACTTTTCAGTATAAAGAGGCCTGCCATCAGATTCCTTCAGTCCCATCAATTCACCAGCTTTAATGGGTCCATGGCACAGCCTGCACTGGAACGCGTTTTACCCTGAAAACCTGTGCGCTCAGTCTACGGCGGATGAATATGAAACCGTTCTGACGGGTATTGGTGTTAGCTGACAGGAAAAAAATTTTAAATGGTGCCCCTTATTAAAGAACCCTTTAATAAGATTTGGCAGAATTAAAAATTCTTTTAATAACGTTGTTCTCAGTGAAAGGATTTTTCTGAAGTGTGCTTCCGGTCAGATCATCAGAACCACCAGTTATGATACGACGGTCAGTGCATTTCTGCCGGCGCCCTTACCTCCTGCCTCTCCGGAACTGGACCCGGCGTCTTTTAATGAGCTGAATGAAAAGGCAGAAAAATCACTGGCCAGACTGTCTGGCATGTCAGGACTGGTATCTTCAAGTGAATGGCTGGTCTACAGCGGAATTCGAAAGGAAGCACTGCTAACCTCGCAACTGGAAGGCACACAGGCAACTCTGACAGGTATCTTCGACAAAGAGGCAGGACTTTCCGTCACGAATGTTGATGATGTTGAAGAGGTCACTAACTACCTGCGGGCCTATAAGTTCGTACATGATGAGATGAACTCTCCCTCTCGCCTGCCGGTTTGCGTTCGCCTGCTGAAAAATGCGCACCAGGTGCTTTTATCCGGTGCCAGTGGTGCGGCGAAACAGCCTGGGGAAGTAAGAACCACGCAGAACTGGATTGGCGGAACGAGACCGGGAAATGCCTCTTATGCACCTCCGCCGCCAGACGAAGTGGGGAGCCTGCTGTCTGACCTCGAAAAGTTCATTCACGCACCGGACCATACTCTGCCGCCGCTTGTCAGGATTGCGCTCGTACACGCTCAGTTTGAAACTATTCACCCGTTCCTTGACGGTAACGGACGAATAGGGCGTCTCCTGATAGCCATGTTGCTGGAAGAATGGAAGCTACTGAATGAACCTCTGCTGTATGTCTTTGGCTACCTTAAGCAGCACCCGAGATACTACTATCAGTGTCTTACGGATATCAGGACGAACGGAAACTGGGAGCAGTGGATTGCCTTCTTCCTGGAAGCAGTCACTTATTCAGCCGAGGAGGCGCAACAGGGCATAATCAGAATAGCGACCCTCTTTGCGGATGACAGAAAGCGTATGCTTTCCCTGAAGTCGACATCTGTGCAAAGCATCCGCCTGTACGAGTTCTTACCGACAATGCCAAAGCTGACCGTTGAGTTGCTGGATGGGACTTACCCGACAGCAAACACGGCAGTGAAAAGACCTGAAGAGGGAGGGGTACTGGTTGAAACGTCCGGCAGATCCCGTCACCGGAGTTACGAATACCGACGGTATGTAGAACTTCTCCGGGAATAATCGCACTCAGCCAGGTTATTGATTAAGCAGGATCGGGTGTATCAGCTGTCCTCTTCCATCAGCCCGATCATGGCCCCTTTATGTGCCTCAACCATTCTGATGTACCGCATTACCGTCTGGGTCTGCGTCCAGGTGCCCTCCTGCATGATTTGTGCGATCGATATACCCTTTCTGGCCATATCCTGCGCGGCACCAACGCGCGCGCTGTGGCCACTCCAGCTGGAATATCGTCCTTTATTAGTTTTCACACGGGGGGCATCGCCTGCCTGCCGTCTGGCGCGGCGCCAGATATCTTCCAGACAGGGCGCACTCATGGGCGCCGTCGTGAAAGTGGTGATTTTGTTTGACCGGTGAACGGGACAAAACAGGATGGCGTCGGGTTCGTCTGCCAGACCCGACGCGGATATCCACTCCATCAGCCGCTCAGAAGATCGCGCGCTGAGCGCCTTCACGATACCGCCTGACTGAAGGATGGTTTTGGTCCAGCCCACGTCGAGGATGATTCGCCCGTCGGCCGCGCGCGTGATATCGCGTACGCGAAGGCGGGATAACTCACTCATACGCAGCAATGTGCTGTACGCCACGTGCATGAAAGCCAGATCCCGCAGATGCTGGAGCCGGGGAGAGTGCTTCCAGAGTTTATCGAGGCGGTTCAGATCAGGCCGGCAGAAAGGGACCGCCTGCCCAATACGCTCGCCGGAGACGACGGCCGTACGGTTTATTTTCTTTTTAGCACGCACAACGTCAGGAGATACGGTCGGTGGGACCAGTCCGGCGTTACGGTGTAACATTGACATGAGCGCCGCATGCACCGAAATGGTCGAGGTTGAGCGGCCAGTGGCCTGCAGGTGAAACAGGTAGTCCTGCATGTCTTCAGGCAGCATGGGCAAAAAAGAGCGATGGTTTTCCTGCGACCAGCGCCAGCAGATCCGCATCACGCTGAGCAGCTGGCGCCACGTGTTGGGTGAAAAGGCCTCGCGGTGCCTGACGAACGCGGTCAGCTTTGCTGTAAGATCGTCACCGGCGGCACCGCTGAGGGCCACACCGGTAAAACCGGAGAATTCGTTCATGTTTGTTCAGTTTTTGTCCGTTTATCAGACCGCAGCGCTACGTGAATTCTGAGGAAAGAGCAGGGCAGATGACCGTCAGATTTTACGTAGCGCTGCCGGAGTTTTAACCGCCTGCGCTGAGTCCCCGATCGGCAGGACAACCTTGAGGACTCACCGTTGCGTATAAATGGCTATAAAGGTCAGGATCCGGCCTGGATCCTTATGATACAGGGATTCCTAGCTTTTGTCTGGCCTTATATAAAACTTATTATATAAGGTTAGTATTATAGGATGAGCTTATGATCTGTAGGTGAGTGAGAGCAAATCCCAGTTCATAAAACGCCAACAACATAAAGTTAGTCTTATTTAAAATTATCCGGTAATGGTAGGTGTTGGCGAGGGGGATAGGCAGATAAAAAAATAGTTACATAATCAAGAGAAATACGCCTGGAATGGAGGTCTTGATGAGAGTGGGGATTACCTTCTTTAATTAAGCATAAATTTATGGAGTTAGGAAAATCAGAGTGTAAATAAAACATTAGTGGGGCTTTGTTGAATAAATCGAACTTTTGCTGAATGGAAGGATCAGATCACGCATCCTCCCGACAACACAGACCGTTCCGTGGCAAAGCAAAAGTTCAAAATCACCAACTGACCCACCTACAACAAAGCCCTCATCAACCGTGGTCCCTCACTTTCTGGCTGGATGATGAGGTCATTAAGGCCTGGTACGAATCTGCGACACCTTCATCACGAGGAAGACCTCAGCGTTATTCTGACCTTGCTATCACCACTGTCCTGGTCCTCAAACGCGTATTCCGGCTGACCCTGCGGGCTGCGCAGGGTTTTATTGATTCCATTTTTGCCCTGATGGATGTTCCGTTGCGCTGCCCGGATTACACCAGCGTCAGCAAGCGGGCAAAGTCGGTTAATGTCAGTTTCAAAGCGCCTACACGGGGCGAAATCGCGCATCTGGTGATTGATTCGACCGGGCTGAAGGTCTTTGGTGAAGGCGAACGGAAAGTCAAAAAACACGGCAAAGAACGCCGTCGAATCTGGCGGAAGTTGCATCTGTCCGTTGACAGCAAAAAACATGAAATCATTTGTGCGGACCTGTCGCTGAACAATGTAACGGACTCAGAAGCCTTCCCGGGCCTTATCCGGCAGCCATACCGAAAAATCAGGTCAGCGGCAGCAGACGGAGCTTACGACACCCGGCTATGCCATGATGAACTGCGGCGCAAGAAAATCAATGCGCTCATCCCGCCCCGAAAAGGTGCGGGTTACTGGCCTGGAGAGTGCGCAGACCGTAACCGTGCTGTTGCGAATCAGCGGCTGAGCGGGAGTAATGCGTGGTGGAGATGGACAACAGATTACAACCGTCGCTCGATAGCGTAAACGGCGATGTACCGGGTAAAACCGCTGTCCGGAGGTTCACTGACGCTGCGTGACTACGATGGTCAGGTTGAAGAGGCCATGGCCATAGTGCGAGCGCTGAACAAAATGACGAAGGCAGGTATGCCGGAAAGGGTGCGTATTGCCTGAATATGCGGTCATCTACAGGGACGCTCGCCCGGAATCTGATTTATTCAACAAAGTCCCAATTGTGGTGCAAATGTTAAGTGTTTATCCCTGTAATGGGGCATGTCATGCTTGCATTTTATCAACAATTGATTTCTTTGAGGATTTTTTACAAAGAACCTCTCTGTTAAAACCAGCCGAGAAAAAATAACCACTGTAACTTCAATTCGTTATATTTTGCCGCGAGATAGTGGCATGTCTAATGCATGTTGTATATGCAGGTCTGTACATTAAATCTTTCTTACAGCTTATACTTTATGAGAAAAATCCAACAACCAAAGTAAAGGGGCGTTATTACGATGAGCACCTTCAGTCACAGAATTAAACATGATGGCTCTGACTTAGTGGTGGTTTATAACCAGAACCCGGGAATGCCGAGTACTTCAGGCGGAGGAAAAAATACATCACGACCGAAGATGATACTACGTCATGCTTAATTAATATCTGAAAGTAGTTAATTTCTGAGGTATTCGAATCAATGATATGAAATTTATCCCATGAGGAGTAGTGGCGTATGTCGTCATAACACGTTTATCGACAGGGCAACGGCACCCGAATTTATCGGGGCACTGCAAAAAAACGGGTATTAAAGACTGAATCGCAGAAAGGCAGAGGTTAAAGCCTTCATGTTGATGACAGCAGGCGGCCTATAGCAGAACGAGGAAATGTAGCTAGCAGGCAACGTACCGTTCAGATTATATGCTTGTAATATTCAAAGGGTTCATCTATGAAACATTCCGCTAGCACTGTAAAGCACACGGTTATAGAAAGACGGTCAATCGATTTTGTTCCTGATAATGAGCGCTTCGGCAGCGCTATGGGACAGTTTACATTATGGCTAGGGGTTAACCTTAATATTACCGCTATTGTGACCGGCGCGTTGGCCGTTGTATTAGGCGGCGATGTTTTCTGGTCATTAATCGGTTTATTTATAGGTCAGATATTAGGCAGCATCATAATGGGGCTACAGGCCATACAAGGGCCAGCTACAGGACTGCCCCAAATGATTCGAAGCCGTATGCAATTTGGTGTTTATGGCGCGGTCATTCCTCTTTTACTGGTAAGTTTTTTATATATAGGGTTCTCTGCTGGAGGCACCTTGCTGGCAGGACAGGCTGTGGCAAAAATTTTGAATGCCGCAGAATGGCAGGGTATCGTTTTATTCGGTGTCATCACGATCTTGGTTGCCAGCTTAGGCTACCGCGCCATACATTCTTTAGCACGGATCGCGAGTGTGGTCGGCATCATTGCATTTTTTTATATGTTCTTTGCATTATTAGCTGGCCATAATATTAGCAGTCTTCTAGAACATAGAAAGTTTATTCCTAACCAGTTTATCCTTTCCATTTCACTGGCGGCGGCCTGGCAAATTGCTTATGGCCCCTATGTCGGAGATTATTCACGTTACCTCCCTACGGATACATCAAAACTGAAAGTGTTCTTTGCCGCCGCCTCTGGAACAACGCTGGGTTCTCAGGCAGCCATGACATTTGGCGTTTTTTCCGCCGCTATTGCCGGAGTGGCATTTACCGGACATGAAGTAGAATTCGTAGTAAATCTGGGGTCATCCGGTCTCGTCGCATCTGTGCTTTACTTTGTCGTTGGCTTCGGCAAGATAACCATGATGACATTGAATGCGTATAGCAGTTATATGTCGAGTGCGACGCTGGTGAATGGTTTCAGAGGAAAAGCAACCGTGTCTGTCGGTCATCGATTTATTTATGTATCAGCCATGATTTTGTTAGCTGTCTCCATTGCGTTATGGGGCTCGGGAAGCTTCATTCACGCTTTTTCTTCTTTTTTATTATTTCTACTGACCTTTATTTCTCCTTGGAGTGCAATTTGTCTGGCTGACTGGCAGTGGGGGCATCGTTCTAAATGCGACCTGCAAGCATTAAACGATCCACAAGGAATATATGGCCGCTGGAACTGGAGTGTAATTTCTATTTATTTCATTGGCTTATTAATTGAGCTTCCTTTTGTTTCCAGCAGTATTTACACTGGTCCGATTGCAGGCTTGTTAGATGGCGCAGATATCTCTTGGTTAGTTGGCCTGATTGGCACCGGCATAGTGTATTACATTTATAGCAGAAAAATGCCCCCCGCTTCTATGGAAATACAGGGCTA
>OKGA01000388.1_pt1 | contig 11819 bp, 9 predicted proteins | sample 1611451 | NCBI WGS metagenome assembly OKGA01 (sample SAMN04436745, study PRJEB24849) | human gut metagenome | biome: human gut; feature: NICU; material: stool | host: Homo sapiens | place: USA: Saint Louis, MO | collected 2010-12-22
CTTGAAACTAGTTATTTTAATAATATCTTTTTTAAGTTGTAAGACATTCCCTAGTAAACTTGTTTCTGGTGTAATATTTTGAGATTCTGTTTCGTCAAAATCTATTTTTGCCATTCTGATACCAGACCGATCTCGATAGACTTTATATTGAGGAAAAATCTGTGCAATTTCTAAGAGTAACTGCGGTGTAATGACTTCTTTAACTTCAGAAAAAACACTCGCTTCTTCTTGATCATTTAGGTAAGCAAAACCAAATGATTTTCCTGATAAATTCAAACGAATAAAAGGTTTTTCTTCATCAAACGATAAATGTTTTGGAAACAAGCCCAAGGCTTTGGAAAGATCAAAATAGTAATCAGTTGCAGCTTCTGGCCCTTGCTTTTGATATATTTCAGCAAAATAAGCATTAATCACACTAGGAGGTGGGGTGATAAAATCAAGTCGTTGTTGCTTAGAGAGGCCATCTAGTTTTTTCTCTAGATAAACTTTATCTAAGCTCGTAAAACCACCATAAGTCAAAGCTAAATCAATATAATCAATCATAAAATTCTTCCAGCTTCCATTTTTGTTTAGGAGAAATATAGCCTGTAATATTCTCGTATTCTTCTTCAAAGGTGTAGGTATCAAGCAATGCTATTTTATTGAGATCATAGAGCTTATATGCTTGATTTTGATGCACTCTAATCGAAAATTCGTCAAAGATATGTCGTATTTCATCCACAATAAGACGGCGTAATAAATCCTTACTCCCTTGTTTTTTGGCTGCAATTCTCACATTAGGAAAAGTTGTTGCATTCAGCTGCTCAGTGACATCCATCTTGTTGTATATCGCTAAACGAGGAATATCTATCATATCTAAGTCTTTAAGAATCTCCATAACAACTTTTTCGTGTTCTTCATGATTAGGGTCACTAGCATCAATAACATGAAGTAATAAATCGACATGTCGACTTTCTTCTAAGGTAGACTTGAAAGCCGCAACTAACTCTGTAGGTAAATCTTGAATAAAACCAACAGTATCTGTTAAAGTGACTTGAAATTGATTTTGTAAATAGATCTGCTTGGTTGTAGCGTCTAACGTTGCAAATAATTCATTGGCTTCATATTGCTTATCATCGGTTAAAACATTCATAATAGTTGACTTGCCAGCATTTGTATATCCAATTAATCCAATTTTAAAGGTTGTCGAATCAACACGTCTTTCTCGAACTGTCTCGCGATTTTTTTCTACAATCTTCAATTGTCTTTCGATATCAGAAATTTGATGACGAATGGAACGACGATTCAACTCTAACTGAGATTCTCCTGGACCTCGGCTTCCGATTCCTCCTGCTTGACGACTAAGCATAATACCTTGTCCAACTAAGCGTGGTAACATATATTTCAATTGCGCTAGATGAACCTGTAATTTTCCTTCATGACTTCTAGCACGCATAGCAAAGATATCTAAAATAAGTTGCATACGGTCAATAACTTTAACACCAAGTTCAGCTTCCAAATTAGAGTTTTGTCGCGGAGTCAAACGATTATTAACCACAACGGTATCAATCTCATCTGCTTCTACAATAGCTTTTATCTCCTCTAATTTACCAGATCCGATAAATGATTTACTATCATATTTATCTCTTTTTTGATAATAATGATTAACAACATTTGCTCCTGCTGTCTTAGCTAAGCTAGCAAGTTCTTCCATGGACATTTCAAAATTCTCAGTATCTTGAAGTTCTACCCCAACTAAAATAACACGTTCTTGCTCTTCTTTAGTTTCTATCACCTATAATCTCCTTTCAATATTTTTTTCTTGTTCTAAATACGTAATCTTTATTATAACATAATGCCCTTTAAATGCGAGAAACGGCTTTATTTACTTTGATGATAAAAAATCACTGACTTTTCGCTTGATTTTTTGTTGATAATTTTCCTCACCAACCATAATAAATTCGACATTCATACGGTTTCTAAACCATGTTAATTGGCGTTTTGCAAAACGTCTGGTATTTTGTTTTAGTTTATCAACAGCTTCTTCTAATGGTATTTGCTTTGAAAAGTAAGGAAATAATTCTTTATAGCCAATTCCTTTACTTGCTTGAACACTCGGGTAGTTATCGTATAGCCATTTAGCTTCATCTAAGAGACCATTGTCCATCATCAAATCAACTCGTCTATTGATACGATCATAAAGCACCTGACGATCATCATTCAATCCAATTAATAAAACATCATACGGACTTTCACTATTTTGCAAATTATTCCCAAACTTCGCCAATTCTAATGCACGAATGGCACGTCGACGATTAACTTGTGGTATAATAATGGATTGTTCTGTCAACTTTTCAAATAAATCTTCATCACTTAGAGACTCTAATTTTTCACGATAGGCCATAAGAGTTTCTTGATTGACTTCGCCTCCTAAATGATAGCCCTCAAACAAACTCTGTAAATATAGGCCAGTACCTCCAACAATAATAGGAATTTTCCCCTTAGAAATAATCGTATCAATAGCTACTTTTGCCTCTTTGACGAAATCATAAACCGAATAGTTCTCATTTACTTCACGAACATCAATCAAGTGATGATAAGCTTGTTCTTGCTCTTCTTTACTAGCTTTAGCCGTTCCGATATCTAACTTCTGATAAACTTGCTGACTATCACCACTAATGATTTCGCCATTGAAAGTTTTAGCTAATTCAATTCCTAATGCTGTCTTCCCAACCGCAGTTGGACCAACAACTGCTATAAGCTTGATTTTTCTCATGATACTTCTCAATTCTATAAAGGTTTTTACTTGAAATTTAACTAGTATTTCGTTACCATAATTATATCATAGATAGAAGCAGAGTCTTCATCATAGATTGGAGAATTATTATGGTTAAAAAATTCGCATTTGCTAAAGGAATAGCAACAGGAGTCGTTGCAACAGCTGCTACTCTTGCAGGTGCTGCATTTGCTATCAAAAAAACAATTATTGAACCTGAGGAAGAAAAAATAGCTTTTATCGAAGAAAATCGTAAAAAAGCTGCACGTAAACGTGTCTCTCATTAAACAATAACTCCCTTACTAGCTAGTAAGGGAGTTATTTTATATTAAATTGTTCGCCTTAAAAAGAAAATATAACGTACCATTACTATCATAACAATAAGAGTTGTTGTCCCAATTTCAAAGTGGACTAGCCCCTGTATATCAACTGGTAATGATAGATGCTGAATACTTAATTTAAGTGAGGTAGCTGAGATAACAAGGGGGAAAGTAAAGGCTGAGAAACCTGGTGTAAAATCACCAATCAGTAATTTAGGCACCTGAAAAAGAATGAAAAAATAAAGAAATTGTGCCATTACGATTAATAGCAGTAATAAACCTCTATTTGGTGACACAAAACTATTGACATATCCCGCTGTGATTAGCGACATTGGAGCGCAAATAGTAGTTATATTAGGCTTAACTGCCGAAGGTAGCCCGATTTTATATGCTTTAATGAATAGAAATGGTAATAATACTAAAGTTGCAATAAAACCATACCAAAAGACTATTTTCCCAATAGTGAATTGTCCACTAATTGGTGCTGTCAGGCTAGCTACCCCTATACCAACATAGAGGACAGACCAAGAAGGAAAAAGATTAGCCATCGAAAAGTGTCTCAAATATTTCCATGAAAAAATAGCCATATGAATGATTAACGCAATAAATGACAACCACCATACACCTTTTGACAGAACGGCTACCCATATTCCTAAACTTCTAAATAATAAGATATAGGTTGATAAAATCATACCTGCCATAAAAAAAGTAGTAAAGACAGAAGCAATCAAAGGATTGCTTAACTCCTTCCTGCTTTCTTTTTTATTTTTTAATATTCCTTTGATTAAAAAATCCAAAAAACAAGTGCTACTAGCCCTAAACAATAGCGAACATAGGTGCCATATCCCTCTAGAAGGTTCCCCAAAGCTAATAGCCCTAATACTAATCCCGCCATCACTAATGGTGGTTTTTCCCAATTTTTCATCATATACCTCATAAAAAAACGTTTACATCTATTAAAACACAATTAGATTTTGCTGATAAGTGATTTTATTAACTTAATGAAAAGAAGCTAGTCCATTGACTAACTTCTTTTTTAAGCTCTTCTAAAGTTTGCTTTTATTTTAAGTGACGATTCCTCTTTAAAGAGAGACCTACTAGAGCAAGTAGACTTGCTAGAATGCTTATTCCTACTACACTTAGTATTTTTGATGACTTATCTCCAGTTTTTGGCAAATTAGCTTCATTTGTCAGATATGAATCGGCCTTCTTAGAAACTACAGGAGTTATTGAGGTCTTATTAGCTATTCTATTTACTTTTTCTACCGTTTTAGATTCCTTGAAAGATTGTGTTTTGGGATAATCTGCTTGCAATTCCTCCTTAGGGCTAGGAGCAACTTTGCCAACTTTAATCACAATTGCTGTTAATGGATCAATCAGCAAACTATCTTTTTCAAAATGAACACCTCTAGGAGTTGAGATTGGTTTAATCCCCGCTTGATCAGCATCAACAATTACTTGCCCTTTTAAAAGGTGTTTATATTTTTCACCTAGTAAAACGTTTCTAGCTTTACTATCAGCATTAACAAATACTGCGTAAATATCACCTTTAGAATCTATTGTTTGGTAAGCAATAACCAAATCTTTTTCTTTAATATCACCTTGACCTACCTCTGTAATCAAGCTAACCTCACGATCAATTTCTGCTTTGCTCAATTTCCGGAAAGCATCTGTTGAACGCCTTAATGTGATTAAACCTGCTGTATAGGCCTGTGTTTTCGTTGAAATTGGGTGTTTGTTATTATCTGTGGCTGCTGCCCAATCAAAATGATTAATGGCATCTGAAGAATCATATGAATCATGAATAAAATATGGATATTCTTTAACAGCTTCAATAAGTGTTGCTTTATTAGGCAATTTGTCATCTGAAACTTTTGTCATGTAATCAGGGTTAAGTAAACGCTTCGTACGACCATACTCTTGACCAGAATGAATGAATGCTGTCCCTTGAGATGTTAAAATCATTACATTTCCTAAACGCAGACGTCTATGAATCTCTTCTTCAGCTACCTTAGGGTCTTTATTAATTGATTTTGCAATCACATCATGCAAGGTAAGGTTATCATGTGCAGCAATATACTGCACCACATCTCCTGGCGAATCTGCTTCAAAATTCCCAGGTTGTGCTTTGATATTTTTAAAAATACCTTGTAAAGATTGTGGGCCACCTGTGATGAAAGCTGGAGTACCTTCATTTGGAAAACCAGATTTCAAGCTATTACGAATATCATCTGAAAAGACGCCAACTGTATCGGTTGACTTCATCCAATCTTGGTCAGCTGGTTTAACCGGCTGACCTTGATCGCCTTGGAATGTTCTCCAGCCCTCACCAATCATAATCATATTAGGATTAATAGCTTTAGCTTCTTTATAAGCTAATTCAATCGCAGCCGCATCATGATCTCCCATCATATCAAAACGGAAACCATCAACTTTAAATTCACTTGTAAGATATTTAATGGAATCAACCAAAACACGACGACTCATTGCATGAGTGGTTCCTAAACGTCCCCCTCCAAAACTTTCTCTTGGTGAACCATCTTCATTCATAAAGTGATAATAATTAGGTTCTATATCCTCAAAGAGATAAGTTTTTGCAGTGTGATTATAGACGACATCAAGTATAACCCCCATGCCACGTTTATGAATATCATGTATTAATTGTTTTAATTCGGCGATACGTGCTGATGGATCTTTTGGTTTCTCTGAATACATCCCAGAAAGAGCAAAATAGCTCTGTGGGTCATAGCCCCAATTGTAATTATTGTCTGAGGAAGTGTAAGCTGTTGAGCGTGACTTATCCATTTCATTAACATAAAAATAACTCAATACCGGTAAAAGCTGAATGTGTGTAACTCCTAATTTCTGTAAATAATCTAGTTTCTCTGAAAAGGCTGCAAAGGTACCAAATTGATTTTTTAATTTTCCATCCAAAGATCGATCAGAAGTGAAGTCTCTTACATGTGCTTCGTATATAACAGCATCTTGTCTTCCTTTAAAATTAGCAATTTTAGCAAAACTTAAATTTTGAGGTCCAAGTTGACTTGGATTTACAAAAGCTGCTTTAGCCGTTTTAATATCATCATTAACAGTATTACTATCCCACTCTGCTAATGACTTTGCATAAGGATCTAAAATCTTAACCTTATCCTTACCTCTTTTTATTTCGTAAAGATAATAGTAACCAGTATAGTTTTTAATACCTAATTTAGTATCAAGTATCGTCTGCCAAACACCTTTATTATTTTTCACAAGGGGGGTAGTCGCTACAACCCTGTTTTGGTTATCTTTGTCATAAATAATCATAGTGACACTATCAGCACTCGGTGACCAGAGGCTGGCTTCAACTTTTGAACCATCTTGATTGAGAACTGCACCTAAATTTCCACTATAAGCATAAAGTTGGTCTTTAAATTCCCAAGATTGCCTTGTCATGACATTGTTACCATTATAAGATATGTTGAAATGACCTTGTTTAGGATTAAAGTCGCCTTTGATTATTAAAAGAGATTTACTAGTATCGAGAGTGATATCAGAAATTTGTATAGCATTTTGATTTTTATCAGTCACTTTCAATTCTTTTAAAATTTCAGTTTTATCTACCCCATCTAGAGTTGTAAAACTTGCTTGAATACTTGTTAAATCAATTTGTTGGGCATCCTTTAGCTGCACTTGATCAATGTAATAAGGATTATTATAAACCTTTGGATCCTTATCTTTTACAAAAATTTGGTTATGGTTAGCTAAATCTCTAAAAACATAGTCGTTGGGTTGAACTTTCACTGCATCTCCTGTCTTACTTTCATCTAAGATTAGAAAACCAATCTCTTTGGCGTTAGTTTTTAGTGATACATCAATATACCTTCCATATAGTCCTTGATTCACAAAATTACTACCATCTGGCCAAGTTGTTGAGGGGGTTGCAACATCTTTAAAGAGCCATGCTGATAAGTGGTCATAGTTACTAGAGGAACTCAAATAGTTAATACGGACATACCCTTCTTTGAGGGGTTGATAAGTATGTATACCGTACTTTTCATCAATCCAAACTTGGTTCATCTCAGGTCGTAATAATGGAATATGATGATCGCCGCTTAAATTTGTCCCTGCTTTGTTATTAATTAAAAAAGATATTTGTTTTCGTTGTTTTTCAGATAATTTAAAATCAACATAATAACCGTAATCATCTTTCTTAGCATCAGTCATAGGGATAGCACCATTTGGCCAATTACTAGACGGTTGATCAACATCTCCCCATATCCAAAGTCCAGTGCTTTCTACAGGATGACCTTGAGGCAATTCTTTAAGATGTAGCCTAAAGTAACCATTTTCAATCCGTGGAGCTTGATTAGCTACTTTCAAGGTAGGGCTTGGAGCACCTATAGCTTGAGAAGTTTTGTCGGGAGTATTTTGCAATGTAGATGGTGCTACTTTTAAATCTAAGGTATTTTTATCTGAAACAGGACCTTTATTTTCTTCAAGCAGGCTTGTCGCCTTATCCGGCTCTGTCACTCCCTTTTGAGTGTCAGTTTCATCTGATACTAATTGCTTGGTATCCGGCATATCTGAGGGTGTCACAACCGTCTCAGAGTTTGAGTTTATGTCATCTTTTAAATTAGTAGATTGTTGGTTGTCAACCTGATTAATATTCGACTCTGCAATCGCTGTAGTTGCAGGAGAAACACTTACTTCTTCAGCAAATACCTGTGGACTATGAAGAAAAATACATACCCCTGTTGTAACTGAAGCTACTCCAACACTTAACTTTCTAATCGTGTATTGAGTTTGTTTATCACCAAATAAGTCTTTTCTTTTCATATCATTCTCCTTTTTTAATGAATTGTTACCAATAAAATCATAACAATTTACGCAAGCGCTTGCAACAAGTAAATGATTTCTTTATTTTTTTGAAATTTTCACTAAAACTATCAATAGCATTACAAAAAAGCTAAGCAATATTGCCTAGCTTTTTTATCAAAAATTTCCTCATATCAAATGATTTTCATCAATTTGATAGTCCTTTAGCAGACCTTGAAGTCTATCAAATTCATAACAAAAATGTTCAGGAATATGACCGTCAGAGCCTATAGAGTATTGTTTACAACCAAGCTGTTTGAGTATCTCTAAAGCATAGCGATAAAGTTTTTCATTCCCATATAGATAAAGGGATTTGGTATTTAGTTCAAAAGCTAACCCCTTAGATAACATCTTTATGAAAATGCGCTTCAATTGCGTTTCAAACGGTTTTAAATCTTCTACATCTAAGTTTAACTTACGAAAACCATAATCAAAGTGAGCTAAAACGTGCGCTTCCACACGGCCTATGGCAAATTCCATACGATTAAAGTAATCTGCTAAAAGCTCCTTTGTTGGTACTTTCAGAGCTTCTTCTTGCAGATAATCATACCTACCATTATGATGGATTGACAATAGTTTTAAATCAAATTCTTTATTTTTTAAATAATCTAAAATATCTGATTCCCTATCTTTAAAATAACCGATTTCAATTCCTTTTTTAAATCGATTTCCATATTTCTGATTAAGATAATCTATTTTTTGACAATAAGCACTATAATCAGGAACATCGTCTTGACCGGTGTAAGGATTTGATAAATCAAAATGTTCTGTCGTGATAAATTCACCTGTAAAACCATTAATATAGTCCTCAAATGCCGTTTGACAATCATAGGAAAAATACGTGTGTAGATGATTATCTCTCATACCAACTCCTATCCTTAATCTTTTAAAATATCTGCTACTATCTTTTGTAAATCAACGATTAGATCTTTTTCAAACCATGGATTCTTCTTTAGCCAAATTTGATTTCGCGGTGATGGGTGAACCAGGGGTAAATAATCGGGTAGATAGTCTTTGTAAGCTTTAACTGTTTCTGTTAGATTTTTATGTGCGGAGCTTCCAAGATAATATTTCTGAGCATACTGACCAACTAGCAAGGTCAATTGAACATTAGGCATTTCTTTTAAAATAAGAGGGTGCCATTTCTCCGCAAAACCTTTTCTAGGGGGTAAATCTCCTGATTTTCCTTTGCCTGGGTAATAAAAATCTAAAGGTAAAACAGCAAATTTTCCAGAATGGTAAAATGTCTCTTCATCAACTCCAAGCCACTGGCGTAGACGATCTCCAGATTTATCTTTCCAATAGAGTCTTGCTTCTTGAGTTTTTAAACCAGGTGCTTGGCCAACAATATTGATCCTAGCTGTTTTAGGAGCAGCAAACAAAGGATCAATACCATTTTCTGTATAATTTTGATTCTGTAAATCACTTTTTATTGCTTTAATAATTTTTTCCAAGTCAGTCATAAAGTCTCCAAATCTAACCTTATGAAAAGAGGCAAAGACACTTTCATGTCTTCACCACCCTTTATCATTGATCACATATTTAGTTTAAGGATTATTTTATTTGATTAATTCATAGATAGCTTCTGCGTAGATAGCAGCCGAACGGAAAATATTTTCTAAAGGCATGTACTCATTAGCTTGATGCATAGTGTTTTCATCTCCTGGGAACATGGCACCGTATGCAACACCCCGTTCAAGTAAGCGACCAAATGTCCCACCACCAATAACCTGTTCATGTCCTTTAAGACCAGTTTGCTTTTCATAGACAGCTAGTAAGGTTGATACTAATTCATCGTCCATAGGTACATAGTGTGGTGTGTGTTCATGGTCAGAAAGAGTCACTTTTTCAACTCCGTTAAGTTTCTCAAGCTTAGTTTGGATAGTTTTAGCATCTGTCCCTTGTGGGTAACGGAAATTAAGAGCGATAGTATTATCATCATTAGTTTCATCAAACTGGAAGACACCTGCATTCATGCTCAATGGTCCCATACAGTCATCTTCATAAGCTACTCCAAGTTTTTCACCTGAGAAGTCTTCGTGAATAATGTTGGCTGTAACATCTAAGAAAGCACGAGCAGGACCTTCAAAATCAAATTGACTTAGATAAAGAGCTAAATAAGTCGCCCCATTAACACCTTCTTGTGGTGTTGAACCATGAGCAGATTTACCATAAACTGTTGCTGTATATTGCTCATCTTCTACAGATAATTCTGCTTTCAAATTATGTTTACTTGCAAAATCAGCTAGACTAGCCCCAAGTGTTGTCTGATCTAAATGACTTGTGAAACGTGCTGTGGCTGATTCTGGAACCATGTTTTCGCGAAGTCCGCCAGAAAAGCTATGCAGTCTAACAGCTCCCTTATTTTCTCCTGAAAAATGTAAATATTCAGTAATATTACCTTTTTCACCATTTATAATTGGAAATTCTGCATCTGGAGAGAAACCAAAATCAGGTTTTGGAAGACCAACATGTTCGAAGTAGTAATCCATATCTCCCCATCCAGATTCTTCATCAGTTCCTACAACAAAACGAACTTTCTTAGATGTTGGTAGCCCAAGCTCTTTAATAATTTTTAGAGCATAATAACATGCCATTGTTGGTCCCTTATCGTCTGATGAGCCTCGAGCATATAAACGGTTATCCTTGATAACTGGTTCATAAGGGTCTGTATCCCAACCGCTGCCTGCAGGAACAACATCTAAATGCCCAAAAATACCTAGTTCTTCTTCGCCTTGACCAAATGTAAAGTGTCCCGCATAATTATCTACGTTTTTTGTTTCGTAGCCATCTCGCTCAGCCATCTCAAGGAAAAATTCCAAGGCTTTTACAGGTCCAGGACCAAATGGATGCTCTGCATCAGCTTGTGAATCATCACGCTCCGAGTTAATGCGAAGAAGATTTATTAAATCGTCCATCAAAGCGTCTTTGCGTTTGTCTACTTCTGCTCTAAAATCAATTGTCATTACGGCAACTCCTTCTATAAAATATTATGTAGTTTGTGCTTAAAAATTAACGTTTTTCAATAATATGATCAACTGGCAAACGATAACTAGGTTCAACCTTTTCATCACTATAACCAACAGTAATTAATATTTCTGGTCTAAAACGTTTATCTATCTCTAAGACATCATTAGTAATCGCTTTATCGAACCCTAAAATCATATTAGAACTAATACCTTGATCTGTCAAGGCAAGTACTAAATTCATAGCAACGATACCTGCATTTAAAGAGAGATACTCTCCAGTTTGTTTTTCACTATATAAAGCATAGCGTGGTGGTAGAGTTTCCATGTAATAACCAATTAAATCATCAGGAAGAGATCTACGACCAATACGAGCTATTTTCCGTGATCTCTGTCCTAAATCTGTATCTGTAAATAAAGCAATAACATACTGCGCTTGATTAATTTGGTTACAATTACTTTCCGGTAAACCTTCTGCTAGAGCAGATTTTTTTTCTTGGACAACGACAAACTTCCAAGGCTGAATATTATTAGCAGATGGCGCTAATGTCGCAATTTCAATAGCAGTTCTAACATCTTTAAAGTCGACTGGTTTATCATTAAAATGTTTCACAGCATGGCGCTTCTTATTTAATTCTAGAAATTTCATAAAAACCTCCTATTCTATTTGATTTTCCCTACTATTCTATCACTTTTTAAAATGCGTTTCAGCTTTTGAAGGCAAAATTGATAAAAAAGTGAAACCGGTTTGAAAACTACCATAAAAAACAAACAAACTTGTGGTACAATATCTAATGACTATAAAAAAGGAGCTATTCATGCTACGAGCATTAAAAGAAGATTTTTTTCTAACCTTAACCTCTTTAAAAAATCAATTTTGGGTTTACATTGGAACTGGTATCTTAATCCAAACTTTAGTTG
>OKGA01000390.1_pt1 | contig 11759 bp, 9 predicted proteins | sample 1611451 | NCBI WGS metagenome assembly OKGA01 (sample SAMN04436745, study PRJEB24849) | human gut metagenome | biome: human gut; feature: NICU; material: stool | host: Homo sapiens | place: USA: Saint Louis, MO | collected 2010-12-22
GATTGGCGCTATTCAGCCTAACCTGCTGAAAGCACGCTGGTAATTCGCCGCAGCACACGGAACCGGCTCTGCGCCGCAGCCCCACAACCGGGGCGAGAATATGATTAACGCTCGTCTCTGACGAGCCTTACGGAAGCATGTTCACTATGGCTACAATCCATGTAGACGGTAAAGAATATGATGTGAACGGGGCGGACAACCTGCTGCAGGCGTGTCTCTCTCTGGGCCTTGATATTCCTTATTTTTGCTGGCATCCGGCGCTGGGAAGCGTTGGGGCTTGCCGCCAGTGCGCGGTGAAGCAATTCCAGAACGCCGAGGATACCCGCGGCCGTCTCGTCATGTCCTGCATGACGCCGGCCTCCGACGGCACCTTTATCTCCATTGACGACGGCGAAGCGAAAGAGTTTCGCGAAAGCGTGGTGGAGTGGCTGATGACCAACCATCCGCACGACTGTCCAGTGTGCGAAGAGGGCGGCAACTGTCACCTGCAGGATATGACGGTGATGACCGGCCATAGCTTCCGCCGCTACCGCTTTACAAAACGCACCCACCAGAATCAGGATCTCGGCCCGTTTATCTCTCACGAGATGAACCGCTGTATCGCCTGCTACCGCTGCGTGCGCTACTACAAAGATTACGCCGACGGCACCGATCTGGGCGTCTACGGCGCGCACGACAACGTCTACTTCGGCCGTCCGGAAGAGGGCACGCTGGAGAGCGAATTCTCCGGCAACCTGGTGGAAATCTGCCCGACCGGCGTCTTCACCGACAAAACCCACTCCGAACGCTACAACCGTAAATGGGATATGCAGTTCGCGCCGAGCATCTGTCAGCAGTGCAGCGTCGGCTGTAACACCAGCCCAGGCGAGCGCTACGGCGAGCTGCGTCGTATCGAAAACCGCTACAATGGCACGGTTAACCACTACTTCCTGTGCGACCGCGGCCGTTTCGGCTACGGCTACGTCAACCGCGCGGATCGTCCTCGTCACCCTGCGCTGCTGCGCGGCAACGACTGGGTCCAGCTGAATGCGGAGCAGGCAGTCAACGCGGCGGCGGACGTGTTGCGTCAGGCGAAACGCGCGATCGGCATCGGCTCTCCGCGCGCCAGCGTTGAGAGCAACTTCGCGCTGCGCGAGCTGGTGGGCGCGGAAAACTTCTCGACCGGCATGCCGGCGGGCGAACAGGCGCGCCTTGAGCTGATGCTGAAAGTGCTGCGCGAAAGCGGCATCTATACGCCGTCGCTGCGCGAAATGGAAAGCTACGACGCGGTGCTGGTGCTGGGCGAAGATCTCACCCAGGTCGGCGCGCGCGTGGCGCTCTCGGTGCGCCAGGCAGTGAAAGGCAAAGCGCGCGAAATGGCCGCGGCGCAGAAAGTCGCCGACTGGCAGATCGCCGCGATTATGAATATCGGTCAGCAAGCGAAACATCCGCTGTTCGTGACCAACGTCGACGAAACCCGCCTCGATGATATCGCTGCGTGGAGCTATCGCGCGCCGGTGGAAGATCAGGCGCGTCTTGGCTTCGCCATCGCCAGCGCGCTGGATGAGAGCGCGCCTGCGGTAAGCGACTTCGACAGCAGCCTGAACGGCAAGCTGGACGTCGTGGTGCAGGCGCTGGCCGGCGCGAGAAAACCGCTGATTATTTCCGGCACCCATTCGGGCAGCACGGCGATGATCGAAGCGGCGGCGAACGTCGCCAAAGCGCTGAAAGCGCGCGGCGCGGACGTTGGCATTACGCTGCTGGCTGGCGCGGCGAACAGCATGGGTCTGGGCCTGATGGGCGGCAACACGCTCGACAGCGCGCTGGAACAGCTGCGCAGCGGCGAAGCGGATACGGTGGTGGTGCTGGAGAACGATCTCTACCGTCACGCGCCGAAGGCGCTGGTGGATGCCGCGCTGGCTAACGCCACCAACGTGATTGTGGTGGACCATCAGCGCACCGCCACGCTGGAGAAAGCGGGCCTGGTGCTCTCTACCGCCAGCTTCGCCGAAAGCGATGGCACCTCGATCAACCATGAAGGCCGCGCGCAGCGCTTCTTCCAGGTTTACGATCCCGCCTACTACGACCACAGCATCGTGATGCTGGAGAGCTGGCGCTGGCTGCACTCGCTGCACAGCACGCTGGAAAGCCGTCATATCGACTGGACCCAGCTCGATCACGTTATCGATGCCGTGGTGGCGAAGCTGCCGCAGCTGAAGGGCATTAAAGAGGCCGCGCCGGACGCCAGCTTCCGCATTCGCGGACAGAAGCTGGCCCGCTCGCCGATTCGTTCCAGCGGACGTACCGCCGCGCGCGCCAACATCAGCGTGCACGAGCCGCGTCAGCCGCAGGACAGGGACACCATGTTCGCCTTCTCGATGGAAGGTAACAACCAGCCGAGCGCGCCGCGTTCGCAAATCCCGTTTGCCTGGGCGCCAGGCTGGAACTCCCCGCAGGCGTGGAACAAATTCCAGGCCGAAGTGGGCGGCAAGCTGCGCAACGGCGATCCCGGCGTGCGCTTGTTCGAGGCGGGCGAAGCGTCGCTGCCGTGGTTCACTGAGGTGCCGAGCGCATTCGTCGGCGGCGAGCAGTGGCGCGTGGCGCCTTGCTACCAGCTGTTCGGCAGCGAGGAGATGTCTCAGCGTTCGCCGGTCTTCCAGAAGCGTATGCCGCAGCCGATGCTGGTGATCAACCCGCAGGACGCGGCGAAGCTGGGCGTGAACGCCGGCGCGGCCGTGGAGTTTACCTGTTCGGGCGAAACTCTGCGTCTGCCGGTGCGCCTCTCCAGCGCGCTGCAGCCGGGCCAGATTGGCCTGCCGCTGGGTATGCCGGGCGTGCCGCCGTTCCTGGCGGGCGCGCACATTGACAAACTGCAGGAGGCGGCGCAATGAGCTGGTTAACACCGGACGTTATCGACATCATTCTGACCGTGGTCAAAGCGATCGTCATTCTGCTGGTCGTGGTGGCGTGCGGCGCCTTTATGAGCTTCGCCGAACGCCGCCTGCTCGGTCTGTGGCAGAACCGCTACGGGCCGAACCGCGTGGGCTGGGGCGGTTCGCTGCAGCTCGCCGCGGATATGATCAAAATGTTCTTTAAAGAGGACTGGGTTCCGCCCTTTACCGACCGCTTTATCTTTACCCTGGCGCCGGTGATCGCGTTTGTTTCCCTGCTGCTTGCGTTTGCCATCGTGCCGGTGTCGCCGAGCTGGATGGTGACCGACCTCAACATCGGGCTGCTCTTCTTCCTGATGATGGCGGGCCTCGCGGTGTACGCGGTGCTGTTTGCCGGCTGGTCGAGCAACAAGAAATACTCGCTGCTGGGCGCAATGCGCGATTCCTCGCAGACGCTGAGCTACGAAGTGTTTCTCGGCCTGTCGCTGATGGGCGTGGTGGCGCAGGCGGGCTCGTTCAATATGACCGCTATCGTCGAGAGCCAGGCACATCTGTGGAACATCATCCCGCAGTTCTTCGGCTTCCTGACCTTCTGTATCGCGGGCGTGGCGGTGTGTCACCGTCATCCTTTCGATCAGCCGGAAGCGGAGCAGGAGCTGGCGGACGGCTATCACATCGAATATGCCGGTATGAAGTTCGGTCTGTTCTTCGTCGGCGAGTATGTGGCGATTACCACCGTCTCGGCGCTGATTGTGACGCTGTTCTTCGGCGGCTGGCAGGGCCCGTTCCTGCCGCCGTTCATCTGGTTCGCCCTGAAAACGGCGTTCTTTATGGTGATGTTTATCCTGATTCGTGCTGCGCTTCCGCGTCCACGCTATGACCAGGTGCTGTCGTTCGGCTGGAAAGTCTGTCTGCCGTTGACGCTGTTGAACCTGCTGGCGACCGCCGCAGTGATTCTGTACAACGCGCAGTAAGAGGTGTTGAGATGACTTTAAAAGATATTGTCGTTGGCTTCGGCACGACAGTGCGCAGTATCTGGATGATAGGCATGCATGCCTTCGCCAAGCGCGAAACTCAGATGTACCCGGAAGAGCCGGTCTATTTGCCGCCGCGCTACCGTGGCCGTATCGTGCTGACGCGCGATCCCGACGGCGAAGAGCGTTGCGTTGCCTGTAACCTCTGCGCGGTGGCCTGTCCGGTCAGCTGTATCTCGCTGCAGAAAGCAGAGACCAAAGATGGCCGCTGGTACCCGGAATTCTTCCGCATCAACTTCTCGCGCTGCATCTTCTGCGGAATGTGCGAAGAGGCGTGCCCGACCACTGCGATTCAGCTGACGCCCGATTTCGAACTGGGCGAATTCAAACGCCAGGATCTGGTGTATGAAAAAGAGGATCTGCTGATCTCCGGTCCGGGCAAATATCCCGAGTACAACTTCTACCGCATGGCAGGTATGGCGATCGAAGGGAAAGAGAAGGGCGACGCCGAAAACGAAGCCAAGCCCATCGACGTCAAAGGCTTGTTACCTTAAGGAGCCCGGCATGGAAATTGCGTTTTATCTTTGCGGACTGGTGGCGGTGCTGACGACGCTGCGCGTCATCACCCACACCAATCCGGTACATGCGCTGCTGTACCTGATCGTGTCGCTGCTCTCCGTTGCGGGCGTCTTCTTTTCGCTCGGCGCCTATTTCGCCGGCGCGCTGGAGATCATCGTTTACGCCGGCGCCATTATGGTGCTGTTCGTCTTCGTGGTGATGATGCTTAACCTGGGCAACGCCACGGTGAAGCAGGAGCGCGACTGGCTGCAGCCCTCGCTGTGGATTGGACCCGGCATCGTCTCGCTGCTGCTGCTGGTGGTGATGGTGTACGCCATTCTGACCGCCAACGATCAGGGCATCGACGGCACGGTCATCGACGCCAAAGCGGTAGGCATCAGCCTGTTCGGGCCTTACGTTCTAGCGGTGGAACTCGCCTCTATGCTGCTGCTGGCGGGTCTGGTGGTGGCGTTCCATGTTGGACGCGAAGAGCGCCAGGGCGAAGTGCTGAGCAACCGCGACGCCAATAAGGAGGAGCACGCATGATCCCGTTACAACACGGCTTAATTCTTGCCGCCGTGCTGTTTGTCCTTGGACTGACATCACTGGTGATACGCCGCAACCTGCTGTTTATGCTGATCGGCCTTGAGATTATGATCAACGCGGCCGCGCTGGCGCTGGTCGTCGCAGGCAGCTACTGGGGACAGGCGGATGGACAGGTGATGTATATCCTGGCGATCAGCCTTGCGGCGGCGGAAGCCAGCATCGGCCTGGCGCTGCTGCTCCAGCTCTATCGTCGTCGTCAGACGCTGAACATTGATACTGTGAGCGAGATGCGCGGATGAATCTTCTCTACTTAACAATCCTGTTTCCGCTAATCGGCTTCCTGCTGTTGGCGTTTTCGCGTGGTCGCTGGTCGGAGAACCTGTCGGCCGCGATCGGTATGGGCTCGGTGGGCCTGGCGGCGCTGGTGACGCTCTATGTCGGCATCGACTTTTTCGCCAATGGCCAGCAGCCTTTTAACCAGGCGCTCTGGACCTGGATGCAGGTCGGCAACTTCGACATTAAAGTCAATCTGACGCTGGACGGGCTGTCGCTCACCATGCTGTCGGTGGTGACCGGCGTCGGCTTCCTGATCCACATGTTCGCCTCCTGGTATATGCGCGGCGAAGAGGGTTACTCCCGCTTTTTCGCCTACACCAACCTGTTCATTGCGAGCAGGGTGGTGCGGGTGCTGGCTGACAACCTGATGCTGATGTATCTCGGCTGGGAAGGGGTGGGGCTCTGCTCCTATCTGCTGATCGGCTTCTACTACAGCAACCCGGAAAACGGCAAAGCGGCGATGAAGGCCTTTATCATCACCCGCGTCGGCGACGTCTTCCTCGCCTTTGCGCTGTTTATCCTCTACAACGAACTGGGCACGCTCAACTTCCGCGAGATGATGGAGCTGGCGCCGCAGCACTTTGCGGCGGACAACCATATGCTGCAGTGGGCGACGCTGATGCTGCTGGGCGGCGCGGTGGGTAAATCGGCGCAGCTGCCGCTGCAAACCTGGCTGGCGGACGCGATGGCCGGTCCGACGCCGGTGTCGGCGCTGATCCACGCCGCGACCATGGTAACCGCGGGCGTTTACCTGATCGCCCGCAGCCACGGCCTGTTCCTGCTGACGCCGGACGTGCTGCATCTGGTCGGCATCGTCGGCGCCATTACGCTGGTGCTGGCGGGCTTCGCCGCGCTGGTGCAGACCGACATCAAACGCGTGCTGGCCTACTCGACCATGAGCCAGATTGGCTACATGTTCCTGGCGCTCGGCGTGCAGGCGTGGGACGCGGCGATTTTCCACCTGATGACGCACGCGTTCTTTAAAGCGCTGCTGTTCCTCTCTTCAGGTTCGGTGATCCTCGCCTGCCATCACGAGCAGAACATCTTTAAAATGGGCGGCCTGCGTAAGAGCATTCCGCTGGTTTACGCCTGCTTCCTGGTGGGCGGCGCCGCGCTGGCCGCGCTGCCGCTGATCACGGCAGGCTTCTACAGTAAAGATGAAATCTTGTTCGGCGCGCTGGCGAACGGCCACATCAATCTGATGGCGGCTGGCCTGGTGGGCGCCTTCCTGACCTCGATCTATACCTTCCGCATGATCTTCATCGTGTTCCACGGCGAAGAGAAGATCCACGCGCATGCGGGCAAAGGGATTACTCATCATCTGCCGCTGATTGTGCTGCTGGTGCTGTCGACCTTCGTCGGCGCGCTGATCACGCCGCCGCTGGCGGGCGTGCTGCCGCACAGCGAAACCGGCGAAGCGGGCAAGGTCGGACTGGAGATCGCCTCCGGCGTGGTCGCCGTAGTCGGTATCCTGATCGCCGCCGCGCTCTGGCTGGGCAAACGTCAGCTGGTTAGTCGCATCGCCAACAGCGTGCCGGGCCGCTTCTTCGGCACCTGGTGGTTCGCTGCCTGGGGTTTCGACTGGCTGTATGACAAAGTGTTCGTCAAACCCTATCTCGGTATCGCCTGGCTGCTGCAGCGCGATCCGCTGAATGCGGTGATGAACCTGCCTGCGCTGGTGTCGCGTATCGCCAACAAAGGTCTGGTAGTCAGCGAAAACGGCTATCTGCGCTGGTATGTCGCCTCGATGAGCGTAGGCGCCGTGGTGGTGCTGGCGCTGATGCTGGTGGTGTAAGGTTGATGAGCGGGGCGGCTCGGCGAGTCGCCCCAGGTCAAGAATGTTAAAAATTGCCCAATATGAGGGCGTTATCGGCGCGGTCAGTTTTGGCACCGCCAGCGCGCAGCAACCGGAGCGTACTGAAGTACGTGAGGATTGCGAGCACTGCCGGAGGCAAAAATGACAAGCAAGATAGCCCGAAAACAGGCAGAAAAAAGGGAAAGACTTCAGTGCTACTACCTTGGCTAATAATCATTCCATTCGTCGGCGGCTTGCTCTGCTGGCTGGCTGAGCGCCTCGGCGCGAAAACGCCGCGCTGGATAGCCCTGATTACCATGGGCCTGACGCTGGCGATATCGCTGCAGCTCTGGCTGCAGGGCGGCTATTCACTGACGCAGGCCGCGGGCATGCCGCAGTGGCAGTCGGAGTTTTCCGCCTCCTGGATCCCGCGCTTCGGCATTAATTTCCATCTGGCGCTGGATGGCCTGTCGCTGCTGATGGTGGTGCTGACCGGCCTGCTCGGCCTGATGGCGGTGCTCTGTTCCTGGAACGAAATCGAGAAGTATCAGGGCTTTTTCCATCTCAATCTGATGTGGATTCTGGGCGGCGTCATCGGCGTCTTCCTGGCGATCGATATGTTCCTGTTCTTCTTCTTCTGGGAGATGATGCTGGTGCCGATGTACTTCCTCATCGCGCTCTGGGGTCATAAGGCATCCGACGGTAAAACCCGTATCACCGCCGCCACCAAGTTTTTCATCTATACCCAGTCTTCTGGTCTGGTGATGCTGATTGCCATTCTGGCGCTGGTGTTCGTGCATTACAACGCTACCGGCGTCTGGACGTTCAACTACGAGCAGCTGCTGAAAACGCCGATGTCGCATACGGTGGAATACTTGCTGATGCTGGGCTTCTTTATCGCCTTCGCGGTAAAAATGCCGGTGGTGCCGCTGCACGGCTGGCTGCCGGACGCCCACAGCCAGGCACCGACTGCGGGGTCAGTTGACCTCGCCGGCATTCTGCTGAAAACCGCCGCTTACGGCCTGCTGCGCTTCAGCCTGCCGCTGTTCCCCAACGCCTCGGCGGAATTCGCGCCGATCGCCATGTGGCTGGGCATTATCGGCATCTTCTACGGCGCCTGGATGGCCTTCTCGCAGACCGATATCAAACGCCTGATCGCCTACACCTCGATCTCCCATATGGGCTTCGTGCTGATCGCCATCTACACCGGCAGCCAGCTCGCTTTCCAGGGCGCGGTGGTGCAGATGATTGCGCACGGCCTCTCCGCCGCCGCGCTCTTTATCCTGTGCGGTCAGCTCTATGAGCGTCTGCATACGCGTGATATGCGTCAGATGGGTGGCCTCTGGTCGCGCATTAAGTGGATTCCGGGTCTGTCGCTCTTCTTTGCGGTCGCCAATCTGGGGATGCCGGGCACCGGCAACTTCGCCGGCGAATTTATGATCCTGACGGGCAGCTTCCAGGTGGTACCGGTGATTATCGTTATCGCCACCTTCGGTCTGGTGTTCGCCTCGGTCTACTCGCTGATCATGATGCAGCGCGCCTACTACGGCGAAGCGAAGTCGAAAGATCCGCTGCCGGGCATGTCGCCGCGTGAATTTACGATGATTATGGTGCTGGTGGTCCTGCTGGTGCTGCTGGGCGTTTACCCGCAGCCGATTCTGGATACGTCCCATGCCGCCATGAGCAATATTCAGCAGTGGTTTACCGCTTCAATTTCAACTACAAGGCCGTAATTCGCCATGACAATAACTTTTCAACAATTGATCGCGTTGCTGCCGCTGTTGATCGTCGGATTGACGGTGGTGGTTGTGATGCTGTCCATTGCCTGGCGACGCAACCATTTTGTTAACGCCACGCTGACGGTCATCGGTCTGAACCTGGCGCTGGTTTCGCTCTGGTTTGTGGGGCAGGCGGGCGCCATGGACGTGACGCCGCTGCTGCGGGTCGATCCTTACGCCGTGTTCTACACCGCGCTGGTGATCCTGGCGAGCCTCGCGACCTGTACCTTCGCCTATCCCTGGCTGGCTGGTTTCCCGGACAACAAGGATGAGTTCTATCTGCTGGTGCTGATTGCGGCGCTGGGCGGCATCGTGCTGGCGAGCGCCAATCATCTGGCGTCGCTGTTTATCGGCGTCGAGCTGCTGTCGCTGCCGCTGTTCGGCATGATCGGCTACGCCTTCCGGCAGAAACGTTCGCTGGAAGCGGCGCTGAAATATACCATTCTGTCGGCGGCCGCCTCCTCTTTCCTGCTGTTCGGCATCGCGCTGATCTATGCCGATTCCGGCAGCCTGAGCTTCGTGAAGCTGGGAGAGAGCCTGAACGACGCCATGATTCAGCAGCCGCTGCTGCTGGTGGGTCTCGGCATGATGATTATCGGCCTCGGCTTTAAGCTGTCGCTGGTGCCGTTCCACCTCTGGACCCCGGACGTCTATCAGGGCGCGCCTGCGCCGGTGTCGACCTTCCTCGCCACCGCCAGCAAAATCGCCATCTTCGGCGTGATCATGCGCCTGTTTATGTACGCGCCGCTCACCGACAGCGAGGCCGTGCGCACCGTGTTAGGTCTGATCGCCTTCGTGTCGATTCTGTTCGGCAACCTGATGGCGATTTCGCAGAGCAATATTAAACGTCTGCTGGGCTACTCCTCGATTGCGCATCTCGGCTATCTGCTGGTAGCGCTGATCGCGGTGAAAACCCACCAGCTGTCGCTGGAGACCGCAGGCGTTTATCTGGCGGGCTACCTGTTCAGCAGCCTGGGCGCATTTGGCGTCGTCAGCCTGATGTCCAGCCCGTACCGCGGCCCGGACGCCGATTCGCTCTACTCCTATCGCGGCCTGTTTTGGCACCGTCCGGTGCTGTCGGCGGTGATGACGGTGATGATGCTGTCGCTGGCCGGCATTCCAATGACGCTCGGCTTTATCGGCAAATTCTACGTGATCGCTTCCGGCGTCAACGCGAAGCTGTGGTGGCTGACGGCGGCCGTGGTTGTCGGCAGCGCCATCGGCCTCTACTACTATCTGCGCGTGACCGTGAGTCTCTACCTCAGCCCGCCGGAGCTGCATACGCGCGACACTCCGGCCAACTGGGCGTTTACCGCTGGCGGCGTGGTAGTGCTGATCTCCGCGATTCTGGTGCTGCTGCTCGGCGTTTATCCGCAGCCGCTGATTACGCTGGTGCAGATGGCGCAGCCGCTGATGTAAACTGCGTTTACCCTTGTGAAATCAGGCCCTCGGGCCTGATTTTTTTTGTCTTCAGGAGAGCCTATGGATATCAGCTGGCAGGACAGGCATCACAGCGAACTGAGCGCGCAGCAGCTTTATGCGCTGCTGGCGCTGCGCTGCGCAGTATTCATCGTGGAGCAGACCTGCCCCTACCTGGACGTCGACGGTCAGGATCTGGTGGCGGATAACCGCCATATTCTGGGGATGCGCGGCGATGAGCTGGTGGCCTACGCGCGTATTTTGACGCCTGCGGACGAGGCCGCGCCGGTGACGATTGGGCGCGTGATCGTCTCCGCCAGCGCGCGGGGAATCAATCTCGGCAACCAGCTGATGGCGCAGGCGCTGCGCAGCTGCGAAAGGTACTGGCCGGGGCGCGGGGTTTATCTGTCGGCGCAGGCGCACCTGCAGGATTTCTATGGGCGCCTCGGTTTTCAGGCGGTCGGCGAGATCTATCTGGAAGACAATATTCCGCATATTGATATGCGCAAATAGTAAAACGGCGAGCTAAAAAGCTCGCCGTTTCTCTTTTAGCCCACCGTCATCTGACGGTCATCAACATATTTACGCTGATCCGCCGGCGGCGGGAAATACTGATAGAGCCAGGTCTCGCTCAGGGTTTCATCTTTCGTGCGCAGGAACAGACGCATCTCCACCGGCGTGGTGGCGTCGCTCTCTGGATACCAGTCGAACAGGATGCGATAGCCGTTCATCGGCTCGACGTAAAGGATCTCCACCTGCTTAAAGGTGCCGGATGACAGGGTAATCACCGGCTCGATGCCCTTCGGCGCGGCCGCTTTTAAATCGCCGCCGACGAAATCGATGGCGAAGCGACGGCACCACGTCTCAGGGAAGTGCTCGCCCGGCGCCCAGCCTTCCGGGAAGCCGCCGATGCCGGTGCGGGTGGCGTCAACGCGCGCCAGACCGCTGCGCACCGGCGGCAGGCCGCTCCAGTAAAGCTTGTAAGAGAAGCTGAACTCGCTGCCCGCCTTCACCGGCTCGGCCGGCTGCCAGAAGCAGACGATGTTATCCAGCGTTTCGCCGGTGGTGGGGATCTCCATCAGATTAATGGCGCCTTTGCCCCATTTGCCGACCGGCTCTACCCACAGGCTGGGGCGTTTGTCATACCAGCCGATAACATCCTGATAATCTTTGAAATCGTGATTGAGCTGCAACAGGCCGAAGCCGCGCGGGTTCTCATCCTGATAGGCGTTAAACTGCAGCTTCTGCGGGTTATTCAGCGGACGCGCAATCCACTCGCCGCTGCCGCTCCACATCGCCAGGCGATCGGAGTCGTGGATCTGCGGATGATAGGTGTTGCACATGCGGCGCTCGTTGGTGCCGCAGCTGAACATACTGGTCATCGGCGCGATGCCAAGCTGGCGGATCTCTTTGCGCGCATAGAGATGGTTCTCCACCTCCATAACTACGCGGTTCGCCTCGCAGTGAATAGTGAACTTATAGG
>OKGA01000397.1_pt1 | contig 11649 bp, 9 predicted proteins | sample 1611451 | NCBI WGS metagenome assembly OKGA01 (sample SAMN04436745, study PRJEB24849) | human gut metagenome | biome: human gut; feature: NICU; material: stool | host: Homo sapiens | place: USA: Saint Louis, MO | collected 2010-12-22
GCCGACGCCGCGCGTGCCGGCTGGCGGATAGCGCGTCGCCGCGACCAGCGCGCGCGCCTGCTCGGCAGTATCGCTCATCGGCACCAGCAGCGTACGCGCGCCGATATCCAGCACCTGTTTAATCAACGCCTGCTGAAATTCCACCGGCCGGATCACTGGCTGGCTGCGGTAGGGCGCGATTGCCTGTAACTGATGATAGAGATCCTGAAGCGTATTTGGCGCATGCTCGCCGTCGATCAGCAGCCAGTCATAGCCGCTGGTGGCGGCGATCTCTGCCAGATAGGAGGAGGTGCTGCTTAACCAGAGTCCAAGCTGGGTTTCGCCGCGTGCCAGACCGGCTTTAAACGGATTATGTAAGGGATCCTGCATGGTGCCTCCAGAGTTAATGTTTAGCCTGCGATGCCAGCGCAACGCGAGAGTCGGGGTTCAGGGCGAAAATCATCAGCGCGCCTGCGGCAGCGATAGCGGCGAGCACCAGCAGACCGGCGCTGCCGCTGTTGAACAGCGATTCGGCATTGACGCGGATCAGCGGCGCGAGAAAGCCGCCTGCCGCGCCGAACAGATTGACGAAACCGATGCCTGCCGCCAGCGCGCTGCCGGAAAGCAGCTGCGTCGGCATGGTCCAGAAGACCGGCTGTACGGCAATAAAACCAACAGCAGCCACGCTCAGCGCTACGATAGCCAGCACCGGCGAAACCAGCCCGGAAACGCCGATACCTGTGGCGGCGGCCAACAGCGTCACCGCCGCGATAAGACGACGCTCGCCGCTGCGATCGGCGTAGCGCGGGATCAGCCAGGTGCCGAACAGCGCTGCGACCCACGGGATAGCGGCCACCACGGAGGCGATAAAGCCCACTTTGGTACCCAGCAGCGCAGCGACCTGCGAGGGTAAAAAGAAGATCAGGCCATAGACCGCAATTTGAATGGTCATGTAGATCAGCGCCAGATGCCAGACGCGCCCCTGGCGCAGGGCGTCGCGCAGCCGCGCAGTGGGCTTTTGCCGCTCCTCGCTCTCCAGCTGCTGCTGGAGCGCCGTTTTCTCTTCAGGGCTCAGGAAACGCGCCTGTGCCGGGCTGTTGTCGAGCCAGGCGAAGGTAAACAGCCCGGCGGCGACCGCCATCAGCCCCTCGATCATAAACATCCAGAACCAGCCCGGATGGCCGAGAAAACCGTGCATCTCCAGCAGCGCGCCGGAAAGCGGCGAGCCGAAGGTCAGCGCCAGCGGCGCGCCCATATAAAACAGGCCCATTACGCTGGCGCGCTGCTGCTGCGGAAACCACTGCGAGGTGAGATAGATCATGCCGGGGAAAAAGCCCGCTTCGGCCGCGCCAAGCAGGGTACGCACCAGCAGGAATTTCGCTTCGCTGTCGGCCAGCGCCATCGCCGCGGAGAGCACGCCCCAGAGCAGCGTAGTGCCGCCAATCCAGCTGCGCGCGCCGAAGCGGCGCATCAACAGGTTGGCGGGCACGCCGAACAGCGCATAGACCACAAAGAAGATGCCTGCGCCCAGCGCATAAGCCTCGTTGCTCAGTCCCGTATCGAGCTGGTACGCCTCTTTGGCGAAGCCGATATTGGCGCGGTCCAGAAACGCCAGCACGTAAAGCATCAGCATAAAAGGAATTAACCGGGCGCGGTTTTTCCGCACCGCCTGTTGCACAAGGCTGTTCATCATCGCGATCCTCGTAGCAGGGTCAGGCTGCCGCGCAGCCTGCGCACTTAGTGGGTATAGGGACGTTTCAGGCCGTCGCGATTGAGCTCGACGCCGAAGCCGGGCTTGTCGAGCGCCGACTTGTGCAGACGGCCGCGCGTCGGCACCGGTTCGTCGATCAGCAGCGGATCGAACTGCGGGCGCAGCGTGCTGCAGTCCGGGCTGGTCATCAGAAACTCGCTGAACGGGCTGTTGGTAAAAGTGATCACCGCGTGATGCGAATAGACCGACGAGCCGTGCGGCACCACCAGCTGGCCGCGCGATTTCGCCAGCGCCGCCACTTCCACCAGCGTGGTGAGTCCGCCGCACCAGCCGACGTCCGGCTGCAGGATGTCGATGCCGGTATCGGCCAGGGTGCGGAACGAGCTCAGCGTGCCGTGATGCTCGCCGCTGGTGATCAGCATGCCTGGCGGCGCCTGGCGTTTCAGCTGCGCATAGCCTTCATACTGCTGCGGCGGCAAACACTCTTCCAGCCACTTAAGGTTGTAAGGCGCGCAGGCGTGCGCCAGTTTGGTCGCGAAGTTAACATCCTGGCTCATCCAGCAGTCGAGCATTAACCAGAAGTCGGGGCCGCAGGCTTCGCGATAGTGGGCGATACGCGCCGCCTCTTTGCGAATGCCTTCGTCGCCGTCGTGCGGCCCCCACTGCACCGCCATCTTGCCGCCGATAAAGCCCATCTCCTGCGCCAGATCGGGACGCGCGCCTGTCGCATAGAACTGCAGCTCATCACGTACTGCGCCGCCCAGCAGCTGATAGACCGGAAGTTGCGTCACCTTGCCGAAGAGATCCCACAGCGCCAGATCGACGCAGGAAAGGGTGTTCATCACCACGCCGCCGGAGCCGGAATAGAACATCGTCGCGTTCATCATCTGGTCATGAATCAGTTTGATATCGCTGACGCAGCGCCCCTCGATAAAGCGGTTCAGATGTTTTTCCACAATAAAGCAGCCCATCTCGCCGCCGGTAGAGATAGCGAAGCCGGTCTGGCCATTGTCCGCCTCGACCTCTACCACCAGCGTGCCGAGCACGTTGATGCCGAACGACTGGCGCGACTGCTCATAGGCTTTGTATTTGCTCATTGGCGTAGCGATATGATCGTCGATCCAGTGGCCGCCAGCCTGATCGTGATAGTCGGCGCCCGCAGCCGCTTTCTCTGCGGTGGCGCCACCGGTAAACCAGGCGCGGACGGTTTTGATTTTTGGCAAGGTCATAGCATTCTCCAGATTAAGAAGCGAAAGATTCCGCCGGGCTGCGCCAGCCCAGGGCGTAAGAGATATCGCGTGCGCAGGCCAGCGCCCGGCCTGCGAGATAGTCGCGGTTGTCGTCGTCGATTTGCAGTCGCGTGCCGACCAGCGAGATCGCGGCGACTAACTGACGGCGGGCATCGAAAATCGGCGCCGCGACGCAGCGCACGTCGGGATAATCTTCCCCGTTATCGAAGCTCCAGCCCTGACGCCGGATATGCGCCAGCTCGGCGAGCAACGCTTCTGCGCTGCGAATCGAGGTCGGCGTGACGGCGACAAAGCGCAGCTGGCTAATGATGTGCGCCTGCTCTTCGGCGGGCTGCCAGGCGAGCAGGCATTTACCGATACCGGAGCGGTGCAGCGACAGGCTTTTGCCCTCATGGGAGCGCACGCTGATAGTGGCGGGGGACTCGAGCTTCAGGATGTAGCAGGCATGTCCGCCGTCGATGATGCCGAGGTGACAGAGCAGATTGCTCTCCTGCATCAGCCGCGTCAGGCGCGGACGAGCGATTTCTCGGATATCCATCTTCTCCAGCGCATGCCCGGCAAACTCCACCAGCCGTGTCCACAGGCGGTAGTGATCGTTGCGATCGACGGTGATCAGGCGCTGCTTCTTCAGCTCGGCCAGCAGCAGATAGGCGCTGCTCTTTGGCAGATTCAGGCCGTCGATAATCTCGGCTGCGCTGCACGGGCCGTGCTGGGCGATAAAGTTCAGGATAGCGATGCCGCGCGTCAGTGCGGGTACAGGTGTTATTTCCAGCATGCTGGACTCCAGTCTGATTATCTGGAGGCAGTGTTGGTAAATCAGCGATCGGGAAACGTGAGCAGCTTCAAAGAAGCCAGGTCAGGACAGGGTGGTTGCACGCGCGACGCGCAGAGTGTGAGATGCGCCGCGCTGGCAGTACAGCGGGCTGGACTCAGCGCGACGCCCGCGCCAGCAGCCGACCAATCTGTCGCACGCCCGCCTTAAGCTGCGCGGCGCTGGTGTTGCCGTAGCCCAGCACCAGTCCGCGCAGCGGCGTCTCCTCCGCGCAGTAGCTGGAGAGCGCGGCGGGCGCGTAGCCCGCCTGCCACAGCTGCGCCGCCAGCGCGACGTCGTCGATCTCGTCCGCCAGCCGCAGCACCAGATGCATGCCGCACTCGCCGCCCAGCAGCGGAACCTGCTCGCCCAGCGTCTCCTGCAGCGCCTGCCGCAGCGTCTGCTGCCGCTGCCGGTAAAGCCGACGCATCTTGCTGAGATGCCGCGTGAAGTCGCCGCTGGCGATAAAGGCGGCCAGCGCCTGCTGCTCAAGGCGATTGCCGCCGCGCAGCAGCTCGTGCAGCGCCGGGCGCAGCGGCGTCGCCAGCGTCGCAGGCAGTACCATAAAACCCAGCCGTAGCGCCGGAAACAGCGTCTTGCTGAACGATCCGATATAGATAACCGGCGCGCCGGGCGTCATGCCCTGCATCGCGCCGATCGGCTCGCCGACGTAGCGAAAATCGCCGTCGTAGTCATCCTCGATGATCCACGCCTGATGCGCCTGCGCCTGGGCGAGCAGCGCCAGCCTGCGTGCCGCGCTCATTACCGCGCCGGTCGGGTACTGGTGGGTCGGCGAGCAAAAGACCAGGCGCGGCGGAGCGCTCTGCCACAGCCGATCGTCGGGCGCTAAGCCTTGCTCGTCCACCGTCACCGCCTGCACGCGCAGGTTGCCGGCGAGCATGGCCGCTTTCGCGCCGCGATAGCCGGGATCTTCTACCCAGCCGGTATCGCCAGGGTTGCTGAGCAGGGTGACGCAGAGCGACAGCGCCTGCTGCGCCCCCTCGGTGATCACGATCTGCTGCGGCCGGCAGCGCACGCCGCGCGTCAGGCTGAGATGCTGCGCCAGCGCTTCGCGCAGCGCCATCTCGCCCAGCGGATCGCCATAGCCCAGCAGCCGCTGCGGCGTGTCGTTCAGCACGCGGTTAAGGGCGCGTCGCCACGCGGCGAAGGGAAAGTGCGTCAGCGCGGGCACCCCGGCGCGCAGCGGCATCTCTTCGCTGCTGTAGCGATGGCCGGAGCGCAGCATCGCCACGCGCTCGGCCACCGGCGCCTGACTGCCGACGTCGACAGCGGCCTGCGCGGGCAGCGCAATCGGGCTGACGCGGCTGCCCTGGCGATCGCTAATCAGGTAGCCTTCCGCCTGCAGCTGCGTCCAGGCGTTAATCACCGTATTGCGCGACACCTGTAGATCCTGCGCCAGCTGGCGCGTCGCGGGCAGGCGCGTGCCCGCCGGAAGCTGGCCCGCGAGAATAGCGCGCTTTACGCGCTGGCAGAGTTGCTGCTGCAGGGTTTCGCCGCCGCGCAGCGCGAGCGGGGCGGAGAGCAGCTGGACGGGCGAGGTCGAACGGGCGTCGGGCATGCGTGGATCCATCATTCTTTTAGGCTGTGGAGCTTTTTAGCCTACCAGAAAAGCGGCACGCTCAGGTGACCACAACAAGGAGATGCTATGTCGCACACCACCAATGAATATGGCCAGCCGGTCGGCCAGCCGTTAACGGACTGGCAGCCGCGTCCGCTGCCGCAGCGCGAAACGCTGGAGGGCCGCTACTGTCGTCTTGAGCCGTTAAGCGTGGCGCAGCACGGCGACGCGCTGCGCGCCGCCTATGAACAGGCGCAGGATGGCCGCGACTGGACCTATCTGTTCGCCGGTCCCTTTGCCGACGAGGCGGAATGGCTCCGCTATGCGCAGCAGATGGAAAGCAGCCGCGATCCGCTGCACTTCGCGGTGATCGATCTTGAGAGCGGGCGGGCGGTAGGCACGCTGGCGCTGATGCGCATCGCGCCGGAGCACGGCGTAATCGAAGTCGGGCACGTCGCCTTTTCGCCGCTGCTGAAGCGCACGCGCCAGGCGACCGAGGCGCACTTTCTGCTGATGCGCTACGCCTTCGAACAGCTCGGCTACCGCCGCTACGAGTGGAAATGCGACAGCCTGAACGCGCCTTCGCGCCGCGCCGCCGCCCGGCTCGGTTTTCAGTATGAGGGGGCGTTCCGTCAGGCGATCGTCTATCGCGGTCGCACGCGCGATACCCACTGGTTCTCCATCATCGACAGCGAATGGCCGCAGGTGAAGCAGGGCTTCACGCGCTGGCTGGCGGCGGATAATTTCGGGGCCGACGGGCAGCAGCGCGAAACGCTGGAGGCGCTGCGCCAGCGCCCCTGAGCTAGCTCTGCGGCACGATGCGGATATCCACCATGCCGATGCCCAGCCGACGCGGATCCTGGCCGGTAATATTGCCCACATTGCTCTGCTGCGGCTCCGGCGGCGCGATGGTCAGCGTATGCTCGCCTGCCGGATTGGTGAAGTGCAGTGTCGTGGTGGAGAGATCCTCGCCCAGCGTCAGCAGCTGCTCGCGATCGCCGACGCGCACCGGAATCGGGCGGTGCGCGTTGGGGCCAAAGGCGCGCGCGGTGATCACCATGTCAAAGCGCGCGGGCAGCGGATCGACATATTCAATCTTAACCTCCGGCGCCAGGTTGGCGTTGGACCAGCGGCCCCAGTTTTCCCAGCGCGAGATGCCGCTGAACCGCTTCACGCTGGCCGGCGCGCCCGGCACCGCGAACAGAAAGCGGTCGGCGTCGTAGCGAATATCGTTATCTTCAACGCGCAGCAGCGACTCATTACGCTGGTAGTTCGCCGTGCTTAGCGCCGTCTGTGGAAACTGCGCCTGGCCTTTCCACTGCGCTTTGTCGATGCGCATGACGTTCGGCTGGCCGCCAAGCTGCCCCATCGCCACGCAGAAGTCGGTGGAGAGCGCCAGCTCAGGCTTCCACAGCCGCGCCATACGGAAGCAGCGATCGACCCAGACAAACTTCTCGCTGGCGGTGAAGTCCGCCAGCTGATAGCGCAGCGGCGCGGCATATTCCCCTTCCGGCAGCGGCTCGACGTGGTTCTCGGCGACGCGGAACAGGATCGGCAGCCGGAACGTCGCGCCGGAAAAGCTGAAGCTGTTTTTCGCCGTATCGATAACGAAACGATCGAGCTTTTTCGGGAAGTTCCACAGCTGAATGATATCTGCCTTCCAGCGGCTGATATGGCTCTGAAAATCGGTAAGCTGGCCCGCCAGCGTCGCGCCCGCGAGGCTGCTGCGGCCGAGACCGATCGCCTTATCGCCGCCAAGGATATCAAGCACTGTCGCGCCGTTATCCAGCGTGCTGCGCGGCCGATCGATCACCTCGGCCTGCGGCCGATCGCCGCGGATCACCATAAAGAGATCGCGGCGCGGCTGCTTGATCAAATACTGATGGGCGGTGTTGTTCATCGCCAGATGATCCGAGGTCACCACGATCACGGTGTTTTTAAAGTAAGGGGACGCCTTGATGCGGGCGATCAGCCGCGCCACATGCTCCTGCGAACAGGCCACCGCGCTGAACGACTGGTTGGGCTTGCCCTCGTAGCTGTAGCTTTTGCGCTGGCAGCTGCGCGACACGAAGCCGTCGGGATGGTGCGTATCCACGGTCAGCGCGAACAGGGCGAAGCGTTTCTGCTGGCGCGACAGCGCCTCATACTTCTCGAACACCTCATCCATCACCGTATCATCGTAGTAGCCCCAGTTGTTACGGTAGGCGGGATCGGCGACGCGATCTTTCAGCTCCTGTGAGCCCACCATATTAGCGGCATCGAAACCGTGCGATTTCAAAAAGATATCTTTACCGGCAAAGCGCAGATCCGCGCCCTGAATAAACCAGTTCTCATAGCCGGAATTTTTCAGAATATCGCCGAGGCAGACGTTTTGCGGGTAAAAGCTGGAGAGCGCGGCGGAGGCGTTGCCGTCGAAGGGCGCGAACAGCGGAATGCCGCACTGCGAGGCGACCATGCCCGCAATGGTGTAGTCGGTGCCGGGCAGCTGCACGGTGTCGCTGAAATCCAGGCTCTGCGCCTTTTGCTGGCTCAATTCCGGCGTCAGACCGGGGAAAACCTGCTCGTCGAAGTAGGTGCGCTCCAGGCTTTCGCCGTAGATATAGACCAGATTGAGCTGCGGGTTGTTGATGACCTTCTGCGGCACCTTGTAGTAGCTGTCGAAGTCGGAGTCCGCCAGCCGGGTGTGCGAGGCGACCAGGCTGGCGACCTGACGAAACGCGGGCGTGGTCTGTACCGAGCCGGCGGCGCAGGCCACCGCCAGCAGACTCCAGCCGAGATGGTGCGGTCGCTCGTGGCGGCGTAGCAGCCAGCTCAGCAGGCAGATCAGCAAAAAGAGCAGCAGCAGCAGCCCGATGGCGGGCACCACATATTTACTGACGCCCGCGCCGGTAAGGCTGTTGGTCAGGGTATAGAGCACCGCGTCGTTGATGCCGTCGCCGGTGAAGTAGTTGCTGGCGAAGAGCGTGGCGTTGAGCAGGACGAACAGCACCAGCAGAAGCAGCACAAAGGAAAACCAGAGCTTATGGCGACCGGCTTTCCACGAGTAAACGGCAATGGCCGCCAGGAACAGCGCCACTGAAACACATTCGGACAACGTCAAATCCTCTCTTGAAGTGAATGAGCGCTTCCTGCGCAGCCCGCGATGAGCATAGACAGACTGGCGTCAATCTATAATGGCTGTCATAGCGCTGCAACATATGCCGTCCGAATTGTGCAGTGGGTAATCTTTCAGAGAGAAAAGCAGGCGACGGCCGCGCTGGCCGTCGCTGATAGCGGAGAAAAACGGGGGGAAATCAAAGCCGACCGGTAAGGTATTGCGCTTCGCCCTCGGCAAAGCTCCAGTCGCCTTTGTCGTTGGTAATAAAGCTGATCATCAGATCCTGCCCCTGCACGCCGCAGCTTTCGCGCAGCTCGCGCGCCAGCTCCGCCATAAAGCGCTGTTTCTGTTCGGCGCTGCGCGGGCTGGTATAGACGCGCACCATCACCAGGTTATCGCTGCGGCTAAAGCCGAGGCCGGTATCCTGGAAAACCATCTGGTAAGCCTTGTTTTCGTGAACAATCTGATAGCGGTCGCGTTCCGGCACCTGAAAGGCGGTCAGCACCGCGCGGTGCGCCGCGTCCAGCAGCGTGCGCAGTTCAGATTCGGAACGTCCCTGGATCACGTCGAATTGCAGTAGCGGCATCTGTTTCTCCTGTTGAGGGCGTCATTTAGGTATGCTGTACGTTGGCTGACAGGGAACTGATGCGGATAAGATGGCCCGCATACTGGCGCTGTCAGCGCACTGCTATGACGGTTATCCTGACCTTTTAAGCGGGAAAGAAAAAGCGCCTCTGCTGAATTGATTATTCAATATAGTGAACAATTCATGATGAAAGAGATAAAAACGGACGCGCTCTGGACCCATCTGCACTGGCTGCTGGTGCTGGCGGAGCAGGGCAGCTTTACCCGTGCGGCGGAGCGGCTCGAGGTGAGCAAAGCGGCGATGAGTCAGAAAATTAAAGAGCTGGAGCAGGCGGCGGGCACGGCGCTGGTGCAGCGCACTACCCGCAGCGTCCGGCTGACGGCGGCGGGCGAAAAGCTGGTGGAGGAGCTGCGCGACCCTTTTGCGCGAATCGAGCAGAGTTTCTTCGGCGTGCGCGACGCCGCCGGACCGGTGCGCGGGCTGGTGAGAGTCACCGCGCCGGTGGCGTTCGCGCGCCAGCAGCTGGTGCCGATCGTTGGGGATTTCCTGCGCGACTGGCCGCATATCCGGCTGCAGCTCGACGTGACGGATCGCCTCGTCTCGCTCAGCAGCGAAGGGTTCGATCTGGCGATTCGCCACAGCAGCGCGCTGCCGGAGACCCACGTCGCGCTGCCGCTGTGCGAAACGCGCACGCTGCTGGTGGCTTCGCCGGACTATCTGGCGGCGCACGGCGCGCCGCAGACGCCGCATCAGCTGGCGCAGCACAACTGCTTATACTATCCGCGCGGCGTGGAAACCCCGCGCTGGACCTTTGTCGACGCGGCGCAGGAACGGGTGCAGGTGAGCGTGCAGGGCAGTTTCGCCACCAACAACAGCGAGTCGATACGCGATGCGGCGCTACAGGGGCTGGGCATCGCCATGCTGCCGGACTTCAGCGCCCGCGAGGCGCTCGCCCGCGGCGCGCTGCGGCAGGTGCTGCCGCGCTGGCGAGCCGTGGAGGCCTTTGCGGAGACGCTCTGGATCGTCAGGCCGTACGCCGCGCAGGTGCCGCGCGCGGTCACGACCTTTACGCACTGGCTACGCGCGCGCTTTGTCGACGCCTGACGGCAGCGCCAGCGTCGGGCGCGTCGGCGTCTGCATCATTTCGCCCAGCAGGCTGGCGCGGTTATAGAGGCCGATACGCAGGTTAAAGTCGAGGTGCAGCCGCTCGTCGCCGCTCAGGCGGATAATGGGCGGCGGGGTTTGCGGCCGCTGACGAAACAGCACCGAACAGGCGAACGCGTCGCTGTTGCCGGCGTGCAGCTGCTGATAAAACCAGGCGTTGGCCTCTGCTTTGCGCAAGTGGAAATTGACGCGGCGATACTCTTTTACCGCCACCTGCTGCGCCAGCGACAGCACCGCCTGCGCCGGGTGGTGAATTTTCTGCACGATAAGCGGATAGTCGTCGCGCTTCTTCAAATCGTTAATATAGTTCTGCACGCCGAGATTTTTAACCGGCGCCAGCTGCTTCAGCCATTCGCGAATAAAGGCGTTGCCCGGCGCGGCGGCAATAAACCAGCCTTCGATAACCGGCGACAGGAAATTAAGCGTGCTGTTCTCGCGATAATAGCCAATAACGTCCATCGGCTTATCCTGCTGAACCTGGTGCACCCAGTCGAGCTTCTCAAATAACAGCGTGCCGCAGTCGATGCCGATGCCGCCGAAGCGGTGCAGCAGCTCCAGCCGGATAATTTCGCTTTTGTGCGCAGACGTCAGATCGGCGGAGATAAACGCCATCTCCGGCAGCCACTGCGCCAGCGTGCTCTGCGTCACCAGATGCAGCGTATGGTCGGGATTATCCTGACGCAGCTGATTGATATTCAGGCGCAGCGACGGCGGCAGCGGGTCGTCGAGCCAGACCATCCAGATGGTTTTCGGTATCGCCGCAGGCGCTTTTTCGGCGGAGAGGATCACCAGATTCTCCTCCTGGCTGGCATCATATTCCGGCGCGGAGAGGGCGCTGTGCTTTTTTTTCTGCCACAGCATTTGACTGCTGAAAGAGACGCGTTTCCAGCTGCGCCAGAGAGAGTGTGCAGGATGTTGACGGTATGGATTCATGAGGCACCTGTTATTGTGATTATTGCGGCGGAGGTTTCCCCGGTGAGGCGTAGCGCAGCGCGCGCATTCATCTCCTCACGACTGTGTATAAAATCTCTTCATCAGTTTAATAAAGCATTATTTATATGCGCGCTACGACTTTTGCTGAATTTCAGATAATCCGGAAAGCGGCGGGCGATATTGTTGATTATCACCTTATCGTCTGCCTTATATTTAAATAAGACGATCCCTCTCTTTATTTATCGCCGCGGCTAAAGATAATCCTGGTTTTTCTCTCTCCTCTGTAGAAATAACAGGGGATGACTGCTTGTTTCATCGCGCGTGGTGGTGATGGCGCTTGTTTAACCGTGCTGATGTATTGATCCGGGGATGGTGGCATAACCGCAGTTGTCTACGCTTAAGGAAGGCTTACTGAGAAAAGGAGTCGCTATGTCTGAACCCACCCGCGGATTACTGGCGGTCGATAAGCAGGGCAATCGCGTGCTGTTTCTCAATTCCGAGACCTTTGCCGTCGAGCGCGAGCTCAACGCTTTTCCGCC
>OKGA01000398.1_pt1 | contig 11632 bp, 8 predicted proteins | sample 1611451 | NCBI WGS metagenome assembly OKGA01 (sample SAMN04436745, study PRJEB24849) | human gut metagenome | biome: human gut; feature: NICU; material: stool | host: Homo sapiens | place: USA: Saint Louis, MO | collected 2010-12-22
TATATCTGAACGTCCCGATCCAGATTATATAGAACCGGTGCCTGATGATGCTGAAAGCCCGGCTTACCGTAATGAAGACGATGAGGAAGAAGAACACGACAAAACAGATGACAAAAATCTTTTCCATGAAGATGTCCATTTCTCGAATCCAGCGAAAGATATCTAAAACCGCCTCCGGGCGGTTTTTTACTGACGTCTGTAATGCCAGTGAGGCCCGGGTCATACTTCGCGTTGAAAAAAACGCGGCATCAGACGGGAAACATAAAAACAAAATCACCAGGCGGTATGAAAACTGCCGACAGCCGTTTTACATATTTTCTTTAAAGACTAAATAAAACGGCTGTTGTTTCAGTTAAACGGCACGGCGTATTGCCGGGCCAGCCCTCAGCGACCAGGTCTTTTGTGAGCAGTGAACGTGCGAGTGATAACCCCCTTGCAGGGGTTGACCTTGCCGCTACTATCAGACCACAGCCGGGAGGACCGAAACGCCACGTGGTCCGGCGGAGCTTACCGGCTCTGCCAGTTAGCGCACCAGGACTGACGACACGGAAACGCCGGGGAGCCAGAGAGGCCAGTAGAGTGTTGATTTTTGTGTTCGCTATGTGCCAGAAGCGGATATCGGCAAGAAATGCACTACGATGATATGTGTACAGCTGTGCCGAAAGAATCCGTATCCCAGGCGCATCAGACTGCAACGAACGGATCAGAGAAAGGCGTTATCTGATTATGTCTTCGGTTATATTATGTGACCGGGTTGTTTCTCTTTCAGTCTTATGTTTTTACAGCCAGGCTAATAATATTGTTTGCATCATTCTTTCCCGGTCCCGGATACGTTTGCGCCCGCGGCGGATAAAAACCAACCTGCTGACAGCACTCAGAATAAGTTTTAGTTAAAATAAACGCAGCACCGCTTTTGTTGTGCTCAGGTCCGCCCGGGCTTACCGGTAAAATAAAAACGCAGCTCCAGCTGTGTGATTCAGTAAAGCAGATAGATGTTTTCGCCTCCCCCGGTCCGCCGGGGATTTTTTATATGTCTCTGTTGTCCGGGGGGCAGGACCGCTGATTACTGCTACCTTTTCCAGATAACCCCCTGTTTTCCGGAGTAAGACCTTGCCCTTAACCCGTATCAGGAAAACGGAACGTTCCGTGCTCCTGTTCCTGCTTTTCATCAGCGTTTTTATCGTAACGGCGTGCAGCTGGGCGCTATGGCAGTCCTGGCAGGACCGGCTGGCAGACGCTGCCGTTCAGGCCCGCAATCAGGCCCTGTCCCTGTCCCGCCAGGCGCAGGATACATTTCTGCAGGTCAGCATTGCTCTGGATGAAATCGCCCGCAAGGCCGATGATGTCTATGCCCGGCCTGAAGCTTACAGTGGCAAACGCGGGCTGCTGGCCGCACAGTCGGTTTCCCTGCCTCAGCTGGAAGGCCTGTTTGTGTATGACGCCGAGGGTAACTGGCTGGCCACCTCTCTGGACCAGCGTTCTCCACACATGAACAACGCAGACCGGGACTATTTTATCCGGCACCGGGAATATGCCGATGAAGGTGTTCATATCGGACAGGTCATCCGCAGCCGCAGCTCGGGAGAGCTGATTATTCCGGTCTCCCGGCGCCTGAATGATGCTGAGGGTCATTTTCGGGGCGTGGTGCTCGGCACCGTTAAGGTAGGCTATTTCCGGCAGTTCTACGGCTGGTATGAACAGAGCCCGAGGGACATGCTGGCCCTGATGAACATGGAAGGTATTTTGCTGTATTCCCGGCCCTTTCCGGACAGCGACATAAACCGCAGCCTTTCATCCAGCCCCCTCTTCACTACCCTGCTCAGGGAATCCCGTATCGGCAGTGATACCTGGGACAGCCGCATGGACGGGCAGAGGCGCCTGTTCGGCTATGCCCGCCTGGAGCGCTATCCGCTGGTTGTGGCGGTGGGTTATGAAACCCGGATGCTTCGCGATGCCTGGTGGCGGAATAATATCACCGGTATCAGTGTGAATATTTTTACGTGGCTGCTGGTTCTGCTGTTCGGCTTTCTGGTGCTTCGCCAGTTGCACGCCACCCTGCGCAGCCAGCAGGACCTGCTGCGTGCCCGGGATGAGCTGACGCGGCTCAACAGTACGCTCAGCGACCTGGCCATGCTCGACGGCCTGACGAACCTCGGTAACCGGCGGCAGTTTGATTTTTACCTGGAGAAAAGCCTGAGCGCTGCCCGGGGTCCGGTATCCCTGGTTATGTTTGATGTGGATTACTTCAAACGCTACAACGATACGTATGGTCATATCGCCGGCGACAGCTGTCTCAAGAAAGTGGCTGCTGTGCTGAAACATCTTCCGCTGCGCAGCACTGATCGGGTGGCGCGGTATGGTGGGGAAGAGTTTGCCATTATCCTGCCGGGCACCAGTGCCCGGGACGCCGAGAAAGTGGCCCACCGGGCACTGGAAGCCATTCGCCGGGCAGCCCTGCCGCATGAAGCCACCGAACTGCCGGAGCGGATTGTCACCCTGAGCGCCGGCATCAGCGCCTCTGTAGCGGTTGACACCCCGGAGTCCCTGAAACTTGCCGCTGACGGCGCACTTTACGCCGCCAAACAGGCGGGGCGTAACTGCATTTCGGGTACGCAGGGCATTTGTCTGCTCTGACTGAAAACATAACGTCAGGTGTTTTTTGAGGCCTTCACCGATTAAGTATATGAATATTTTGATAAATGTTCTCATCGCAGAAAATGCGCGCCATTCCACGGGGGCAGGTAAGTTTTTATTCCGGGTCGGCCTGTGCCGACCTGATTTTTTCGCTTTACGGCCGGGCACAAAGAGCCTGTGTGGTAACAGCGCTTTTGGTCGTAAACGGTACGGGCAGGCAAACGTCACCGGAAAGAGCTATCCCCTGCGCTAAAAAATCAGCTCCTGTGCTTATCTGGGCTGACGGGCACCCGAAAATGTACTGTAACAGCGGATGCGCTATTACCGGCTCTGCCGGTTAGCTGAGCGGAGCTTGACAACCCGGTAATGCCGGGGAATCGAAGGAGGCCATCAGCTGTTGATAACAGCGTCCGCTATGTGCCAGAGGCGGACCGTGGTGTTATCGATAGCCACAAAGATGCTCTGCAAGCCAGTCATATGAAATGCTGAAAAAGTATTAACGCATACCAGAATTGCATAACAAGTAATTTCTTCCATGCTTAATACGTAAACTAAGCAAAGGAGAAATCATGTTAGACGAATACAAAAAATGTATCGAAGCCTGCTATTTGTGCGCAGCTGCATGTGACAACTGTGCAGCTTCATGTCTTGAAGAAAAGAACCTTGAGATGATGCGCGAGTGCATAAAACTGGATATGCAGTGTGCGAATCTTTGCCGGCTTGCAGCTCAATTCATGACACTTAATAGCGAATCTGCTCAGGATCTTTGTCGGCTTTGCGCTGATGTTTGTCAGAAGTGCGGCGATGAGTGTGGAAAGCATGAACATGACCATTGCCAGGATTGCTCCAGAGCTTGTCATCACTGCGCCGAACAGTGCAGAAAGATGTCCGCCTGAAAAGTAATTTAAGTGACCACACCCGCTTTGGCGGGTTTTCTATTCCCTCCAATAAGCCGCAGAAGAGGAGATGGATAAGTTTAGGGGGACAGGGGGAAAAGGATTTATCTGAGAGTACCAGCCTTAATGACAAGATGTGGGAAAAATTACTTTAATGACTTAACGTCCGCTTCTCGCTCAAAGCGGACTATGTGTCCGTGTTATGTCGCCAAGTGCCAGAAACTGAATTAGCAAATCACACGTCAGCTAACTGCTTAAATGACTTATTGGCTATGGATATGTTTTTTAACTGATTGTCATTCACTCGCGTGCATGTCCATGCAACCGCACAGGGATAAAATGGAGCTTTTTTACGCGAAGGGGAGGGGTAAAGGTGCCGGAAACTGCCCGGACGCGCCGGGATCACGCTGAGGGCCTCTCAAGGATGCGGGCATGAACCCTTATGTGGCTGGCAGGGTTTGCCCGGCACCATAAAGAAGAGACTGATTACTAAATTCTCTCTACACACCCCGATAATGTAATGTAAAGCTCAACACCAGGGCTTTATCACAATGAAAAACTGATTTCTGGCGGCGCTACGGCACCTTTTTTGCCTGCGTCACAAGTTACTGCCAAAAACCCACCGGTAAAACAATCTCTCCTATGGTTTAAGGTCGGTGCTTAACATGAAGCGGGGGTGCTATGGCAGTATATCGTGGTGGAGCCGGAAACTTTGCGGAAAATCCGGAGTGGGCTGCAGAACTCGGACGGAAAGGCGGCCGTATGAGCGGAGGAAACTTCAGAAATAGCCCTGAGCGAGCAGTTGAAGCAGGAAGAAAAGGGAGCCAAATCAGCCGGAGAGGCCCTTCTAACCGCCAGGTTCGGTGAAACATGGTGACGAAGCCCGCCTCTGGCGGGCTTTCTAATGTCATGCATACATCGTTATGTTAAAAGAGAGTTTCCAGGCACCCGGGGGAAAGCTACATCTGACGGCAGACTTGCACGATGGCGCTTTTCTTTCCAGGCTTTCAGGGTGCTGATCCATGCTGGTTTCGGCACATTGGCCGTAAATTATGAACATGATTTGTTGTTCAGCCCGCTAAAGAAAGATGGCGGGTCTTTTACTTGTGGTTGCGGGCAGCCAGCCTGACGTTTTCCCGGCTGGCTGAAAAAAAACCGAAGCCTGACCGGAAGCGCCGGGACGGTAAATCGGACAGTGAAATGCGCGTCAGGAAAGGCCGCTGCTCACTGTAATATGCACCTGTATTAGTGCTGTTTTTCTCTAGAGTTAAGAGAGTCAACTCCTGCTGGTTTCAGCCCGGACAAACCATCTTGAATCTTCTCTCAGGGTCAAAATGGCGGTTTTTTGTATGTTTCGCATATTCGCCAGCGCTAAATTCTTCATAATCCTGCCCGATAATCACACTGCCCATGCCCGGGAAATTAAACAATTAATAGCTTTTTACGGCTTCCTTTTTACGGGTGCTTTTTCATCTGGCAGCTGCGCTTTTCCGTACGGGAAGGTGAAAAAAGCTCACGGAGCCGGCCATATCCGGTGGCGGGCACCCTTCCTGCTTCCGCCCCGGCGTCTTGAAGTTGGAGGAAAATAAAATCTGTGAAGCAGAAAAACAGGAGATCAGGGCGTTACTCAGGAAGGTCATTCTGAAACTGATTGAGAACGGGGGCAACAAGCAGATCCAGGACATCATCTGTTCGCTGTATAGCTTGAGCATGCGTACTGACGATCCTGTTATCCGCCGACACTGCCAGAAGGCCATACGGATGCTGGCCAGAAAAATGCCTTGATCTGCACAATGCTGCGTCTGCGACTATGGTTTTCTCTTTGATGCCTTCTGTTAGGCAGATACAAGCCATTTTATTTAAAAAGCTTAATCCATTATAGAACTTAAATATTTTTCATCTGTCGAATCAGTTACAGAGATATTCCTCTGTAACGAATTTTCCCCGCCCTGAGCGGGTTTTTTTTGTCCTGAAAACGGATGCGTAGCCTGAAGGTATGAAGCGAATCCACCACAACTATTCGGCACTAAGGCGTAAAAAGCTCTCTGCATGTTTTTGTCATGGACTTACCGGAAACATCTTTTGGGTTACCTTCTTCGCGGCAGTTCTTGACCGCACTGTTATGTTAAAAGAGAGTGTTCAGGCAGTTGTACCTGAAACCTGACGGCGCAGAAATGAGAACGCAAAAGCGATCCATGGGATATGTGGCTATGTGGTCGATGACTATGACCGCGAGATTGAGTATTACGCCGACAAGATGGGTTTTTCCCTGGTTGAGGACACACCGCAGCCAGGTAAACGCCGGGTTGTCGTTACACCTAACTTGGAGAGCCACTGTAATCTTCTCCTGACCCACACTTCAAACGAGAGGCAGGAAGATTTTATTGGCAATCAGTGTGGTGGGCGGGTATTCCTGTTCCTGCAGACCGAGACTTCCGGCGTGGCTACACCGCTATGAAAACAAAGGGCGTTCACCGCTGTCAGAAGCCGTGTGAGGGGGAGTATGGGGGGCGCTGTGTTTTATGACATTTATGGCAACCGCTGGGATCTCCACCAGAGCGCTCAGCTCTGATAGCTATGCGACTGCGCACGTCCGGTGCGTGGCCGGGATGCTATATTCAACGTAGTGGACATTTTCAGTCATCATGAGTGAAACGTCTGCTACCCGCTCATACCGGATTCTGCAACTGCGACAGTCCGCTATGTGCAGAAGCGGGCGTTGTTAACATCTTGCTATAGTCAATTATAGGGAGCAGCCCAAACTGGCTATCCTGGAGCGCGATTTGATCCCGCTGCTTAAGAATAATCTGTAAAATTAACAACCTGGTAAGAAAGTATAAAGTAAATGTACGGCTTGCTAGCTGATGCCAAAATGTTTTTGTTAATGTCTTTCTTCACTAATATAAACCAGGGCGCTCATGCTCAAGGCGCCCGGAGGGAAACATGCGTTCTGTTATAACTGGAGCACTAATTGCAATCACGAGCGGGCTCATGGGAGCTGCGCTTTGTAATAATCATGCTTTTTTCAAAAGCCTGACTGATCATCCTGCCAGTGTTTCAAACGATCAGTCCGCTGGCTTCTGGATTACACCGGCCGTGAAGGGTTATGGCGAAATCCACTATGAACGCAGTGCTGCCTTCCAGCCCACCCCAGACCTGAGCAATAAAATCGTTTTCAAGGTGGGGCAGGCCGGAGACAACACATCATTGCCGAATCCGGCCCTGGAAAAAGTCGCGCAGGTGGTTAATCTCTATGTTGCAGCCGGGGTTCCCACCAACAAACTCAGATTTGTCGTTGCGGTGAACGGTGGCGCAACGCCGGCGATGCTTGATAACGTGCATTATCAAAAAATATATGGCACTGACAACCCAAACCTTAAGCTCATTTCGGCCCTTCAGAGCCAGGGAGTCAAAGTGAGCATATGCGATCAGGCTATCGCCTGGCATCATTATAAAAAGAACTGGATCGCTGGCTCGGTTATACATACGCCTTCCGCTCTGACCACAATAACAACCTTACAGAACAGGGGTTATGCCTTCCTGGAAATGTAAAGCGGATTGGCAGGCCTTGTTGAATAAATGGAAGGTAGCCTTATTGCACCTTTCGTCAGATAATTTTCTTAAACCACCTTACACATGCTCAAAGCCTTACTGATATGCAATAAGCCGCTTTTATGTCAGTGATATTACTTCAGTAACACCGCTCCATGTCGCGCCTATAGTAGAAAAGTTATTGACTCCAGCTCAGGTCGGAAACATCAGCAGTCGTGATGAGGTAAAACGCTTTCCCGCCGGCGGACTCAAACAGGCTGGCAGCTTTTTTAATATCATCAACATGAACGGCAAAATGCTGGATGCGGTAACCGCTCAGGGGACCGAAGCCTGCCTTGCTCTCACAGAAAGAAGGCAGCGACTGCAAGCGTCAGGGAGAAAGATGCCTGGCGGAACATTACCCGCGACGTGGTAAAAGCAGGTGCAACTCCGAGTCGCATTCGCTGCACTTCCAGTGCTGATGCTGTCAGCATGCGGCGGCAGTCCTTCGAGGTAGCTAATAACATTACAGCGTTTGGTTAATCTCTTCAGTAAACTCAGCCAGGCGGGAAAGGTCAGCGATGCCGATTTCCCATCAGACATGAAAGATGAACAGCGCGTCAGAATGCTTCGGCTCAATGTTTAACGGTGGTGGGCATGGTACATGGAGGCAAATCAGTTACTCTTCACAGTACAAAAGTTGATTTAAAACTGGTCTCGTAAGTTTAAGTAGACTAGGGTTCAGGCGGAAAACAGCTGATAATTGAGGTCGTTTTGTTTACAGTGGAGCTGGATACTGTAGTTTATGCTTTTCAGATAAGGCAGCTTGCTGCAAGGCATCAGTCCGGAGAGGATTTGAGGCAGATCAAGAACCTGGTGGATGATGTCATAAGGTCTATGGAGGTAAATCTTAAGTATCATTATCATTATCATTATCATTATCAGAATCGCTTACACCTGAAGATGTGGTCCGAACTCTTCAAAAACCTCAATACCTTTACGAATAAATGTTCAGATCCTGACTGGATGACTGTCATCGCCTATGCCAGACGGCAGGTGAGCCGCAAAAAGGGCGCCGCAAAGGCCAGGCTCAAGTAAATACAGACCTCGGCTCGGTCATTGTATTTGATAACCCGATACAGGTTTACCGCCTGGCTTTATTAAAAAGGTCGGCCGGCCGGACACTTCAGGCACGCTAAGGCGCTGAAGCTGCGCCGAACCTGCCGCTAAAAGCATGGAAAACCCTTAACAGGTTTTGAGGTTTGATCAATTCCTGAACCTGATGAAAAAAATAAGAGTGCAATATGGGAAAATATTTTTATCTTTCAAGGCAATTCGAAGTCACGGGTGCTTTGTTTGTACATACAGCTGGGTGTAAATCACTGCCTGGCGTTGAAAATCGCGTTTTTTTGGGCACTTTTTACCATACCCGGGACGCAATGAAGGTAGCGAAATCCAGGGATGCTGAGGCGAGGCCTTGTCCTAGATGCTTTACTTCCCTCTATAAAACATGAATCTGCTGACTACGATCTAATCGGGATAACACCACGCAATCATCTTTGAGCTTTGGAAGAGGGCAGACAGAAATAAATTTCTTATTCTTAAGCGGATCAGAATGTACTTTCTTTCCCGCTCCGGTCAGGCATTTTGCAAAAGAAAAGAGAATGCAGTTTATTCCGAGCATAAGCGTTTCCGTTTTTCATCTGCAGCATAAACCGCGTATTTCCGGACGCTTATGAACATGGTGAACATGTCATTCATAAACGTGACGTTTTTAACAGGCTTTGTTGTGTGCATTCATTTTTTGCATGGCCTGAAATCAGGCTGCCTCTGCAAACGGTAAGAAAGGTACGCTGCCCAGTTTCATGTGCCCTGCGTAAGTTTTCAGAAAAGCCGTTCCTGTACCTCCTGGCAACGACAGGAAAACCTTGTCAGATGGAAAAGGGACAGCAGAACAAAGCGCTGGGCGGCAGTCAGCGCCCTGTCCCGGTTACAGGGCAATAACCTTTTCGGTAACGCTCAGGCACCTTTTCCTGGGATGATTTACGGATTACAGGTGAACGCCACCTGTGGTAAACGCTTCACTGAAGATCCTCTCCGGTGGGATCCCCAGACGGAGCAGGGCCTGGTATTGCTCCTGCATAAAAGGTACCGGCCCGCAAAGGTAATAGTCAGCCTCTTTCGGTAAACAGGCAGCAGGCATTTCATCCAGCTTAAGACGTCCTTGCATGTGGTAGTTTTTGCCGGCAACCTCACCTTCTTTGACATTTTCATAAGCGATAAACAGATGAAGATTTCTGTTCCGGCGCGCTAAATTCTCCAGCTCTTCACGCAGGGCATGGGCCTCTGAACTGCGGGCCGCATGGATAAAATAAATATCTTTTTTGCCCTCTGACTGCTTTTCCGTGATGGCAGAGTCGCCTGTACCGGCAGCAGAAGATAAATTTGGGTCCGCATGTTCTGCAAGCAGGTGGTTTACCATTGATATCATTGGGGTCAGTCCGACGCCTGCGCTGATAAGAACATTCGTATTATCCGGGTTCAGAAGGTAAAAGTTTCCGGTCGGGGCGCTGAGTTCAACGATGTCACCTTCCTGAACAGCATTATGCAGCGTTGAAGAGACGTAACCGGGATCCTGCCCTTCGATACGGGGATCTTCGCGTTTTACGGATATACGCAGATAATTATCAGCAGGACTGCTCGAAAGACTGTACTGGCGGGGTTGTCTAATCCCCAAGGCAGGTACCATAACCCGGAGCGTGATATACTGGCCCGGTTTATAAGGAGGCAGCGCCTGTCTGTCCTTGGGGACAAGATAAAATGATGTAATTTCGGCACTTTCCATGACTTTTCTATCCACAATAAAATCACGCCAGCCAACCCAGCTGCCGCTGGTGTTTTTATGCTCCTCATACAGTTGTTTCTCCGTCGCGATAAAAATATCAGCCAGCTGCTGATACGCTTCCGCCCAGGCCCTGATTAATTCATCATCCATGGAGATATTAAGCACTTCACTGATGGAATGGAGCAGATTTTCGCCAACAGTATCATAATCAGGAGTCTGTATATTCAAACTGACGTGCTTATGGCAGATAAGCTCAATAACCGGTGCCAGCACACCGGGATTATCAATATTTTCAGCATACGCCAGCACTGCGCCAGCCAGCGCTTTGGCCTGAGCACCGCTTCGCTGATGCCCCATATTAAACGTTTCTTTCAGGTCAGGGTTGTTTTTTAACATTCTCTTGTAAAAATAATCGGTCAGCGCCACTCCGTTTTCTTTCAGAACGGGGACTGTAGCTTTAACCTGTTCTTTTTGTTTTTCACTTAACATATTAACCTCACAATGCCTTCATGCTGCCGTAACGAATAAACTGAACCCAGAGTTTAGTATGGCCGAGTCAGGCCTTTCCACCCTTAAGCATAATCACAGACAGCCAATAAACACATTCTCACCTGAATTTATTCTTCTTTTTTAGCCGAATATGCCATTGCTCTGGCCATTCTGTTGCCGCTTTTCCATAAAGAAAGCAGGTTAATAAGCGAGACGACAATATATTTGCCGATCCGTCTGTATTTAGCGTTTCGCTTTAAAAATTTGCACAATTTCTCGTTTTGTCTATTCTTGTTAACGGAGTGGCGGCGGGCAGAATGAAGCAACGTTCAGCAGCCCCGACACGGTAATTAAAGCTAATTTTTTCTACAATGAGAGGTATTTATGGCTGAACATCGTGGTGGTTCCGGTAATTTTGCAGAAAACCCTGAGAAAGCGTCTGAGGCTGGTAAAAAAGGCGGTCATAACAGCGGCGGCAACTTCGCTAATGACCGTGAAAAAGCGTCCGAAGCCGGTAAAAAAGGCGGCGAGCACAGCCATGGCGGCGCTCGTAAAGAAAAATGACAGCAGGATGTTACCTGATGAATAACAGCCCTTCAGGGATGATTTTTTATTTCAGAATGACTGTTATTCAATGTGCTGAAAGCACCGGGAGGCAGGGTGAATAATAAGTAATATTTCTGCCCTGCCGCATAGGTTTTTAACGTTCAACTGCTCCAGATTTATATTCGTCAAAAAAGAATCTGATTAACACATCTTCTGTCCCCCTGATAACTTTTAGTATTGAAGGTTAACCTTTCTGCTTATGTTTTCATTTGACTGGCATCGTTTTTTACTTAATGACCTTAATTTTTCTTTTCTGGGCGAGGTTGCCTTCAGGGTACTGATTGCCTACGTCATTGTATTCAGCTTCCTGAAAATTTCTGGCCGTCGCGGCATACGTCAGCTTTCCTTGTTTGAGTTGGTTATTATCCTGACGCTGGGGTCGGCGTCGGGGGAAGTGACGTTCTATGATGACGTGCCCGTCCTGCCGGTTATTATGGTTTTTATCGTTCTGCTTTTACTGTACCGGTTTACTACTTTTATGACGTCGTGCAGCCCTCGCTTTTCACGTCTGATTGAGGGCGATGTTGTGACCCTGATTAAAGACGGGCTGTATGAACTTGAAAGCCTCGACAGACATGGTGATGCTGCCAACTTACTGATTTAGTGTATGATGGTGTTTTTGAGGTGCTCC
>OKGA01000400.1_pt1 | contig 11558 bp, 9 predicted proteins | sample 1611451 | NCBI WGS metagenome assembly OKGA01 (sample SAMN04436745, study PRJEB24849) | human gut metagenome | biome: human gut; feature: NICU; material: stool | host: Homo sapiens | place: USA: Saint Louis, MO | collected 2010-12-22
AAAAAACAGGCGGGAAAATTAAGACCGATATTATCTGAGGTTTACCCCTGGCAGCAGGATAAGGGCGGCGAGTCACCTCGCCGCCCGCTCATTAGCGCACAATCACCGTCAGCAGAATCAGCGCGATAGCGATAAGCGCGACGCCGACAAATGCCCGGTCGAGCCCTCTTCTTTTCATGTTCGCTCTCCTAGAACCACTGGCCGAAGCGGCGGATATAGATCCGCTTCATGCCCTGCGCCACCAGGCAGTAGCCGAACAGCGTCGCCGCCAGCCAGGGGAAATAGGCGAGCGGCAGCGGCACCAGGCCGACCATCGCGCCGAGCGGCGAGAAGGGAATGGCGATGCCGAGCGCCATAATGGCGAAGGTGGTCAGCAGCACCGGCAGCGCCGCGCGGCTCTGAATAAAGGGGATCTTCTGCGTGCGCAGCATATGCACCACCAGCGTCTGCGACAGCAAGCCTTCAACGAACCAGCCGGACTGGAACAGCGACTGCGCGCCCGCGTGATTCGCGCCGAAGACGTACCACATCAGCGCGAAGGTGGTGATATCGAACAGCGACGAGGTCGGCCCCATCCACAGCATAAAGCGGCGGATATTGCCGGCATCCCATTTGCGCGGCTTGCGCAGGAACTCCGGGTCCATTTTGTCCCAGGGCAGCGCCAGCTGGGAGATGTCATACATCAGGTTCTGCAGCAGCAGATGAATCGACAGCATCGGCAGAAACGGAATAAAGGCGCTGGCGATCAACACGGAAAAGACGTTGCCGTAGTTAGAGCTGGCGGTCATGTTCAGGTACTTGATGATATTGCCGAAGGTTTCGCGCCCTTTCAGCACGCCCGCTTCCAGCACGCGCAGATCTTTCTCCAGCAGAATAATGTCGGAGGACTCTTTGGCGATATCCGCCGCGCTGTCCACCGAAATTCCCACGTCGGCGTCGCGCAGCGCCGGGGCGTCGTTGATGCCGTCGCCGAGGAAGCCGACCGTATGGCCGTTCTGCTGGAACAGCCGCACCAGCCGCGCCTTCTGCGGCGGCGTCAGCCTGGCGAACAGGCTGCTGCGCTCGGCGGCCTGCGCCAGCTCGAGGTCGCTCATCGCTTCGATCTCATCGCCGGTCAGCATGCCGCTGGCGTCCAGCCCCACTTCGCGGCAGATGCGCGCGGTGATCGTCGGGTTGTCGCCGGTCAGCACTTTGACCGCCACGCCGCTGGCGCGCAGCGCCTTAATCGCTTCGCCTGCGCTCGCCTTCGGCGGATCGAGGAAAGTCAGCATCCCTTCCAGCGTCAGCTCGCGCTCCTCCGCCTGCGTCAGCGGCAGCGTGATATCCCCTTCGCGCGTCGCCACCAGCAGCACGCGGAAGCCCTGCTGGTTATAGGTTTCAGCCAGCTTTTGCAGCGCCGCCCGGCGCGCCGCGCAGAGCGGCACGCATTCGCCGTTGACGCGCACGCGGGTAGATACGGCGAGCATCTCCTCGACGGCGCCTTTGCACACCAGCAGCGAGTCGCCCTGCTGCAGATCTTCCAGCAGCACCGACAGGCGACGCCGCGCAAAATCGAAAGGCAGCTCATCCTGTTTGTGATAGCGGCTGCGCTGCGCCTCGCTGATGCGTCGCGCGCCCGCGCGCACCACCGCCCGATCCATCGGGTTTTTGCCGCCCGTCTGGCTGCTGCTGTTCAGCCAGCCGAGCAGCAGCACGCCTTCATCCTCTTCGCCGTCGCAGTTGAGGACGTGCGACAGCTGGATCTCATCCTGCGTCAGCGTGCCGGTTTTATCGGTGCAGAGCAGATCCATCGCGCCGAGGTTCTGGATGGCGTTAAGGCGTTTAACGATCACCTTGCGTCGCGCCATCGCCATCGCCCCTTTCGCCAGGTTCGAGCTGACGATCATCGACAGCATCTCCGGCGTCAGCCCCACGGCGACGGCCAGCGCGAACAGCGCGGCGTCGGTCCAGTCGCCTTTGCTGAAGCCGTTAATCAACAGCACCACCGGCACCATAATCAGCATAAAGCGGATCAGCAGCATGCTGACGCTGTTGACGCCGCGGTCAAACGCGGTCTGAGCGCGGCTGCCGACCAGCGATTTCGCCAGCGAGCCGAAGTAAGTCTGACTGCCGGTCGCCACCACCGCGGCGCAGGCGCTGCCGCCTGAAACGCTGGCGCCCATCAGGCAGATGTTGTCCTGTTCCAGCAGGCTTTTGCCCGCCGACCGACCGCTGCTGCTTTTCGCCGCCACCTCGGCGCTGAGATCGACCTTCTCGACCGGCAGCGACTCGCCGGTCAGCACCGCCTGACTCACGCAGAGATCGCGCGAGCGGAACAGACGCAGGTCGGCAGGCACCAGATCCCCCGCGCTGAGCAGTACGATATCGCCAGGCACCAGCTCACGCATGGCGATCTCCTGCGGCGCGCCGTCGCGCATTACGGTGGCCGTGGTGCGCACCAGCGACTTCAGCGCCTGGGCAGCGCGATTGGTGCGAAACTCCTGCCAGAAACGCAGCAGCGCGCTCAGCGTCACCATGGCGCAGATGATGATTACGCCGGTCAGATCGCCCTCGTCCCCGGCACGCAGCGGTAGCCAGTAATCGGTGAAAAAGCTCACCGCCGCCAGCGCCAGCAGCACGTAGATAAAGGGGTTATGAAAGGCCATCAGCAGCTGCAGCAGCGCAGGCGGCGCTTTCTCCTGCGCCACCTCGTTAGGGCCGAACTGCGCCAGACGGCGCTCCGCTTCCTGCTGGCTCAGCCCGTCCGCCTGACTGTGCAAGTGGGCCAGCGTCGCCTCGATCGTGCGATCCGCTTCCTGCTCGATTAAATAATGTTTTGCGCCGCTTCGCGCGGCGCGGCGGCTATTTTTCGCCAGCGTCTGGCTTTCCAGTTTTAATTCAGACATGGTGAGTTCTCCCTGTAACAGGCAAAGCAATCCCGGCACGCGAAGTAAGGCGTGCGTCATCAAAGAAAATATTCAAGGGAGTGCGTAGCGTGACGGGCGAATAAGCCGCAGGCGCGAACCGCTCGCCGCAATTATCTCTCGACGCGGTGAGAAGGCGCAGGCGCAGGGCGCAGCCGGTCAGCTACGCGAGCGAGGTGGAGGAAAAAGTGCGTGAGTGAAAAACAGCATAACCATCGCCCTGTAATAAATAGCGTTTTCAGGGAGCAATCGTTATTAAAGAGGATCGCTGCCCGCCGGATGGCAAGCAGCATGGAAATTCAGCTTGCCAGTGTCAGTAACCAAATCGAATGACTGTCCAAGTGAATTCTCCAGTAGAAAGTTGCCGCTATTATAAGCGCGGCGAAAAAAGGATAAAGAATAAATTAAGGCTAAATAGGCTTCGTTGAGGTTCTGTTTCTCTATACTGACTTAACACCGCTTTGCGTCTCTTATAACCAGAGCGCTACTCTTATAACCTTTCCGCATAAGGTTAGCCAATAATAGACTATTCTTCCTTTAAGCCCTCTCGTACACTCGCGTGACTACTTTATAAGGCAAGGAATTACCATGAAAAAAACCGCTGCTTCCCTGTTAGCGCTTTCGCTGACAGCCGCCTTTGCCGCGCAGGCCGCCACGCCGAAAGATACCCTGGTTATCGCTCAGTCTATCGATGACGCCGACAGCTTCGATCCTGCCAAAGGGTTTGAACTGACCAGCGTGCAAGCCTTTACCAATCTTTATCAGCGCCTGGTCCAGTCCGATCCGCAAAACCCGACGGATCTGAAACCGACGCTCGCCAGCAGCTGGCAGCCGGGCAGCGATAACCGCAGCCTGACCTTCGAACTGCGCAAAGACGCTAAATTCTCCAGCGGCAATCCGCTGCGCCCGGAAGATGTCATCTTCTCGCTGGGCCGCGTGGTGAAGCTCAACCTCGATCCCTCTTTTATTCTGACGCAGCTCGGCTGGACCAAAGAGAACGTCGATACTTTCCTGAAGAAAGTCGACGACAACCACGTGCAGATCAGCTGGACCGCCAACGTCAGCCCGACCTATGTGCTGAGCCTGCTCTCCGCCCCGGTCTCCTCTATCGTTGATGAAAAAACCGTCATGGCGAACGCGAAGAACGGCGATCTGGGCAACGGCTGGCTGGCGACAAACTCCGCGGGCAGCGGCCCCTATCAGATCCGCAAAGTGGTGCTGCATCAGGTGGTACTGCTGAGCGCTAACCCGACCTCACCGGCCGGCGCGCCGAAGCTGAAAAACGTGCTGATTAAAAACGTGCCGGAGCCGGCGGCGCGCCGTCTGCTGCTGGAGCAGGGCGACGCGGATATCGCGCGTAACCTCGGCGCCGATCAGATCGCCGCGCTGAAAGGCAAGGCGGGCGTGAAGACGGAAGCCTACCCGATGGCGTCGCTCTACTACATTCAGTTCAACGTCGGCGGCAACGAGACCCTGAAGAACCCGGCGCTGTGGGAAGCGGCGCGCTACCTGTTCGACTATAAGGGCATCGCCAACGACCTGCTGAAAGGCCAGTTCGACGTGCATCAGACCTTCCTGCCGAAAGGCTTCCTCGGCGCGGTCAACGACACCCCTTACAGCTACGATCCTGAAAAGGCGAAAGCGATTCTGCAGAAAGCGGGCCTGACCAACGTCAGCTTCGATCTCTCCACCAGCAATCAGCCGCCCTACCTCGATATCGCGCAGGCGCTGCAGGGCAGCTTCGCCAAAGGCGGCGTGAAGATCAACGTGCAGCCGGGCCTGAGCTCGGAAGTTTCCACCAGCGTGAAGGCGCATAAGTATCAGGCGACGCTGAACGCCTGGGGCGCGGACTACTTCGATCCCAACACCAACGCCGCCTCTTTCGCCTATAACCCGGAAGACGGCAGCAAAACTATCGCTTACCGCTCCGACTGGCATATTCCCGAGCTAAACAAGCAGGTGCTGGCGGCGACCGCGGAAAGCGATCCGCAGAAGCGCGTGGCGCTCTACAAAGCGATGCAGGAATCGGTGCTGAAAAACTCGCCGTACGTGATCGGCCTGCAGGCGCGCAACCTGGTCGCGCTGCGCGACAACCTGAAAGGCTACGTGCAGGGCATCAACCCTGACATGGTCTACTACTCGCAGGTCAGCAAATAATGGCGCAGTCAGCCTCGGAGGCCGGGTTCGCCCGGCAACTCTGGCCGCGCCTGTCGCGGCTGGTCACCAGCCTGCTGTCGCTGCTGGTGACGCTGCTTGGGCTGCTGGCCTTTACCTTTATGCTCTCCCACCTGTCGCCGGTGGATCCGGTGCAGCAGATCGCCGGCGATCACGCCAGCGAAGCGACCTACGCGCAGGTGCGACACGAGCTGGGGCTGGATCAGCCGGTGCTGGTGCAGTTCTGGCGCTACCTCGAACATCTGGCGCGCGGCGATCTCGGTCTTTCCCATCTGACGAATCAGCCGGTGGCGAACGATCTGATGCAGACCTTTCCCGCGACTATTGAGCTGGCGACCTGCTCAATGATTTTCGCTGCCCTGTTCGGCATGAGCCTGGCGCTGCTCGCCGCCTGGAAGCCAGGCAGCGTGATCGACAACGTGGCGCGCTTCGTCTCCCTGCTCGGCTACTCGGTGCCGGTGTTCTGGCTCGGCCTGCTCGGGCTGCTGCTGTTTTACGCCGTGCTGCACTGGTCGGCCGGTCCGGGACGGCTCGACGATCTCTACGTCTATACGCTGGAGCCGAAAACCGGCTTCGTGCTGATCGACAGCTGGCTCTCCGGCGATCGCGAGATGTTCCGCAACGCCATCGCCCACCTCTGGCTGCCGGTGGTGATCCTCGGCCTGCTGGCGATGGCGGGCATTACCCGTCTGCTGCGCGCCGCGCTGCTGGAAGAGAGCAGCAAAGAGTATGTGACGCTGGCGCGCGCCAAAGGCGCCGGTCGCGGCCGCATTCTGCTGCGCCATATTTTTCCCAACGTGCTGGGCACGCTGGTGACGGTGATCGCCCTCTCCTACGCCACGCTGCTGGAGGGTTCGGTGCTGACTGAGACCGTCTTCGCCTGGCCGGGCGTCGGACGCTACATGACCAACGCGCTCTTCTCGGCCGACGTACCGGCCATCCTCGGCTCTACGCTGCTGATTGGCGCCTGCTTCATACTGCTTAACGCCCTGGCGGATGCCCTAACCTGGTTAACCGATCCGAGAACCCGATGACGCAACAACTTTCTGAACTCGAAACCGTACGGCCGCGCCGCCGTCGCCGTCGCGTCACCTCGTTGACCATCGGCCTGACGCTGGTGGCGGTGCTGGTGCTGACCGCCCTGCTCGCGCCGCTGCTGGCGCCGTTCGATCCCAATATGCAGACCATTTCGGCGCGCCTGCTGCCGCCGTCGGCACAGCACTGGTTCGGCACCGACGGCTTCGGCCGCGATCTGCTTTCCCGCGTGATCTACGGCGCGCGCCCGACGCTGCTACTGGTGTCGCTGATCCTCGTGCTGACCATTCCAGTCGGCCTGCTGGTCGGCATTACGGCCGGTTACGTTGGCGGCTGGACGGAGCGCGTGCTGATGCGCATTACCGATATTTTTCTTTCGCTGCCGAATCTGGTGATCGCGCTGGCGCTGGTGGCGATGCTCGGTCCCGGACTGATGAACGGCGCGCTGGCGCTGGCGCTCACCAGCTGGCCGCCCTTTGCCCGCCAGGCGCGCGCCGAGACCCTGGCGCTGCGCCGCAGCGACTATCTGGCCGCTGCGCGGATGCAGGGCATTACCGGGCTGCGCCTGATGTTCGGCCATATTCTGCCGCTCTGCCTGCCTACCGCCGTGGTGCGCGCCGCGCTCAGCCTTGGCGGCATTATTCTCTCTGCCGCCGGCCTCGGCTTCCTCGGCATGGGCGTGCAGCCGCCGACCGCCGAATGGGGTTCGATGGTGGCGGAAGGCAGTAAAGTGATCTTCGACCAGTGGTGGGTCGCCGCCGCCCCTGGCGCGGCGATTCTGTTCGCCAGCCTGGCCTTTAACCTGACAGGCGACGGCCTGCGCGACCGACTGGATACCCGCCATGCCAAATGATCTGTTACTTCACGCCGAGTCGCTGAGCATCCGCAGCGACGACGCGCTGCTGGTGGACGACATCAGCTTCCGCATCGGCCGCGAGCGCGTGGCGCTGGTAGGCGAGTCGGGCTCCGGCAAGTCGCTGACCGCGCGTTCTCTGATGGGGCTGCTCTCCCCTGCGCTGCATCTGAATGCCCAGAAGCTGGAGGTGGCCGGGCACGACGCGCTGCGCCTGAGCGAGAAAGCCTGGAGCGCGCTGCGCGGCGATACGGTAGCGATGGTGATGCAGGACCCCAAATATGCGCTTAACCCGACGCGCACCATCGGCTGGCAGGTAGAGGAGCCGCTGCTGCTGCACCGCCGCCTGAGCCGCAGCGAGCGTAAGGAGAAAGTGTGCGAGATGCTCGACGCCGTGGGCCTGCCGCAGCCGCGCCAGCTGATGCAGCGCTATCCGCATCAGCTCTCCGGCGGCATGGGCCAGCGCGTGATGCTGGCGATCGCGCTGATTACCGATCCCGCCTTTTTGATCGCCGACGAGCCGACCTCGGCGCTCGATCACGCCATGCGCGATCAGGTGCTGGCGCTGATCCGTCGCCTGGTCGAGGCGCGCAATATGGGTCTGCTGCTGATCAGCCACGATCTGCAGCAGGTTTCTGAACACTGCGAGCGCGTGATGGTGATGTACAAAGGCCGCGTGCTCGATACGCTGCCCGCCGCCGATCTGCCGCGCGCCACCCATCCCTATACGCGCACGCTCTGGTCGTGCCGTCCGAGCAAAGCGACCCACGGCCAGCCGCTGCCGGTGCTGGATCGCGTCGCGCTGGAGGCGAATCATGATTAATCTTCAGCGGCTGAGCGTCGCGCACAAGCAGGGCTATGAGCTGCGCACCGTGGTGCACGAGGTCGATTTGCAGGTCAACGCCGGCGAATGCTTCGGCCTGGTCGGCCCTTCCGGCTGCGGCAAGTCGTCGCTGCTGTGGGTGATGGCCGGGCTGAATCCGCACTGGCAGGGAAAAATGGCGCTGGCGGGCAGCGACGTCGCGCCGGGCAGGCCCTTTACCGGCCAGCTGCGCCGCGACGTGCAGATGGTGTTTCAGGATCCCTACGCCTCGCTGCATCCGCGCCACCGCCTGCGCCGCACCCTGGCGGAGCCGCTGAAGCTGCTGCGCCGCGACAGCATCGACGACCGCATCGATCAAGGCTTTCGCCACGTTGGGCTCGATCCGGCTCTGGCGGAGCGCTATCCGCACCAGCTCTCCGGCGGCCAGCGCCAGCGCGTGGCGATCGTGCGCGCGCTGCTGCTGGAGCCGAAGATCCTGCTGCTGGATGAGCCGACCTCGGCGCTCGATATGTCGGTACAGGCGGAGATCCTTAACCTGCTGAACGATCTCAAGCGCGACGACGGTTTGACGATGGTGCTGGTCAGCCACGATCCCGACGTGATCGACCATATGTGCGATCGCGCCGCGCGCATGGCGCAGGGGCGCATCGTCGAGCAGATCGGGGCATGAAGGTTCGCGCGAGCTGGCGCGCCTTGTGCGCTATACTCGCGCGAATTCTATCAGCAAAGAGGTGACCATGACGGTTAAGCTACGCCCGCTGGAGCGGGAAGATCTGCACTTCGTTCATCAGCTGGATAACAACGCCAGCGTCATGCGCTACTGGTTCGAAGAGCCCTACGAGGCCTTTGTCGAACTCTCCGATCTCTATAACAAGCACATTCACGATCAGAGCGAACGCCGCTTCGTCGTGGAGCACGACGGCCAGAAAGTCGGGCTGGTGGAGCTGGTGGAGATCAACCACGTGCATCGCCGCGCCGAGTTTCAGATCATTATCGATCCGGCGCATCAGGGCAAAGGGCTGGCGAGCCAGGCGGCGAAGCTGGCGATGGAGTACGGTTTTTCAGTGCTGAATCTCTACAAGCTCTATCTGATCGTCGATCAGGAGAATGAGAAGGCGATTCACATCTACAGCAAGCTGGGATTTGAAACGGAAGGGGTGCTGAAGCACGAGTTCTTTATCAACGGCGAGTATCGCAATACCATCCGCATGTGCATTTTCCAGCATCAGTTTCTGGAAAGGTTCCGCTCAGGCGGCGCGATGGTGAAACCCACCGCGCAGTAGTCGCCGTCAGCCGCGCGCGCCGACCGGATTAAGGAAGGGTCGCGGATGTTCCGGCTGGAGGTTGTACATTCCGCCATTAAAGGGATCGACCAGCAGCCAGCCGGGAAAACCGCCCAGCGGAATATTGCCCAGCAGATACCAGAGATTCGCTTTGCCTTCGATCGGCAGCGTCACCGGCACGTAGCCCGGACTCTCCAGCATCACCTGATAGTGCTTCTTGCCGAAATAGCGGCCGGTCGACTTCGCCAGCTCGACGGTTTGCGGCGTATAGCCCTCCGCTACCGAACGCCCATCCTCATCCTGTACGGTAAAGCGCGCGCCCTGCGGCAGCGAGTCGATGCGCACCGCCTGGGTCGACGAGCCGACAATCGAGGCGCAGCCGCTAAGCAGCAGCGCGGCGGCAAGGATAAGAAGTCGCTGTTTCATGAAGGGATCCGCTTAAGAGTCAGAAAGGGCAGTGTAAACCGCCCTTGCGTGGTTAATCGCCCTATCATCGCCTGTTTTCTGCGCTTTATTGCGGTTGACAGCCGTGCGCAATCGCCGCGATATCCTGCGGCGTGGTGCGGCAGCAGCCGCCGATAAGCCGTGCGCCGGCGGCGCGCCACTCGGGCAGCTTGTCGCGCAGCGTGCAGCCCGACGGCGCGGAGTGCCAGGTTTTGCTGGCGGCGTCGTACTGCTCGCCGGAGTTGGGATAGACCACCAGCGGCTTGCTGGTCAGCGTCTGCAGCTGCTGGAGCGCCGGCGTCGCCTGCTCCAGCGCGACGCAGTTGATGCCCAGCGCGACGATCTGCGGCTGCGCCTGCAGGAAAGCCGCCACCTCGCGCAGCGGCGTGCCGTCGCTGATGTGCGCCGGGTCGCGCAGCGTAAAGGAGAACCAGGCCTGCGCCTCGGGAAACTCCGCCAGCAGCGCGGTCAGCGCCCGCGCTTCGGCAAACGAGGGCAGCGTTTCGCACGCCAGCAGATCGGCGCCCGCCGCCAGCAGCGCCTGCACGCGCGGACGGTGAAACGCCTTCATCTCGTCATCCGGCAGCGCGTAGTCGCCGCGATATTCCGCGCCGTTGGCGAGAAAGGCGCCGTACGGCCCGACCGATCCAGCCACCAGCAGCGCGGCCTGGCTGCCGCTTGCGGCGCGGTAGTCGTCGCGCGCGCGCCGCGCCAGCTCAACGCTGCGGGCAATGAGCTGCAGCGACTGCGCCTCATCCAGCCCGCGCGCGGCGAAGCCCTGCGGCGTCGCCTGATAGCTGGCGGTGATGGCGACGCGCGCCCCGGCAGCGAAATAGTCGTAGTGCACCTGATAGATCAGCTCAGGGTTTTCCATCAGCACCTTCGCGGACCAGAGGGCGTCCGCCAGGTTGCAGCCGCGCGCCTCAAGTTCGGTCGCCAGCGCGCCGTCCAGAATCAGCATGTCGCTTTCAGCCAGCGCCTGCGCCACGGAATTATGCTGCATCTTTGGCCTCCTCAGCCTGCGATTTTTTATGGGTGACAGCGTAAACCGCATAGCAGAGCAGCACAAAGGGAATGCCGCACCAGAGCGCAATGCGCTGCGAAGGATCGAACGCCAGTCCGACGCACGCCAGCAGACAGAGGGCGAAACCAAGTATCGGCGTCAGCGGATAGAACGGCGCGCGGTAGAGCAGCTCGCCCAGCGCCCTGCCCTGCGCCAGATGACGACGGCGGAACATATAGTGCGACGCGCAGATGCTGAGCCAGACGGCGACCACCGCAAAGCCGGAGATGGCCGACAGCGCGACGAACACCGTGTCCGGCGCGATAACGCTGGAGAGCAGCGCCAGCACGCCGCCCAGCATGCTGACGGTGATCGCCAGCTGCGGCACGCCGCGTTTATTGACGCGGGCGAAGCAGCGCGGCAGCGTCTTTTCATTCGCCAGCGACCAGAGCATGCGCCCTGAGGCGTAGAGCCCGGAGTTCGCCGCCGAGAGGATCGCCGTAAGGATCACGAAGTTAACGATATCGGCCGCGTAAGGAATACCGATCTTCTCGAACACGACCACAAAGGGGCTTTTGACGATGCCCGCCTGATCCATCGGGATCAGCGCCGCCAGCACCAGCACCGTGCCGACAAAAAAGATAATCAGCCGCGCCACCGTGGTGCGGATCGCCAGCGGCAGCACTTTCTGCGGATTTTCGGTTTCGCCTGCGGCGATGCCGATCAGCTCGGTGCCGGAGAAGGCGAAGTTAACCGCCACCATGGTCATGATAATCGGCAGAATACCGTGAGGCAGCCAGCCGTGCTGGGTGAGATTGCCCAGTCCAGGCGCGGCGCTGCCGTCTTTCAGCGGGATAAAGCCGAACATCGCCGCCGCGCCCAGCACGATAAAGGCGATTATGGTGACCACTTTGATCAGCGAGAACCAGAATTCCCCTTCAGCGAAGAAGCGCGTGGAGATGATATTCAGTAAGTAGATGGCAACGCAGAACAGCAGACACCAGATCCATATCGGCACCTGTGGAAACCAGTACTGCAT
>OKGA01000403.1_pt1 | contig 11430 bp, 10 predicted proteins | sample 1611451 | NCBI WGS metagenome assembly OKGA01 (sample SAMN04436745, study PRJEB24849) | human gut metagenome | biome: human gut; feature: NICU; material: stool | host: Homo sapiens | place: USA: Saint Louis, MO | collected 2010-12-22
CGTGCTTAACGCGCATAACCATGCTGCGGATAACGGCGTCGTTGAAGCGGAAGTTCGTTTCCAGCTCGTCGATCACTTCCTGCGGCGCTTCTACGTTCAGCAGAACGTAGTGAGCTTTGTGCAGTTTGTTGATCGGGTAAGCCAGCTGACGGCGGCCCCAGTCTTCCAGACGGTGAATCGTGCCTTCTGCACCAGTGATAGCACCGGTGTAACGCTCGATCATGCCCGGAACCTGTTCGCTCTGGTCAGGATGGACCATAAATACGATTTCGTAATGACGCATCGAAATTGCTCCTTACGGATTATTCAGCCTCCTGTCAGGGTCAGCTGCGGCCCACGGAAGCAAGGAACGTTATAGGTCGTGAAACATTCGCTGAATGTAACGCGCCCCTGAATGCAGCTGAAAAATTGACGCGTAATCATACTGACGCAGGGCGCTAAACTCAAGCGCACATTTCATTAAATCGTCATTAAAGCGGCTTTCCGTGCTAAGGCAGGCGATTCAGCGGGTTGCGCGGCCTTTATCAATTTTCCTGATGAAGGTGTTCAACGGCGCGGTCTGGCATTGGCGACGGCGCGCGCTAAAATTAACCAATGACGACGCTTTTTTAATCAGCAGCGTCGCAGAGTGTGTTCCCATCAGTGAGGAGTCGGGCATGAAAACGTTCGTCATCGCCACTTTACTGGGTCTCTTCCTGTCTCCACCCGCCCTTGCCAGCCAGACTGACTGTGCGCAGCAGATGAGAAGTAACAGCAGCAAAGCGGCCTCAGGCTATGTCTACGTCAATCGACTGGACGCGCCGGGCAATACGCACGCCAGCGCAACGACCAGCGCGGCGCAGCGATTATCGAATCAGTTGTGATCTCTGCAGGGCAACGGGCTGACGGCACGCCGTCAGCCCGGCTGCGTCATAAATTCCGCTTAAAGAAATCCACCAGCGCGCGCAGCGCGAAAGGGGTGATTTTGTGGTTGATGCCTTTTTCCGCGAAGAAGGTCATCTTGTCCGCCTGGTCACTCTTCTGCAGCGCCTCCACCAGCCGCGCGGTCTCCGCGAAAGGCACCACATCGTCCGCTTCGCCGTGCCACAGCAGCAGCGGCCGGTTCGCCAGCGCGTCCAGCTTTTCGCTGGGATCGTAAGCCGCCAGCGGCGCCATCAGCCGATCGAACTGCGCCCGATCTTCAGGGGAGCTGACGCTTACCGGCGGAAATAGCGAGTGGCTGAGCTGCATAAAGTAAGCCGATCCCATCAGGCAGGCGACGCTGCGGATCTGCGGATAGCGCGCCATCGCCCCCAGCGCGGTCATGCCGCCCAGCGACGCGCCCGCTACGGCGAAGCGGTCGCCGTCGATCAGACCCGCGGCGCGCAGCGCGTTCTCCAGCTGCGGCATCTCGTCGATATTGCGCTGCAGGATCTGCCAAAAACGGGAAAGCCGCACCGCGTCGTTGCCGTTGTCTCGCGCCCCGTGCAGATCGGCGTCGGGCATCACGGCGCGAAATCCCGCCTGCGCCAGCGCCACGGCCAGATAGGCGTAGACCTCTTTAGAGGAGGTAAAGCCATGGTAAAGCAGCACCGTCGGCAGCGCCGCTTCGCGCTGGCCCGCAGGCGCGGCGTGCAGCACCTGAATGCCCGCCAGCCGTTCCGTATTCAGTTCAATCATGTTCGCTCCGCTGTGGATATCGACTCCGCTGAGTTTACGTGCCCCGCGCTTAATCTGCGAACGACTTCACACATCCGCTGTTCAATTTAGGGCGTAAACCTTTTGCTGCCGATGCCGTTAATCGTATATCCCCTAAACCGATCCAAAGGTATTTTATGAAGCGTCTCTCTCTCAGCCCCATGAGTCTTGGAGTCAAGCTGTCTGTACTGACGTCTCTCAGCGTCGCGCTGCTGCTGCTCGTCCTGACACTGACTCAAAGCCACAACGCAGCCCGTCAGCTGGAAAGCCTCGCCACGGATGATATGCACAATCAGGTGCAGGGCATCAGCGAAATGGCGTCGATGTTTAACGCTACCCTCACCGAAGAGGTCAACAATTACACCCAGCTGTTCGCCAGCTTTTTGCCGCAGCGCTTTAGCCGCGACGAGAGTTCGCGTATTCAGGTCGGGGAGTTTTCGACCCCGACCCTGCGCGCCGGTCTGAAAACCCTGAACCTCGATCAGGTCGCGGTCGACGACTTTTTACAGCGCACCACCGCCGTCTCCACCATCTTCGTGCGCGACGGCGACGATTACTACCGTATCTCTACCTCGCTGAAGAAAGAGGACGGTAGCCGCGCCATCGGCACCCGCCTCGATCGCGCCAGCGCGGCCTGGAAAAGCGTCAGCCGCGGCGAGATCTATCGCGGGCTGGCGACGCTGTTCGGCCACCGCTATATCACGCAGTATCAGCCGGTTAAAGATGAAAGCGGCGCGGTGGTCGGCATTCTGTTCGTCGGCGTGCAGATCGATAAGCAGTACGCGCTGATGCGCGATAAGGTGCTGGCGCGCAAGCTGGGCGACAGCGGCCATTTCTACGTGCTGAACGGCGCGCCGGGCGCGGCGCAGGGACAATATCTTTTTGCCGCGCAGAATGAAGGCAAACTGCCAGGCTGGGACGCCAGCGTGCAGCAGGCGCTGCTGAGCCAACCGCAGGGCGTGCAGGAAGCGGAGCTGAACGGCGAAAGCAAGATGCTGGCCTGGCAGCAGCTGCCAGGCTGGAACTGGATAGTGGTGGGCGAGGTGAGCCGCGACACGCTGCTGGCGCCGATTACCCACAGCCGCAACCTGTTTATGCTGACCGGCCTGGCGCTGGTGCTGCTTTTTGCGCTGGGCTTTGTGTTTTACAGCCGCCGCGCCATTACGCGTCCGCTGCAGCAGGTGATCCACCTGGCCGAAGAGTACGCGGCGGGCAACCTGCGCGTCCATCTGGATACGCGCCGTCATGACGAAGTCGGCCAGCTGATTACCGCTATCAACGGCATCGGCGACGGGCTGGAGAAGATTGTCGGTCAGGTGCGCGTCGCCGCGCAGGAGATCAGCGACGGCACCGACACCATCGCCGCCAGCAGCCTCAATATCAGCGAGCAGATCGGCCGCCAGGCGAGCAGCGTCGAAGAGACCTCGGCGAGCATGGAGCAGTTCGGCGCCACGGTCGAGCATACCGCCGACAACCTGCGCCAGGCGATGACGCTGGTGGCGGAAGCGAGCAGTCTGGTAACCCACGGCAGCCAGACGGTGAGCCGATCGGTTAACACCATGTCGGCGATTCAGATCTCTTCCCAGAGCATTGCCGATATCACCCACGTTATTGAGTCGATCGCGTTTCAGACCAATATTCTGGCGCTTAACGCGGCGGTAGAAGCGGCGCGCGCCGGCGAACACGGTCGCGGATTCGCGGTGGTCGCGGCGGAAGTGCGCGCGCTGGCGCAGCGCAGCGCTCAGGCGGCGAAAGAGATCGACGGCCTGATCGCCACCTCGATCAGCAACGTCTCGGAAGGGCATCAGCTGTCGCAGCAGACGCATGACGCCATGACCCATATCGTGTCGCATATCGAACAGGTGCAGGCGCTGATGAGCGAAATCAACGTCGCGGCGCAGCAGCAGGCGGCCGGTATCGGTCAGGTGAATCAGGCGATGAACCAGATCAGCCAGGCGACCCATGAGAACAGCGAGCTGATGGCGCAGGCAGACGCGTCGGCGCAGAACCTGAGTCACAAAGGTCATCATCTGACGCAGCTGGTCAGCGTATTTCATCTGAAATCCTGACCCGCTTTGGGACGGTGGCTTACACTTACTGCACCGTCCCTCTGGAGTAAACCTTATGCGTTACGCTTACTTACTGACAATGGCGCTGCTGTTGAGCGGCTGTTCCGCGCTGAAAACCACGCCGCAGCCGCCGCCTGCGCCCACCCATCAGGCGCAGGAAATCACGCGCGCGCAGAGCGGCGGACTGCCGAGGCTCGGCAGCGTTAGCACGCAGGTTCGCGGCTCGCCGGATGACGCGCAGCGCGCGCTGGCGGCGGAAGCCAATCAGCGTGGCGCGGTCTACTATCAGGTCATCATGGTGGACGAAACGGTGACGCCGGGATACTGGTACGCCACGGCGATCCTTTACGGCGCGTCACCCGCCGCTGGCGCGCAGCAGTAAGCGTTCCGCCACCTGACTTTCCAGCGGTCGGACGCCGCGCGCGTCGAGCCACTGCCGGCACCAGGCGTCCGCCAGCGGCGGCTCGGCATATTTCAGCAGCTGCGCGCCGGTCGCCAGCAGAAACAGGCGCTGGGCGATTTCCCGCCCCTGACTCTCCTGCAGTCGGTTCAGGCGCAGCTTTAGCTGGCGCCAGGCGGCGTCAAACAGGCGATTCACGCCTCTGACCGCTTCAAACTCCTGATGCAGCATCTCTGCCGCGCCGGGCTGTTTGCGCAGCACGCGCAGCACGTCGAGACACATCACATTGCCCGATCCTTCCCAGATGCTGTTGACCGGCATGTCGCGGTAGAGGCGCGGCAGTTCGCTCTCCTCGCAGTAGCCCACGCCGCCCAGTACTTCCATCGCTTCGGCGACAAAGGGCATGCCTGCCTTGCAGACGGCGTACTTCGCCGCCGGAGTGAATAGTCGGGCGAACGCGCCTTCCAGCGGCTGCGCCGGCTGCGACCAGGCGCGCGCCAGCCGCATCAGCAGCGCCGTCTGTCCCTCAAGCTGCAGCGCCTGCGCCGCTAAAACCTGACGCATCAGCGGCTGATCCACCAGATTTTTGCCCATGACCTGGCGCTGGTGCGCATGGTACAGCGCGACAGAGAAAGCGCGGCGCATCTGGCCGTGGCTACCGAGCGCGCAGTCGAATCGGGTCATGCCGCCCATTTTGAGGATCAGCCGCACGCCGTCGCCCTCTTCCCCCACCAGCCAGCCGGTGGCCTCCTGAAACTCCGCTTCGCTGCTGGCGTTGGCGCGGTTGCCCAGCTTATCTTTGAGCCGCTCCAGGCGAATGGCGTTGCGCGTGCCGTCCGGCAGCAGACGCGGCAGGAAGAAGCAGCTTAAGCCGCTGCCGCTTTGCGCGAGGATCAGATGCGCGTCGCTCTGCGGCACGGAGAAGAACCATTTATGGCCGGTAATGCGCCAGATCGAGCCGGGCGAGCGATCCGCCAGCGGCTCCGCGCGCGTGGTGTTGGTAGTAACGTCGCTGCCGCCCTGCTTTTCCGTCATGCCCATGCCGATCAGCAGGCCGCGCTTCTGATCGCCAGGCAGCGCGTGGGTGTCGTAGCGATCGCTGAGCAGCGGGTCGCGCCAGCCGCTGAAAGCGTCAGGCAGCCAGCGCTGCAGCAGCGGTACGGCGGCGTGCGTCATGGTCGCCGGACAGAGCGTGCCGGCCTCGACCTGAGCGTGGAGAATAAAGCGCGCGGCGCGCGCCACCATGGCGCGATCGAGCACGTCGGGCTGCCAGCTGAGATTATGCAGTCGGCTGGCGCAGACGCCCTGCATCAGCAGGTGCCACGCGGGATGAAAACGGACCTCGTCGATGCGTACGCCGCGCGCGTCGTAGCGCAGCAGCTCCGGCGGCGCGGCGTTGGCCAGCCTTCCTAACTCCAGCGATTCGGCCCCGCCAAGCTGCGCGCCGACCGAGGCCAGCCATTCGCGATCCCACTCGGCGCCTTCGCGCGCAAGCGCTTCGCGCAGCGGCGTGTCGGAAAGAAAGAGGTTGCTGTTGCTGAGGGGCTGCGGCTGATTAAAAACGGTATGGGTTGTCCAGGTCATAACCACTCCTCGCGATGCGTATCCCGCTAAGTATGGGAGAGCGACGCGCAGTTATGCCTGGCACTGAGGAGGTTTTGCGGCGGCGATCACGCCCCGCGCTGGCGTACCGCTTCGAACAGACAGACGCCGGTGGCCACAGAGACGTTAAGCGATGAGACGCTGCCCGCCATCGGTATGCTGATCAGCTCGTCACAGTGCTCGCGCGTCAGGCGGCGCATGCCTTCGCCTTCCGCACCCATTACCAGCGCCATCGGCCCGGTCATTTTGCTCTGATAGAGCGTATGATCCGCTTCGCCAGCCGTGCCGACCACCCAGATGTTGTACTCCTGCAGCAGACGCAGCGTGCGCGCCAGATTGGTGACGCGGATCAGCGGCACGTTCTCCGCCGCGCCGCTGGCGACTTTTTTCGCCGTGGCGTTCAGCGAGGCGGAGCGGTCTTTCGGCACGATCACCGCATGGACGCCTGCGGCGTCGGCGCTGCGCAGGCAGGCGCCGAGGTTATGCGGGTCGGTCACGCCGTCCAGCACCAGCAGCAGCGGTTTTTCCAGACTTTGCAGCAGATCCGGCAGGTCGCCCTCCTGGTACTGACGGCCAGGTCGGATGCGCGCCACGATACCCTGATGCACGCCGCCTTCAACCTGACTGTCCAGCCACTGGCGGTTCGCCAGCTGGATAACGATGCCCTGAGCTTCCAGCGCCGCCACCAACGGCTGCAGGCGACGATCGTCGCGGCCCTTGAGGATAAAGACTTCCTGGAAGCGCTGGGGATCGCGCTCCAGCAGCGCCTGCACGGCATGGATACCAAAAATAATTTCGCTCATCGATCTGCTCAGTTAGGAATTGAATGGACTTCAGCGGACGCTTTCTGCGCGGCAGAAAGCGTCCGTTAACGCATCAGGCTAAATCAGGCCTGCTTTTTCGCGGCGCGCTTCGCCTTGGTGGCGGCGGCGATTTTACGGGTTTTTTCCGACGGGGTTTTGCTTTTTTTCTCTGTCTTCGCCTTGTCAGGCGTCGACTTCGCATCGCGGAACGCTTCATTCGGCTCGAAGTTGCCTTTTTTGCCGACCTGACGACGACGCTTCGACGCTGGTTTGCCTTCGCGCTTTGCTTTGTCGCGCGCGGTTTTGCCCTCGCCACGCGGCTGACGCTGGCTGGAGATCAGCGCGAAGTCGATCTTGCGCTCGTCCAGATGCACCGCCTCTACCCGCACTTCAACCGCATCGCCCAGACGATAGGTGCGTCCGCCCGACTCGCCGATCAGACGCTGTCCCACCGCATCGAAACGGTAGTAGTCGTTGTCCAGCGTGGAGACGTGCACCAGGCCGTCGATAAAGAGATCGTTCAGGCGCACAAAGAAGCCGAAGCCGGTGACGCTGGAGATGACGCCGTTAAAGGTATTGCCGACCTGATCCTGCATAAAGTCGCATTTCAGCCAGTCGGCGACGTCGCGCGTGGCCTCGTCGGCGCGGCGTTCAGTCATCGAACAGTGCTGACCGAGCTGCAGCATCTGCTGCATTTCGTAGTGATAGCCGCCGGTCGCCGTGGTGTTGCCTTTCACCTCGCCTTCCGCCTGCGCCAGCAGATATTTAATGGCGCGGTGCAGCAGCAGGTCGGGATAGCGACGGATCGGCGAGGTAAAGTGCGCGTAAGACTGCAGCGCCAGGCCGAAGTGTCCGCGGTTTTCCGGATCGTAGACCGCCTGTTTCATTGAGCGCAGCAGCATGGTTTGCAGCATTTCCGCGTCCGGCCGATCGGCGATCTGCGTCAGCAGCTCGGCGTAGTCGATCGGTTCCGGCTTGACGCCGCCCGGCAGCGAAAGGCCCAGCTCGTTGAGCACGGTGCGGAAGCTGGTGATGCTGTCGTCGCTGGGACGATCGTGATCGCGGAACAGCGCCGGCTCCTGGTGCTTCTCGACAAAGCGCGCCGACGCGATGTTGGCGAGGATCATGCACTCTTCGATCAGCTTGTGCGCGTCGTTGCGCACGGTGCGCTCTACGCGCTCGATACGGCGTTCCGCGTTGAAGATAAACTTCGCTTCTTCGGTCTCGAACGAGATGCCGCCGCGCGACTCGCGCGCCTGTTCCAGCACCTTATACATGTTGTGCAGCTCTTCCAGCGGCTTCACCAGCGGTGCGTACTGTTCGCGCAGCTCCGGGTTGCCCTGCAGGATATTCCACACTTTGTTATAGGTGAGTCGCGCATGGGAGTTCATTACCGCTTCATAGTGTTTGAAGCCGGTCAGCTTGCCTGCGGAGGAGATAGTCATCTCGCACACCATGCAGAGACGATCGACCTGCGGGTTGAGCGAGCAGAGCCCGTTGGAGAGCACTTCCGGCAGCATCGGCACTACCTGCGACGGGAAGTAGACCGAGGTGCCGCGCTGCAGCGCTTCGTCGTCCAGCGGCGTGCCGGGACGCACATAGTAGCTGACGTCGGCAATGGCTACCCATAGCCGCCAGCCGCCGCCGCGTTTTTTCTCGCAGTAGACCGCATCATCGAAGTCGCGCGCGTCTTCGCCGTCGATGGTGACCAGCGGCAGCTGGCGCAGATCGACGCGCCCTTTTTTCGCCGCTTCAGGGACTTCTTCGCTGAGCTTGCTCACCTGTTTTTCAACTTCCGGCGGCCAGCTGTGCGGGATTTCATGGGTGCGCAGGGCCATATCGACCGCCAGGCTGGTACCCATATCGTCGCCGAGGATCTCTGCGACTTTACCAATGGCTTTGGTGCGGCGCGTCGGGCGCTGCACCAGCTCGACCACCACCACCGATCCCATACGCGCCTGCAGGGTCTCTTCCGGCGGGATCAGGATGTCGAAGCTCAGACGGCTGTCGTCCGGCACCACGAAACCAGCGCCCGCATCGGTGAAGTAGCGGCCGACGATCTGGTTGTTGCGCGGCTCCAGCACGCGCACCACGCGCGCTTCGCGGCGGCCTTTGCGATCGGCGCCCAGCGGCTGCGCCAGGATAACGTCGCCGTGCATGCACATTTTCATCTGCTCGGCGGAGAGATAGAGGTCATCTTTCTGCCCTTCCACGCGCAGGAAGCCGTAGCCGTCGCGATGGCCGATGACCTTGCCGCGCAGCAGATCGAGACGTTCCGGCAGCGCATAGCACTGGCGGCGGGTGAAGACCAGCTGACCGTCACGCTCCATGGCGCGCAGACGACGACGCAGCGCTTCAAGGTGCTCTTCGTCGGTAAGGTTTAGCTCTTGCGCCAGCTCGTCACGGCTGGCCGGCTTTTCGCGTTTTTCCAGGTGAGCCAGAATAAACTCACGGCTCGGAATAGGGTTTTCATATTTTTCAGCTTCTCGTTGCTGAAAAGGATCGTTTGACATAGCGGTTCCTCCGATGTCATTTCAGATTCATTGCCACCGGCGGTTCGGACAATAAAATTTGGTATAAGGGTTCGTTCCCCTCGACTAAGTCTGCCAGCGTATAGCTGTCCAGTTCCCGCAGGAACAGCTGTACCGCATCGTTTAGCGCCTTTTTTAAGCGGCAGGCTGGCGTGATGGCGCAAGTCGCGCAGTCTACTAACTGTAGCGGCTCCATTTTGCGCACTACATCACCGATGACGATATTATGCGGATCCATCCCAAGACGGATGCCGCCGTTTTTGCCGCGCGTCGCGGCGATAAAGCCCGCCCGGCTGAGTTGATTGATGATTTTCACCATATGGTTGCGCGACACGCCGTAGGTCTCGGTGACTTCAGTAATATTCGTCATTCTGCCTTGTGGCAAACTAGCCATATAAATCAAGGCCCGCAGACCATAATCGGTAAAACTTGTCAGCTGCACAATTACCTCGGTAGATCACCCATAGCGTGTTTATTCATTTCGTCCGCGTTGCGGTTGATTTTAATAGTAAACCGGCTTGCGGCTACTGTAGATGATAAACCAGAGTCGAATCCAGAGTGTGTTTTTTTCAGCCGAACGGCGATGCGGCAAAGCGAAGGGAGAGTAAGCGGCTTGCTAAGCGGGAAACAGAGGCCGGCGCAGCGCCGGCCTTTGCAGGATTATGCGTCGAACGGATCGCGCAGAATCATGGTTTCGCTACGGTCCGGGCCGGTAGAGATGATATCAACCGGTACGCCCGTTACTTCTTCCACGCGCTTGATATAGTCGCGCGCGGCCTGCGGCAGACCTTCCAGCGTTTTCACGCCGAAGGTGGTTTCGCTCCAGCCTGGCAGGGTTTCATAGATCGGCTCGATGCCTTCCCAGTTCTCTGCCGCCAGCGGCGTGGTGGTCACTTCGCGACCATCCGGCAGGCGATAGCCTACGCAGATTTTCACTTCTTTCAGACCGTCCAGCACGTCCAGCTTGGTCATGCAGAAACCTGACAGGGAGTTAATCTGCACCGCGCGACGCACGGCGACCGCATCCAGCCAGCCGGTGCGACGACGACGGCCGGTGGTTGCGCCGAACTCGTTGCCTTTAGCGCACAGGAACTCGCCGATGTCGTCGAACAGTTCGGTCGGGAACGGGCCCGCGCCAACGCGCGTTGAGTAAGCCTTCACGATGCCCAGCACGTAGTCGACGCAGCGCGGACCGATGCCTGAACCGGTCGCCACGCCGCCAGCGGTAGTGTTAGAGGAGGTCACATAGGGATAGGTGCCGTGGTCGATATCCAGCAGCGTGCCCTGCGCGCCTTCGAACATGATCAGGTCGCCGCGCTTCTGCGCCGTATCCAGCAGATCGGAGACGTCAACCACCATGCTGGTCAGCACGTCGGCTACCGCCAGCACGTCGCTCAGCACTTTGTCGTAGTCAACCGCGTCTTCTTTGTAGTAGTTCACCAGCTGGAAGTTGTAGTAATCGACAATCTCTTTCAGCTTAACGGCAAAGGTCTCTTTGTTGAAGAGATCGCCGACGCGCAGACCGCGGCGCGCCACTTTATCTTCATAGGCCGGGCCGATGCCGCGACCGGTGGTGCCGATGGCTTTGGCGCCGCGCGCTTTCTCGCGCGCCAGATCCATTGCGACATGGTATTGCAGGATCAGCGGGCAGGCTTCAGAAATCAGCAGACGTTCGCGTACCGGTACGCCACGCTCTTCCAGGCCTTTCATCTCTTTCATCAGAGCTTCAGGCGACAGCACCACGCCGTTACCAATGATGCTGGTAACGTTTTCGCGCAGGATGCCAGATGGAATTAAATGGAGGACGGTTTTTTCACCGTTGATGACAAGCGTATGGCCTGCATTGTGGCCACCCTGGTAACGCACCACGTAATTAGCGCGTTCAGTCAGCAGATCTACAATTTTACCTTTGCCTTCGTCACCCCATTGGGTGCCCAGTACGACGACGTTCTTACCCATTTTCAAAATCACCGATTGCTTAAAAATGGATTCTACCATCTGATCTTGCGGCTTTCAGCACTTTTAGCATACGTTTGCGCGCATTTTTCGCCTGAGTTTTGCGCACTACAACATCCTGGGGAATGGGCGCGCGGGAGGCACAATTTAGCCCTGCCGGTAGAGCAATCAGCTGCCGCCGTGCGCGCCGATCATGTAGTAAATGACCACGCCCGCCACCACCAGTCCGCCGCCGAAACGGTGCAGCAGACGATCGGGCAGCTGCGCCATGCTCAGGATCATACGACGCCAGATGCGCGGCAGAAACATCGGCCCCAGCCCTTCCAGCACCAGTACCAGCGCCAGCGCCATCCATATGGTTTTATTCATTTACCATTCCCAAAAAAAAGGCC
>OKGA01000407.1_pt1 | contig 11288 bp, 10 predicted proteins | sample 1611451 | NCBI WGS metagenome assembly OKGA01 (sample SAMN04436745, study PRJEB24849) | human gut metagenome | biome: human gut; feature: NICU; material: stool | host: Homo sapiens | place: USA: Saint Louis, MO | collected 2010-12-22
ACGACCGCGGCAAGTTTAACAATACGTACCATAACAACCTCAGGATGGATGAAATCGGGCTGAGTGTATGAGCGGCAAACCGAGGCGACAAGAGAGAATTCTCTGACTCAGGGCGGTATTAATCCTTGCATACCAGGCTTAACAATTTACTGGTACGAAAGTGACATAAAACCGACATCGTGGCGGTTCACGGCGCAGAGCGCGTTAAAAAATTGCCCCTTTCATTAAACCTTCGCTCTTTACAGAGCGCGGCAAACCCTGCATTGTGAGCGCAATACAATTTAAGGACACCGCTATGTCAACGCCGCCGATTTCGCTGAGTCAACTTCTTGCCCGCCGCGACTGGGAGAACCCGGTCGTCACCAGCCTGCATCGCCTTGATGCCCATCCGCCTTTCGCCAGCTGGCGCAGCGAAGAGGCGGCGCGCGACGAGCAGCCCTCTGCCGCGCAGCGCAGCCTGAACGGCGCGTGGAACTTTAGCTACTTCAACCGTCCTGAATCGGTGCCGGAAAGCTGGCTGCAGCAGGATCTGCCTGACGCAGCAAGGCTGCCGGTACCCGCTAACTGGCAGATGCACGGTTATGACGCCCCCATTTATACCAACGTCCAGTATCCAATCGCGGCGACGCCGCCGTGCGTGCCGGCAGAGAACCCTACAGGTTGTTACTCGCTCACATTCACTCTTGACGACAGCTGGCCTGAAACGGGACAGACGCGCGTTATCTTTGACGGCGTCAGCTCCGCCTTTTACCTGTGGTGCAACGGCCGGTTTATCGGCTACTCCCAGGATAGCCGTCTGCCTGCTGAGTTCGACCTCAGCGCGGCGCTGGTGCGCGGCGCGAATCGCCTGGCGGTGATGGTGCTGCGCTGGAGCGACGGCACCTGGCTGGAGGACCAGGATATGTGGCGCATGAGCGGCATTTTCCGCGACGTCTCGCTGCTGCATAAGCCGACGCCGCACCTGGCGGATGTCCAGCTGGAGACGCTGCTGAGCCCGGAATATCGCAGCGCGGATCTGGTGGCGCGGGTACGCGTCACCGCTCAGGACGCGGCGCTGCGTTTGCGGCTGACGCTGTGGCGAGAAGGCAAGCAGACTGGCGTCATCGAGCAGCCGCTCGGCAGCGCGATTATCGACGAGCGCGGCCACTATGCCGATCGCGCCGAGCTGCGCCTGCGCGTTGACGCGCCCGCGCTGTGGAGCGCAGAAACGCCGACGCTCTACCGCGTCACGCTGGCGCTGCTCGACGCGCAGGGCGAAACCATTGAGGTCGAGGCGTACGATGTCGGCTTTCGCCGCGTCGCTATCGAAAACGGCCTGCTCTGCCTGAACGGCCAGCCGCTGCTGATACGCGGCGTGAATCGCCACGAACATCACGCGGAGAGAGGCCAGGTGGTGGATGAAGCGACGATGCGGCGCGACATTGAACTGATGAAGCAGCATAACTTCAACGCGGTGCGCTGTTCGCACTACCCTAACCATCCGCTCTGGTATCGACTGTGCGACCGCTATGGCCTCTACGTGGTCGACGAAGCCAATATCGAAACCCACGGCATGCAGCCGATGAGCCGCCTGGCAGACGACCCGCGCTGGTTTGCCGCCTTTAGCGAACGCGTCACGCGCATGGTGCAGCGCGACCGCAACCACTGCAGCATTATTATCTGGTCGCTGGGCAACGAGTCGGGGCACGGCAGCACGCACGACGCGCTCTATCGCTGGGTGAAAAGCGCCGATGCGACGCGCCCCGTGCAGTATGAAGGCGGCGGCGCCAACAGCGCGGCGACCGATATTCTCTGCCCGATGTACGCGCGCGTCGATGAAGATCAGCCCTTCCCCGCCGTGCCGAAATGGTCGCTGAAAAAGTGGATCGGCCTGCCGGGCGAAAACCGGCCGCTGATCCTGTGCGAGTATGCGCACGCCATGGGCAACAGCCTCGGCGGCTTTGCAAAATACTGGCAGGCGTTTCGTCAGTTTCCGCGCCTGCAGGGCGGCTTCGTCTGGGACTGGGTCGACCAGAGCCTGACGCGCTACGATGAAAACGGGCAGCCCTGGCAGGCCTACGGCGGCGACTTCGGCGACAAGCCTAACGACCGCCAGTTCTGCATGAACGGTCTGGTGTTCGCCGACCGCACGCCGCATCCGGCGCTGTTTGAAGCGCAGCGCGCGCAGCAGTTCTTCCACTTTACCCCGGACGCCGACGATCCCTTTAGCTTTACCGTCAGCAGCGACTACCTGTTTCGCCGCAGCGATAATGAGGTGCTGCGCTGGCGCGTTGAGCAGCAGGGCGAGGTCGTGGCGCAGGGCGAAACCGCGCTGGATATCGCGCCCCAGGGAATGCAGCGCATTTGCGTTCCGCCGATAGCGGATCTTACCGGCGAGTGCTGGCTAAACGTCGCCGTACACCAGCGCGCCGCCACCGCCTGGTCTGACGCCGACTGGCGCGTCGCCTGGCATCAGTGGCCGCTGCCCGCCGCGCTGGCGCTTCCGCCGCAGCCGAGTGCGGGCGAGCCGCCGAGGCTCAGCATGGAGGAGACGGCTATCGCCGTCACGCACCGCAATCAGCGCTGGCAGTTTAACCGCAGAAGCGGCGAGCTGACGCAGTGGCTGGTCGACGAGCAGGCGAGGCTGCTGTCGCCGCTGCAGGACTGCTTTATCCGCGCGCCGCTCGATAACGATATCGGCACCAGTGAAGCGGAGCGCGTCGATCCCAACGCCTGGTCAGAGCGCTGGAAAGCGGCCGGCTACGACGCCATGACCTGCCGCGTAGAGCGAACAGAGGCTTCGACGCTGTCGGACGCGGTGCAGATCAGCGTGCTGCACGGCTGGTACGCCCAGGGTCGGCTCGCCTTTCTCAGCCACAAACGCTACCGGTTCGACGCGCTGGGCGAAATGCATCTGGAGGTTGAGGTGGAACAGGCCGCCGACGCGCCCGCGCCGGCGCGCATCGGCCTGCGCTGTCAGCTCGCCGCCGCGCCGCAGCAGGTTACCTGGCTGGGGCTGGGCCCCCATGAAAACTATCCGGATCGCCAGCTGGCGGCGCAGTTCTCGCGCTGGCAGCTGCCTCTCGACGCGCTGCATACCCCTTACGTTTTTCCGAGCGAAAACGGCCTGCGCGGCGGCACGCGGCGGCTGGAGGCGGAAGGCTGGCGCGTCAGCGGCGACTTCAGCTTCTCGCTGAGCCGCTACAGCCTTGAGCAGCTGCGCGACGCGACGCACCGCCATCTGCTGCGTGCGGAGCCGGGATGCTGGCTGCATCTCGACGCCGCGCATATGGGCGTAGGCGGCGACGACTCCTGGAGCCCGAGCGTCAGCGCCGAGTTTCTGTTGACTCAGCGTCGCTGGCGCTATGCGCTGCGCTTTTCCCCTTCGGCTCCAGCACCGTACGTGGACGCCGGTAAAAGCGCTTCAGCAGCAGCACGTTAACCAGCACCACCAGCGCGGTGGCGAAGAAGACCCAGCGGTAGCCGGTCAGCGCCGACACCGCCGCGCCGAGCAGCGGGCCGGCGACGTTGCCGAGATACATAAAGGACTGGTTGTAGCCGAAAATACGGCCGGTAATGTTGTCGCGCGAGTGGCGCACCAGCAGCGTCTGCACCGCCGGCATCATCGCGCCGTCGGCAAAGCCGAGCAGGAAGCGCAGCACGCCGAGCTGGGTGGCGCTGGTGACGAAAGACATGGCGATCAGCAGCAGCAGCGACACCACCATGGTCGCCAGCAGAATCCGCTGGGTGCCGATACGGTCGCCCAGCCTGCCCAGGCGCGGCGCGGCAATCAGCGCTGAAATGCCCGGCAGCGCGGCGATCACCCCGCTGAGAAAGGCGATGTTATCCGCGGTCGGCGCCAGTTCGCGCACGAACAGCGTCAGAATCGGGTTAACCGAGCCGTTGCACATCTGGATCACCATGGTGGTGACAAACAGGCAAAGCATGAGCCTGGGGTTGTCGAGCGAAGCGAACACCTCGCGCCCGCTCAGCTTGTCCTTTTTACTCACCGGCGTATAGCCGGTCTCTTTAATCAGAAACAGCGTCACCAGGAAACTTACCAGCAGCAGCGCGGCGGTAACGATAAAGACCATGCGCAGGCCGACCCAGTCCGCCAGCAGCCCGCCGAGCATCGGCCCGAGGATCACCCCGCCGATCTGGCCGGTCGAGACGCAGCTCAGCGCCCAGCCGCTGCGGTCGCGCGGCACCTGCGCCGCTACCAGCGCCATCGCGTTGGGAATATAGCCCGAGGTCAGCCCCATCAGCGCGCGCAGCAGCAGTAATTGCCAGGCCTGGGTAACGAAGGCCTGCAGCAGGATCACCACGCCCATGCCGAACGCCGCGCGTAGCAGCATTAGCTTGCGTCCTTTACGATCGGCGAGACTGCCCCACAGCGGCGCGACGGCGGCCGAGATCACAAAGGTGATGCTGAAGGTGAGTCCTGACCAGAGGCTAAGCGCATCACCGCCTTTGATGCCGAGCTGTTCGATATAGAGCGGCAGAAAAGGAATGATCTGACTGATGGCCAGGCCGGTGAAAAAACAGCCGAACCAGACTGAGATAAGATTGATTTTCCAGGATTCAATTGTGCGTGGCATGAGCAAACGGGCGCTGACAGAGGGAGGTCACAGTCTATCAACGGCGCTCTGTCGCTGAGCGACAAATGATGGCACGAAAAGAAAAAAACCGTTTTTCGCTGCCTCAGGCCCTTTTCACTGCCGTATATAGGCTGTTAGCGCTTTTTTGCAGTGAATGTCGATGGGGCTGCTGGCTGAGTGTCAGCAGAGATGAAAAAATATGTCAGCCTGTTACTGACAAGTTCAGACGTCGGTTGTATGTTTAAAAAAACGCCAGTTTCTCTGGCGCAGGTGCGGCTTTCCGGCTGCGCTAACGCCTCCGCCACTTCCCGTCGCGGCGAGGTCCACAGTTACCCATCACGTTGACTATCACGCTGCGCTGCGCAGGTCGTGACAGACGCGCCGTCGCCTTAGCGGAGGTGAATATGAGAGTTCAAAACAGTGCCAGCCGTGCGATTGTGGACTATTTCAACAGCCCCGCGTGGAACGCCCCGCAGGAGTCCGATCTGCTGGCGGTGATCCTGCGCGAGCTAATGGAAGCTGGCGAGCCCGCTACCAATAAAGCGGTGATCGCGCGGGTTATTGAACGGCTGGAGGTGGAAGGCGACGCGCGCCGTCTGGAGAATTATCGTCAACTGCTGGCGCAGTTAATGGAAACCGGTTCGTCGGAATAAGCAAAAAAATTCCCGCCGAAGCGGGAATAAACAAGACGAGCATTGCATATTGAGAGTGACGTGGAAATCTCTGTTATCCACGATCTATCCTCGGCTCCGTTGATGACCAGTGCATGACAATGCGACGCTTTTTTTATGACGCCTTAGCCGCAGTAGACCTGACTGATAACGTCGTTTTTGTCCGCCAGGAAGTTCAGGCGGTGCAGGTTAAAGTCCATCGTGACCGCGCTGTTCCAGCGAATGGCCCGCACCGGCGTTTCCAGACGCAGGCTGCTGGCGGCGCTAATCGGCTTGCCGACATAGCTCTGATACTGCGAAGCGCCGCAGGTGTCGCTTGCCGCATCCGCGTCTGCTGCGGTGTTATCAGGTTTATTCGCTGACTGACAGGCGGTTAAGGCGAACATGCCCAGCGCCAGCAGCGCTTTTCCATAATATTTCACGTTTTCTCCTCATGAACGTGGTGAACTCGCCCCAGAGAGTAGCAAAGGCGCGCGGCCGGCTTAACCCTTAAAGGCTAAAAAGATGGTCGCGAACAGCCTGTTTACGACGTTGCGCCCCGAACTTTTCAGATAAATCGCACTTACGGAACAAAACCTCTCCGCTGGAGCGCTAAAATTATTAGGACTTTTCTGAGGAGGATCGTATGGAACTGGCAATTTTCGTGGGCTTTGCCGTTCTGATGACCGCCGTAGCGGTCAAAGTGCGTTAAGCCCGAATGGATTGAGATGGGGTTTCCAGAAGCGCAGTAAAGTCCGACAGCGGCACGGGGCGTCCCAAAAAGTAGCCCTGCCCCTCTTCGCAGGATAGCCGCTTTAGCTGGTCGAGCTGCGCTTCTGTCTCAATCCCTTCCGCCGTAATCGTCAGCGCAAAAGCGTGCGCCAGCGCGATAATGCCCGCTACCACCGACTCCGCCTGCTGCGACTCTGGAAAATCTTTCATCCAGGAGCGATCGATCTTCAGGCCGTTAAACGGGAAGGTCTTCAGATAACCCAGCGCCGCATAGCCGGTGCCGAAATCGTCTACCGTCAGCCTGACGCCGAGCGCGCGCAGCCCCTGCATCACTTCCAGCGCCTGCTGCGGATGCTCGAACGTCACGTTTTCCGTGATCTCCAGCTCCAGCCGCGTGGCGGGCAGCCCGCTGCTCACCAGCGCGCGCGCGACGCGCTGCACCAAATCGTTGGTGCGAAACTCTACCGGCGAGATATTGACCGACACATAGCGTTCTGCGCCCCAGGCGCTGGCGTCGCGACAGGCGCGCGCCAGCACCCAGTCGCTGATGGCCACGATCAGGCCGTTCTCCTCCGCCAGCGGAATAAAGCGATCGGGCGTAATCGGCGGCCCCTCCTCGGGCTGCCAGCGAATCAGCGCCTCCGCTCCCGCCAGCCTGCCGCTTTGCAGCTGATAGCGCGGCTGGTAATGCAGGCAAAATTCGTCGTTGAGCAACGCCTGTTCGATGCGTTTCGCCATCTCGCGCTTATGCTCGCGCTGGCTGGCCATATTATTGGCGTACCAGACCCAGCGGTTGCGTCCCGCGGCGCGCGCTTCGTTCAGGGCGATATCCGACATGCGCAGCAGCGCCTCGGGGTGGCTGGCGTCCTGCGGCGCGCAGGCGATGCCGATGCTGGCGGTGAGATAGTGCGCGTGCTGGCCGGTGTAGATCGGTTGCTGCACCTCCTGCAGCAGCCGGGCGCAGCGGTGCGCCACCACGTCGGCGTCACCCTCCTGCAGCACCAGCACGAACTCGTCGCCGCCCAGCCGCGCCGCCAGCTCGTGCGCGTCGACGCCGCGCTGCAGCCGCTGCGCCAGCTGATTCAGCACCTGATCGCCCGCCGCGTGCCCCCAGTTATCGTTCAGCGGCCTGAACTGGTCGAGATCGAGGCTGACGATCGCCAGCGGCGACGCCAGCAGCGGCGGCTCCAGATGGCGCGTCAGGAACTCCTGCAGCTGAATGCGGTTGGCGAGTCCAGTGAGCGCGTCGTGGCGCGACAGAAACTGAATGCGCGCCTCCGCCTCCATTCCCTGAGTGATATCCGACACCGTGCCGCGAAAGCCGGCGCGACGCCCCTCGTGCCAGATGGTTTTCGCCACCAGATGGCCGATGCGGCGTTCGCCCTGCGCGCTCATAAACTGGCAGCGCAGCGGCGCGGAGGAGTCGCTATCTTCCTGTCGCATCAGCCAGGCCACCAGCGAGTGGCTGGAGTGCGTCAGCAGACGATCGATATGCTCGCCCGTCCAGTCGGCAATCTGATGGCCTGTCAGGCGATGGAAGCGGGAGGAGAGATAGATCAGCCGTCCGTGCTCATCGGTTTCCCAGATCCAGTCTGAAGCCGCTTCAGCCAGGTCGCGGAAGCGCGCTTCGCTGTTGGCCAGCTCCTGCTGACTCTGGGTCAGCATGGCGAAACGGCGATCGGATAGCAGGGCGTGATGCAGCGCGTGGCGACTGACGCGGCGCGTAATCCAGCCGGTGAGCAGCGCCACCGCCGCCAATATCGGCAGCAGCAGCATCAGCAGGCGCGTGCCTGGCATTTTCGGCTGCCAGCGCAGCGCCACGGTCCCGCCGTCTATCGCCTCCAGCGTCATGGTCGGGCGCTGGCGCGCGTCATTGTCCGCAGTGCCGCGCGGCGCCAGGACGTCGAGCATTTTGCCCAGCGCCTCTAATTTGGCCGGCGTGAACAGATTAACGAAGACGAGCACCGAGGGAGCGCCCGGCCGCTCAGAGAGACCCGCCGCTTTGCCCCTTGAGATGGGCGCCGCCACGACAATGGCGGGCTGCTGCTCAATCACGACGTTGCGCGCCAGCGCCGCGTTCTGCAGCCCGCGCGCGTCGCGCAGCAGCGAGGCGCTGTGCGCGCCGAGCCAGGCCTCCAGCGGCAGATCGGCGAGTTTTCCGTTAATCACCGCGTAGCGCGTGCGGCCCGCATTATCCACCACGAACACCCCTTCGTAGTGATACTCGTTGTAGAGATCCGGCCCGATATTCTCCTCATCCCATGCCCAGCGTTTGTTTAGCGTCAGATGCAGGTTGCGCCACGCCTCGCTCCAGAAGGCGTAGTCGCGCACGTCGGTCAGCATCGTCTCCTGCCGGGCGTCCCACGCCTGGCGCAGCCGCTGGCGATCGTGATCCGTCGCGTCGCGGTTCTGCCGCTGGGCGATAACGAGCACCATCAGCACGACGAGCAGCAGCACGCCGGAGAGTAGCAGCGAAAAGATGCGCAGGCTGCGGCGCGTGCTGCGCAGAGTGCGATCTTCAGCCGCCGGCGCAGAGCGGCGCGACGGCGATTCCGGTGGGTCAAAAGTCATCAGGGGCGCTCACAGCAAAGCGATAAAAGAGGCTCGGGCAACAGCGCGTCGACAGCTGACGTCGCAGGCCCAAACAGGTTTAATCGGTTATCGGCGCGCGGCGTCGCGGTTTTAGCCTGAGGCGGCAAATTACTGCGTTAAGTTTGTACGCGCGCCTCCCTCGACAGGGATCGGGCGCGTTGCTACTATGCGCTTTCCTCCAGTGGCTGGGTTGCCTATGAACACCAATCCCGACAGAGTGACGTTGACGCTGTTCTACGTCGGCAGCTTTGTGGTCTATTACCTCGTGACGATGCTGATTACGCTGTTTCCCAACTACGGCGTGCTGCGTAACGACGGTCTTCTGGTGCCGGTGCTCTGCCTGTTTGAATTCGCCGTGATCTATCCGCTTTACCGCTTTTATTGCCAGCGCCGCAGCGATCTGCCGCTGGGCGAGCTGCGCATTCGTCAGACGCTGCTGTTTATCCTGGCGCTGTTTGCGCTGATGGCGGCCCAGACGCAGTTTTTGCAGCCTGAAGGCTGGCTGGTAGAGCAGGCGCAGCAGGGCCGCAATTCGATGCTGATCCTGCTGCTGACCGCTGTGCTGCTGGCGCCGGTGTTCGAAGAGGTGCTGTTTCGCGGCTTTCTGCTGCAGGGATTTCTGCTGTGGGCGCCGCGCAGCCGCTTCGCCTGCATGCTGCTGACGTCGCTGCTGTTCGCGGCGATGCATACTCAGTACGTACACTGGGAAACCCTGGTGGCGCTGACGCTCTTTTCCCTGCTGCTCTGCTATGCGCGCCTGCGCAGCAACAGCCTGGCCTTGCCGATTTTCCTGCATACCTTCAACAACCTTATCGCCCTGCTGCCCGCCTGGTTTTTCTCCTGAGACGCAATACCGCTCAGGCTGATAATGCCGCGCCGTCACGTTTGTCTATACTGGATCGTAAAAAAGGAATCTAAGCATCACAGTCCGTACCAACGAGACCGTGTAAAGGAGTCGAGCCATGTTGATTGGATTTGTGTTGTTAGTGAGCGCCTGCGGCCATGATGCCTGCGATGCCCTGCCGGTGTCGGAGCGCATTTACCCGACCAAAGCAGCCTGTGAAACCATGGCGGATCGTATTCATAAAGTGCGCCCTGGCGTGGTCCTGCTGTGCGGCGAAGTGCATCGTTAATTAAGGCCGCTGAAGGATGTGAAGAAAAAAGAAGCGGTTTAAACGTTGCAGCCTGCGGCAACAGCGTTCAAAATATAAGCTGTTTTAACCTATTATCGTTGTGATCCCCATGAAAACACCACGCCCCCGTCGTCCGACTGGACGCTGGGTTTATTACATTTTGTATGACGGCATTATCTGGCCCTGCCCGGTGCGCTGGGAGTGGGAAAGCGGCTTCGGCGGCTGGCTGCCGTTTTACTATTCGCCGACCTTCGAGTTCGTCGCCGGCGATCCTGGCAAGGCGTATCGTATCGCCCGTAGCGACGTGCGCGCTAAACGGCGCGAGCAGGAAGAGCGTGAATATGTGTGACGCGGCTCAGTGGGAGACCCAGGGCAGCCAGGATGAGGTCAACAGAAAGTGAATCAGCTCCAGCGCCAGCACGATCATCACTAATACGCCCAGCTTGTGGCGGCAAATCCACGCCTTCAGGCCCATATCATCGCCGCCCAGCGGATCAGCATCAACGCGCCGCAAATACAGAGCAGCACCAGCACCATTTTCCAGTGTCTTTTTGCCGGCAGATATTTCGCCACGCTTCTCCTCCTTCCGCAGAAAGAAAAGATGCGCCCCAGGGCGCATCCATTGCGGTTCATCAGAACCCGTGTCAGCCAGCATAGCGCGGTCGCCGATTGAGGGCGACCTGCTGGATCAATTATTCAGGGTATAATCGAGGGTGATCTCGGCGTTCAGCACCTGCGAGACCGGGCAGCCCGCTTTCGCTTTTTGAATGATTTCGTCAAACGCCGCGCTGTCGATACCCGGCAGGCTGATGGTGCTGTTCAGCGCCACTTTGGTGATGGCGAAGCCTTCGCCTTTTTTATCCAGCGAGACGTCAGCGGTGGTATCGATGCTCTGCGGCTTATGGCCGGCATTGCCCAGCATCAGCGACAGCGCCATGGAGAAACAGGCGGCGTGCGCCGCGCCGATCAGCTCTTCCGGGTTGGTGCCCTTCTCGCCTTCGAAGCGGGTGTTGAAACCGTAAGGCGTCTGGCTCAGCACGCCGCTTTCGGTGCTGATGGTGCCTTTACCTTTGATATCGCCTTCCCAGTGCGCCGATCCTTTCTTGTGAATAGTCATTTTATTCCTCCTGTTGATGAAGAGTGAGTAAGTATAGACAAGCCTCAGCTAACGGCACGCGGACGCGGCGCGACGGCTGCATTAGTGAGCGCCGCGCCGGCATCCACCAGCGCGTCGCGCGTGATCTCGGCGATTGATTTCGCGCCGGTCAGGGTCATCGCCACGCGCATCTCTTTTTCCACCAGCGAAAGCAGGTTTTCTACGCCGCGCTGGCCGTGCGTCGCCAGCGCATAAAGCCAGGCGCGCCCCAGCAGCACGCTGTCGGCGCCGAGCGCGATCATGCGCACCACGTCCAGCCCGTTGCGAATGCCGCTGTCGGCAAGAATAGTGATATCGCCTTTCACCGCATCGGCGATAGCGGGCAGCGCGCGCGCCGAGGAGAGCACGCCGTCCAGCTGGCGGCCGCCGTGGTTTGACACCACGATGCCGTCCGCGCCGAAACGCACCGCATCGCGCGCGTCTTCAGGATCGAGAATGCCTTTGATCA
>OKGA01000411.1_pt1 | contig 11127 bp, 10 predicted proteins | sample 1611451 | NCBI WGS metagenome assembly OKGA01 (sample SAMN04436745, study PRJEB24849) | human gut metagenome | biome: human gut; feature: NICU; material: stool | host: Homo sapiens | place: USA: Saint Louis, MO | collected 2010-12-22
TGACATGGACCGAAGAGCAAAGCGTCCCGCGCAAGGGACTGCGCGGGCCGAGCTGTCAGGGATGACGCTTTTGCGTCTTTGCGATCGGGCCTTGTCACCCACGTCCGCACCTTGTTGAAGACCTCATTTAATACACTGTCTAACATTCACGCCGGCTGAAACCGGCAGCGCGCCACCGCCGCTATCCACCCCTGATAGCTCTCCCGCATCGCCTGCGCCTGCTCGCTGCGCGGCTCAACGCGCGTGCCGCCCTGTAGCGCCTGCATCTCGTCGCCCTGCTGCCACCAGCCCAGCACCTTGCCCGCCAGCAGCGCCGCGCCGAGCGCGGAGACCTCCGCCGTGGGCGCGCGCAGCAGCGGGCGCTGCAGCACGTCCGCCTGCAGCTGCATCAGCCAGTCGTTGGCGGTCGCGCTGCCGTCCACGCAGAGCGCCGACAGCCGCTGGCCGCTCGCCTGCTCCATGGCGAAAAAGACGTCCGCGATCTGAAACACGATCGACTCCAGCGCCACGCGCGCCAGCACCGCAGGCGTGGCGGCGTCGGTCAGGCCGCACACCATGCCGCGCGCCTGCAGATCCCACCAGGGCGCGCCCAGCCCGGAAAGCGCCGGCACAAAATAGACGCCCTGATTGCTGTTGGCGGTGCGTGCCAGCGCGGTCAGCTCGTGCGGGTCCTGAATGTTGAGCATCTTGCCCAGCCAGGCCGCGCCGGAGCCGGTGTGGGTAATATTGCCCTCGAAGGCGAAGCGCAGCGCGCCGTCGTGCCAGGCGACGGTAGTGCTCAGGCCGTTATCGGTCAGCAGCGGCGTCGCCATCGACATCATCATCGAAGAGCCGGTGCCGTAGGTCGCCTTCACCACCTCTTCGTCGCCGCGCCGCTGCGCCTGCAGCGCCGCATGGGAATCGCCGATGCGCGCCAGAATCGGCGTGCCCGGCGCCAGGCCCGGAATATCGCTAATCGCCACCGCGCCCTGCGCGCTGGCCGACGGCACGATAGTCGGCAGCGCGGCGCGCGGCAGCTGAAACAGACGCAGCAGCTCATCGTCCCAGCCGCCGCTGTGCAGACTATAGAGCTGAGTGCGCGCGGCGTTGGCGTGATCGGTAACGAACACCTCGCCCGCGCTGAGCTGCCAGGCAAGCCAGCTGTCGACGGTGCCGATGCAGAGTTCGCCCGCCGCCGCGCGCGCCGCGCCGTCCGGGATCGCTGCCAGCATGCCGGTAAGCTTCGCCGCCGGGAACATCGGATCCACCGCCAGCCCGGTCAGTCCGGTAATGCGCGAGGCGTTGCCCGCGGCGCGCAGATCGCGGCAAAACGCTTCCGAGCGCCGATCCTGCCAGCTCACCAGCGGCGTGAGCGGCTTGCCGTCGCGCCGCTGCCAGATCAGCACCGACTCGCGCTGATTGCTGATCGCCACCGCCGCTACCGGCGCGCCGCCGCACTGCGCCAGGCAGTCGGCTACCGCCTGCTTCACCGCCTGCCAGATAGCCAGCGCGTCCTGCTCCGCCAGCCCCGGTTGCGGATGCGACAGCGTCAGCGGCTGACTGCCGCGCGCCACGACGCGGCCCTGGCGATTGACGGCGATCGCCTTGGCATTGGTGGTGCCTTCGTCAATCGCCAGAATAAGGGCGTCTTCCATGGTCAGGCTCCCGCGCAAATGCGCACTGCGCTGTTGACGACGCCCGCGGCGTCGATGCCGTGATACGCGCGCGTAGAGGCGCGATCGCCTGCGATGGCGTACTGGCCGTCCGGGATGCCGAGGCGCAGCAGCGGAATAGCGCAGCCCCCTTCCGCCAGCACCTCGGCCACCAGACTGCCGACGCCGCCGTTAACGTTGTGCTCTTCCACGCTGATCACGGCTGGATAGTGATTTAGCAGGTTGCGCAGCTGTTGGGTATCGCAGGGTCTGATGGATGGAACGCTGATCACACCCGCCGAGATCCCTTTCTCCGCCAGTAGCTCCGCCGCGTGAACAATCTCATGCACCGTCGAACCCATCGCCACCAGCGCGATATCCTTGCCTTCGCGCAGCTGGTCGATTTTACCCGGCTCGAAGCGGTAATCCTCGTCGTGCAGCTGCGGCAGATCTTTGCCGTCGAGGCGGATATAGACCGGGCCGACGTGCTCAAGCGCATAATCGATGATCTGGCGGCACTCCAGCGGACAGGCGGGCGCGTAAATTTCGATGTTGCCAAAGCCGCGCATCACCGCGATATCGTCGATGCTGTGATGGGTGCTGGCGAGCGGGCCGTAGCTGGCGCCGGCATTCAGGCCGAACAGCTTCACGTTGGTGTTGTTGTAACAGACGTCGACCTTGACCTGCTCGTTGGCGCGCGACACCAGGAAAGGCGCGGCGTTGCAGGTCACGGCAATCTTGCCGCCCAGCGCCAGCCCGGCGGCGGTGCCGACCAGCGTCTGCTCGGCGATGCCGACGTTCACCAGCCGGTCGGGAAAGGCTTTAATAAAGGGCGAAATTTTTGCGGTTGAGGTGGAGTCCGCCACCACCGGCACCAGATCCACGCCGCGATTCACCGCGTCGATAAAGGCGGTCACCATTACGCTGGCTAAATGTTGTGCATTACTCATCTTTCAGTTCCTCCAGTGCCAGTTCAATCTCTTCGCCTTTCGGCACGCGGTGATGCCACTCCGCTTTACTCTGAATAAAAGAGATGCCATAGCCTTTTTCGGTATGCGCCACGATGACCTGCGGCTTACCGTTCTGCGGCAGGCTTTCAATGGTCTCGACCACCTGCGCCATGTCGTTGCCGTTGCACTCCGTGACCTCCAGGCCGAAAGCGCGCCATTTTTCCGGCAGCGGGTCGGTGTTCATGATGTCGCGCGTCGCGCCAGCCAGCTGCAGCTTGTTCTTGTCGTTGATAATGATCAGGTTGTCGAGGCCATAGTGCGCCGCGACCAGCGCCGCCTCCCAGTTGCTGCCCTCCGCCAGCTCGCCGTCGCCGGTCACCACGAAGATGCGCCGCTTGCTGCCATCTTTTTTCGCCGCCAGCGCCAGCCCCACCGCTACCGGCAGACCATGGCCGAGCGCGCCGGTATTCAGCTCCACGCCCGGGGTTTTCTGCCGCACCGGATGGCCCGGCAGATGCGAATCAGCATGTTGATAGGTGGGCAGCCAGTCGACCGGAAAATAGCCCGCTTCCGCCAGCACGCAGTAGTAACCGCCGACCGCATGACCTTTGGACTGGATATAGATGTCGCGCTGCGGATCCTCGGTGCGATCCGGCGCGCAGTCGAGAATGCGGAAGTAAAGCGCGGTCAGAATATCCGCCTGCGACAGATCCGCGCCGGTATGGCCGCCAGCCGGGCTGCCCGCGTTAAGCTGGATAATGCGGCGGCGCACGGCGCGCGCCTTACGCTGCAATTCATCGACCGGAAGTTTGAAAGGATTCATACATCACCTCTGAATTAAAAATCATGTCCGAATATATATTCGTAAGGGGTAAAAAAAGGGGGTGCAGCAAAATAACCCGCCTGCACCGCCACCGATTAACTTTTTGCCTCTGCGCCCTCCTCGATCAGCGCCTTCTGCGCCACCACCGCCGCTTTTTGCTGCATACGGTTTTGCATCTGGTCGATGATGACGGCGATGATGATAACGATGCCCTTGATCACCATCTGCCAGAAGTCGCTGACGCCCATCATGATCAGGCCGTCGGCGAGAAAGCCGATAACAAAGGCGCCGACCAGGGTGCCGAGAATGGTGCCGCGTCCGCCCGCCAGCGAAGTACCGCCCAGCACCACCGCCGCAATGGCGTTCATCTCGAACGAGGTGCCGTTGGCCGGATGGCTGGCAACCAGCTGCGACGACACCACGATGCCCGCTATCGCCGCGCAGAAGCCGGAAAGCGTATAGACCCAGATTTTCACCTGCTTCACTTTGACGCCGGAGAGCTCCGCGGCGCGCTCGTTATCGCCGATGGCGTAGACCTGGCGGCCGAACGGCAGGCGACGGGCGATATAGGCGATCACCAGCGCCAGCACGATCATCATCCAGATGGCGTACGGCAGGCCGAGCAGCGATCCGGCGCCGATGCGGTCGAAGCCGGTGTTGCCGAGCAGCGGATTGCCCTGCAGCCCGGGGAAGGTTTCGCCGCCCGAGGTGAGCATCGCCGCGCCGCGCAGGATATACATGGTGCCGAGCGTGCAGATAAAGGGCGCGACGTTGTAGCGGGTGATGATCCAGCCGTTGGCCGCGCCGATCAGCCCGCCCACCAGCAGCACCAGCGGCACAATCACCCAGACGCTGGGAAAGATGGCGATGCCGAACATCGGCAGCACGATCCCTTTGGTGATCAGCCAGCCGGCGATCATGCCGCACAGCCCCAGTGTCGCGCCGATAGAGAGGTCGATGCCGGCGGTGATAATTACAAAGGTGATGCCCAGCGCCAGAAAGGCGTTAATGGCGATATGCTTCACCATAATCACCAGGCTGCCGAGGGCGAGAAAGTCCGGCACGGTGATCGCGAAGAAGCCGACAATCAAAAACAGCGCGATAAAGGTGCGCAGCTTCAGCAGCAGCAGGATAATGCTCTCGCGCGAGTTAAACGCCTTCGCCGGTTGGCCTGCCATCGTCATAGCGTTATTGCCTTTCATGCTCAGAACCCCTGTGCGCTTGCTTTCACCAGCGCTGACTCTTCCGCGTCGCCGCGCGGAATATCAGCCGTAAGTTTGCCGCCCGACATCACCAGGATGCGATCGGCCACCGCCATGATCTCTTTCAAATCGGAGGTGGAGAAGAGCACCGCGATGCCCTGCTCCGACAGCTGCACCATCATGCGAAAAACTTCCCCTTTGGCGCCGACGTCGATGCCGCGGCTCGGTTCGTCCAGCAGCAGCAGGCGCGGATTGGTCAGCAGCGAACGGCCGATCACCACCTTCTGCTGATTGCCGCCGCTCAGGGCGCTGATCGCCACCTCCGGCGAGGAGATCTTGATCGCCAGATTGCCGACGGTGCTGGTCACCGCCGCCCGCTCTTCCTGCTGGGCAATGGCGAAGCGGTGCGTCAGGCGGCGCCACAGGCTGGCGATGGTGAGGTTGCTCGCCACCGAGGACCCCGGGAAAATCCCGGCGCGCTTGCGATCTTCCGGCACCAGGCTCATGCCCATGCGGATGCGCTCGGCGGGCGGCAGCCGCGTCGGCACTGGCTTGCTGTCGAGCCAGATTTTGCCGAGGTAGTTGCGTTCGCTGCCGAGCAGACACTCGAAGAGTTCGGTGCGCCCCGCGCCCATCAGCCCATAGATGCCGACAATCTCCCCGGCGCGCACGTTAAAGGTGACGTCGTCCACCAGGGTGTTACCGTTGGGGCTGACGCAGGTAATGTGCTCCGCCTCCAGCACCGCCGCGCCGAAGGTGCGTCCGTCCGGCAGAAAGTTGCTCATCGGCTCGCTGCCGAGCATTTCGCGCACGATCCAGGGCACGTCGATATCGCTGACCTGCGCTTCCGCCTGAAAGCGGCCGTCGCGCAGAATGGTGATCACGTCGCCGATCGCCATCAGCTCTTCGAGGCGATGCGAGATATAGATCAGGGTGACGCCCTGTCGCGTCAGCTCGCGGATGACCCGGAACAGGATCTCGACTTCGGTTTTGCTGAGCGCCGAAGTCGGTTCGTCGAGGATAAGAATATCGGCGTCTTCCGCCAGCGCCTTGGCGATCTCTACCAGCTGCTGCTGCCCGACCTTGAGATTGCCGACCGGCTCTTTCGGCGAAATCGGCTGGTCAAGGCGCGCCATCAGTGCGGCGGCGCGGCGCTCCTGCTCCGCTTCGTTAATGGGGCGGATACCGCGCTGCAGCTCGCGGCCGAGAAAAATGTTTTCCGCCACCGACAGGTTTTCAAACAGGTTCAGCTCCTGATGCACCATGCCGATACCGAGCTTTGCAGCGGCGCGCGTGCTGCTCAGCACCACCTTTTCGCCGTTGAGGAACAGCTCGCCGCTGGTGGGCTGCTGCACCCCGGCGAGGATTTTCATCAGGGTCGATTTGCCCGCGCCGTTTTCGCCGATAATCACGTTGACCTTGCCGCGCCAGACGCGGTAGTCGACGCGGTCCAGCGCCAGCGTGCCGGGAAAGAGCATAGTGATATTGCTGGCCTGCAGGATAATGTCGTCGCTCATGGCGCCTCTCCCTGCTTCAGCTCTACCGCCATCACGTCGTTGACCACGCCGTGGCCCATCTCGACCGCCAGCAGCGCCTGCGCCGGTTTGCCGACCCAGCTGGCGTCGACCTTCGGCAGCTGCTGCACCGCGTGGCGGTTAAGCGCGCGGGTCAGCTGCGCGTACTGCACCTGATTGGTGAACTCCTCGAAGCGGAAACCCGCCGCATCGCGCAGCGCGTTGCTGCGGATCACCGGCCCCAGGCTGACTTTTACCGGCTTGCCGTTCAGGGTCAGCGTCAGGGTGCGCTCGCGGCTGTTGCTCTCGTCTACCGCCTCAACCGTACCGCTGGCGCGCACGAAGACGCTTTCGCTGCCGCCCGCCCTCACCGTCCCGCTTTTGGTCTCCATATCCGCCCAGCTCATGGCGCGCTGCTGCGCGGCGTCGAGCACCCGGCTCTGCCAGCTCGCCTCCGCGATCTGCTGCGGCGTCTGACTGCTGTAGCTCGGTTTCGCATGGGGATCTTTCGGCATGATCGGGTTGCCGCTGGCGTCGAGATCCACCACGGTACAACCGCTTACCGCCAGCGCCAGGGTGATCGCCAGCATCGCTCTGCTCCGTTTCATGCCGCCTCCGGTCACTTCGCCAGGTTAAAGTTTTTCAGCTTCGACGCGTTGCTGTCGTCAATCAGCACGCAGTCCATCAACTGCTTCTCTTCTTTCTGGGCTTTGCCGTTTTTCAGGTAGTAGTCCGCCTGCTCGACCGCCATCTGCGCCTGCGCCCAGCCCGGCTGCAGCACCGTCGCCTTGATGTTGCCTTTGTTGATAATGGAGTCGCGGGTGTAGTCGCTGCCGTCGAAGCCCACCACGATAACGTTGGTTTTGCCCGCCGCCTTCAGCGCCGCCTCTGCGCCCAGCGCCATGGTGTCGTTGCCGGAGATCACGCCGACGATGTTCGGGTTCTTCTGCAGAATGGTCTCCATGCGGCTGAACGCCTCGGTCTGGCTCCAGTTGGCGCTCTGCTGCGCCACCATCTTCATGTCGCCGTAGTCGTCCAGCACGTCGTGATAGCCCTGCGAACGCACGCCTGCGTTGGTGTCGGACTCTTTGCCCAGCAGCTCGACGTAGCTGCCTTTGCCGTTCAGCAGCTTGGCGCACTTCTCCGCGCCAAGCTGCGCGCCCTGATAGTTGTTGGAGACGATCTGCGCCACGGCGATGCCGGTTTTGTTGATTTCGCGGTCGATAAGGAAGGTAGGAATGCCGGCATCTTTGGCTTTCTGCACCGGGCCGACGGTGGCGTCCGCCCCGGCGTTATCAAGGATGATCGCTTTGGCTTTGCGCGCGATGGCGGTTTCGATCAGCTGGTTCTGTTTGTTGACGTCATCGTCGTGCGACGCCACCAGCGTGGCGTAGCCGAGCGCCTTAGCCTTTTCCAGCGCGCCGTCCGCTTCCGCTTTAAAGAAGGGGTTATCATGCGACGGGGTGATGATCGCCAGCAGGCCTTTATCGGCGGCGAGCGCGGCGGTCGAGAGTGCCATCAGTGAAGCCAGTAGGGTAATTTTGACGAGAGGTGCGTTCATCAGTTATTCTCCGCTTGAATAAATATTCAATTGCGATTTTATATGCAAGATGACTATGCACCCGCTTCAGGCGGGCGCGCAACCCCGATTGTTTAAAAAGCGAAAAGGATCACAAAATGTCCCGCGTTGTGATTTCCCGCATCCTGGTTAACAATACCAGGCCGACACAGAGAGGAAGGATGAATGGCGAAACAGGATGAGCAACGGCTGATGGTGAAGATTGCCACGCTTTACTACAGCGAAGGGATGAAACAGTCAGATATCGCGCAGATGCTGAAGTTGTCGCAGTCTTTTGTCTCGCGCATTCTCAACCGCAGCGTGAAAGAGGGCGTGGTAAAGATCAGCGTCGTGCCGCCCGCCAATATCTTTCCGGCGCTGGAGAAGGCGATCGAGCAGACCTACGGGCTGCCGCAGGCGATTGTGGTCGACGTGCCGGAAAACGCCTCTTCGCAGCAGATCAAGCAGGCGATCGGCTCGGCGGCGGCGCACTATCTGGAGACGCGGCTGCGCGCCGACGAGCTGATCGGCATCTCCTCCTGGAGCGGCACCATTCGCGCCATGGTGGATGCGCTGCACCCCTTTAACGCCGCCTGCAAAGGGGTGATCCAGCTGCTGGGCGGCGTCGGCGCCAACGGCAACGTGCAGGCGACGATTCTGACGCAGAATCTTGCGGCGCTGCTGAACTGCCCTTCCTGGCTGCTGCCTTCCCAGTCGATCGAGCACTCGGTGCAGGATCGCCAGCGGCTGGCGGCCAACCCGGACGTCGCGGAGGTGCTGGAGAAGTTTGATCAGGTGGATCTGGCGATCGTCGGCATCGGCGATCTGGAGCCGTCGGCGCTGCTGCGCAACTCCGGCAACTATTATGACGAGGAGATGCTGCGCACCCTGGCGCAGCGCGGCGCGGTTGGCGATATCTGCCTGCACTACTTCGACGCGCAGGGCGAACCGGTGCTGAGCGCGGAAGAGGATCCGGTCATCGGCATGGAGCTGGCGCAGGTGCGCAACTGCGCGCAGGTGGTGGCGCTGGCGGGCGGCAAAGAGAAGGCGCACGCCATCCGCGGCGCGCTGCGCGGCGGCTACGTCAACGTGCTGATCGTCGATTACCCCACCGCGCGGCTGCTGGTGGAGTAAGGCGTTAAATGGTGCGGTACGCCGTGGTGACCTTCCACAGGTAGCGCGGCGCCTGCGCGGCGGGATGCTTGTTCTGAACGTGCTGGTAGAACTCGTCCGGCGACATGGCGTTGATCATGGCGATAGCCCGGTCGCGGTCGCGGGAAAAGGTGCGCAGCAGCGCGCCCGCGCCGTTGGCGTAGGAGACGATAGTGGCGTAGCGCAGCGTCAGCGGGTCGCGAATGCCGGAGAGCGCCGACTCCTGCAGAATCTTGATATAGGCGGCGCCGATATCGATATTTTTCGCCGGATCGCGCAGTTCCGCGTTCGACGGCTGACCGCGGCGCCCCTGCACGCGATAGACTTCCCTGCCCGCCGTCGCGGCTTTAATCTGCATCAGCCCTACCGCATTGGAGCGGCTGACGACGCCGGGGTTACCGCCCGATTCGACAGTGATAATGGCGCTGAGCAGTTTCTCATCAACGCCATAATGACTGGCGGCATCTTCGGTGAACATCGCCCAGGTGGCGTTGATATTCGACGGCGGCGCCTGGGTTAGCGGCGTATTTCGTTGCTTAACGACCTGTTTTGACGGTTCGCTGGCGCAGCCGGCCAGCAGCAGCGCGGAAAGGGCAAGGTATCGAAATTTCACCAATTTTTCATCCTGATGCAATGTGGTCGCAGGCTATCATACCTGGCGCGCGCCGCAGCAAAATTACCGTTTATCCTAATTGCGTAAAAAACCGTGTCGCGCAGTGACTTCCGTCGCGCTTTTCGTCATCATCGGCCAGTTAATCGCCCGCTAACCGCAGGAATAGCCTTATGATTTCTCGTTCCGTTCATCTCATTTCGCCCTCCGGATATTGTCACAATCAGCCTGCCGCCTGGCGCGGCGTTGAACGGCTGCGCGCGGCGGGCCATCAGGTCGATAATCTGGAAACCATCGGCCGCCGCTTTCAGCGTTTCGCCGGCACCGACGCCGAACGCCTCGCCGAATTCAACCGACTGGCGCAGCTCGAGACGCTGCCCGACATCGTGCTGGCGGTGCGCGGCGGCTACGGCGCCAGCCGTCTGCTGGCGCAGATCGACTACGTAGGGCTGCAGCGCCGCCTGCTGAATCAGCCGCTGGCGCTGTGCGGCCACAGCGACTTTACCGCGCTGCAGCTCGCCCTGCTGGCGCAGACCGGCCTTGTCAGCTTTAGCGCGCCGATGTTGGCCGGCAATTTCGGCGCGGAGGTTTTATCTGATTTTACCCTGACGCACTTCTGGCAGGCGCTGACTTCGCCTACAGTCAATGTTGGCTGGCGCAGCGAGACGCCGGACGCCGGCGAGTGGCAGGGCACGCTGTGGGGCGGCAATCTGGCGATGATCTGCTCGCTGATCGGCACACCCTGGCTGCCGCAGTTCGATGACGGCATTCTGGTGATCGAGGATGTCAATGAACATCCGTTCCGCATCGAGCGCATGCTGATCCAGCTGCAGCAGAGCGGCATTCTGGCGCGGCAGCGCGCCATCATCACCGGCAGCTTTACCAGCAGCGCGCTCAGCGACTATGACAACGGGTTTGACTTCGCCAGCGTCTGGCAATATCTGCGCGACGTCACCGGCCTGCCGGTGATAAGCGATCTGGCCTTTGGCCATGATGCGGATACCGTCACGCTGCCGCTTGGCGCGCGCGCCCGTCTGCGCGTGGCGAATCATCAGGCCGAACTGCAGGCCGCTGGCCATCCCGTATTACCCGAGCATTAAGCCGTTCTCAGGGAGATCGCCATTGAAGCCGCTGTACGACGATTTGTGGATCTCCACGCCGGAATTTCCGGTGGAAGATGCCGTTAATGATTTAATGATGCACGGCTTTATGCTGCGCCATCCGCGCGGCAACCTGCTGATTGGCCGCGTGGAGCACCCGCTCGATCATGAGCCGCCACTACCTGACCCACTGGCACGAAGCGGCGCCGGGCGCCGCCGTGATCCAGCAGCGCTTTAACAGCGCGCTCTACTGCCACAGCCGTTCTCTCGGCCCCATCAGCCGGGTGCTGGAGCCGGACGATACCTTCAGCCAGCAGGAGACGCACTTCGGCGACTTCCATCTGCTGCCGACGCCGGGCCATACGCCAGGCAGCAGCAGCTTCCTCTACCATTCGCCGCTGGGTCGCAGCTATCTGTTCGTCGGCGACACCCTGACGCGCGATCACCATCGCTGGATCACGGTGCTGGTGGCGGACAGCAATCCGCACGAGCTCAAGCAGTCGCTGGAGTTTTACCGCACGCTGCGGCCCGATGTGGTGCTGATGAGCACCACGCGCGGCCATCTTTCATGGGTCGAGGTGACGCTG
>OKGA01000412.1_pt1 | contig 11113 bp, 9 predicted proteins | sample 1611451 | NCBI WGS metagenome assembly OKGA01 (sample SAMN04436745, study PRJEB24849) | human gut metagenome | biome: human gut; feature: NICU; material: stool | host: Homo sapiens | place: USA: Saint Louis, MO | collected 2010-12-22
TGGTGCGCGAATCTTCCATCATGTAGGTCATCAGCTGACGCACGATGCCTTCGTACTCTTTGTCGACCTTTTTGTCTTCGCGGTAGATCTGGATCGCTTCGGTCAGATCCATGCGCGCGAAAGCGTCCAGCACGTCGTGCAGCATCTCCACGGTATGGCGGCCCAGCGACTCCAGGCTGACCAGCAGCGGCATATGCTGCTGGCCGAATTTTTCCAGCGCGGTGCGGCTGATTTTTTCCGCTACGTCGCCGATGCGCTCCAGCTCGGAGATGGTTTTGATGATCGCCATCACCAGACGCAGGTCGCTGGCGGTGGGCTGGCGTTTGGCGATGATGCGCACGCAGGCTTCATCAATCTCCACTTCCATCATGTTGACCTTCTGGTCGCCGTCGATCACGCGCTGCGCCAGCTCGCCGTCCAGATTGTGCATCGCGGTGATGGCGTCGGTGAGCTGCTGCTCCACCATGCCGCCCATAATCATCACCTGGGTGCGAATGTGTTCCAGCTCCGCATTGAACTGACCGGAGATATGCTTGTTCAGATTGAGGTTATCCATGTTTATCTCCTGAAAATCAGCCGTAGCGGCCGGTAATGTAATCTTCGGTCTGTTTCTGCGCCGGTTTGGTGAACAGCCGGTCGGTATCGCTGAACTCAATTAACTCGCCCAGATACATAAAGGCGGTATGGTCGGAACAGCGCGCCGCCTGCTGCATATTATGCGTCACGATGACCACGGTGTAGTCCTGCTTCAGCTCGGTGATCAGCTCTTCGATACGGCCGGTTGAGATCGGGTCCAGCGCCGAACAGGGTTCGTCCAGCAGCAGCACTTCCGGACGGATCGCAATGCCGCGCGCGATGCAGAGACGCTGTTGCTGGCCGCCCGAGAGACTGTATCCGCTCTGATGCAGCTTGTCTTTGGTTTCATTCCACAGCGCCGCTTTGCTCAGCGCCCACTGCACGCGCTCGTCCATATCGGCGCGCGACAGCTTTTCGAACAGACGCACGCCAAAGGCGATATTGTCGTAGATCGACATCGGGAAAGGGGTCGGTTTCTGGAACACCATGCCGACGCGCGCGCGCAGCAGAGCGATATCCTGGCTGGAGGCCAGAATATTGTCGCCATCCAGCAAAATGTCGCCTTCGGCGCGCTGATCGGGATAGAGCGAGTACATTTTGTTAAAGGTGCGCAGCAGGGTGGATTTGCCGCAGCCTGACGGACCGATAAACGCGGTGACCTGGTTCTTCGCGATGTCCAGGTTGATGTTCTTCAGCGCGTGAAATTTGCCGTAATAGAAGTTCAGGTTACGCACCTGGATTTTACCGCTGTTGGAAGTCGCGATACTCATTGCTCGTCTCTCTTAAACGGCGCCGCCCCAGGCAGCGCCGAAGGTTAACCGTTTTTGCTCTTGGTGAAGACTACGCGCGCCAGAATATTCAGCAGCAGCACGCAGAGCGTGATAATCAGCACGCCCGCCCAGGCCAGACTCTGCCATTCGGCAAAGGGGCTCATTGCGAACTTAAAGATGGTGACCGGCAGGTTCGCCAGCGGCTGCATCATGTCGGTGGACCAGAACTGGTTCGACAGCGCGGTAAACAGCAGCGGCGCGGTTTCGCCCGCGATACGGGCGATCGCCAGCAGCACGCCGGTCAGAATGCCCGATACCGACGCCTTCAGCGTAATCGCGGAGATCATCTTCCACTTCGGCGTGCCGAGCGCGTAGGCCGCTTCGCGCATGCTGTCCGGCACCAGCCGCAGCATGTTTTCGGTGGTGCGGATAACGATCGGAACCTGCAGCAGCGCCAGCGCGATCACGCCTGCCCAGCCGGAGAAGTGATGCATCTGCGCCACCACGATGGTGTAAACGAACAGACCCACCACGATTGACGGCGCCGAGAGCAGGATATCGTTGATAAAGCGGATCACTTCCGCCAGCGCCGACTTGCGGCCATATTCCGCCAGATAGACGCCCGCCAGGATACCCAGCGGCGTGCCGAGCACCGTCGACCACAAAATCAGCAGGCCGCTGCCCGCCAGGGCGTTGGCCAGACCGCCGCCGGCGGTATTGGGCGGCGGCGTCGATTCGGTAAACAGCGACCAGCTCAGCCCGTCCACGCCGCGCGTCACGGTGGTGAACAGGATCCACACCAGCCAGAACAGGCCAAAGGCCATGGTGAGCAGCGACAGCGCCAGCGCGATCTTATTCTTGGTGCTGCGCCAGGCCTGCATTTTGCGGCGCGACGCGTCCAGTTCGGCGCGAGCCTGCAGTTCAATCGTCGTCATGAGCGCGCTCCTTCACTTTTCGCAAGGCGCAGGATCATTAATTTGGAAATGGCCAGCACGATAAAGGTGATAACGAACAGGATCAGCCCCAGCTCCATCAGCGCGGCGACATGCACGCCCGACTCGGCTTCGGCGAACTCGTTCGCCAGCGCGGAAGTGATGCTGTTGCCCGGCATAAACAGCGAAGGGCTGTCGAGCTGGTAGGTGTTGCCGATGATAAAGGTGACCGCCATGGTTTCGCCCAGCGCGCGTCCCAGACCGAGCATCACGCCGCCAATCACGCCGTTTTTGGTGAACGGCAGCACGATGCGCCAGATCACTTCCCAGGTGGTGCAGCCGATGCCGTAGGCGGACTCTTTCATCATTACCGGCGTCTGCTCGAACACGTCGCGCATCACCGAAGCGATGTAAGGAATGATCATGATCGCCAGAATGACGCCCGCCGCCAGGATGCCGATGCCGAAGGCCGGACCGGAAAAGAGCGCGCCGACAAAGGGGATGTTCGACATGATTTCGCCGACCGGCGTCTGGAAATATTCGGCAAACAGCGGCGCGAAGATAAACAGGCCCCACATGCCGTAAACGATGCTGGGGATCGCCGCCAGCAGCTCAATGGCGGTGCCGAGTGGACGGCGCAGCCAGCCAGGCGACAGCTCGGTCAGAAACAGCGCGATGCCGAAGCTCACCGGCACGGCGATAATCAGCGCAATCAGCGAGGTCACGAGGGTGCCATAGATCGGCACCAGCGCGCCAAATTCTTCGTTCGGCGCATCCCAGGTTTTGTTCCACAGGAAGGAAAACCCAAATTTCTGGATGCTTGGCCAGGAGGAGAAAATCAGGGAGACGATAATGCCGCCCAACAGCAACAGGACAATCAGCGCAGCCAGTTTAACCAGCGCGCCGAAAATCATGTCACCTTGCTTACCGGGGGCTTTGAATGCCGGCTTCGTTGCAGCCATAGAAGTCTCATTCTTCAGGGGTTGTCAGGGCGGCGCGGGGCCGCCCTTCTCGATCTGGTCGGACGCGCGTCCGACCGGAGTTGTTCGCTTACTGGTACAGCGCTTTGCCAGAACTGTCTTTGATATTGGCCTTCCAGGCGTCGCGGATCTGCTGGGTTACGCTGTCCGGCAGGGTGGCGTAATCCAGGCTGGTCGCGGTTTTATCGCCGTTTTTGTACGCCCAGTCGAAGAACTTCAGCACTTCACTGCCCTTCTCGGCATTAGCCTGATCTTTGTAAACCAGAATGAAGGTGGTTGAGGTGATCGGCCAGGCATCGTTGCCTTTCTGGAAGGTCAGGTCCTGAGCAAAGGATTTGCTCCAGTCTGCGCCTTTCGCCGCGTTGGAGAAGCTGGTTTCGCTCGGCGCGACCGGCTTGCCGTCGGCATCGACCAGTTTGGTGTAGGTCAGGTTGTTCTGCTTGGCATAGGCGTATTCGACATAGCCGATTGAACCCGGCAGACGCTGTACGAACGCCGCGACGCCGTCGTTGCCTTTGCCGCCCAGGCCAGCCGGCCAGTTAACGGTGTTGCCTTTGCCGATTTTGCTGTTCCACTCTTCGTTGACCTTCGCCAGATAGCTGGTGAAGACGAAGGAGGTGCCGGAGCCATCCGCGCGGCGCACCACGTTGATGTTGGTATCTGGCAGTTTCACGCCCGGGTTCAGCTTAGTGATCGCCGCGTCGTTCCACTTTTTGATTTTGCCCAGGTAGATGTCGCCGACGGTTTTACCGTCGAGCGTCAGTTCGCCTGATTTCACGCCCGGGATGTTGACGGCCAATACGACGCCGCCGATGACGGTCGGGAACTGAAACAGGCCGTTTTTCTGCAGGTCTTCATCTTTCATCGGCGCATCTGACGCGCCAAAATCCACGGTTTTCGCGATGATCTGCTTAACGCCGCCGGATGAACCAATGCCCTGGTAGTTGATTTTGCTACCGGTGGCTTGCTGATATTCTGCTGCCCACTTGGCATAAACCGGCGCCGGGAAAGTCCCGCCCGCGCCCGTCAGATCGGTGGCTGCAAAGGCAGAAACCGCGCTTACGGCGAGAGTGGCGGTAAGGATTCGGGCTACGGTGCTACGCATCAGTGTCATGTTCCCTCCAGGGGAGTTAATCTCAGGCTCGGAGCCGTTGTAGTTGGAGTCAGTGATTGCTGCAGGAGGGAAAATAGGACAGTTTGATGACAGTGAAATGTAGGAAATATGACAGTTATATGACAGCGAACAAAAAGTAAAAGGGCCCGTTTTCGGGCCCGCTTGTTTACTCTACCGTTACTGACTTCGCCAGGTTACGCGGCTGATCCACGTCGGTGCCTTTTATCAGCGCGACGTGATAAGAAAGCAGCTGCAGCGGCACGGTGTAGAAAATAGGCGCGATCACCTCTTCCACGTGCGGCAGAGAGATAATCTTCATGCCGTCGCTGTCGCTGAAGCCGGCGTCCTGATCGGCAAACACGTACAGCAGACCGCCGCGCGCGCGCACCTCTTCAATATTGGACTTCAGCTTTTCCAGCAGCTCGTTGTTCGGCGCCACTACGATCACCGGCATATCGGCGTCGATCAGCGCCAGCGGACCATGCTTCAGCTCGCCAGCGGCGTAGGCTTCCGCATGGATATAGGAGATCTCTTTCAGCTTGAGCGCCCCTTCCATGGCGATCGGATACTGATCGCCGCGGCCGAGGAACAGCGCATGGTGCTTGTCGGAGAAATCTTCCGCCAGCAGTTCGATACGCTTGTCCTGCGCCAGCATCTGTTCGATGCGGCTCGGCAGCGCCTGCAGGCCGTGCACGATCTCATGCTCGGTTTCCGCCGACATGCCGCGCAGGCGGCCCACTTTCGCCACCAGCATCAGCAGTACGGTAAGCTGTGTGGTAAAAGCCTTGGTCGAGGCGACGCCGATTTCGGTGCCCGCTTTGGTCATCAGCGCCAGATCCGACTCGCGCACCAGCGAAGAGCCCGCGACGTTGCAAATCGCCAGCGAACCGAGGTAGCCCAGCTCTTTGGTCAGACGCAGCGCCGCCAGCGTATCGGCGGTTTCGCCGGACTGCGACAGGGTAATCAGCAGGCTGTTTTTGCGCACGGCGGATTTGCGGTAGCGGAATTCAGAGGCGATCTCGACGTCGCAGGGAATATTCGCCAGCGATTCGAACCAGTAGCGCGCTACCATACCGGAGTTGTACGAGGTGCCGCAGGCGATGATCTGAATATGCTCGACCTGGCTCAGCAGGGCTTCGGCATGCGGCCCCAGCTCGCTGAGATCGACTTCGCCATGGCTGAAACGACCGGTTAAGGTGTTTTTAATCGCCATCGGCTGTTCGTAAATCTCTTTCTGCATATAGTGGCGATACACGCCTTTATCGCCCGCGTCATACTGCACGCTTGATTCGATCTCGGCGCGCTGCACCGCGTTGCCCGCACGATCGACGATAGTGACGTCGCGACGGCTAATCTCGGCGATGTCGCCCTCTTCCAGATAGATGAAGCGGCGCGTCACCGGCAGCAGCGCCAGCTGATCGGAGGCGATAAAGTTTTCGCCGACGCCGCGACCAATCACCAGCGGACTGCCCGAACGGGCGGCCACCAGCAGCGACGGATCGCGGCTGTCCATGATCACCATGCCATAGGCGCCGCGCAGCTGAGGAATGACGCGCAGCACGACGTCGCGCAGCGTTCCGCCCTGTTTCTGCTCCCAGTGCACCAGATGCGCCACTACTTCGGTGTCGGTTTCGGAGGCGAAGCGATAACCGCGCGCGATCAGCGCTTCACGCAGCGGCTCATGGTTTTCGATAATGCCGTTATGTACCACGATGATCTGCCCGGAGACATGCGGATGCGCGTTGGCCTCCGACGGTTCGCCGTGCGTTGCCCAGCGCGTATGAGCGATGCCGGTGCCGCCGATTAGCGGCTGCTGCTCGGCAGCCTCCGCCAGCATCTGCACTTTGCCGACGCGACGCAGTCGCGTCACGTGCCCCTGACGATCAACCACGGCCAGACCGGCCGAATCATAACCGCGATACTCCAGGCGACGCAGCCCTTCCAGCAGAATCTCTGCGATATCGCGCTGCGCTACTGCACCTACAATTCCACACATAAATGTTATTCCTGACCTGATGGCTTTCGACCATCTTTCGTTGTCATACGACCTGATAACCGGCTTTGCCGGGCTCCCCGAGCCTTGTAGAGAGTGGGGATTATTATTGTGTTACTGCGGCGGCCAGCACGCGGCTGGCTGCTAAAAATTACTTTTTCTTCGCCGGACGCTGCCAGCTCGCTTTGCTGTTCTGCTCTTTGCGGTTGTAGACCAGCGACGCCTCGGTAACGTCTTTCATTATCGTGGTGCCCGCCGCGATAGTCGCGCCCGCCGCCACGCTGACTGGCGCCACCAGCTGCGTATCGGAGCCGACGAAGACATTGTCGCCGATAATGGTTTTGGATTTGTTCGCGCCATCGTAATTGCAGGTGATGGTGCCCGCGCCAATGTTGACGTTGGCGCCTATCTCCGCGTCGCCAAGATAGCTCAGATGTCCCGCCTTCGAACCTTTGCCCAGCGTCGCCTTCTTCATTTCGACGAAGTTCCCGACGTGGGCGGCCTGCGCCAGCTCGCTGCCTGGACGCAGACGGGCGAAAGGCCCGACGGTACAGTCGGCGGCGAGGTTCGCATCCTCGATCACCGAATAGGGGCTGATTTCGCAATCGTCGCCAATAACGCTGTTTTTAATGATGCAGCCCGCGCCGATTTTCACGCGGTCGCCGAGGCTGACCTCGCCTTCAATAATGACATTGACGTCGATCTCGACGTCGCGGCCGTGGCGCAAAACGCCACGCAGATCGAAGCGCGCCGGATCGCGCAGCATCACGCCCGCCAGCAGCAGTTTTTCCGCCTGTTCGCTCTGATAAACCCGCTCCAGCGTCGCCAGCTGCAGGCGGTTGTTAACGCCGTCGGTTTCGCTGACGCGCGCCGGGTGCACCGCGTTGATCTGTCGCCCATCCTGGTGCGCCAGCGCAATGATATCGGTGATGTAGTATTCGCCCTGCGCATTGTTATTGGTGAGCTGCGCCAGCCAGCGCTTCAGATCGCCGCCGTTGGCGATCAGGATGCCGGTATTGATTTCGGTGATCTTCAGCTGATCGGGCGTGGCGTCTTTCTGCTCGACAATGCCGACGATGGCGCTGTTTTCGCGTACGATGCGCCCGTAGCCGCTGGGATTGTCCAGCACCACCGTCAGCAGGCCGATGCCGCCTTCAGGTTTGGCGTCGCGCAGACGCTGCAGCGTCTCCTGAGAGATCAGCGGCACGTCGCCGTAGAGCATCAGAATATCTTCGTCGTCAGCGAATGCGGGAGCGGCCTGCTGCATTGCGTGGCCGGTACCGAGCTGTTCCGCCTGCAGCACCCAGTTGAGCGACGGCTCGGTCAGCGTCGCCTTCAGCCGGTCGCCGCCGTGGCCGTAGACCAGATGAATATGGCGCGCGCCGAGGCCGGTTGCGGCGTCGATCACGTGCTGAACCATGGGTTTGCCTGCAAGGGTATGCAGAACTTTGGGCAGATCGGAATACATACGGGTTCCCTTGCCGGCAGCAAGGATCACCACGCTCATTGCGCTGTTAGACATAACCATCCTGACAGAGTTTTTGACATGCGAAAGTTAAACGGTTTACCCCTGAGATTACTACATTTTTCTCAGGTCGAAATTAGGCGCGCGCGGGTTGAAGCGCGGGCAAAAAAAATGCCAGCCCGTAGGGCTGGCATTTCGTGACGCATAAAGCCTGATTACATCGCTTTTTTGGTCAGCTCGATCACGCGCAGTTTAGCAATGGCTTTCGCCAGCTCCGCAGAGGCCTGAGCATAGTCCACGTCGCCGTGGCTGCTGTTCATGTGCTCTTCTGCTTTGCGTTTCGCTTCCAGCGCACGCGCCTCGTCCAGGTCGGTACCGCGGATAGCGGTATCGGCCAGAACGGTGGTGCTGCCCGGCTGCACTTCCAGCACGCCGCCAGAGAGGTAGATAAACTCCTCTTCGCCGTGCTGCTTCACGATACGGATCATTCCAGGCTTGATGGCAGTCAGCAGCGGCGCGTGACCAGGGAAAATACCCAGTTCGCCTTCGCTACCTGACACCTGAATTTTCTGCACCAGGCCAGAGAACAGCTGTTTCTCTGCGCTGACGACGTCCAGGTGATAAGTCATAGCCATATCTGTCCTCCCGGGAAACCGTTATTACAGTTTCTTCGCTTTTTCCACGGCTTCTTCGATAGCGCCGACCATGTAGAAAGCCTGCTCCGGCAGATGGTCGAACTCGCCGTCCATAATGCCTTTAAAGCCACGGATAGTGTCTTTCAGCGTAACGTATTTACCTGGCGCACCGGTGAAGACTTCCGCTACGAAGAACGGCTGAGACAGGAAGCGCTGAATCTTACGCGCGCGAGCCACCAGCAGTTTGTCGTCTTCAGACAGCTCGTCCATACCGAGGATGGCGATGATGTCTTTCAGTTCCTGGTAACGCTGCAGCAGAGACTGCACGCCGCGCGCAACGTCGTAGTGCTCCTGGCCAACCACCAGCGGATCCAGCTGACGGCTGGTGGAATCCAGCGGGTCAACGGCCGGGTAGATACCCAGAGACGCGATCTGACGGCTCAGGGTAACGGTTGAGTCCAGGTGGGCGAAGGTGGTCGCCGGAGACGGGTCAGTCAAGTCATCCGCAGGAACGTAAACGGCCTGTACGGAGGTGATTGAACCGGTCTTGGTGGAGGTAATACGCTCCTGCAGCACGCCCATCTCTTCAGCCAGGGTCGGCTGGTAGCCTACCGCTGACGGCATACGACCCAGCAGTGCGGAAACTTCCGTACCGGCCAGGGTGTAACGATAGATGTTGTCGATGAACAGCAGAACATCGCGGCCTTCGTCACGGAATTTTTCCGCCATGGTCAGACCGGTCAGTGCCACGCGCAGACGGTTGCCCGGCGGCTCGTTCATCTGGCCATACACCAGCGCAACTTTGTCGATTACGTTGGAGTCGGTCATTTCGTGGTAGAAGTCGTTACCCTCACGAGTACGCTCGCCCACGCCGGCAAATACCGAATAACCTGAGTGCTCAGCCGCGATGTTACGGATCAGCTCCATCATGTTTACGGTTTTACCTACGCCCGCGCCGCCGAACAGGCCGACTTTACCGCCCTTGGCGAACGGACACATCAGGTCGATAACCTTGATGCCGGTTTCCAGCAGTTCCTGCGAGTTGGACTGGTCTTCATAAGAAGGCGCCGCGCGGTGAATAGAGGAGATCTCTACTGCACTGCCGTCTTCTTCTTTGATGTCGCCTTTCATGTCGATCGGCTCGCCCAGCACGTTCATGATACGGCCGAGGGTGGCTTTACCCACCGGAACCTGGATCGGTTTTTTCAGGTCAGCAACTTCCAGACCGCGCTTCAGGCCGTCAGAAGAACCCATGGCGATGGTACGAACCACGCCGCCGCCCAGCTGCTGCTGAACTTCCAGCACCAGACGAGCATCACCATTCTGAACCTCAAGGGCGTTGTACACTTGCGGTACCGCGTCCTGAGGGAATTCGACGTCAACTACGGCGCCGATAATCTGGACAATCTTTCCAGCTGCCATCTTGAATCCTCTACCTAATTCTTACCTGGTTAAACCGCGGAGGCTCCCGAGACGATCTCGGTGAGTTCCTGGGTGATGCTGGCCTGACGAGCTTTGTTGTATACCAACTGCAGCTCTTTAATCAGGCTGCCGCCATTGTCGGTCGCGGCTTTCATCGCCACCATACGGGCGGCCTGCTCGCTGGCCAGGTTTTCCACGACGCCCTGATAAACCTGCGATTCGACATAACGACGCAGCAGGGTATCCAGCAGCGCTTTCGGATCGGGCTCGTACAGGTAATCCCAGGTCTTCGCCTTCATCTCTTCTTCACCTTCCGCTGGCGGTAACGGCAGCAGTTGGGTAATGGTCGGAGTCTGAGACATGGTGTTATTGAACTTGTTGCTGACGACATACAGCTTGTCGATGCGACCTTCGTCGTAAGCCTGCAGCATCACTTTTACCGGGCCGATCAGATCGGACAGGGAAGGTTTGTCTCCCATGCCGGTGACCTGCGCCACGATGTTGCCGCCTACGGAGCCGAAGAACGCCAGACCTTTGGAACCGATGATCGACAGATCGCTCTGCACGCCTTTATCGGACCAGGCTTTCATATCCGCCAGCAATTTTTTGAACAGGTTAATGTTCAAACCACCACAAAGCCCGCGGTCAGTCGAAACGACCAGGTAGCCGACGCGCTTAACGTCGCGCTCTTCCAGGTAAGGGTGCTTGTATTCCAGATTCCCTAACGCAAGGTGACCAATCACTTTGCGCATGGTGTCTGCATACGGACGGCTGGCCGCCATGCGTTCCTGCGTTTTACGCATTTTGGAGGCGGCGACCATTTCCATCGCTTTGGTGATCTTCTGCGTGTTTTTCACGCTTCCAATCTTGTTACGTATCTCTTTTGCGCCGGCCATTAGCTTCTCCTCAAAGCCTTGCGGCCTGCCTTTTCAGACAGGCCGCCAGACATTACCAGGACTGGGTTGCTTTAAACGTGTCGAGCAGGCCTTTCAGCTTCGCTTCGATATCGTTGTTGTAGTTACCAGTTTGGTTGATTTCCTGCATCAGCTCGGCGTGGTCGCGGTCCGCGAACGCCAGCAGTGCAGCTTCGAAGCTAAGGATTTTCGCCAGCTCAACGTCGTTCAGGTAGCCGCGCTCGGCAGCAAACAGCACCAGACCCTGTTGCGCGACGGACATCGGCGCATACTGTTTCTGTTTCAGCAGCTCGGTCACTTTCTGACCGTGGC
>OKGA01000417.1_pt1 | contig 10959 bp, 4 predicted proteins | sample 1611451 | NCBI WGS metagenome assembly OKGA01 (sample SAMN04436745, study PRJEB24849) | human gut metagenome | biome: human gut; feature: NICU; material: stool | host: Homo sapiens | place: USA: Saint Louis, MO | collected 2010-12-22
ATCGGCATCGTCGGCGCCGACAATGTTGGCCTGAACGGGCTGGAAAAAGGCTACGACAAGCTTTTGCAGGGCGTGCCGGGCAAAGAGGTTTATCGCCAGGACGCGGCGGGCCACATTATCTCCATGCTGAGCTATACCCCGCCGACGCAGCCGCCAACGGTGCAGCTCAGCATCGACAAGTTCGATCAGTACACGCTCTACAGCAAGCTGCGCGACGGCGTGCTGCTCAACAAGGCGGACTCGGGCGCGGCGGTGCTGGTGAAGATCGACACCGGCGAAATTCTCGGCATGGCCTCTTACCCGTCGTTTAACCCTAACAACTATGACGGCGCCACCCCGGCGCAGATGCGCAACGCGGCGATCAACGACAGCTACGAGCCGGGTTCGACGGTGAAGCCGCTGGTAGTGATGGAAGGGCTGGAACGCCATCTGGTGCGCCCCGATTCAGTGATCGACACCACGCCCTATCGGGTAAACGGCCACCTGATCCGCGACGTCGGGCACTGGCCGCGCCTGACCATGACCGGCATTTTGCAAAAATCGAGCGACATCGGCGTCTCCCATATCGCGCTGGCGATGCCCGCCGAGGCGCTGGTCAATACCTATCAGGCGTTCGGCCTGGGCAAACCGACAGGGCTGGGGCTGACCGGCGAGAGCGTCGGCTACTTCCCGGCGCACCGTCAGCGCTGGGCCGATATCGAGCGCGCCACTTTCTCCTTCGGCTATGGCCTGCGCGTGACGCCGCTGCAAATTGCACGTGAATATGCCACGCTGGGCTCGTTCGGCGTTTACCGTCCGCTGTCGATTACTCGCGTGACGCCGCCGGTGCTCGGCAAGCAGGTGGCGAATCCGGAAACGGTGAAAGAGGTGGTGCATATGCTGGAGAGCGACGTGCTGCCTGGCGGCACCGGCATCAAAGCGGCGGTGCCGGGCTACCGGCTGGCGACCAAAACTGGTACCGCGGAGAAGATGGGCGACAGCGGCAAATATGACGGCGGCTATATCAACTACACCGCCGGCGTGGCGCCTGCCAGTCATCCAGAGGTGGCGCTGGTGGTGATGATCAACCATCCTACCGCCGGCGATCACTTCGGCGGCTCGGTTGCCGCGCCGATCTTCGGCAACATTATGGGGCCGGTGCTGAAGCATATGAATATCGCGCCGGACGCTATTTACAATAAGCCTTCAGATAAATCTTAGTAAAATCAGTATGTAACCGGGTATGGAACTTATTCATACCTGGTTTCATTTCCCCGAATTCCGTTGCGTTTTCGCGCTGTTTTGTCCCGCCGCAGAGTGCGAGGATAACAGTCCCAGAGGTATTGATAGGTGCGAAAACGCGCTGCTCCAGGCAGCGGCATCCGCAAGGATAATCCACCCTGTTTATTGCACCAACCCACGCGGATGCGTGGGTTTTTTTTGCCTGTTATTAACCAATTACGTTTTACTCGCTCACGTCAGAAAATGACGCTGCATGACGCGCTGAGCCTCGGCTGGAAAGTCTGACCATTCTTAACACAACCCTTACGGTTTGCCGATGGAAAAACAGACGGGGCTTCGCAGATAATACGCGGCGTGATGATTGATAAACGCAATAATCCCCTGAAAATGAGGGGATTTTTTCTTTCTACTTCTGGCAAGACTGTTAACCATGACTAATGCGTCCCGCACCTCCCGTTCCCGCTGGCTTAAATGGCTGCTGCTGTTCATCCTGATGGTGATTATTGCCGGCGTCGTCTGGCGCGTGCTGCCGCTCGGCAAAAGGCAGGGCGGGATGCCGCCTGGCGATCGTCACGGCGGACGCGGCGGGCCGCCGGGCATGGCGATGATGGGCGGCGGCGCGACGCTGGTGCACAGCGGCGTAGCGACCACCGCCGACGTGCCGGTTTACCTCAACGCGCTCGGCACGGTGATCCCCAATGCCAGCGTCACCGTCACCAGCCGCGTCGACGGCCAGCTGGAGAAGGTTTACTTCACGGAAGGGCAGAAGGTAGAGGCGGGCCAACTGCTGGCGCAGATCGATCCGCGCGGCTTTCAGGCGACGCTGAATCAGTATCAGGCGGAGCTGAGCGAAAACCAGGCGCTGTTGAAAAGCGCTGAGCTGACGCTGGCGCGCTACCGCAAACTCTACGCGCAGGATTCGCTGGCGCGTCAGGATCTCGACACCCAGACCGCCACCGTCGGGCAGTATCGCGGCGCGGTCGCCGCCGACCAGGCGCAGATCGCCAGCGCGAAGCTGAGCATTGAGTATGCGCGCATCACCGCGCCGGTCAGCGGTCGCGTCGGGCTGCGGCTGGTGGATCCGGGCAATATGGTGCAAAGCTCCAGCAGCACCGGGCTGGTGACTATTACCCAGATGCAGCCCGCCGCCGTGACTTTTAGCGTGCCGCATAGCAATATTCCCGCGCTGATCAAGGCGCTGCACAACGGTCAGGCGCTGCCCGCCACTGCCTTCGACCAGGACAACAGCCGCGCGCTGGCGCAGGGCGAAGTGAAATTCATCAGCACCCAGATCGACACCAGCACCGGCACCGTGGCGCTGAAGGCGACCTGCGCCAACGAGGACGAGGCGCTCTACGCCAACCAGTTCGTCAATCTGCGTTTGCAGATTGCTACCCTGACAGGGGCGACGGTGATCCCGTCGCAGGCGCTGCAGCTGAGCAGCAACGGCAGCTTTGTCTTTGTAATCAATAAAGACAACAGCGTGACGCGCAAAGCGGTTTCCGCCGGTCCGGCGTTCGGCGACGACAGGCAGGCGATCCTGAAGGGCGTCGAGCCCGGCGACCGTCTGGTGACCGAAGGTATCGATCGCCTCACCAACGGCAGCAAAGTGGCGCTGGCGGATGAGACGCAACCGACCGCAAGCGCCGAGGCAAAATGAATCCGTCACGCCTGTTTATCCTGCGGCCGGTCGCCACTATTTTGCTGATGGTGGGCGTGCTGGTCGCCGGCATTTTTGCCTACAAATTCCTGTCGACCTCGGCGCTGCCGCAGGTGGACTATCCCACTATCCAGGTCACCACTCTCTATCCCGGCGCCAGCCCCGACGTGATGGCGTCGTCGGTGACCTCGCCGCTGGAGCGCCAGCTGGGGCAGATGGCGGGGCTGAGCCAGATGACCTCGACCAGCTCCAGCGGCTCCTCCATTATTACGCTGAAGTTCGGTCTCGATCTCTCGCTCGACGTAGCGGAGCAGGAAGTGCAGGCGGCGATTAACGCCGCCAACAACCTGCTGCCGAGCGATCTGCCCAATCCGCCGACCTATAAAAAGGTCAATCCAGCAGACAGCGCGGTGATCACCCTGGCGGCCAGTTCAGATAACCTGCCGCTGACGCAGGTGCAGGATCTGGTCAATACCCGCGTGGCGCTGAAGCTGTCGCAGATCTCTGGCGTCGGCATGGTGACGCTGGCGGGCGGTCATCAGCCGGCGATCCGCGTGCAGATGAACCCGGTCGCGCTCGCCGCGCGCAAGCTGACGCTGGAAGATGTCAACACGTTGATTAGCAACAGCAACGTCAACGGTTCCAAGGGCGGCTTCGACGGCAAATATCACTCGGTCACCATCGACGCCAACGATCAGCTGCGCACCGCCGACGAGTACGGCAACCTGATCCTGACGTATCAGAACGGCGCGGCGCTGCGCCTGAAGGATATTGCCCATATTGAACAGGGGCCGGAAAACAGCTATCAGTCCGCCTGGGCCAACCGCAGCCCGGCGATTGTTATCAGCGTGCAGCGCCAGCCGGGTGCCAACGTGATTCAGGTGGTCGACAGCATCAAGGCGGCACTGCCAACACTACAGGCCGCACTGCCGGACGGCGTGAAGATAACGATACTTTCCGACCGCACCCAGACCATCCGCGCCTCGATCAGCGACGTGCAGTTCGAGCTGATGCTCTCCATCGCGCTGGTGGTAATGGTGACCTTTCTGTTCCTGCGCAACGTGGCGGCGACGCTGATCCCCAGCGTGGCGGTGCCGCTGTCGCTGGTGGGCACTTTCGGCGTGATGTATCTGGCGGGCTTCAGCCTCAATAACCTGTCGCTGATGGCGCTGACCATCGCCACCGGCTTCGTGATCGACGACGCCATCGTGGTGGTGGAGAATATCTCGCGGCGGCTGGAGGAGGGCGAAACGCCGATGCAGGCGGCGCTGAAAGGATCGCAGCAGATCGGCTTCACCATTATCTCGCTGACCTTCTCGCTGATTGCGGTGCTGATCCCGCTGCTGTTTATGGGCGACGTGGTGGGGCGGCTGTTCCGCGAATTCGCCATCACCCTGGCGGTGTCGATTCTGGTGTCGATGCTGGTGTCGCTGACCTTAACGCCGATGCTGTGCGCTTATCTGCTGCGCCATATCCCGCCGGAGCGGCAGTCGCGCTTTGCGCGCAAGGGCGGCGAGCTGTTCGACAGGCTGATCTGCGGCTATGACCGGCTGTTGACCATCGTGCTCAATCACCAGAAGCTGACGCTGCTGGCGGCGCTGGCGACCTTTGCGCTCACTGCGCTGCTCTATATGGCGGTACCGAAAGGCTTCTTCCCGACGCAGGATACCGGACTGATCCAGGGCATTACGCTGGCGTCGCAGGATGTCTCCTTTAGCGAGATGGCGAAGCGTCAGCAGGCGCTGGCGAAGGTGGTGCTGGCCAACCCGGCGGTGGAGAGCGTCTCTTCCACTATCGGCATCGACGGCAGCAACACCAGCCTGAACAGCGGACGGCTACAGATTAACCTGAAGCCGTTCGACCAGCGCGACGACAAGGCTGACGTGGTGATCAAGCAGCTGCAGCAGGCGGCGACCCAGGTGGCGGGCATCCAGCTCTATATGCAGCCTGCGCAGGATCTGACGGTCAACGATCAGGTGACGCCGAGCCAGTATCAGTTCACCCTTGACGACGCCGACAGCGAAAACCTCGTGACCTGGTCGCCGCGGCTGGTGGCGGCGCTGCAAAAGCGGCCCGAGTTTAACGGCGTGGTGAGCAATTTGCAGGATCAGGGCCGCGTCGCCTGGGTCGAGCTGAACCGCGATAAAGCGGCGCGCTACGGCATTACCGCCTCGGACGTTGATACTGCGCTCTATAACGCCTTCGGCCAGCGCCTGGTCTCGACCATCTTTACCCAGTCAAACCAGTATCGCGTGGTGCTGGAGGTAGCGCCCGCTTACCAGCAGTCGCCCGCGTCGTTTGAGGATGTCTATCTGCAGCCCGCGACCAGCGACAGCGCGACGACAAGTTCGACCTCATCGTCGACCTCGACTTCAACCTCGTCGACGTCAACGTCAACGTCAACCTCGACATCAGCCTCAACTTCAGCCAGCGACGCCAGCGGCGGCATGGTAAAGCTGACCTCTGTCGCCACCATTCACCAGCGCGCCGGTTCGCTGATGCATATGCGGCTCAACCAGTTCCCGGCGGTGACGATCTCCTTTAACCTGAATAGCGGCTACTCGCTGGAAGAGGGGCAGAAGGCGATCGCCAAGGTGCAGCAGCAGCTGGGAATGCCGTCGAGCATCACGCTGCGCTATCAGGGGGAAACCGCCGCTTTCAGGAGCGCCACCGGCAATACCCTGTGGCTGATCCTCGCCGCGCTGCTCACCATGTACGTGGTGCTGGGCATTCTCTACGAGAGCTTTATTCACCCGGTGACCATTCTCTCTACGCTGCCCTCGGCGGCGGTCGGCGCGCTGCTGACGCTGCTGCTGGCGGGCAGCGAGTTCAGCCTGATTGCGCTAATCGGCGTGATCCTGCTGATCGGCATCGTGAAAAAGAACGCCATTATGATGATCGACTTTGCGCTGGAGGCGGAGAACAAGCAGCACCTTAGCCCGCGCGAGGCGATCCATCAGGCCTGCCTGCTGCGCTTCCGACCGATCCTGATGACCACCATGGCGGCGCTGCTCGGCGCGCTGCCGCTGATGCTGGCGTCGGGATCGGGTGCAGAGCTGCGTCAGCCGCTGGGGCTGGTGATCGTCGGCGGCCTGATCGTCAGCCAGGTGTTGACGCTCTTCTCCACGCCGGTGATCTATCTCTGGTTTGACGCGCTGGCGCAGCGCGGCAATGCCTGGGTGAAACGCCGCCAGCAGCAGTCGCGAGGCGCGTCATGAACCTGACGCGGCTGTTTATCTTCCGTCCGGTCGCCACGCTGCTGCTGACGCTGGCTATCCTGCTGCTCGGCGCCCTCGGCTACCGGCTGCTGCCGGTCGCGCCGCTGCCGCAGGTCGATTTTCCCACCATTATGGTGAGCGCCAGCCTCGCCGGCGCCAGCCCGGAAACCATGGCGGCGACGGTGGCTACGCCGCTGGAGCGCGCGCTGGGGCAGATCGCCGGCATCACCGAAATGACCTCCAGCAGCTCGCAGGGATCCGCCAGCATCATTTTACAGTTTGAGCTCGATCGCGATATCAACGGCGCGGCGCGCGACGTGCAGGCGGCGATCAATGCCTCGCGCAGCCTGCTGCCGAGCAGCATGGAGTCGCTGCCGACCTACCGCAAAGCGAATCCCTCCGACGCTCCTATCGTCATGCTGGCGCTCACCTCCGAAACGCGCACGCCCGGCGAGCTGTACGATCTGGCCGAAAGCAAAATCGAGCAGGCGATGGGACAGGTGAAGGGCGTGGGTGAGGTGTCGCTGATGGGCAGCGCGCTGCCCGCGGTGCGTATCGATCTACAGCCGCAAAAGCTGACGCACTACGGCATCTCGCTGGATAGCGTGCGCAGCGCCGTCGCCAACAGCACCACCAATTTGCCGAAAGGGATGTTACAGGGCAGCAGCCAGTCGTGGGTGGTGGACAGCAACGGCCAGCTCGACAAGGCGGCGCAGTACCGCGATCTGATCGTCGCTTATCAGGATGGCAACGCGGTGCGGCTGCACGACGTCGCCACCGTCTACGACTCGGTGGAGGATCAGTATCAGGCCGGCTTCCTTAACGCCGCGCCGTCGGTGATGATCGGCATCAAGCGCCAGGCGGGCGCCAATATGCTCGACACTATCGACGCCATTAAGGCGCAGCTGCCGGCGCTGGAGAAAGATCTGCCCGCCGATACGCAACTCAAAGTGGTGATCGACCGGTCGCCCGGCGTGCGCGCCTCGCTCTACGACACCGAAGAGACGCTGCTGATCGCGGTACTGCTGGTCATCGCCGTGGTATTTGTCTTCCTGCGCAACCTGCAGGCGGTGGTGATCCCGGCGCTGGCGCTGCCGGTGTCGCTGATCGGCACCTGCGCGGTGATGTATCTGCTCGGCTACAGCCTCGACAACCTGTCGCTGATGGCGCTGATTATCTCCACCGGCTTTGTGGTGGATGACGCCATCGTGGTGCTGGAGAATATTACGCGCCATATTGAAGAGGGGCTGGGGCCGGTGCGCGCGGCGGTGCGCGGCGCGCGCGAGGTGAGCTTTACCGTGCTGTCGATGACGGTGTCGCTTATCGCCGTCTTTATCCCCATCCTGCTGATGGGCAGCATCGTGGGGCGCCTGTTCCGCGAATTCGCCATTACCCTCACGGTGTCGCTACTGATCTCGATGTTCGTTTCCCTCAGCCTGACGCCGATGCTCTGCTCACGGCTGCTGAAGCGCAGGCCGCGCGTCACCAACAGGCCGCATCCGGTCTATCAGTTTATCGAAAATCGCCTCAACGCCCTGCTGGCCGCCTACGCGCGTGGGCTGAACTGGGTGATGCGCCACCAGAAGCTGACGATGTTCAGCCTGGCGCTTACCGTGCTGCTGAATCTGTTTCTCTACAGCGTGGTGCAAAAGGGCTTCTTTCCCAATCAGGACACCGGCCTGTTGATGGGCGCGCTGCGCGCCGATCAGAACATCTCGTTTCAGGCGATGAAGCCGAAAATGCTGATGTTCACCAAAATTATTCAGGCCGATCCGGCGGTAGAGAGCGTGATGTCGTCGATGGGCAGCGGCATGTTCGGCTCGCGCAACAGCGCCAACTTCTTTGTGCGGCTGAAGGATCTCGACCAGCGCGACGTCACCGCCACCGAAGTGGCCAACCGGCTGAGCATGAAAACCAGCCATATCGCCGGCGCGCAGATGTTCCTGATGGCGGCGCAGGATCTGCATATCGGCGGCCGCAGCGCCAACGCCAGCTATCAGTACAGCCTGCAGGCAGACGACCTCGATCTGCTGCGCACCTGGACGCCGAAAGTGCAGGCGGCGCTGGCGGCGATCCCGCAGCTCAACAGCGTCGATTCCGACTCGCAAACCGGCGGTCAGGAGGTGGTGATCAATATCGATCGCGACCGCGCCACGCGCCTCGGCGTCAATGTGCAGATGCTCGACACCATGCTCAACAACGCCTTCAGCCAGCGCCAGGTCGCCACGCTCTATCACACCCTGAATCAGTATCACGTCGTGATGTCGCTTAACAGCAGCTACACGCGCGATCCGGCGATATTGCAGCAGCTCTATGTCATCAACGACAGCGGCGTCCGGGTGCCGCTCTCCGCCTTCGCCACCCTGACCAGCGGCAACGCGCCGCTGTCGGTGGCGCATCAGGGGCAGTCGGCCACCAGCACCGTCGCCTTTAACCTTAACGACGGCGTCTCACTGGAGCAGGCGCAGGCGCTGATCAAGCAGGCGATGGCGAAGCTCGGTTTGCCCTCCAGCATCCAGGCCGGTTTCGCCGGCACCGCCGCCGCCTTCGGCCAGCTGACGGCCACCATGCCCTGGCTGATCCTGGCGGCGCTGGCGGCGGTCTATATCGTGCTGGGCGTGCTCTACGAGAGCTACGTGCATCCGCTGACCATTCTCTCGACGCTGCCGTCGGCGGGCGTCGGCGCGCTGCTGCTGCTGCTGCTTACCAACACGCAGCTCACGGTGATTGCGCTGATCGGCATCATCCTGCTGATCGGCATCGTCAAGAAGAACGCCATTATGATGATCGACTTTGCGCTCGACGCCGAGCGCCGTCTCGGCCTGACGCCGCAGCAGGCGATCGTGCAGGCGTGCCTGATGCGCTTTCGCCCTATCATGATGACCACGCTGGCGGCGTTTTTCGGCGCGCTGCCGCTGGCGCTCGGCAGCGGCGGCGACGCCGATCTGCGCAGCCCGCTCGGCATGGCGATTGCCGGCGGTCTGGCGCTGAGCCAGCTGCTGACCCTGTTTACCACGCCGGTGGTCTATCTCTGGCTCGACCGTCTGAGTCGCGCCACCCAACGTCAGTGGCGCCGTTTGCGCCATGCGGAATCCTGATTGATGAAAAAGCTTTCTCTCGTTTTACTGCTGCTGCTCGGCGGCTGCGCCGTCGGCCCCGACTATCAACGCCCCAGCGCCAGCGTGCCGCTGCACTATAAAGAGGCCAAAGGCTGGCAGCGCGCCACGCCGCAGGACGATCAAAGCAAAGGCGAATGGTGGACGGTCTATCACGACGACACCCTGAGCGGCCTGCTGCGGCAGGTCAGCATCTCTAACCAGAACGTCGCCAGCTACGCCGCGCAGTACCGCGAAGCGCAGGCGCTGGCCGCTCAGTCGCGCGCCGCGCTCTTTCCCACGCTCGGCTATGACGCCAGTGGAACGCGCAGCGGCACCCGTTCCACTAACAGCGGCGCGCGCAGCGTCACCAACAGCAACTCGGCGCAGCTAAGCGCCAGCTGGGAGGTGGATCTGTGGGGCAAGCTGCGCCGCACCCGCGAAGAGAATGCCGCCAGCGCCCAGGCGAGCGCCGCCGAGCTGGCGAACGTGACGCTCAGCGCCCAGTCGGAGCTGGCACAGGACTATTTCCAGCTGCGTATTATGGATGAGAAGATCGCGCGCTATCAGCAAAGCGTGGCGGCCTACGATCGCTACCTGAAAGTCATTGAGAATAAATACCAGGCGGGCAGTGAATCGCGCGCCACCCTGGCGCAGGCGCAGATGCAGCTGGAGAGCGCGCGCGCCTCGGCGCTTGACCAGCAGTGGCAGCGGGCCCAGATGGAGCACGCTATCGCGCTGCTGATCGGCAAAGCGCCGGCCGACTTCAGCCTGCCGGCGGCGCAGCTGACCGCGACGCTGCCGCCGTTGCCGCAGGCGCTGCCGTCGCAGCTGCTGCAGCGCCGTCCCGATATCGCTTACGCCGAACGCAACGTCGCGGCCGCCAACGCCGCGGTCGGCGTAGCAATTGCCGGCTACTATCCCGATCTGACGCTGAGCGCCAGCGGCGGCACCAGCGCCTCGGCGCTGCATAATCTCTTCTCGTTGCCCTATCGCGTCTGGTCGCTCGGCCCCGATCTGAGCGGCACGCTGCTCGACTTCGGCGCTACCTCGGCGAAGGTGGATCAGGCGCGCGCCGCCTGGGACGGCAGCGTCGCCAGCTATCGCCTGGCGGTGCTGACGGCGATGCAGGAGGTCGAGGACGATCTGGTGGAGCTGAACACCCTGACCAGCGAGCTGGCGGCGCAGCAGCGCGCCACCGACGCCGCGCGCGAGTCGGCGCGCGTCACGCGCAACCAGTATGAGGCGGGTATGATCGACTATCTCGACGTCGCCACTACCGAAACCAGCAGCCTGAGCGCGCAGCAGAGCCTGCTGACGCTGCAAAGCACGCAGTGGGTCGCCAGCGTGGCGCTGATCGCCGCGCTCGGCGGCGGCTGGCAGAGCGCGCCCTAAATCGCGCCTTTACGCTTGTCGAACGACGTCAGATCCTGCATCGTTAGGAACCTTTTTAGCGATGCTATGGAGCTGGCATGTTGTTTACATTTTTACGTCTGGTCTGCCGCCTGCTGTGGCGGGTGGAACTGCGCGGCGACGCCGCCGCGCTGCATCAGGGAAAAGTGCTGATCGCGCCGAATCATATGTCTTTTCTCGATGGCGTGCTGCTGGCGCTGTTCCTGCCGATCAGACCGGTTTTCGCGGTTTACTCCGCCGTCAGCGAACGGTGGTATATGCGGCTGGTGAAGCCGCTGATCGATTTCGTTCCGCTCGATCCAACCCGGCCGATGTCGATCAAGCAGCTGGGGCGGCTGATCGACAGCGGCCG
>OKGA01000418.1_pt1 | contig 10874 bp, 10 predicted proteins | sample 1611451 | NCBI WGS metagenome assembly OKGA01 (sample SAMN04436745, study PRJEB24849) | human gut metagenome | biome: human gut; feature: NICU; material: stool | host: Homo sapiens | place: USA: Saint Louis, MO | collected 2010-12-22
TTTACAACCTTGAGGATGTTGCCATGCGTTTATTACCGCTCTGCTTGTTAGCATTGATGCTGACCGGGTGCGTTCACGAATACCACCCGATAAGCAGCGCACCCGCTCATTCGCAGCCATCCCGCGAGCCCGCGCGCAAGCCGGCGCCGCGTCCCGCGCCGGTCAAAGTCTATACCGACGCCGCCGATCTGGTCAGCAAACCGTTCCGCGATCTGGGCGAAGTCGCTGGCGATGACTGCCAGAGCAGCCGCCAGGATTCGCCGCCGAATATCGCCACCGCACGCAAGCGTCTGCAGATTAAAGCCTCTTACCTGAAAGCCAATGCCGTTCTGCTGCATAAGTGTGAAATCGTCAGCAGCACGCCAGGCTGCTATCGTCAGGCGATCTGTCAGGGCTCCGCGCTGAAAGTGAATCAATGAGCGCTTTCGCCTTCGAGCAGATCGGCGTGATCCGTTCGCCGTGGAAAGAGAAATTCGCCGTTCCGCGCCAGCCTGGCCTGGTGCAGGATGGTCACGGCGAGCTGCATCTGATGGCGCCCTATAACCAGCCGGAGGCGGTACGCGGCCTGGAGAGTTTCAGCCATCTCTGGGTGCTGTTCGTGTTTCATCAGACTATGGCAGGCGGCTGGCGGCCCACGGTGCGCCCGCCGCGCCTGGGCGGCAATGCCCGCATGGGCGTGTTCGCGACGCGCTCGACCTTTCGCCCGAACCCTGTCGGCATGTCGCTGGTTGAGCTGAAGGCGATACGCTGCGAGAAGAATCAGGTGATCCTGCAGCTCGGCAGCCTGGATCTGGTGGACGGTACACCGGTCGTGGATATCAAGCCTTACCTCCCCTTCGCCGAGGCGCTGCCGCAGGCGCGGGCCGGTTTCGCGCAGGAAGCGCCCGCGGCCGATATGCCGGTGCGCTTCTCGCCGCAGGCGGAACAGCAGCTGGCGCAGCAGCAGCGCTATCCCTATCTGGCGCGTTTTATCCGCGACGTGCTGGCGCAAGATCCGCGTCCCGCCTACCGCAAAGGCGAAGCGCAGTCGCGCGAATATGCCGTCTGGCTGCTCGATTTCAATGTGCGCTGGCGCGTCGATGAAACCGGCACTGAGGTGACCAGCATCGACCCGCGCGAAAACGCGCTTTTGAGCCCGTGATCTCGCTGGTACACTAGCCGCCAACAAAACTTTTGTCAGTGACTCTCCGTTCAACTGGAACCTTAATCAATGCGTACTACTCAATATTTGCTCTCCACCCTTAAGGAGACGCCCTCCGACGCGGAAGTGATCAGCCACCAGCTGATGCTGCGCGCCGGGATGATCCGCAAACTGGCTTCAGGTCTCTACACCTGGCTGCCGACCGGTTTACGCGTGCTGAAAAAAGTCGAAAACATCGTGCGCGAAGAGATGAACAACGCGGGCGCGATTGAGATCTCTATGCCGGTGGTTCAGCCTGCCGATTTGTGGCAGGAGAGCGGTCGCTGGGAACAGTACGGCCCGGAACTGCTGCGCGTGGCCGATCGCCACGAGCGCCCGTTCGTGCTCGGTCCGACGCATGAAGAAGTCATTACCGATTTGATCCGCAACGAGCTCAGCTCCTATAAGCAGCTACCGCTGAACCTCTATCAGATCCAGACCAAATTCCGCGATGAAGTGCGCCCGCGCTTTGGCGTGATGCGCTCGCGCGAGTTCATCATGAAAGACGCCTACTCCTTCCATACTTCGCAGGAGTCGCTGCAGGAAACCTACGACGCGATGTACCGCGCCTACAGCAACAGCTTTAGCCGTATGGGCCTCGACTTCCGCGCGGTTCAGGCCGATACCGGTTCTATCGGCGGCAGCGCGTCGCACGAATTCCAGGTACTGGCGCAGAGCGGTGAAGATGATGTGATCTTCTCAACCGATTCGGACTACGCCGCCAATATCGAAATGGCGGAAGCGGTAGCGCCGGCTGGCGATCGCCCGCAGCCGACTCAGGCGCTGGCGCAGATCGACACGCCGAACGCGAAAACCATCGCCGAGCTGGTCGAGCAGTTCCAGCTGCCGATTGAGAAAACCGTGAAGACGCTGATGGTAAAAGCCAGCGAAGAGAGCGGCCATACGCTGGTTGCGCTGCTGGTGCGCGGCGATCACGAGCTGAACGAAATTAAAGCGGAGAAGCTCGACATCGTCGCCTCGCCGCTGACGTTCGCCACTGAAGAAGAGATCCGCGCCGCAGTGGGCGCAGGTCCAGGTTCGCTTGGCCCGGTGGGTCTGGCGATGCCGATTATCGCCGATCGCAGCGTCGATAAGATGAGCGACTTCAGCGCCGGCGCCAACGTCGACGGCAAACACTATGTCGGGATTAACTGGGAACGCGATCTGCCGCAGGCGATCGTGGCCGATATCCGCAACGTGGTGGAAGGCGATCCGAGCCCGGACGGCAAAGGCACGCTGCAGATCAAACGCGGCATCGAAGTCGGCCATATTTTCCAGCTCGGCACCAAATACTCGGAAGCGATGAAAGCGGCGGTTCAGGGCGAAGATGGCCGTAATCAGGTGTTGACCATGGGCTGCTACGGTATCGGCATCACGCGCGTCGTCGCGGCGGCGATCGAGCAGAACCACGACGAGCGCGGCATTATCTGGCCTGCGGCGCTGGCACCGTTCGACGTTGCGATTCTGCCGATGAATATGCACAAATCTTTCCGCGTGAAAGAGCTGGCGGAAGAGCTCTACCACACCCTGCGCGCCAAAGGCGTCGAGGTGATCCTCGACGACCGTAAAGAGCGTCCGGGCGTGATGTTCGCCGATATGGAGCTGATTGGCGTGCCGCACACCATCGTCATCGGCGACCGCAATCTCGACAACGAAGAGATTGAGTACAAAGCGCGTCGCGCCGGCGAGAAAGAGATGATCAAGCAGAGCGAAATCGTCGACTTCCTGCTGAAAGCGCTTAACAAGTAAGATCCTTCCCGCCCCCGTTTTCGGGGGCGTTTTTTTTACAGTACTTTTCCCCGCATCGATTTGGTCGAACTGCGCCGCGCTTTCCCTTCCAGCCGCCGCTCTTTCGACGCGCGCGTCGGCCGCGTAGCGCGCCGCGCCTTCTCTACCCGCGTCAGCTCCTGAATCAAATTGACCAGCCTCTGTACCGCCGCCTCGCGGTTCATCTCCTGGCTGCGATACTCCTGCGCCTTGATAATCACCATGCCTTCCGGCGTAATCAGATGGTGTTTCGCCGCCAGCATGCGCTGTTTGTAAAACGGCGGCAGCGAGGATGCGGCGATATCGAAACGCAGATGAATAGCGGTGCTGGTTTTATTTACATGCTGCCCGCCCGCCCCCTGGGCGCGAATGGCGCTTAGCTCGACTTCGCCGTCGGGCAGCTCGACCGTACGTGAAACTTTAATCATCTGTCACCTGAGACAACGTCGCCTCGTTTAACCTGTTCATCAACTTAACCTTTTGTGCTTGCTGTTTATGGCGCGTAGCCAGCGGATTCTGTCACTTTAGCCTCTTTCGACGCTACGATCCTGCTTTGCTCTGGCTGAAATCCTGGAAATGCCTGTGATATAGTTCCTCAGGCAACCAGAGTATTCTTGCTCTGCTGAGGAGGTGAAAGTGCAAAAATATTGTGAATTAGTTCGCCAGAAGTATGCCGAGATCGGCAGCGGCGAACTGGGATATGTGCCCGATGCGATCGGATGCGTTTTAAAGGCACTCGATGATATTGCCGCAAATTCTGCGCTAAACTCTTCTGTCAGGGAACAGGCAGCCTATGCCGCTGCAAACTTACTGGTGAGCGACTATGTTGACGAATGAAGCCTATAGACCCATCAACTGCGATGATTACGACAACCTGGAACTCGCCTGCACGAAACGCTGGACGCTTGAGCTGACCCTGAAAAACGGGGAAGCGCTGAAGGCGAAAGCGACGGATATGGTTTCACGTAAAAACGTCGAATACCTTTCTATCGATCTCTCCGGCGAAACGCGCGAGTTGCGCCTCGATCATATCGCCAGCTTCAGCCATCCTGAGCTGGGCACCGTTGTCGTCAGCGAAGAATAACGACAGCGCCTCGGGCGGGATATTCCCGCCCCCTTCCCTAAGGTTTCAGCGACCCATAGTAAGCCGACAGATCCGCCATATCCTCATCGCTTAATCCAGCCACAAACGCTTTCATGACTTCCGCCTGCCCGCCGCTGCGCTCGCCCTTTTTATAGGCCTGCAGCGCATGGTTAAGGTAAGCGGCGTTCTGTCCCGCAAGGTTGGGATAGAGCGGCATGCTGCTTTTTCCCTGCGCGCCATGGCAGGCGGCGCAGGCGGCCGCCTTCTGCGCCCCCGCGTTGACGTCGCCGTCGGCCAGCGCCGGCAGCGCCGTCGCCAGCAGCAAAGCGGCCAGTACTCTCTTCATGATTGCTCTCCAGCACTCTCGTTATTTTGCCAGATCGCCTGCCAGCCGCTGTCGTCGACGGCGGCGCCTTCCCGGGTGACAAACAGGCCGGGCGCGCAGACAAGCGTCTGATTGTAGTAGATCAGCGGAATACGTCCGCGCTGCCACGGCGGGATCGCCAGCTCCTGCCACAGCTTTTTGATTTCGCGGCCGCCGGCGCGGCCCGCCAGATGAAAATAGCCCTGCGCATGAAAACGTACGCTCACCTCTTCGTCCGCCTCGGGTTGACGCAGCGCCGAGAGCGCGCGGTGGGCATGCAGCACGCCGAGCCGCTGCGGCAGCACCAGCGGCGCGCGGCGGTCGGGCCAGGGCAGCAGCCGATCCTTTAGCGACGCGCAGCGCGGCACCCAGTAGAGCCGATCGCGATAGCGGCGCGCCTCCGCCTCGCCAAAGCGTAAACGCGGCTGCGCGTCTTCGCGGCTCAGCATCACCTCCTGACGCAGACGCGTGAGCGCGGCGCGCGACACCATCGGCGCGCCCTGGCAGGCGATCCAGCGGCGCAGCAGCGCGTTCGCGCGCGTCTCGCTCATCTGTAAAAGCGGCGGGAAATGCAGGCTGCCGTCTGGATGCATCAGACCGGCCAGCTGCTCCGCCAGCAGTTCGTCCAGCAGCTGCTCCTGCTCGCCGCACAGCGCCGCGCTGCGCGCGCACGCGGCGGCGAAGTGCGGCCAGCGCGCCTGCAGCGTCGGCAGCAGATGCTGGCGCAGGAAATTGCGATCGTAGCGCGCGTCCTGATTGCTTTCATCTTCGATCCAGCGCAGCTGATGCTGCCGCGCGTAGGCTTCAAGCTGCTGGCGCGACTGCCCGAGCAGCGGACGCAGCAGCACGTGACCGTGGCGCTGATGCCGCACCGGCATCGCCGCCAGCCCGGCCGGTCCGCTGCCGCGCTTCAGCGCCAGCAGCAGCGTCTCGCACTGGTCGTCGAGATGCTGTGCGGTCAACAGCCACTCATCAGGCTGCATCGCCGTCGTCAGCGCCTGATAGCGCGCCGTGCGCGCTGCGCCCTCAACGCCCTGCTCGCGCGCGTCGACCTGCACGCGCAGCACCTCGCAGCGTAGCTGCCAGGCTTCGCAGATAGCCACGCAGTGAGCCGCCCAGCTGTCGGCGTTGGGGCTTAATCCGTGGTGGACATGCAGGGCGCGCAGGCGCGCTTGCGGATGCGTCTGTTGCCAGCTAACCAGCTGATGCAGCAGCACGGTGGAATCAAGACCGCCGCTAAACGCCACCGCCAGCGCGGCATCGTCAGGCAACAGCGAAGCGAGATGAGACAAAGGCATGACGCGTTCCAGAATCAGGGCCGCCGGATGCGGCCCCTGCGCGCGCTATTTTACGCCTGATAGAGCTCCAGCGGCAAACCATCCGGATCGGCAAAGAAGGTGCACTGCTTGCCGGTCAGATCGTCGATGCGGATCGGCTCGCACACCACGCCTTTTTCCGCCAGCGTCGCGACCGCCGCGCCGACGTCCGGCACGGTAAAGGCCAGATGACGCAGGCCGCAGGCTTCGGGATGACTGACGCGCGCCGGCGGCGAAGGAAAGGAGAAAAGCTCGATGGTGTACTGGCCGTTTAGCGCCAGATCGCCTTTCCACGAATCGCGCGCTTCGCGGTAAACCTCGCCCATCAGGCTGAAGCCGAGCACATCACAATAAAAGGCCTTACTGCGCGCATAATCGGTGGCGATGATGGCGATATGGTGAACAGAAGATAACTGCAACATGAAAAGACTCCCTGACTGTTTTGTCTATCCTGAGACGTGCGGCGGCGGCTTGCAATGCGCAATTGTCTGAAGCCGCTGCCTTTTTCCGTTATTTCAGCACCCGAACGCGATAATCGCCCTCTTCCGTCAGCGTCGCGCCGTGAATATCGGTCTCAAAGCCGGGATAGTGGCGTCCGATAGTGCAAAGCATCAGCAGGAAGTCGAGCACCGCGCGGCTCTCTTCGGTGATCATTTCCCCTGGCATCACCAGCGGCACGCCTGGCGGATAGGGCAGGATCATATTGGCAGAAACGCGTCCCACCAGCTGCTTCAGATCCACCGTCTCTACTCTGCCCTGCACCTGCTGCTGGAACGCCTGATGAGGCGTCATCTTCATTTCAGGCAGCACGTCGAACGCCTTGAGCATCAGGCGCGGCAGATCGTGCTGGCGGATCAGCTGGTGGATCCCCTGCGCCAGCGTCTGGATGCGCATATTGCGGTAGAAGTCGGGATCTTCGGCGTAGAGATCCGGCAGCATATTTTTCACCCGCAGGTTGAGATCGTAGGCGCGCTTGAACTCGGTCAGACCGCGCAGCACGCTCATCGCCCGGGTCTTGTCGATGCCGATGCTGAACAGGAACAGCAGGTTATAAGGCCCGGTTTTCTCTACCACAATGCCGCGCTCGTCGAGGAATTTCGCCACCAGCGCCGCCGGAATCCCCTCTTCCGCCATCTCGCCCAGCTCGCTCATGCCGGGCGTCAGAATGGTGACCTTAATGGGATCGAGATACATATGGTCAGCGTCCGCCTGGGTAAAGCCGTGCCACCCCTCTTCGCCCGGCTGGATCGGCCAGCACGCCGCTTCGTCGACATGCTCCGGCTGCCAGATATCGAAGAACCAGCTGTCGGACTCCTCGCGCAGGCGCTGGATCTCCCGGCGAAAGTGCAGCGCGCGCTCGACCGAGCGATTGATCAGCCGCTTGCCGGGATTGCCGCGCAGCATCGCCGCCGCCGTTTCAATCGACGACACAATCGCATAGTTGGGCGATGTGGTGGTGTGCATCATGTAAGCTTCGTTGAAGGTGTGCTCGTCGTAATCGCCTTTAATATGGATCAGCGACGCCTGCGAGAAGGCCGCCAGCAGCTTGTGGGTCGACTGAGTTTCATAGATCACTTTGCCAGGCGTACGCTCGCCGCTCATGCCGCTTTTGCCGGCATAGATAGGATGGAAGTTGGTATAGGGCACCCATGCGGAATCGAAATGGATCGACGGCACCTCCAGCGTCTCCTTGATGTACTGCGTGTTATAAAGTAGGCCATCGTAGGTGGAGTTGGTGATCACGGCGTGCACCGGCCAGCTGGCGCGGGCGGTATTCGCCACCTTCTCCTCAATGCTGGCGCGGGTGAACTCCCGCTTAGGGATGCCGCCGAGAATGCCCAGCGCATTGCGCGTCGGCTTGAGCCAGATTGGCACAATATCGCTCATCATCAGCAGATGCGTCAGCGACTTATGGCAGTTGCGGTCAATCAATACCGTGCTGCCGGTCGGCGCCGCATACATGCCGACGATTTTATTCGAGGTCGAGGTGCCGTTGGTCACCATGTAGCTCTGCTCGGCGCCGAAAGTTCTGGCGACGTACTCCTCGGCCTCGAGGTGCGGGCCGGTATGATCGAGCAGCGAACCAAGTTCGGTCACGGAGATAGAGATATCCGCCTTCAGCGTATTGGCGCCAAAGAAGTCGTAAAAGAGGCTGCCGACCGGGCTTTTTTGAAAAGCGGTGCCGCCCATATGACCGGGCGTACAGAAGGTGTACTTTCCCTCTTTCACGTAGGTGAACAGCGCTTTGGTCAGCGGCGGAGTAATGTGGTCGATATAGTCGTCGGTGTACTGGCGGATATGCAGCGCGATATCGTCCGCGGCGCTCAGCGCATATTCAAAGAAGTGCAGCGCCATACGCATCTCGTTGATGCTGACATCCATCTGGGAGTGGGTGTTGATAAAGGCGTAGAGCGGCAGGTGTTCATTGAGCTGATTGATATCGGCGCAGAGCGCCGGACTGTTGTGCGTGTCCCAGTCAAAGATCACGCCGCAGATACGCGGGTTGTGCTCTATCAGCTTCAACAGGTCGTCGATGTTCGTCGGATAAATCAGCTGAAAGCCCTGCTGCGTCAGCGCGGTATTCAGTTCACGCAGCGGCTCGTCTTTGTAGAACATGCCGTGTGAACCCATGATCGCCAGAATATTCAATGCGCACCTCCCTTTTAATGTGGCAGGGCTAATCATAGCGAAGGATAGCGGTCGGGTGCTGTCGGAATGCTCTACTCTGTTGCCGATCGGCAAATCAGAGGCATAAAAAAAGCGGACCGGAGTCCGCTTTTTCACCGCTGTACGCCCTTAAGCGTAGCCGTAGCTCATCAGACGCTGATAGCGACGATCGAGCAGCTCTTCGGTGCTCAGGGTGTCGAGATCGGCCAGATCCGCCAGCAGCTGGTTTTTCAGCGACAGCGCCATATCCACCGGCTGACGATGCGCGCCGCCCAGCGGTTCCGGGATGATCGAGTCGATCAGCTTCAGCTCTTTCAGACGGTTGGCCGTGATGCCCATCGCCTCTGCCGCCAGCGGGGCTTTATCCGCGCTTTTCCACAGAATCGAGGCGCAGCCTTCCGGCGAGATAACCGAATAGGTGCTGTACTGCAGCATATTCACTTTGTCGCCCACGCCGATGGCCAGCGCGCCGCCTGAGCCGCCTTCGCCGATCACGGTGCAGATAACCGGAATTTTCAGACCAGACATTTCGCGCAGGTTGCGAGCGATCGCTTCCGACTGACCGCGCTCTTCCGCGCCCACGCCCGGATAGGCGCCCGGCGTGTCGATAAAGGTGATCAGCGGCATTTTAAAGCGCTCGGCCATCTCCATCAGACGCAGCGCTTTGCGATAGCCTTCCGGCGCCGGCATACCGAAGTTGCGGCGGATTTTCTCTTTGGTTTCGCGACCTTTTTGATGACCAATGATCATTACCGGGCGGCCGTCGAGACGGGCGATACCGCCGACAATCGCTTTGTCGTCGGCATAGGCGCGATCGCCTGCCAGCTCGTCAAAGTCGTCAAAAGCGTTGCGAACGTAGTCAAGCGTGTAAGGGCGCAGCGGATGGCGCGCCAGCTGCGCGACCTGCCATGCGCCCAAATCGGCGAAGATTTTACGGGTCAGCTCAACGCTTTTTTCGCGCAGGCGCTGCACCTCTTCGTCCAGATTAATGTGTTTATCATCCTGACGACCAATCGACGTAAGCGAATCAATTTTCGCTTCAAGTTCCGCGATCGGCTGTTCAAAATCCAGGTAATTAAGACTCATAATGTTCCTGTTTTAGTCAAACTCCAGTTCAACCTGCTCCGACCCTATCAACGAACGCAGTTCGTTGAGCAGGCGATCGCTGGGCGAAATACGCCACGCTGCACCAAAGCGTAGCTTCGCTCGCGCGTCGGCTCTCTGATAGTAGAGATTCACCGGTATCGTCCCCGAGCGATGGGGTTCGAGAGACTGGCGGAGCCGGTTTAATAGCTGGTCATCAATTTGCCTGTCCGTCAGCGAGATAGCAAGTCCGCGCGCGTATTTTTCGCGCGCTTCGTCAATGTCCATGACTTCACGAGCGGTCATTTTAAGGCCGCCGCTGAAGTCATCAAAGCTGACCTGTCCGCTGACGATCAGGATACGGTCTTTCTCCAGCAAATGCTGGTATTTATCTAACGCATCGGTAAATAACATCACCTCAAGACGACCGGAACGATCGTCCAGAGTACAGATACCAATTCGATTGCCGCGCTTGGTCACCATCACGCGGGCCGCCACCACCAGACCGGCGGCGACGGTAATTTTACCACGCTCGGTAGGATGCATGTCCTTGAGGCGCATGCCGCCTACATAACGTTCAATCTCTTTCAGATACTGATTGATCGGATGGCCGGTGAGATAGAGGCCGAGCGTTTCCCGCTCGCCGTCGAGCTGCACCTGTTCCGGCCAGGGCGCCACGCTGGCGTAGGATTTCTCTACCTGCTCCGGCTCTTCCGCCAGTACGCCGAACATGTCGGCCTGGCCGATCGCCTCCGCTTTGGCGTGCTGATCCGCCGCCTTCAGCGCGTCGCCAAGCGAACTCATCAGCGCTGCGCGGTGCGGACCGAGACGATCGAAGGCGCCGGACATGATCAGCTTCTCCATCACGCGGCGGTTGATCTTTTTGGTGTCGGTGCGCGCGCAGAGATCGAACAGCTCGCGGAAATAGCCATCCTGGTTACGCGCCTCGAGGATCGCCTCGATCGGGCCTTCGCCGACGCCTTTGATCGCGCCGATGCCGTAGACGATCTCGCCGTCGTCATTGACGTGGAACTGATAGAGACCGGAGTTGATATCGGGCGGCAGCACCTTCAGGCCCATGCGCCAGCACTCGTCCACCAGGCCGACCACCTTCTCGGTGTTGTCCATATCGGCGGTCATCACCGCCGCCATAAACTCGGCCGGATAGTGCGCCTTCAGCCACAGCGTCTGGTAGGAAACCAGCGCATAGGCGGCGGAGTGCGATTTGTTAAAGCCGTAGCCGGCGAATTTCTCCACCAGGTCGAAGATCTTCATCGACAGCTCGCCGTCGATACCCATGCGCTCCGCGCCCTCTTTAAACACCGAGCGCTGCTTGGCCATCTCTTCCGGTTTCTTTTTACCCATCGCGCGGCGCAGCATATCCGCGCCGCCCAGGGTATAGCCGGAAAGCAC
>OKGA01000421.1_pt1 | contig 10842 bp, 8 predicted proteins | sample 1611451 | NCBI WGS metagenome assembly OKGA01 (sample SAMN04436745, study PRJEB24849) | human gut metagenome | biome: human gut; feature: NICU; material: stool | host: Homo sapiens | place: USA: Saint Louis, MO | collected 2010-12-22
CCTCTCTCGCCGACCACCATTCGAAAAACCTGCTTTTAAAGCAGGTTTTTTTTCGTCTGCGGTTTATGAGGATGAGTACCTCCGCAGGAGGTTCGAGCCTCGCGAAGCGAGACAACGTTGCTTTAGCAACGGCCCGCAGGGCGCGCATCAACGATGCGCGTAATCCTCTCTCGCCGACCACCATTCGAAAAACCTGCTTTTAAAGCAGGTTTTTTTTCGCCTGCAGTTTATGAGGATGAGTACCTCCTCCGATACGGTCGGCTTCGCTTTATGGCGTGCGTCAATCCACCGTCCTCGTGAAATATATTTATCCTTTACGCTTAATTAATTCACACTCCTTATTCCCATTGGGCTCTTTTTCTCATATTTAAATAAATTCATGCTTGCCGAATAAAACCCGGTTTATAGCGCTCTTGTTTTCACATTTTTTTTACCTATAGTCTGAATGGACAACGCGGGATATGTTATTCCCGCTGCGTGGAAAATATCGTGATTATTTATTAACGTTAATCTTCGTGGATTATTGCGGAATTTTTTCGCATCGGCAATGCATCGCGACGATTAACTCTTTTATGTTTATCCTCTCGGAATAAAGGAATCAGTTATGCGCAAATTTAATAAACCGCTGTTGGCGCTGTTGATCGGCAGCACGCTGTGTTCCGCGGCGCAGGCCGCCGCGCCGGGCAAGCCGACCATCGCCTGGGGCAATACCAAGTTCGCCATCGTTGAAGTTGACCAGGCGGCTACCGCTTATAATAATTTGGTGAAGGTAAAAAATGCCGCCGATGTTTCCGTCTCCTGGAATTTATGGAATGGCGACACCGGCACGACGGCAAAAGTTTTATTAAATGGCAAAGAGGCGTGGAGCGGCCCTTCAACCGGCTCTTCCGGTACGGCGAGTTTTAAAGTCAATAAAGGCGGCCGTTATCAAATGCAGGTGGCATTGTGTAATGCCGACGGCTGTAGCGCCAGCGATGCCACCGAAATTGTGGTGGCCGACACCGACGGCAGCCATTTGGCGCCGTTGAAAGAGCCGCTGCTGGAAAAGAATAAACCGTATAAACAGAACTCCGGCAAAGTGGTGGGTTCTTATTTCGTCGAGTGGGGCGTTTACGGGCGCAATTTCACCGTCGACAAGATCCCGGCGCAGAACCTGACCCACCTGCTGTACGGCTTTATCCCGATCTGCGGCGGCAACGGCATCAACGACAGCCTGAAAGAGATTGAAGGCAGCTTCCAGGCGCTGCAGCGCTCCTGCCAGGGCCGCGAGGACTTCAAAGTCTCGATCCACGATCCGTTCGCCGCGCTGCAAAAAGCGCAGAAGGGCGTTACCGCCTGGGATGACCCCTACAAGGGCAACTTCGGCCAGCTGATGGCGCTGAAACAGGCGCATCCTGACCTGAAAATTCTGCCGTCGATCGGCGGCTGGACGCTGTCCGACCCGTTCTTCTTCATGGGCGACAAGGTGAAGCGCGATCGCTTCGTCGGTTCGGTGAAAGAGTTCCTGCAGACCTGGAAGTTCTTCGATGGCGTGGATATCGATTGGGAGTTCCCGGGCGGCAAAGGCGCCAACCCTAACCTGGGCAGCCCGCAAGACGGGGAAACCTATGTGCTGCTGATGAAGGAGCTGCGGGCGATGCTGGATCAGCTGTCGGCGGAAACCGGCCGCAAATATGAACTGACCTCCGCCATCAGCGCCGGCAAGGACAAGATCGATAAGGTGGCTTACAACGTTGCGCAGAACTCGATGGATCACATCTTCCTGATGAGCTACGACTTCTATGGCGCCTTCGATCTGAAGAACCTGGGGCATCAGACCGCGCTGAATGCGCCGGCCTGGAAGCCGGACACCGCTTACACCACGGTGAACGGCGTCAATGCGCTGCTGGCGCAGGGCGTCAAGCCGGGCAAGATCGTGGTCGGCACCGCCATGTATGGCCGCGGCTGGACCGGGGTGAACGGCTACCAGAACAACATTCCGTTCACCGGTACCGCCACTGGGCCGGTCAAAGGCACCTGGGAGAACGGCATCGTGGACTACCGCCAAATCGCCGGCCAGTTCATGAGCGGCGAGTGGCAGTATACCTACGACGCCACGGCGGAAGCGCCTTACGTGTTCAAACCTTCCACCGGCGATCTGATCACCTTCGACGATGCCCGCTCGGTGCAGGCCAAAGGCAAGTACGTGCTGGATAAGCAGCTGGGCGGCCTGTTCTCCTGGGAGATCGATGCGGATAACGGCGATATTCTCAACAGCATGAACGCCAGCCTGGGCAACAGCGCCGGCGTTCAATAATCGGTTGCAGTGCGTTGCCGGGGGATATCCTTTCGCCCCCGGCTTTTTCGCCGCCGAAAGTTTTTTTACGCCGCACAGATTGTGGCTCTGCCCCGAGCAAAACGCGCTCATCGGACTCACCCTTTTGGGTAATCCTTCAGCATTTCCTCCTGTCTTTAACGGCGATCACAAAAATAACCGTTCAGATATTCATCATTCAGCAACAAAGTTTTGGCGTTTTTTAACGGAGTTAAAAACCAGTAAGTTTGTGAGGGTCAGACCAATGCGCTAAAAATGGCCGCTTAGCATAAATTTTCATGCTGGAACTGTTAACAAAAGGTTTTTTTTATGTTTGTTTGCTGTTTCTCACAGTCTGCGTAAATCCCCACTGGTTATATTGACGACACCCCAAACAGTTGGCAACTTGATAGCCTCAGGGGTAAGAGCGAGAGTTGTTTGAGTGAATTCCACGCGCTCAGACGTCCCCGCCGCGATGCGTTCCATCCGGCATTCTCTCCTCGTACGCCTTCTGCCTTCGGGCGCCGATCGCACAGGCCACGCAATAAAAAATACAGGCCTGGCGGCAATTACACACATCACATCACACAATGGAGCACTAACGATGACACGTTCCTTGGGTAAATCGGGGATTCTGAAATTCGGTATTGGGCTGATCGCGCTGACCGTGGCGGCCAGCGTACAGGCCAAGACGTTGGTTTACTGTTCTGAAGGTTCCCCGGAAGGGTTCAACCCGCAGCTGTTTACCTCCGGCACCACCTATGACGCCAGCTCGGTACCGATCTACAACCGGCTGGTCGAATTCAAGACCGGCACCACCGAGCTGCAGCCGGGCCTGGCTGAGAAGTGGGACGTCAGCGAAGACGGCAAAACCTACACCTTCCACCTGCGCAAAGGCGTGAAGTGGCAGAGCAGCAAGGACTTCAAACCGACGCGCGATTTCAACGCCGACGACGTGGTGTTCTCCTTTGAACGCCAGTTGGATGCGAACAACGCCTATCACAAAGTGTCCGGCGGCAGTTACGAATACTTTGAAGGCATGGACATGCCGAAGCTGATCGCCAAGATCGAAAAAGTGGACGACAACACCGTGCGCTTCGTGCTGAACCGCCCGGAGGCGCCGTTCCTGGCTGACCTGGGCATGGACTTCGCATCCATTCTGTCCGCCGAATACGCTGACGTGATGATGAAAGCCGGCACGCCGGAGAAAGTCGATCTGAACCCGATCGGCACCGGCCCATTCCAGCTGCTGCAATACCAGAAAGACTCCAAGATCCTGTACAAGGCGTTTGACGGTTTCTGGGGCACCAAGCCGAAGATCGATCGCCTGGTGTTTTCCATCACGCCTGACGCCTCCGTGCGCTACGCCAAACTGCAGAAAAACGAATGCCAGGTGATGCCATATCCGAACCCGGCCGATATCGCCCGCATGAAGCAGGACAAGTCCATCAACCTGATGGAACAGCCGGGCCTGAACGTGGGCTATCTGTCGTTCAACGTCGAGAAAAAGCCGCTGGATAACCTGAAGGTACGTCAGGCGTTGACCATGGCGGTCAACAAGCAGGCGATCATCGACGCGGTTTATCAGGGCGCGGGTCAGGCGGCCAAGAACCTGATCCCGCCGACCATGTGGGGCTATAACGACGCGGTGCAGGATTACGCTTACGATCCGGCCAAGGCGAAAGAGCTGCTGAAAGAAGCGGGCATGGCCGACGGTTTCAGCATCGATCTGTGGGCGATGCCGGTACAGCGTCCTTACAACCCGAACGCGCGCCGCATGGCGGAAATGATCCAGGCCGACTGGGCCAAGATCGGCGTGAAAGCCAAAATCGTGACCTATGAGTGGGGTGAATACCTCAAGCGCGCCAAAGCGGGCGAGCACCAGACGGTGATGATGGGCTGGACCGGCGACAACGGGGATCCGGACAACTTCTTCGCCACGCTGTTCAGCTGCGCGGCGGCGAAAGACGGCTCCAACTACTCCCGCTGGTGCTACAAGCCGTTTGAAGATCTGATTCAACCGGCGCGCGCCGAATCCAACCACGACAAGCGTATCGAACTGTACAAACAGGCGCAGGTGGTGATGCACGATCAGGCTCCGGCGCTGATTGTCGCACACTCCACCGTGTATGAGCCTGTGCGTAAGGAAGTGAAAGGCTACGTCGTGGATCCGCTCGGTAAGCATCACTTCGAGAATGTCTCTGTAGACTGATTTCGACCGCTTTACCGGAGACGCACGAATGGACTTGCAGGGGCGCAACAGGTTTGCGCCTCTGCTGACCAGTCTCCGGCGTATGGCCGTCGAATCGTTCAAAGGCATGTGAGCGTTAATAAGCCTGGCGGACGATGAGCTGCCGGGCATTGATACAGAGAGTTCGGGATATGTTGCAGTTCATACTCCGACGTTTGGGGTTAGTTATCCCAACGTTTATCGGCATTACGTTGCTGACTTTTGCATTCGTCCATATGATCCCCGGCGACCCGGTGACCATCATGGCCGGGGAACGCGGTATCTCCGCCGAGCGCCACGCGCAGCTGATGGCGGAAATGGGGCTGGACAAGCCGCTCTATCAACAATATTTCTCCTACGTGTCCAACGTGCTGCACGGCGATCTGGGCACCTCACTCAAAAGCCGCATCTCCGTCTGGAGCGAGTTCGTTCCGCGCTTCCAGGCCACGCTGGAGCTGGGTTTCTGCGCGATGCTGTTCGCGGTGCTGGTGGGCATCCCGGTCGGGGTGCTGGCGGCGGTCAAACGCGGTTCGGTCTTCGATCACACCGCGGTGGGCATCTCGCTGACCGGCTATTCGATGCCGATTTTCTGGTGGGGCATGATGCTGATCATGCTGGTGTCGGTGCAGCTTAACCTGACGCCGGTGTCGGGGCGCATCAGCGACACGGTATTCCTCGACGACAGCCACCCGCTGACCGGCTTCATGCTGATAGACACCCTGATCTGGGGCGAGCCTGGCGACTTCGTCGACGCGGTGATGCACATGATCCTGCCGGCCATCGTACTGGGCACCATCCCGCTGGCGGTGATCGTGCGCATGACCCGTTCCTCGATGCTGGAAGTGTTGGGCGAAGACTATATCCGCACCGCGCGCGCCAAGGGCGTGAGCCGCATGCGAGTGATCGTCGTCCACGCGCTGCGCAACGCGCTGCTGCCGGTGGTGACGGTGATCGGGCTGCAGGTTGGCACCATGCTGGCCGGCGCTATTCTGACGGAAACCATCTTCTCCTGGCCGGGGCTGGGCCGCTGGCTGATCGACGCGCTGCAGCGCCGCGATTACCCGGTGGTGCAGGGCGGGGTGTTGCTGGTCGCCTGTATGATCATTCTGGTTAACCTGCTGGTAGACGTGCTCTACGGCGTGGTCAACCCGCGTATTCGCCACAAGAAATAAGGGGCGCTCTCATGTCTCAAATCACTGAGTCTGCAGTTAAAGGTGCGCCGAAGCCGATGACCCCGTTTCAGGAGTTTTGGCACTATTTCAAGCGCAATAAAGGGGCCGTGGTCGGCCTGGTGTACATCGTTCTGATGCTGGTGATCGCGCTCGGCGCCGGCGTGCTGGCGCCGCATGCGCCGGCGGACCAGTTCCGCGACGCGCTGCTCAAGCCGCCGGTGTGGCAAGAAGGCGGCAGCTGGCAATATATCCTCGGCACCGACGACGTGGGCCGCGACGTGCTGTCGCGCCTGATGTATGGTGCACGGCTGTCGCTGTTGGTCGGCTGTCTGGTGGTGGTGCTGTCGCTGATCATGGGCGTGATATTCGGCCTGCTGGCCGGTTACTTCGGCGGCGTGGTGGACGCGATTATCATGCGCATCGTCGACATCATGCTGGCTCTGCCGAGCCTGTTGCTGGCGCTGGTGCTGGTGGCGGTATTCGGGCCGTCGATCGTCAACGCCTCGCTGGCGCTGACCTTCGTCGCCCTGCCGCACTATGTGCGTCTGACGCGCGCGGCGGTGCTGGTGGAGGTCAACCGCGACTACGTCACCGCTTCGCGGGTGGCGGGCGCCGGCGCGCTGCGCCAGATGTTCGTCAATATTCTGCCTAACTGCCTGGCGCCTTTGATCGTGCAGGCTTCTCTCGGTTTCTCGAACGCCATTCTGGACATGGCCGCTCTCGGCTTTCTGGGCATGGGTGCGCAGCCGCCGACGCCGGAGTGGGGCACCATGCTCTCCGACGTGCTGCAGTTCGCGCAAAGCGCCTGGTGGGTGGTGACCTTTCCCGGCCTGGCGATCCTGCTGACGGTGCTGGCATTTAACCTGATGGGGGACGGTTTGCGTGACGCTCTCGACCCCAAACTCAAGCAGTAACAGAGGACGAGAGAGATGGCGTTATTGAATGTAGACAAGCTTTCGGTGCACTTCGGTGACGAAGGCACCCCGTTCCGCGCGGTAGACCGCATCAGTTACAGCGTGGAGCAAGGTCAGGTGGTCGGCATCGTCGGTGAATCCGGCTCCGGAAAATCCGTCAGCTCGCTGGCGATCATGGGCCTGATCGATTTCCCCGGCAAGGTGATGGCCGACAAGCTGGAGTTCAACGGCCAGGATCTGCGCAAGATATCCGAAAAAGAGCGCCGCCAGCTGGTGGGCTCCGAAGTGGCGATGATCTTCCAGGATCCGATGACCAGCCTGAACCCGTGCTATACCGTCGGTTACCAGATCATGGAGGCGCTGAAGGTGCATCAGGGCGGCAACCGCCGCACCCGCCGTCAGCGCGCTATCGACCTGCTGACGCAGGTGGGCATTCCCGATCCGGCTTCGCGGCTGGACGTATACCCGCACCAGCTTTCCGGCGGCATGAGCCAGCGCGTGATGATCGCCATGGCCATCGCCTGTCGGCCGAAGCTGCTGATCGCCGACGAGCCGACGACCGCGCTCGATGTGACTATCCAGGCGCAGATCATCGAACTGCTGCTGGATCTGCAACAGCGCGAAAACATGGCGCTGCTGCTGATCACTCACGATCTGGCGCTGGTGGCGGAAGCGGCGCATCACATCATCGTGATGTACGCCGGCCAGGTGGTGGAATCCGGCAAGGCGGCGGAGATTTTCCGCGCGCCGCGCCACCCGTACACCCAGGCGCTGCTGCGCGCGCTGCCGGAGTTCGCCGCCGACAAGGCGCGGCTGGCTTCGCTGCCGGGCGTGGTGCCGGGCAAATACGATCGCCCGACCGGTTGCCTGCTCAACCCGCGTTGTCCGTACGCCAACGAGCGCTGCCGTAACGAGGAGCCGGAACTGCGCAGCATTCCCGGCCGTCAGGTTAAATGTCACACACCGCTGGATGATGCGGGGAGGCCGACCGTATGAGCCAGAATCAACCTTTACTGCAGGCGATTGACCTGAAAAAGCATTACCCGGTGAAAAAGGGCCTGTTCGCGCCGGAGCGGCTGGTCAAGGCGCTCGACGGCGTGTCCTTCACCCTGGAGCGCGGCAAAACGCTGGCGGTGGTCGGTGAGTCGGGCTGCGGCAAATCAACGCTCGGCCGCCTGCTGACGATGATTGAAGTGCCGACCGGCGGCGAGCTGTATTACCAGGGGCAGGATCTGCTGAAACCGGACGTCTCGGCCGAGAAACTGCGGCGCCAGAAGATCCAAATCGTGTTCCAGAATCCTTACGGATCGCTCAACCCGCGCAAGAAGGTCGGGCAGATCCTCGAGGAGCCGCTGTTGATCAACACGTCGCTCAGCGCCGCCGAACGGCGGGAAAAAGCGCTGGAGATGATGGCGAAGGTCGGCCTGAAGACCGAGCATTATGACCGCTACCCGCACATGTTCTCCGGCGGCCAGCGCCAGCGTATCGCTATCGCCCGCGGGCTGATGTTGAATCCGGACGTGGTGATCGCCGATGAACCGGTGTCGGCATTGGACGTGTCGGTGCGCGCGCAGGTGCTGAATCTGATGATGGATCTGCAGCAGGAGCTGGGGCTGTCCTATGTGTTCATCTCGCACGATCTGTCGGTGGTGGAACACATCGCCGACGAGGTGATGGTGATGTACCTCGGCCGCTGCGTGGAAAAGGGCAGCAAAGAGGCGATCTTCAACAACCCGCGCCATCCTTACACCCAGGCGCTGCTGTCGGCGACGCCACGGTTGAACCCGGATATGCGCCGCGAGCGCATCAAGCTGACCGGCGAACTGCCCAGCCCGATGAATCCGCCGCCGGGCTGTGCGTTCAATGCCCGCTGCCGCCGCGCTTTCGGCACCTGCGTGCAGCTGCAGCCGCAGCTAAAACAGTACGGTGAGCAGATGGTGGCCTGCTTTGCGGTCGATCAGGACGAACATCCGGGGGCGTAAAGCGTCGAACGTCATCGCTTAAATTCACGCCGGCATCACGCCGGCGTTTTTTATTACTCAATCAAAGGGTTAATAAGTAGAAAACTACCACAGTCCGCCATTTTAATTACCTCCCTAATTAAATTCTGATAAGAGTTATTTTTCTAAGAATCTTCGCATGAGAATAATAATCTAATTATGGAATTCAACGGGTTGTTTTTAATAACATTATATCGGCCTATCGGTTTCACCATTTTTATTATAAAAGCCCAAAAAAAACGCGCCGTCGGCGCGCTTTAGGTTGATGAGGCCGCGCTTATTGCGGATAAGGCACCCAGTCGCCGCCGTTCAGGCGAATGTAAGGTTTCCCCTGATATTGCATCACGATGGCGTTGTCGTTTTCGGAGATGACCGGGGTCTGCGGCAGCCCCTGGGTCAGCGCCTGCCAGTCGACGCTGGATTCGCTGAAGACCTTGCCGTCCACCAGACGTGAGACCAGCTCCGACAGCGCCAGATAGCTGCTCGGCGTTTTGATCTGCAGCGGGCTGCCCTGATGCGGCGCCTTCATGCCCACCAGTTTGATGCCGACCGGCGTATGGGTGATGTTCGGGCTGGGAATATCGCGCAGGCCGGACATTTGCATCTTGTCGCCCACCAACGCCGCGCCGTGCTCCGGCACGATCACCACCACCACTTTGCGGCCGGATTTTTCCAGCTGTTCGAGGAAGGTGTTCAGCTGATCGAACAGCTTCTGCGCGCGCGGCTGATAGTCGGCGCTCTTGTTGGAGCCGACGAAGCGGTTGCCGTCGTGCAGCGGGATGACGTTGAAGAAGGTGGCGGTGCGGGCGTCTCCGGCTTTTTGCTGCTGATCCAGCCAGCGGGTCAGCAATTCCAGATCGTTATAAATCGGCTCACCGTCGAACGACGTCAGCTCGTTGCCGATGCCGGCCTGCGACATTAACGGCGCCTGCATGTCGCCCTGTTCACGCAGCTCTTTCAGATAGTTGCCGAACACACCGGAGTGATCGAGCATCAGCTGTTGCCTGAAGCCGAGCTTCGCCAGGTTGTCGAACAGGTAACACTGCTGGTTCACCGGCTGGTACAAATCATGATGCGAAAGCTGGCCGCAGCTGGCGCGCAGCAACCGTATCGAGGCCGGGCCGCTGTAGGCGGTGGCCGAGTTGAAGCTGTCGAACATGATGTCCATCTTCGACCACAGCGGATGGTTCTGCAGGTTGACCCCCTCCATATCGGCCCAGGCCAGCGAACAGATGTTGATCACCAGCAGATCGAACGGTTGGGCGTCGGCGGGCAAAGTGGCCGGGAACGCGGTGGCGCGGCCTTTTTCCCGCTCGTAGAACTGGTTCAGGTAGGCCGTCAGGTTGGCGCTGGTCGGCGGCAGGCTGTCTGCCGGCGCAGCGTCCCCCGCCGCCGGCGCTGATGTGGCCGGGGTATTGGCGCCGCCGGCGGCAGCCGTGGAAGTGGCGGGCAGCAGTGAAACCGCCGGCCCGGCGATGTTGACGATATTGAGCCACGCCAGCGCCGCCACGGTGAACACCGTGACGCGCACCCACTGTGCGACGAACAGGTAGGCGATAAACAGCACGAAGGCCGCGCCGATCATCTGCCAGTTGATAAAGCGGTTGATCAGCTCCAGCAGATATTGGGCGCTGAAGCCGGCCAGCTGCGAGCCCTGGCTGAGGATGCTGTTGATGCCCGGCAGCCAGGTGTCGTGGTAGAACAGCGCGATGCCGATCGGGATAGCGAGGTAATGGCGCCAGCGATGCAGGCGTTGCGAAGGGATCGGCATCAGCAGAAACGCCATGAACACCAGGTTCGGCAGCGCGTGGAAATTCAGGTAGCCGAACCACAGCAGGGCGAATTTGGCCAGAAAGTAGAGGTTCCAGCCGCCCAGCCCGCGCCAGTAGCGCCACAGAGCGTTATCGGATTGCGTCTTCGAGTTTGGATTCATGGCTGCTTCTTACGTTTAATCTGAGATGAGGAGCCTGTGCGCACCCATAAACCGGCGGATTTCAAATAGCGCGGCGATAACAACAGGTTTTGCCAGTATTGACGCAAATGCGGAAAACGCCGGTGAAAGGCGTAGCCCAGCGGAATGAAGATCAGCGCGCACAGCAGGATCAGTTGCACGATGTCGTTAAGGTTCAGCATGCGGTTCCTCCTGCGGGCCAAGCGGCAGCGTGAAGGCGACCGGCTGCCGCCGTTCCGCGGGCACCTCGGCTGCCGCCACGCGGGGGCGCGGCGCGGCACC
>OKGA01000423.1_pt1 | contig 10790 bp, 9 predicted proteins | sample 1611451 | NCBI WGS metagenome assembly OKGA01 (sample SAMN04436745, study PRJEB24849) | human gut metagenome | biome: human gut; feature: NICU; material: stool | host: Homo sapiens | place: USA: Saint Louis, MO | collected 2010-12-22
TGGTGTAATTGTGGATAGAGAATTTTGGTTGCCAGTAACACGGGGTTACCGCGCGCGATCCCCTCATCCGACAGATAATCATTGGTGGCGCCCCCGGCTTCACGCATGAGTACAACGCCGGGTAAACCATCCCATGGGTACATATGAGGTTCGTAGTAGCCAATCAGTCGCCCGGCAGCAGCCCAGGCGCTCATCAGCGCACCGGAACCGTTGCGAACAAACATGCCACCGTGTTGCAAAAGCGCGTCCAGAAACGGCAGAAAACTGGAGGACGATACACGATGTGATGTGCCCACGCCCATGACGCCGCCTGCGACCGTGGGTGCTGAATGAGGCTGAATCTGGCGATCGTTCAGCCACGCACCCTGGCCCTTTAACGCGTGAAACAGTTCGTGGTGATTTGGGTCATACACAATTCCTATTACCGGCTCGCCGTCGACAACAACGGCAAGTGACAGACACCAGGTGTGCAGACCGTTAAGAAAGCAGCTGGTGCCATCAATAGGATCCACTACCCAAAGCACGTGCTTATTGGCATCGGTCGTTCCGCTCTCTTCCCCTAAAAAACCGTCTTCAGGGAAGGCTTCAGCGATGCGCGACCTGATGAAGGTTTCAACCTCACGATCTGCGAGGCTGACGACGTCCTGCAGGTCCGTACCCTTGTGATCGATCTGAAGCGTGTCACGCTGCAAATAAAACTTGTTGGCCAGTTTCCCACCGGACTCAGCAAGATCACAGGCGAAGCGGTATCGCGCCAACAGTGAATCATCTTCATGGGTAGCCATAACTTCTCCTCAAAATGCACACGTGTGCATTAGTTGCCAAAAAATAAGCCCCGAAGGGCAGGAAGGAGTGTGGCGATATTAGAGAAAGGAGTCTGTGACCAGACCCGCATAAAATTAATTTTCCATTATGCGCTTTTACGAACGATTAGTTTCACTGGTACGGCGCGATGCCGGGATGGAAGATCAAACCGAGCGATACGGGTTACCAGGAGGTCAACGGCTTGCTGAGCCAGGCCATCTGTATCTTGTTGAATAGTAGTGAGTTGATAGGGATCCCAGCTTGCCTGAGGGATATCATCGAACCCAACAACAGCGGGAATGTTACCTTTGTCGTCGGACGATCGCAGGCCATCGATAGCTCCTAATGCCAGCATATCTGTTGCGCATACCAGGGCGTGGCAGCGGCGAAGCTCAAGTGAAGCGGCCCGGCCAGCGGCATATCCGCCTCCCGCCATAAAACGGGTTGAGATCGACAATTCTCCTGCTGCAGAAAGCAACGCCTGATAACGCTCCATGGTACTGAAATTATCGTGATCCTCGCCGATAAACCCAATATTTTTCCAGGCTCGCTGGCGACAATAGGAAGTTATCAGCTGCATTCCCTGTTTATTATCACTGGCCACTCGGTCGCAGCCTTCAAGATCGGCATGACGGTTAATCAGGGTAACGGGGATTTTACGCTGTAGATACTCTTCTGCCAGCGAAAGGGGTGGCGCGCCGGAAGTGATGATCACGCCCGCCACATGGTAACTCAAAAGCTGTTTAAGCGAAGGCGCCAGCTGGTCAGGATCGTCAGCGTTCATCAGAAGCGGCATAAATCCATGCAGGGCCAGCTGATGAACCAGCGGAGAGAGCAGTTTACTGCGGAAGGGATTATCAAAGCCGGCGGTGACGATACCAATAAAGTTACTGCTGCCAGTGTTCATGGTGCGAGCGATAATGTTGACCTGATAGCCCAGCTGCTCGGCAGCATGCATGACTTTGGCGCGCGTTTTCTCTGCAACGGAAGCGCCCGGCGTAAAAGTTCGCGAGACGGCCGATCGCGACACGCCTGCCAGCCGCGCGACGTCTTCCGCTTTTACCCAGTTCTTTTTAGTGTCGCTCATGCTGCATCCACGCTGATTTTCATCAGCCATAGCTTATGCATCCGGCACGTTATAATCCAGCCCTTCAGCCACGCCGCACCGATCCGCGCCATACCACACTGGCCTCATAGATTAAACGGTCGTTTTGCTGTTCCGCACGTGGACGCAGCTCTTCCTGGTGTTCCTCCTGGGCGATTAGCCACTGCACCGCGTCATGTGCAAATTGCTCGACCGGCTGAGCGAAGGTGGTGAGGTTATAGGATGACCAGCCGCTTTGCGGGATATTGTCATAGCCCACCACGCAAAGATCTTCAGGGATACGCAACGCGAAGCTATGACGCGCTTCGTCCATAAAGCCGCACGCCACCAAATCGGTTACGCAGAATACGGCATCAGGCCGCTGCGGACGGGTGAGAAGGCGATGCGCCAGAATCCGTCCGCTTTCATAAGAGGTGCTTCCGTAACGTTCAACTGTGACCGCCACACCTGCGCGCGACGCTGCTGCAAGAAAGTCGCCTTCACGTTTCATCAGGCTGGGCGTGCCAGCCAGCGAGTTAGCAAAGGCGAGGCGGCGACAGCCGGCGCGCAAAAACGCCATCAATGCAGTTTCCGCCGCCTGCGTGGAGTCAAGATTAATACTGAGCGAGCCGGGCAGGGTTTCATCACGATTGATCAGCATCAGATGCTGACCATGCTGGTAGCACAGGTGAGTAATCCCGCTGTCAGGCATGCCGGAAAGAATGATGGAGGCGTCGGCGCGGAAGTTAATGGCCTGCTGTAGCGCGGCTGAGACGCTGCTGTCCGAGCGATCGGTATTAATTATCATCGCTACTTTGCCTGCCGCCTGCAGACATTGCGTCATCCAGCTTACCAGGCTGGCACGGTAAGGCGTGGCGACTTCAGAGACGATCAAACAGACAATACCGCTGCGGTTACGCACCAGGCTGCGCGCCAGATGATTAACGTGGTAACCCAGCTCTTCTGCCGCCTTCATTACGCGAGCGCGCATCGCTTCCGATACGCTGGCGCCGGGCGTGAAGGTGCGGGACACCGCGGAACGTGAGACCCCGGCGCGGCGGGCCACATCCTCAGCGCTGACAACCATTTTCCCCTGATTCATGTTTCTCCTCGTCATGGCCACAGGCCCAGAAAGAGTCTGTATCAGATTGCACATATGTGCAAAAGAAAAGTCCGACATAATGTTGCAATTTTGTGACATGACTAATCAATTGCATCGTAAGCAGATTGACAGGCTATTTTTTGTTCTCTACTAATTTGCACACATGTGCAAAAAACAGATGCCAGTGCAGCATCACCTCTGACCCCAGGAGAACACCATGCGTTATACCTTGTTGGTCCCAGCCATAACCCTGTGTTGCTCGACCCTGCCGTTCACCGCCCATGCCGCCGGTAATCTTAATATGATCTGCTCCGCTGATGTGGTGGTATGCGAACATATGACGCGCTTGTTTAGCCAGTCGCATGCGGACATCAAGGTCAGCATGGTGCGGCTCTCTGCCGGTGAAGCCTATGCGCGCATTCGCAGCGAAGCGCGTAATCCGCGCACCGACATCTGGTGGGCAGGGACGGGCGATCCGCATATGCAGGCGGCTGAAGAAAAGCTGACGCAGCCCTATAAATCTCCCTTGCTGAGCCAGCAGCATGACTGGGCGCAAAAACAGGCTGAAATCTCAGATTTTCGCACGGTGGGCATTTATGCGGGCGCGCTGGGCTGGGGCTACAACACGAAACTTCTTGCCGCAAAAAAACTAAAGGCGCCTGTCTGCTGGTCAGATTTGCTTGATCCGAGTTTCAAGGGCGAAATACAGATCGCCAATCCTAACTCTTCCGGTACCGCGTATAACACGCTGGCTACGCTGGTGCAGATCATGGGTGAAGACAAAGCTTTTGAATATCTGAAAAAACTCAATGCGAATATCTCGCAATATACCAAATCGGGTTCCGCGCCGGTAAAAGCCGCGGCGCGCGGAGAAACAACCGTCGGCATCGTTTTTATGCACGATGCGGTGGCGATGGAGGTCGACGGTTTTCCCATTAAAACCGTTGCGCCTTGCGAAGGCACCGGCTACGAGATTGGATCGATGTCCATCGTGAAGGGCGCGCGCAACCTGGCCAGTGCCAAAATCTGGTATGACTGGGCGCTCAGCGCCGAAGCGCAGTCGCACATGAAAGAGGCGAAATCCTTTCAGCTTCCTTCCAATACTCAGGCGGAAATCTCTCAGTACGCGCCGCGATTCGAAAACATCAAACTGATCGATTACGACTTCAAAACCTACGGGGATTCCGCGAAGCGCAAAGCGTTGCTTAGCCGCTGGGATAAAGAAATCGGCGCCAGCGCTCAATAATCCTGTTTTGTCGGCGTAATGCCCGACGAACCAATTCAACGGCGGTGGCGTAAGCCTGATGTCCGCTTCAGCCTGAACGCTCAGGTCGAGGTGATTCATGAATGCAAATAACCGGCGCTTAACCGGCGCGCTGGCTCTGGGGGCCGTGTCGTTAACGCTGCTTCCGTGGTACAGCCTTGAGGCGGGCTTTTTTGATTTATCATGGCTCGGCGGCCTCTGGCACGACGAAGCCGCCGCCCCGGCATTGTGGCAAACGGTCGTCTGGCGCCGTCCATGGCTCGCTGTTGTCATAGGGCTGCTTGCCCTTGCGGCTCTGTGCGGATTAATTAAAAACCGCGCATGGCGAAGCGCTTTGCTGTCAGGCGTTAGCGCCATCGGCGTGCTGTTTATGATCGCAGAGGGCCATGCCATTGGCTACAGCGGCTGGAGCTGGGCGTGGCTGGAAAGCGTGATGGGAACGCTGGAGCAAGGCCAGCCCGCTTTTGGCGCAGGCGCGCTGCTGATGCTGACCACTTTTCTGCTGCTGTTCGCGTTTGCCCTGGCTGAGCGCGGCGTGCTGAGAGGTGATGCCTTTGTGGTCGCCTCTATCGTGCTGTTGGTGGCGCTGGTCAGCGCCTTCGTGCTCTATCCAGTGCTGAGCCTGTTTGTGGTGTCGGTGCAAGATGTGGACGGTAGCTTCAAGCCAGATGGCCTGCTGGCGAATATGGGCGACCCATCGATATGGAGTCTGTCTTGTCTTGCAGGCGGCACCTGCGGAACCGCCTGGCGCACGCTGATGCTGGCGCTGATGACCGCTACCGGTTCCACTTTGCTGGGGCTGGCCTTTGCGCTGGCGGCAACGCGCACCGCGCTGCCATTCAAAAAAGCGCTGCGTCTTCTTACTATCCTCCCGATCATCACGCCGCCATTTGTCATCGGCCTGGCGCTGATCCTGTTGTTTGGCCGCTCCGGCGTGGTGACCAGCTATCTGGCGACGCTGTTCGGCATTGAGCCCGGCCGCTGGTTATATGGCATGACCGGTATCTGGATCGCCCAGGTGCTGTCATTTACGCCCGTGGCGTTTCTGGTTTTAATTGGCGTCGTGGAAGGAATTAGCCCGTCGCTGGAAGAGGCCTCGCAAACCCTACGCGCCAACCGCTGGCGCACCTTTACTCGCGTGTCGCTGCCGTTGATGGCGCCGGGGCTGGCAAATGCTTTCCTGATCGGCTTTATCGAAAGTATGGCCGATTTCGGTAATCCGATGGTGCTGGGCGGCAGTCACGGCGTGCTTTCGACGGAGATCTTTTTCTCTGTGGTCGGCGCGCAAAACGATCCCAGCAGGGCCGCGGTGCTGGCGATGATCCTGCTCTGTTTTACCCTGTGCGCCTTTATCATTCAGCGTCTGTGGCTGTCCGGCAAAAATTTCGCCACCGTGACCGGCAAAGGCGATGGCGGCACGCATAGCGTGTTACCCAGGCCGATGCGCGTAGGCATTTACGGACTGGTGATCCCCTGGGGCGCGTTCACGCTGGTGGTCTACGGCATGATTATGGTTGGCGGGTTTGTACAGTCATGGGGACTGGATAACAGCCTGACGCTGGAGCACTACATTCACGCCTTTCGCATCACGCTGCAGGAGGGACATCTGGTCTGGAGCGGCGTTGCGTGGAACTCATTCTGGACCACGATTGAAATTGCCCTGATTGCGGCGCCCCTGACGGCTATCGTCGGGTTACTGACCGCATGGCTTATCGTACGGCAGAAGTTCGCCGGACGTCAGGCGTTTGAATTTGCCCTGATGTTGAGTTTTGCCATTCCCGGCACGGTTATCGGCGTCAGCTACGTGATGGCCTTTAACCTGCCGCCGCTGGAGATCACCGGCACCGCGTTAATTCTCATCGTCTGTTTCGTTTTCCGTAATATGCCCGTCGGCGTGCGCGGCGGAATAGCCGCCATGAGCCAGCTCGATAAAAGTCTGGATGAAGCCTCTCTGACGCTGGGCGCAACCAGCTTCCGCACGCTGCGCAAAGTCGTGCTGCCGCTGCTGAAACCGGCCATCAGCGCTGCGCTGGTGTACGCCTTTGTCCGTGCCATTACCTCTATCAGCGCCGTGATTTTTCTGGTCAGCGCGCAGTACAACATGGCGACATCCTACATCGTTGGCCTGGTCGAAAATGGTGAGTATGGCGTGGCGATAGCCTATTCCTCTGTGCTGATCGTCGTGATGCTCGCCATCATTGCGCTCTTTCAGCTGCTGGTTGGCGAACGACGCCTGCGTCGGGCAGCCAAAAGCAGCGTAATCGCCGCAGCGCCCGGCGCACCAACGTCATTAACTCAGGAGAATGCCGTATGAGCACAGCAAAAGCAGGAACCGTTGTCTTTGAACATGTCGCTAAACGCTTTGCCGGGTTTACCGCCGTGCCGGACCTCTCGCTAACGGTGGAGGCCGGCACGCTGGTGACGCTGCTGGGCCCGTCCGGCTGTGGCAAAACCACGACGCTGCGTCTGCTGGCAGGTCTGGAGCATCCCACTTCCGGGCGCATTTTGATTGGCGGCAAAGAGGTAACGCATCTGCCTGCCAACGAGCGCGACGTTGCGATGGTGTTCCAGTCCTATGCGCTGTTTCCTCATATGTCGGCGCTGGAAAATGTAATGTACGGCCTGCTTTCCGGTGCCATGAGTCAGCGTGAAGCGCGTGATCGCGCGCGGGAAGGGCTAAAGCTGGTCGGGCTGGAAAATCAGGGGGAACGACTGCCGTCGGAGCTTTCCGGCGGCCAGCAGCAGCGTATTGCGGTGGCGCGCGCGCTGGTACTGGAACCGCAGGTGCTGCTGCTGGACGAGCCGCTTTCTAATCTGGATGAGCGACTGCGCCGCCGCGTGCGCACAGATATTCGCGATTTGCAGCAGCGTCTGGGCTTTACCGCGGTCTACGTCACGCACGATCAAGAGGAAGCGCTGGCCGTCTCCGACAAAATCATCGTGATGAAAGAAGGAGAAATCGCCCAGCAGGGCGCGCCCGAAACGCTTTATCGGTCGCCCAATTCGGTTTTCATCGCCGATTTTATGGGAGAGGCCAACATCCTGGCCTGTGAAGTGGAGTCGCTGGAGGGTGAGGAGGCGATGGTTCGCCTTGGCAAGCGACTTTATCGCGTGCGCGGCAGCGGCGCCACGCCGGGAAAAGCACAGCTTTCGGTGCGTCCGCAGTTCATTACGCTGTGCCCTTCTGGCGAAGGTGCGCTGCCGGGCGAAATTATTCATGCCACCTGGCTAGGCGATCATATTGAGTATGAAGTGGAAACCCCTCTCGGGGCGCTGTTTATCGTGGATAACCAGATGGAGCAGCGACTGCCGCTTGCTGCGAACGTCAACGTAGATTTTAAACCACAGGGACTGGCGCTGATCGTCCCCTAAACCGGCCATGAAGGAAACAATATGAGTGAGCTTGATAATAGTGCATTGATGACGCGTCTGGCGCTGGCAGAAAAAACGGCGCGCGACGCCGGGAGTCTTGCGCTGAGCTGGTTTCACCAGCGCGACAGTTTAGTGGTAGAAACTAAAAAAGATCTACAGGATGTCGTCTCCAGGGCCGACCGCGATGTGGAACAGATGATTGATGCCCGTATCCGTGAGACATTTGCGGAAGACGGTTTTCTGGGCGAGGAGTTCGGCTTACAACCCGGCACGTCGGGCTTTACCTGGGTGGTCGATCCTATTGATGGCACCAGCCCATTTCTTAACGGAATGCCGAACTGGTGTGTTTCTATCGCGGTGTTGTATCAGGGGGCGCCGGTGATTGGCGTGATTTTCGCGCCATGCTTTGACGAATGCTATGTTGCCGCGACAGGAAAGGGCGCGACGCTCAATGGTCGCGCCTTGCAGGTTGACCCTGACAGAACGCTGCAAAATCATGTGGTCGGCTTTGGCGCGAACAGTTACGTTACACCGCAAGCCGTAGGCGAACTGCTGACCGCACTGTTAGCGGCAGGCGGAAATTTTATTCGCATCGGGTCGGGCGCGTTAATGCTGGCATGGGTCGCGGCCGGGCGGGTGGTGGGCTATCTGGAGCCTTACATGCATGCCTGGGATTGCATGGCAGGGTATTGCCTGGTGCGCGAAGCCGGCGGCTGGTATTTACCTTTTAACACGGAAGGCGAGCGCTTAACGAAAGGAGCAAAAGTGTTGGCCGTTGCGCCCGGCGCCCGCGATGAGCTGAAGAAAATCGCCGGCGTTTAGCATGAATACGCCTGACGTCAGCCTGGTCAGGCGTATTGATAATCGGCACGAAAGCCTCTCCGGCTGGCGTGAATTCTCTGGTGCTGGATGGCGAATGGGTGTGATTGCCGATCGTTAACGTTACCTGCCCGTTCAGCGTTTCAGATGCGAACGCCGAATGCGCAGCTCGCCTTGTTTCCAGCTGCCATCCGGGTTTTCCTTCCCGTCTATCAGGCGGTTAAGCGCTTCTGCCATGAGCAGGTCAAGGCGTTGACTGTATGTTGTCAGCTGCCATCCGGCAGAGGCCGCCTCATCAATATCGTCGAAGCCTACTACAGCAAGTGGCGGATTATCTGCCGCGTCCCGCAGCGATTCTAATGCGCCTAACGCCAGTATGTCGTTCTCGCAAAAGAGCGCCTCAATGCGCTCAGCGGCGGATGTTCGCTGCAAATACGCTTTCATAAGGGCGGAACTTAGCTGACGATCGTAGTGTTCGACGCTGAATTCAAGCGCCAGCTTGAATCCACGCGCCTGCAGTTCATCGCAAAATCCTTTTTTCCGCTGCAGATGTTCCGCCTCGCTGCCTGGGCCAGCTATATAACCGAACCGCTTATGGCCCTGTTCGGTTAACAGACGGGCGATAACGCGGCCAGCCTGATAGTCGTCAATATTCACCGTCTCGATTTTTTGTCCCTCAGCGTTGCGCCCGACCTGGACCAGCGGAACGTCATGCATCTCTGTGGCGATCGAGACGAATTCGGGCGTCAGCACCGTCGCCAGGAAGAGGATGCCATCTACCTGGAGCTGATCGGCAAGCGCCATAACGGCCGCGTAATTGTCGCCGGTAATATTGAGCAGCAGCGCCATATAGCCGCGCTTTTGAAGCTGACGGGTCACTTCGTCCAGCATAAGCATGGAGTGAGGGTTTTTCAGTTCATCAATCGCCACGCCAATGATATGAGTGCGTTTCTGCGACAGTCCGCGGGCAAGCAGGTTGGGGCGATAGCCCAGCTCCTCGGCGATAGACAAAACGGCCTCACGCGCCTTCTCGGAAATAGAGGCGCCGGGAGTAAAGGCGCGCGATACCGTCCATTTCGATACGCCGGCGCGCATGGCGACATCGCTGGCGGTGATTTTTTGTCGTTTTACGGATTTGGTCGTCATTCGGGGCCTGTCTTTATAGGCAAAAAGGTTAAGTGAATCAGCCTGCTTCTACTGTTTATCAGGATCTGTTATGCCATTAGCGTCAAGTTTTTACAGCATAACATCGGTTCGTGCACCCGGTTGCAAAAATTTTGTGATCGTGCGTATGCATTTGGTTAAAGCAATGTTGACTAAATTTTTTATCTGACTCACTGTCGAGGCGTCTTCAGCAGAGATGTGCCCGCAAGCCTGATTAACACGCGTGCAAACTTTTTTGCACCCGGGTGCAATAAGGGGATTTACAGGCGGGCAGAGACTGAAGAGAGTCTGAGCAGAAAGCGGTCGCTCTTTACCTTGAGGACGTAAAAATCCTATCTGACAGGGCCTGACGATGAATAAGACATTCTGTTTACTGATGTTGATCACTCTAACGCTGAGCAGTGCGGTGCAGGCAAAAACGGCGCAGGTTGGCGTAGCGCTGGCGAATTTTGACCTGAATTTTGTTTCGATATTGCGCACGCAGATGATGCACGAGCTGGATGTACAGGGGATGAAAGGGCAGTTCTCGGACGCCAAAGGGGACGTCGCGCTGCAGGTGCAGCAGGTTGATGATTTTATCAATCAGGGCGTGGACGCCATCATTCTTAACCCGGTGGATACGCAAGGCGTCCTTCCGATGATCAATGCGGCGAAGAACGCAGGAATACCGCTGATTTTCGTCAACCGTAAGCCCGAAGTGCCGCTGACCGGCGCCATGGCCTATGTCGGCTCGGACTCCGCCCTCAGTGGAAAAATGCAGATCGAAGCGCTGGCCAAATTGATGAATTACCGCGGCAATATCGCCATCCTGATGGGCGCACTGTCGAACGAGGAGGCGCGCGAGCGTACCCGGGCCGTCGAAGCGTTTGTCGCGCAGCACAAAGAGATGAAGGTGGTGGAGAAACAGACCGCCAAATGGCAGCGCAATGAGGCGGTGGACGTGGTTTCAGCCTGGGTGCTTAACGGCACGCCAGTCAATGCGATTGTCGCCAATAACGACGAAATGGCGATTGGCGCCATCATGGCGCTGAATCAGGCGAGAAAAAAGAATGTCCTGGTGGCCGGTATCGACGGTACGCCGGATGGTCTTCAGTTCATTAAAAATGGCGAAATGGCGGTAACGGTTTTTCAGGATGCCCGCGCGCAGGCGACGGGTGCGGTGAAGGTGGCCTCGCAGCTGC
>OKGA01000424.1_pt1 | contig 10773 bp, 7 predicted proteins | sample 1611451 | NCBI WGS metagenome assembly OKGA01 (sample SAMN04436745, study PRJEB24849) | human gut metagenome | biome: human gut; feature: NICU; material: stool | host: Homo sapiens | place: USA: Saint Louis, MO | collected 2010-12-22
GCGGTTTTCTCCACCGGCTACGAGCTGCAGCCGGTCGGCCAGCCGCTGGCGCCGGGCCAGATCTACGACACTAACCGTTTTGCCGTCTCGCTGATGCTGCGCAAGCTCGGCTGCGAGGTGATCGACCTGGGCATTATCAAAGACGATCCGCAGGCGCTGCGTCATGCTTTCGCAGAGGCGGATCGTCAGGCCGACGTGGTGATCAGTACCGGCGGCGTGTCGGTGGGCGAAGCGGATTTCACTAAAACCATGCTGGACGAGCTGGGCGTCATCACCTTCTGGAAGCTGGCCATCAAGCCGGGCAAGCCTTTCGCCTTCGGCCGTCTCGCCAGCAGCTGGTTCTGCGGGCTGCCGGGCAATCCGGTGTCGGCCGCCGTCACCTTCTATCAGCTGGTGCAGCCGCTGCTCGCCGCCCTGACCGGCCAGAGCGAATCGCCGCTACCGCCGCGCCTGCGCGCGCGCGCCGCCTCACGCCTGAAAAAATCACCCGGCCGCCTCGATTTCCAGCGCGGCATCATGCGTCGCGGCGAGGACGGCGAGCTGGAGGTACAGAGTACCGGCCATCAGGGCTCGCACGTCTTTAGCTCTTTCGCCGCCGCCAACTGCTTTATCGTGCTGGAGCGCGATCGCGGCGCGGTCGAGCCGGGCGAATGGGTCGAGGTTGAGCCCTTCAACGCGCTGCTGGAGGGGTGATGCTGCCTGAACTCAGCGATCAAGAGATGCTGCGCTATAACCGTCAGATCGTGTTGCGCGGCTTCGACTTCGACGGTCAGGAGAAGCTCAAGGCGAGCCGCGCGCTGATTGTCGGTCTTGGCGGGTTGGGCTGCGCGGCGTCGCCTTATCTGGCCGCCGCGGGCGTCGGCGCGCTGACCCTGCTCGACTTCGATACCGTCGCGCTGTCGAATCTGCAGCGTCAGATCCTGCATCACGACGCGGATATCGGCCGCGCCAAGGTCGACTCGGCGGCGGAGAGTCTGTCCGCCATCAACCCGCATGTGCATATCGATACCGTTAACGGCATGCTGGAAGATGAGGCGCTTGAGGCGCTGATCGCCAGGCATCAGGTGGTGCTCGACTGTACCGACAACGTGCAGATCCGCGAACAGCTGAACCGCCTTTGTCGGTCGCGTGGCGTGCCGCTGGTTTCCGGCGCGGCGATTCGTATGGAAGGCCAGATTAGCGTCTTTACCTGGCAGCCGGGCACGCCCTGCTATCGCTGTATTAGCCGCCTGTTCGGCGAGCAGACGCTAAGCTGCGTCGAAGCGGGCGTGATGGCGCCGCTGGTCGGCGTGATCGGCGCCATGCAGGCGATGGAGGCGATTAAAGTGTTGACGGACTTTGGCGCGCCCGCCGCGTCGCGGCTGCTGATGTATGATGCGATGAACGCGGAGTTTCGCAGCGTGAAGGTGGCGCAGGATGCGCACTGCGAAGTGTGTGGTAAATAATAAAGGGGATAGCTTACGCTATCCCCTTTATGCCCTCAATTAAGCTGTCTGCCTGTTTTGCGCTAACGCAAGTGGCGTGGACCGATCGCAAAGTCGCTTTACGCATCCCTGCTCGCTCGGCCCGCGCCCTCCATGGCGCGGGACGCTTTGCTCTTCGGTCCACGCCACCCGCTTATTAGCGTTCTTCGTCGTCTGTCAGAAGGATCCGGCGGCCTTAGTAAATACCCTGACTGCGCAGATAGTCTTCGTAGGTACCGGTAAAGTCCACCACGCGGTCCTCTTTGATCTCCAGCACGCGCGTCGCCAGCGAGCTAACGAACTCACGGTCGTGCGAAACGAAAATCAGCGTGCCTTCGTACATCTCCAGCGCCATATTCAGCGACTCGATCGACTCCATATCCAGGTGGTTGGTCGGTTCGTCCATAATCAGGATATTGGGTTTCTGCATCATCAGCTTGCCGAACAGCATGCGCCCTTTTTCCCCGCCTGACAGCACCTTCGCCGGCTTTTTGATGTCGTCGTGGCTGAACAGCAGACGACCCAGAATGCTGCGCACCGCCTGCTCGTCATCCCCTTCCTGCTTCCACTGGCTCATCCAGTCGAAGACGCTAAGGTCGTCGGCGAAATCGGCGGCGTGATCCTGCGCGTAATAACCGATGCGCGCATTTTCCGACCATTTAACGCTGCCGCTGTCTGGCTCAAGTTCGCCCACCAGCGTTTTCAGCAGCGTGGATTTACCAATACCGTTGGCGCCGATAACCGCCAGCTTCTCGCCCACTTCAAGCAGCAGATTGAGATTTTTAAACAGCGGACCGTTATCAAACCCTTTGGTAAGCGCTTCGACTTCCAGCGCATTACGGAACAGCTTCTTGTCTTGTTCAAAACGAATAAACGGGTTTTGGCGGCTGGACGCTTTAACTTCATCCAGCTTGATTTTATCAATTTGTTTCGCGCGCGACGTCGCCTGACGCGATTTAGAGGCGTTGGCGCTAAAGCGGCTGACGAAAGACTGCAGCTCGGCGATCTGCGCTTTTTTCTTGGCGTTATCTGCTAATAAACGTTCACGCGACTGGGTAGCCTCTGTCATATACTCGTCATAGTTGCCTGGATATACGCGTAATTCGCCGTAATCGAGATCCGCCATATGCGTACAAACCATATTCAGGAAGTGACGGTCGTGCGAAATGATGATCATGGTGCTTTCACGCTCGTTCAGCACCTGCTCCAGCCAGCGGATAGTATCAATATCCAGGTTGTTGGTTGGTTCGTCCAGTAACAAAATATCAGGATTTGAAAATAACGCCTGCGCCAGCAGCACGCGTAATTTCCAGCCCGGCGCAATTTCGCTCATCGGGCCATAATGCTGTTCAACCGGGATGCCAACGCCGAGTAATAACTCGCCAGCGCGCGATTCGGCGCTATAGCCATCCATTTCGCCGTAAAGCGCTTCAAGGTCCGCGACTTTATAGCCTTCCTCTTCGCTCATTTCCGGCAAAGCATATATGCGGTCGCGCTCCTGCTTTACTTCCCACAATTCATGGTGACCCATGATGACGGTGTCCAGCACGCTATATTGTTCAAACGCAAACTGGTCCTGTCTTAACTTGCCGATACGCTCGTTGGGATCGTAAGAGACATTACCGCCGGTGGGCGCCAGATCGCCGCCGAGGATTTTCATAAAGGTGGATTTACCGCTGCCGTTTGCACCGATTAAACCGTAACGATTACCGCCGCCAAATTTTACGGAGATATTTTCGAACAGTGGCTTGCTGCCAAACTGCATGGTGATATTGCTGCTTACTAACACGGCATTGACCTTTATGGCTGAGTGAGGGGAAAAACGGCGGCCATTATGCCAGACATCGCCTTACGCATGCCAGCGCCAGGCGTGCGGCCTGAGGCAAGCCGCTGGCAGTGGGGGAAAAATAAAAAGCCGGTGGCTGTTCAGGCCACCGGCTCCCACTTGCAAGGATTGGGTAAATTTAGCCGATCAGGAAATCGTCAAGGCTTTTGCCGGAATCGAGCGCCTTTTTAATTGCCGCTGGGGTGCGGCCCTGGCCGGTCCAGGATTTTACTTCGCCGTTCTCGTCGGTATAAGAATACTTGGCGGGACGCGGCGCGCGCTTGGCGCGTTTTTTACCGGTTTCCAGCGCGCCCAGTAATTCGTTCGGGTCGATACCGTCAGCCAGCAGCATTTCGCGATATTTAGAGAGCTTTTCTTCTTTTTCGCGGTTTTGCGCTTCTTCAGCTTCCACTTCTTCACGACGTTCTGTGACGACGACGGTTAATTTCTCCAGAATTTCTTCCAGATCGCTCAATGGCAGTTCGCGTGCCTGAGCACGTAATGTGCGAATGTTGTTCAGAACTTTAAATGCGTCACTCATTATACTGTCCTTGACTAAGGGGTTTAATAAAACTGTAGCGACAAGATTACCCAATTCAAATAAAAAAATAAATTAATTTTCTACTCCAGAAAATTCCGAAGCGCGCAGGTAAAATTTCCTGGCGGAAACTTAAGGGAATTCTCACGGTGTTATTAACGGTGAATTAACAGTGCACGTCTGGATAAAAGCGCGCGGCTGAAATCGTTTTCATTGAAGGTTGAAGGGTTTAATAGCCTGTAGCCTGAGGATAAAAGGCGATATAAAGTGCTTTTCAGATGATATTTTACAAATAGTGTCTGCTCGGATCATGCAGGACGCCAGCGTGGACTTTAAGCGTAAGCGAGCATGAAAAGGTTAATCTTCGGCACGAATGGATAAAAAAAAGCCGACGCGGGCGTCGGCTCAGACGTAAATTGATAACCTTTTATTATGATGTTTTATTTGCCGGCTGTCTCAGGGGTTCACGCACAAACTCATCATCGCGCGAGAGGGTTTCATGCAGATAGTGTTCAATCTGCTCCAGACTACGATTACGCGTTTCCGGTACGCACTTAATGACAAATATCGCGCCCGCAATCCCCACCAGCGCAAAGATAAAGAAAGCGCCTGCCAGACCGACGCTTGCCAGCAGCACCGGAAACATTAGCGAAATAAGGAAATTGGCGATCCACATAGCGAATACCGCGCCGCCCATAAAAATACCGCGCAGACGCGTTGGGAATATTTCCGACAGCAGCAGCCAGGTCACCGGCGATAACGCGCCCTGCTGAAAACTTAAAAACAGCAGCATGCCGAACAGCACCATATAGCTGCGCCACATGTCAGGCTGCCCATTAACGGTTTCCGGCATAAACAGCGTCACCGCGCCGATAAAAACCAGGCAGGCGGTGCAGCCGAACTGACCAATCATGGTCAGCGTTCGCCGCCCCATTTTTCCCAGCAGCCAGATGCCGACAAAGGTCATTAACACTGAGATAGCACCGTTGGCGATCGTAGCGAACAGCGCCGCGCTGTCATCCATGCCGACCGCTTTCAGCATGGTCGGCGCGTAATACATAATGGTGTTGACGCCCGTCAGCTGCTGAATGACCGCAATACCCATACCGATCAAAAAGAGCTTAAACAGCCAGGGTTTGCGCAGCTCGCTCAGCCGCGGGCGCTGCTGCTGCTCTTCCGTCAGCGTCTCTTCTATTTCCGTCAGCTCCCATTCAACGTCCTGCCGGGCGCGGGTCCGCTCCAGCACCCGGCGCGCGTCGGCCAGGCGCCCTTTCATCGCATACCAGCGCGGCGTGTCTGGCATAAACATCATGCCGAAGAAAAGCAGTACCGCCGGCAGCGTCGCTACCGCCAGCATCCAGCGCCAGGTCGTTTCACCGCCCCAGGCGGCGTTGAAACCAGCGTTGGAGATATAGGCCAGCATCTGGCCGGAGACGATCATCAGCTCCTGTAGCGTCACCAGCTGGCCGCGTCGGTTCGCCGGCGCGATTTCCGCGATATAGACCGGTACGGTGGCCGCCGCGCCGCCGACGGCGACGCCCAGCACCAGACGGAAGAAAATCATCCAGGCCACATCCGGCGCCATCGAGGTGCCCAGGGCGCCCATGGCGAAGATCACGGCCAAAACCAGAATAATTTTTTTCCGTCCGGCCGCTGCCGCGAAATGGCCGGAGAGCAGCGCGCCAAAGGCTGCGCCAAACAGCAGGCTGCTGGTTACCAGACCGGTGGTGAACGGCGTCAGATGGAGTTCCGGGCCCATAAACAGCAGCGCACCCGAGATGACGCCGGTGTCATAGCCAAACAGCAGCCCGCCAAGCGTAGCGACCACGGCAATGACTTTAACAAAAGGTTCGGTGCGGGCGTTGCTGTTCGGCCCGGAGGCTTTATTCAGCGTAAGGTAGGATTCTCTGGACATGTCTTCTCCCGATGGTGTGCAGATGTCCAGTGAAAATAGATTATTTTTATCGCAAACATAAAATATGAAATATTAGTTTTGCGTGGTGAATCATAGGCTCCGCTTATTTTTGCTTGATAGATCACATTTATGCGCCGTAATCCTTTACCTGGCCCCCTTAATCGCGCCGTAGGTAAAACTCATCAAGGCGATAAAAAAGAAATTTTTATTTCATTAATAGCGGCGTGGCTACGGAGAGCGGCTGCGACAGATGCCGCAGCCGTAAGCAGAGAGAAAGCGTTAGCTGGCGCTGGCGGCCGGGCCGAAAACGTCGCACTGCGGCAGCGTAAACTTCTGGTAAGTTTCCCAGCCGCCGCCCAGCGCTTTATAGAGCGCCACCAAATCGAGCGCGCTCTGCATGCGCGCCTGGGTCGCCTGCTCCTGCGCCTGCGCCAGCTGACGCTGCGCGTCCAGCACGTCGATAAAGGTCGAGATGCCCTGACGATAGCTGTCGCTGGCCAGATCGAAGGCGCGCTGCAGCGACCCGGTGGTTTCATCCAGCGCCGTGACCCGCGCCTGATCGGCGCGATAGCTTACCAGCGCGTTTTCCACATCCTGCAGCGCGGTGAGCACCGTCTGACGATAGTCGAGCGCCGCACTCGCCTGCTGGGCACGCGCCAGCTTCACGCTGGAGACCAGACGGCCGCCCTGAAAAATGGGAATCGACAGCGAGGGGCCGACGGAATAGAAGTGGCTGCTCCAGTTGTCGAGATAGCTGACGTCGGTATTGCGCACCCCGAGCTGGCCGGTAAGCGACAGGCTGGGAAAGAGCTGCGCCACCGACACGCCGATGTTCGCCGTCTGCGCGTGCAGCGTCGCCTCCGCCTGACGAATATCGGGACGGCGGCGCGCCAGCGTGGCGGGAATGCCGACCGGCACGATCTGCGGCAAGGCGGGCATCGCTTTGGGCGCAAAGAGCTCGTTATCCAGCGCGCCGGGCGTTTTGCCCAGCAGCACCGCCAGCCCGTTCATCGCCTGGCGCGCCTGCGACTGATACTGGGGCAGCTGCGCCTGCAGTGAACTGAGCTGCGCGCGCGCATTCTCCACATCGGTAAGCGGCGCCAGCCCGTTGCGCTGCTGGCTCTGCGTCAGTTCACAGCTCTGCTGCGCCACCGCAATCTGCTGCTCCAGCGTGGCGACCGTCGCCTGCGCGCCGCGCAGCTGCAGGTAAGCGCGCGCCACCTCCGCCTCCAGCGAAACCAGCGCGTCGTTGCGCTGTTCAATAGCCGCCTGGGTTTGCGCATCGGCCAGTTCGACCTGACGGCGCACTTTACCCCAGAGATCCAGCTCCCAGCTGGCGTCGAAGCTGCCCTGATAGAGCGTCACCGGCTGCTCCAGGCTGCTGAGCTGGCTGGCAGTCTCGCTGTCCAGCTGGTCGGTGGCGCCGTTCGCTTTCAGCAGGCCCTCCAGCCCCAGCTGCTGACGCGTAACTTTCGCGCTGCCGTTCAGGCTGGGAAAGAGGCCGCCGCGCGCCTGCGCCAGCTCCTGGCGCGCGCCCGCGATGCGCAGCACCGCCTGCTGCAGCGTCAGATTGCCCTCGACGGCGCGGTCGATAAGGCTGCTGAGCTGCGGATCGTTAAAGGTTTGCCACCAGCGCGTATTAACGGCGCCGGGCGCGGTTTTCGACGCCTGCTGCGCGTCCATCAGGTGATAACCGCCGGGCAGCTGCGGCTTCGGCGCCTGGTAATCGGGGCCGACGGCGCAGCCCGCCAGCCAGAGCGCCAGCGTCAACAGGCTGAGCGGTCTCGCCAGCGAGCGTGTAGAGATAACCTTCATGTCAGTGTGCTCCTGCGCTGCCTTCGCTCTTAATCGGCGACAGCAGCCAACAAAATGGAATCAAGATCAGGGCGACAATGCTCAGGCCCGTAAAGACGTCGATGTATGCCAGAATGCGCGACTGCGCCACCATCTCCTGATAGAGCTGACCGGCCGCCAGCGTGGCGGGATCGCCCACCGCCGAGGTAAAGTCACGGATCGCCTGCGCCCAGTGCTGCACGGTGATGTTGAACTGCTCGTTCAGCGGCGTCATGTTGTGCACCATATGCGCCGAGCGCACCTGCTCGCGCTCGGTAATCGCCGCGGTCGAGAGCGAGATACCGATAGAGCCCGCCACGTTGCGGAACATGGTAAACAGCGCCGAAGCGTCGGCGTTGAGGCGCTGCGGAATAGTAATGAACGCGATGGTGGTCAGCGGCACAAACAGAAAGCCCAGCCCGATAGACTGCGCGCTGCGCATCAGCACCAGCGTTTTAAAATCGACATCCGGCGTCAGGGTCGAGGAGTACATAAACGCTAGCGCCAGGCAGGTAAAGCCGAAGGCGATAATGTAGCGCGTCTGCACGCGCGGCATCAGGGCGAGCACCAGCGGGATGGTGAGCACAATCAAAACCGCGCCCGGCGACAGCACCAGCCCCGACCAGGTCGCGGTGTAGCCGAGATCCTGCTGCGCCAGCTGCGGCAGCACCACGGAGCTGCCGTAGAGGATCATCGCCATGCCCGCCATCAGCAGCCCGGAGACCCAGAAATTGCGGTCTTTCATTACCAGAATATCCACCACCGGCTTACGCGCATACATCAGCCAGTAGACTGCGCCGACGATGCCGACCAGCGCCAGAGTGGCGAACAGCACAATAAAGTGCGAGGCGAACCAGTCTTCATCTTCGCCGCGATCGAGAAAGACCTGCAGGCAGCCCAGCCCCAGCGTAATCAACCCGATGCCGATATAGTCGATCTTCAGCCGCCCTTTCGCCCACTTGCGCTCCCAGGGCGGATCTTCCAGCAGCTGGTAGATCGCCAGCACCGTCAGGATGCCGACCGGGATATTGATAAAGAAGACCCAGCGCCAGCTGTAGTTATCGGTGATCCAGCCGCCCAGCGTCGGCCCGATAACGGGCGCGACGATAATGGCGATAGAAGAGAGGCCGAACGCCTTGCCGCGATCTTCCGGCTTAAAGTAGTCGAGCAGCACCGACTGCTGCACCGGCTGCAGGCCGCCGCCAAAAAAGCCCTGCAGCACGCGGAACAGGATGATTTGCCATAGCTCGGTGGCGATACCGCACAGGAACGAGCAGACGGTGAACATCACGATGCAGATCAGGAAGAACTGCTTACGGCCGAAGAGTCGGCTGAAAAAGGCGGAGATCGGCAGCACGATGCCGTTCGCCACCAGATAAGAGGTCAGCACCCAGGTGGATTCGTCATAGCTGGAGGAGAGCGAACCGGCAATATGAGGCAGCGCCACGTTAACGATAGTGGTGTCCAGGATCTCCATAAACACCGCCAGCGTGACGGTCACCGCCACCAGCCAGGGATTGCTGGAAGGTTGCCAGCTCTGCGCCTGACTCATTCCACGGTGACCTTAGGTTCTACCGACAGGCCGAGCGGCAGCGGATGGTTCGGATCCAGCCCTTTGTCGATAACGATTTTCACCGGGACGCGCTGGACGATCTTCACGTAGTTGCCGGTAGCGTTCTCCGCCGGGAAGGTAGAGAAACGCGAACCCGAGCCCATCTGAATGCTGTCGACGTGCCCTTCCAGCGCCATATCGGGCCAGGCGTCGACGCTAATCGCGACTTTATCGCCTGGATTCATACGCGCCAGCTGCGACTCTTTAAAGTTGGCGGTGATCCAGATATCGGGCGACACCAGCGAAAACAGCGAACTGCCCGCCTGCACCAGGGTGCCGAGCTGCACGTTGCGTTTGGTGACGAAGCCGTCGTACGGCGCGCGCACCTGGGTATAGGAGAGATTCAGCTCAGCGGTATTCAACTGCGCCTGCGCCTGCGCCACCTGCTGTTGTCGCGCTTCTACGTTGGTTTCCTGCTGGCGAATTTGCAGCGCGACCTGCGAGGCGACTTCCACCTGCGCTTTGGCGCTCTGCAGCTGTGCCTGTGCCGAACGCAGCTGCGCGGCGGCGGTATCGATATTGCGCTGGCTGGTGGCGCGCGGATCGACGCCGCGCTGACGACGATAGTCCGCCTCGGCGCTCAGCAGGTTAGCCTGGGCTTTCGCCTGATCGGCCAGCGCCTGGTCGCGCTGTGCCGGATACTGTACCTTCGACAGCGCCAGCTGCGCCTGCGCCTGATGCAGCTGCGCCTGCGCCAGACCCAGCTGCGCTTTGGCCTGATCGCGCTGAGCCAGGGTATCGCGCGGGTCGATCTCCACCAGCAGATCGCCTTTCCTTACGCGCTGGTTGTCTTTAACCAGCAGCTTCACCACGTAGCCGGAGGCTTTGGGCGCGATGGTGACCGCGTCGCCTTCGGTAAAGGCATCGTCGGTGGTCTCTTCATTGCGCGTGCTGAACCAGAACCAGAAGCCGACGATCAGCATGATTACCACCACCACGGCAAGAATGATCAGCGGTTTTTTGCCGGGTCTTTTACGTTCAGGCTCATCGTTATTCTGGTCAGACTGCTCACTGGATGGATCCTGCTTTTTCTTCGCATCATCCTGATGAGATTCGCCTTTTTCATTCTCGCTCATAGTCAGTTCCGCATAGCTAACGCCCTAATTCCCGGGCATAAAAGGTCAGATAAACAGTAGATGGTAAACTGACATTTTCCAGCGTTTCTTGACCTTTCCCGACAAAAGAGGCACAACCTGCAACAGTTTTTTAAGCGCAGCGGAAGTCAGTGCAGCAGGCGCAGCAGCAGCCAGCCGCTCAGCATCGACCAGGCGAGCATGGGTATAGAGAAGAGATGGAACTGCCACCAGACGGCGCGGTCTTTCGCCATGCGTAGCGCGATCAGGTTGGCGAGAGAGCCGGGCAGCAGGCCGAAGCCGCCGATATTCACCGCCCAGGCGAGTACGTCGGAAGGCGGGATCTTCTGTAGCAGCAGAATGGTGGCGGGCACGTTGCTGATAACCTGCGACAGGCCGATAGCCAGCAGATAAATTGCGCCGTCGCTGAAGTGCGACACGGCGTCGAAGTGACGCTGCACCATGGGCAGATGGGTGAGCAGATAGACGTCGATAAACATGGCGATAAAGACCG